>Ga0306920_100016424_pt1 | contig 10198 bp, 6 predicted proteins | sample flu12Cox44000170_FD_204666 | JGI IMG/M metagenome (GOLD analysis project Ga0306920, IMG submission 204666) | Lab enrichment of tropical soil microbial communities from Luquillo Experimental Forest, Puerto Rico - flux4day.12C.oxic.44.000.170 (v2)... | ecosystem: Environmental > Terrestrial >...
CACTCAAAGAGCCGACAGTTTTGCCGTCCCTCATCCCAAATTTGCTGGTCAACGGCACGGCGGGAATCGCGGTTGGCATGGCGACCAATATTCCACCGCACAATCTAAGCGAGGTGATCGACGGACTGGTCACCATGGTGGAAAAGCCCGATCTGACGATTCGAGAGTTGATGAAATATATTCCGGGTCCGGATTTTCCCACCGGCGGTTTCATTTATGGTGTGGAACCGATCGTCCAAGCTTACACCGAAGGCAAGGGCGTCATCCAGATGCGCGGCAAAGCTTTCACCGAGACGGTCAAGCGCACGGGCAAAGAGCAGATCGTCATCAGTGAAATTCCTTTCATGGTCAAAAAGGGCGAGGGGCTGATCAAGCAGATAGCCGACTTGGTCAATGATAAAAAGATCGAAGGCATTTCCGATGTCCGCGACGAGTCGGACCGGGAAGGCATGCGCATCGTGATCGAGCTCAAGCGCGACGCCGCGTCGGACATCGTTCTCAACCAACTTTACAAGCACACCGCGCTGCAGGAGTCGTTCGGCATCAACATGCTCGCCATCGTCGACGGCAAGCCGAAGCTGTTGAATCTTCGTGAAGCGCTCAAGTGTTTCCTCGACCATCGCAAAGAGGTCGTCACGCGGCGCACCGCCTACGATCTGCGCAAGGCCGAAGAGCGGCTGCACATTTTAGAAGGCTATCGGATCGCCCTCGACAACCTCGACGCGGTGATCACGCTGATCCGTAATTCTTCGGATCCGAAGGTCGCCAAAGACGGCTTGATGGCGAACTTCGGCCTGAGCGAAATCCAGGCGCAGGCGATCTTGGATCTGCGGTTGCAGCGCTTGACCGGCTTGGAGCGCGACAAGATCATGGAAGAGCACCGCGAGACCGTGGAACTCATCGCCAAGCTCCGGGCCATTCTCGCTGACGAAAAGGAAATCTACAAAATCGTCGTCGAGGAGCTGAAGGAGATCAAGAAAAAGTACGGCGATGAGCGCCGCACGCAGATCGTCGAGCGCTCCGAAGAGATTTCCATCGAAGATACGATCGTCGACGAAGATATGGCAGTGACGATCTCCCACGAGGGCTACATCAAGCGCAATCCGGTGACCTTGTACCGGGCGCAGCGGCGCGGCGGCAAGGGCAAGATCGGCACGACGACCAAAGAGGAAGACTTTGTCGAGTACCTGTTCATCGCGTCGATGCATTCTTATATTCTCTTTTTTACCACCATCGGCAAAGTCTACTGGATCAAAGTGCATGAGCTGCCGCAGGCGAGCCGGGCGGCGCGGGGCAAGCCGATCGTCAATCTGCTCAGTCTCGAGCCCGGTGAAAAAATTTCTGCCTTTTTGACCGTGCGGGAGTTTCAGGAAGGGCGATATATCGTCTTCGCCACCAAAAACGGTTTAATCAAGAAAACCGAGCTGATGGCCTACGCTAATCCACGCTCGTCGGGAATTCGCGCCATCGGTCTCGAAGAGCGCGACGAAGTGATCGGCGTGCGTCTCACCGACGGCAACCAGGAAATTATCTTGTCGACGGCGGAAGGCCAGTCGATCCGTTTCAAAGAGGAGCAGGTGCGGCCCACCGGCCGCGGCACCTTCGGCGTCGTCGGCATGAAGCTCGATCCGAACGACAAAGTCGTCAGCATGGAAATCTTGAGCCTTGGCGCCGACATTCTGACGGTTGCGGACGGTGGCTTCGGTAAACGGACAGAGATGGATGAGTATCGTCTGCAAGCCCGCGGCGGAAAGGGCGTTATCACGATGAAGACAACCGACAAAACGGGACGCGTCGTCGGTGTGCAACTCGTGAGCCCAGACGATCAGCTCATGCTCATCACGAACACCGGGAAAATCATTCGTCTGCGCATCAAGGATATTCGGGTGATCGGCCGCAACACGCAGGGCGTGCGACTCATTGAGCTCGAAGAAGGCGAACGAGTGGTGTCATTGGCGCGCTTGGCGGAAAAGGAAGAATACGAAGAAGAGCCAGCTCAAGAAAAGCCGGTCGAAGATAACGGAGATCAGTAATCTTTCATCAACGTTGGTGTTACTTTGAAGCACCGACGGTCGCAAGCTCGTTCCGCGTTAACGCCCGTGATCACACGGAAACCATGACAACTGAAATTGGAGTGGTGGGCGCTGGTGCGTGGGGAACCGCGTTGGCGAAGGTGCTCGCCGATAAAGGTGAAGAAATCACCCTCTGGTGCCACAGCGCCGAGATTTTTCGAGACATAGCCGAAAAGCGAGAAAATCGCACGTATCTCGCGACGATCTCGCTTCCTGCGATGATCCAAGCGACACAATCCCTCAATGAAACGCTATCGGGCAAGCGCCTGGTGATCATTGCGCTGCCATCCCACGTGGTGCGCGAAGTTTTGACCGGCGGTGCGGCGGCGATTGATCAGCGTACGATGATTCTCTGCGGGACCAAAGGACTCGAAGAGCAGACCGCGAAGACGATGAGCGAGTTGCTCGTCGATGTCTTCGGGCCGGCGATGCAACCTTATCTCGCGTTTCTGTCCGGGCCTACGTTTGCTATTGAGGTAGCCAAAGAACTGCCCGCCGCGGTCACAGTGGCCGCTTTCGGTTCAGCGGTTGCAAAATCCATTCAAGAACTGCTCAGCACGCAATATTTTCGCGTTTACACCTCAGACGACATCGTTGGCGTGCAAATGGGCGGCGTAATAAAAAACGTGATCGCAATCGCCGCCGGCATCAGCGATGGTTTGAGCTTGGGCCAGAACGCCCGCGCCGCGCTCATCACACGAGGCCTTGCCGAGATGACCCGCTTGGCCGTGCGCATGGGTGCGGATCCATTAACACTTGCCGGGTTACCAGGTTTGGGCGACTTGATCCTCACTTGCGCAGGCGACTTGAGCCGCAATCGGGCTGTCGGCCTGCAGATCGCTCGGGGCAAGAGCTTACGGGAAATAACCACCGCCACGCGGACGATCGCCGAAGGCGTGCGTAACACTCGTACCGTGTGCTTATTGGCAGAGCGACTGCAGGTCGACATGCCGATCGTCGAACAAATGGCCCAGGTGCTTTATGCCGGAAAGGAGCCAGCGCGCGCGGTACGAGACCTCATGCTACGATCTCTCAAAGCCGAGACCGGGTAAAATTGACAACGCTCAGCCGGTATGGTTGATATAAACATTTGACCGTTTAGGCGCCCTAAGGGAGTAGTAGTCCTATGAAACGAACATACCAGCCGAGTAATATCAGAAGAAAACGGACGCATGGTTTTCTCGCCCGCATGGAAACACCCGGCGGCCGCAACGTCCTCAAACGGCGACGGGCCAAGGGACGCAAACGATTGACAGTTACCGTGCCGGCAAAAAGGGCGCGGACTTAAGTCCGAGTGGAGTCACTGAGAAGATCGCAGCGGTTCCCAAAAACGGCGCGCCTGCGCAAACGAGCTGAGTTCGTAAATCTCTCCCGCCGCGGCGTCAGGCTACAATCGGTAAATTTCGTTATCATTATCGGGGCGAACGGACAGCAGGAGAATCGCTTAGGCATTACTGTTAGCAGCAAAGTCGGCAATGCGGTGACGCGAAACCGGATCAAGCGCTCGATCCGCGAGTATTTCCGCCGTCATCGGGCCGAACTGCCGATGGGAAGCGACATTCTCATCATCGCGCGTAGCGGTGCCGCCGATCTCGATGGCGATTTCGTTGGCGGCGAGCTCGAAAGAGTGTTCAAAAACCAGCGAAGACGCACTTTTCAAAGTTTCTAAGATGAGCCGCAATTTTTTGGCCTTTCTGGTTCTGGCCTATCGAAAAATCATCTCGCCAATTTTGCTGCCGGCCTGCCGATTTTACCCCAGCTGCTCGGTCTATACCGAAGAAGCCATTCGTAAGCATGGAGCGCTTAAAGGAGTCGTCTACGGAATCCATCGCATCGCTCACTGTCATCCGTGGCATCCGGGCGGCTACGACCCCGTAAAGTAGCTTTTACTCATGGATAAACGCGCGCTCATCGGCATTGGTCTCTCCATTCTGGTGTTGGTGGTTTATCAGCAGGTGGTGACGTACTTTTATGGGCCGCCTCCCACGAGCTCGGCACCCGAGGTGGAAAAAAGTAAACCGCAAACTGTCGAACCGAAACAGGACAATGCTCCAATCTCTCCGACTCCGGTCCCGGCGAGTCCAGCCGCTGTTTCCTCTAGTGCATCCGCGAAAGAAATTACTGTCGAGACAGACAATTATATCGCAGTGTTTACCAGCGCGGGTGCTCGAGTGAAGAGTTTCAAGTTCAAGAAGTATCGGAGCACGGTGGATGAAAACAGCCCGCCCTTTGAAATGATCCATGCCGCGCCCGGCGTGCCTCTGCCGCTCGGGGTTCGCTGGCAGGAATCGACAGCGGTTGACGACAGCGATGTTATCTATTCGATCCAGGGCAGCGACCTAAAGCTGTCGGATGACACCAAGGGGAGCTTGGTTTTCCAAGGACAGACAAAGAGCGGGGTGGCGATCACCAAGTCTTTTACGTTTTCGGGTAGCAGCTACCCGATTCCGCTCGAGGTTTCGGTCAAAGGCACCGAGGGAGCCGCGGCGAGCCCGGAAATCCTGCTGACGGCCCAAAGTGACCACTCGGTGCCCAATCATGACGCGCCTTTCGAGGGATTTATCGCGCTGATCGATAACAAGATCAGACGAGAACCGCCGGCGGAAGCTGCCAAGGGCCATGAATTCATCGGCGACGTGTCGTGGGCGGGATTTGGCTATACCTATTTTTTCTTTGCCTTGCTGCCCGAAAATGGCGCGCAACATAAGGTCTCAGTGCGGCAGATGGGCCCTGCGCTGATCGGCGCGGTTGGCGATCAAGCCGCGACCCAGCGGTACACTCTGTTTGTCGGACCGAAAGAGATCGACATTCTAAAATCGGTCGGCAGAGGGATGGAGCGCTCCATCGATTTCGGAATTTTCTGGTTTATCTCGATTCCTTTGCTGTACATCTTGCACTTCTTTCATCGGTTCACCGCAAGCTACGGCATCGACATTATTATTCTCACGGTGCTGATCAAAGTGCTCATGGCACCATTAACTCACAAAAGTTATGTGTCGATGAAGCAGATGCAAAAGCTCCAGCCCCAAATGGAACGGCTGAAAGAGCGCTATAGTGAAGACAAGGAAAAGCTCAACAAAGAAATCATGGAGCTCTACCGACGCAATGGCGTCAATCCGCTTGGCGGTTGTTTACCTATGGTGCTGCAGCTTCCGGTGTTTTACGGCTTATACAACTGCCTGGGCACGCCCATCGAGCTGCGCCACGCGCCGTTCATGTGGATCAAAGATCTTTCGCGGCCCGATTGGCAGTCGTTGCCTGTGTCGGTCCCGAGCTGGTGGCCGGCGGCGCTGCCTGCAGGGATACCGGTGCTGACCATTTTAATGGGCGCAAGCATGTTTCTACAGCAGTGGATGACGCCCACGGCCGGGGATCCTAATCAAAGGAAAATGATGATGTTGATGCCGTTGATGTTCACATTTATGTTCGTATCATTTCCGGCGGGACTGACGGTTTATTGGCTGGTCAACAATCTGCTTACGATCGTCCAGCAGTATTGGATCAACCGGACTGTGAAGTAAGCTTCGCTTTTTGAGAGGCAGCTTTATGGACTTCGTGGAGACTGAAGGCGAGAACATAGATGACGCCATCGAAAAAGCGCTCAAAATGCTTGGCGTCAACCGTGACAAAATCACCGTTGATATCATCGCGGAAGGCCGCAAGGGCATCCTCGGTTTTGGCTCGCAGAAGGCACGGATACGGGCCGAGCTCAGAAAGCCGCCGCTCGGGCAACGTTCAGAGCCGCAAACGGTGAGTGTTGAGCCGGCGATTGTACCCGTCGAAATTGCCGCGGTCGCTGAAAAGGCGGAAGCCGCATTGCGAGAAATTTTGCGCCTCATGGGAGTTAAAGCAACGCTCGAGAAAAAAATCTCCCCAGATGAGACGGTCCTGGAAATTCATGCAGAGAACAGCGGGTTGCTGATTGGCCGCAAAGGTCAAACGTTAGAAGCGCTGCAATACCTTGTGAGCCGCATCGCCGGCGAACATTACGCAGCCGAAGGACCGCACCTTGTTGTCGACATCGAGAAATACCGCGAGCGGCGGCGTAAAATGCTCCAAGATATGGCCCTGAGGTTGGGTGAAAAGGCTAAACGGCAACGCAAAACCGTTACCGTTGAGGCGCTGAGTGCTGCTGACCGGCGCGTCATTCACGCTGCCCTGCAAGACGACCCATGGGTGTCGACCAAAAGTCTCGGCCAAGGTTCGTATCGGCGCTTGTTGATCATTCCCGAGGGGGACCGAAAAAAAAGGGATGCCGCGGGTTCGCCGCAGCAGCAAAAGCAGGCCGAACGCGCACAAACCAAAAGCGGCGGCGCCCCGACCTCGCCAGAGAGCGAAGATTCCGAGTAAACCGCGCCCAAGGCTCACCGATGCTTTTAGCTGTCCGGGTTTGTTGACCCCCCGGCATCCGTTCTCTATAGTAGAGCCGTGATTAAACGGCGCAAAACCAGACAAATTCAACTCGGCAAAGTCAAAATCGGCGGCAATGCGCCGATTAGCGTGCAGTCGATGACCAAGACCGATACTCGCGATGTGCGCGCCACGGTCCAGCAAATTTGGGATCTTGAGGCGGCAGGTTGTGAGATTGTCCGCTGTGCCGTGCCGGTGCGTGAAGCGGCAGAGCAACTCGGTGAGATCAAGAGAAGAATTCGCATTCCACTGGTCGCCGACATTCATTTCAACTACAAACTCGCGCTGATCGCCATCGAACAAGGCGTTGACGGCTTGCGGCTCAACCCAGGGAATATTGGCGCGCGCAAGTATGTCGAAGAAGTCGTAAAGGCGGCCTCGGAGCGCAGAATTCCCATTCGCATCGGTGTCAATGCCGGCTCATTAGAAAAGGACCTGCTGCAGCGATACAACGGGCCCACCGCCGAAGGGATGGTCGAAAGCGGTCTGCGCCATATTCGAATTCTCGAGGATCTCGGCTACAACGAAATCAAGATTTCCCTAAAAGCTTCCGATCCGTTGATGATGATAGAGGCCTACCGCTTGCTTGCCGATCAGGTCGATTATCCGTTTCATCTTGGCGTAACGGAAGCCGGAACTCCGGGGATTGGGACCATCAAATCCGCGGTCGGTTTGGGAACGCTCCTGGCCGAAGGTATCGGTGACACCATTCGGGTTTCGCTTGCCGCTGATCCTGTGGAGGAAGTGCGGGTTGGACGGGAAATTTTAAAAGCCCTCAAGCTCAAAGATGAAGGACTGACGTTTGTCGCCTGTCCATCGTGTGGCCGGGCCGACGTCAACCTCGTCGCGCTGGCCAAAGCAGTGGAAGAGAAAATGCTTCCTTACAGTCATCTCGACATCCATGTGGCGGTGATGGGCTGCGAAGTGAATGGGCCAGGGGAAGCGCGGGCGGCCGATTTGGGCGTAGCAGGGGGCAAGGGTATCGGCTTAATCTTCAAGAAGGGCGAAGTCATTCGCAAGGTTCCTGAAGCGCAAATCGTCGACGCTTTAATGGAAGAAGTCGAAAAATTCGCCGCCGAAAAAAAAGTCGGCCAGACCTCGACCGCCGCCAGGGTCTAATTTTTCTCTCCTCAAAATTTGCACCAATTTGTGCCCGCGACGAGAATTTGTGACAAAGCTTTCAACCACGAAGAACACGAAGATCAAAAAGTTCAGAATTCTCGGTCAGGAATCTTCGTCTCCTTCGTGTGCTTCGTAGTGAGTCGTCAAGTCAGTTGTACCATTTATGCGTTGGAGCAAAACGCTTATACCGACCCTCAAGGAAGATCCGGCGGACGCCGAGGTGATCAGCCATAAACTGCTCGTCCGCGCGGGTTTTATCCGCCAGATCAGCCGCGGTGTCTATGACTATTTCCCGCTGGCGTTCCGCGTCATCCGCAAAATCGAAGAGATCGTCCGCGAGGAGATGAACCGCGCGGGTGCGCAGGAGCTTTTGATGCCGATCTCATCGCCCGCCGAGCTCTGGCAGGAGAGCGGGCGCTGGGAGAAATACGGCAAGGAGCTTATCCGTTTCAAAGACCGCAACGACCGCGACTTCTGCCTCGGTCCGACGCACGAAGAAATCGTGACCGATCTAGTGCGCCGCTCGGTCCGATCCTACAGAGAGTTGCCGTTCAATTTGTACCAGATTCAAACCAAATTTCGCGACGAACCGCGGCCGCGTTTCGGCTTGATGCGCGGCCGTGAGTTCATCATGAAAGACGCTTACAGTTTTCATCCGGATGTCGCAGACTGCCGCCGCGAATACGAAAATATGTTTCAGACGTACAAACGAATTTTTAGCCGTTGTGGGTTGCGTTATCGCCCCGTCGAAGCCGACACCGGCGCGATCGGCGGCAGCCTCTCGCATGAGTTCCAGGTGCTCGCAGACTCGGGAGAAGATGCGATCGTCAGTTGTAATACCTGCGAGTACGCCGCCAATGTCGAGAAGGCCGAAATCAGAACGACCCGGCCGGGGGCGCGAGATATTGCGGAGGATGAGCCCGAGTTGGAAAAAGTTTCGACGCCGGGAAAGACGTCTGTTGCGGAGGTGTCGCAATTCCTCAAAATTCCGGCTGACAGATTCATCAAAACGATGGTCTACAAAACCGACAGCGGTGAACTGGTCGCGGTACTGGTGCGCGGCGACTACGAGCTCAACGAGCTCAAGGTCAAGACGGCATTAGGGGTACAAGACATCAGTCTCGCTGATGAAGCTTCCGTCGCATCGGCGACGGGGCTAGTGCCGGGGTTCCTCGGTCCAATCGGTCTTAAGCTGCGCGTGATCGCGGACTCGTCTGTGCATGGAATGCGTGGCGCCGTTATCGGCGCAAACGAGGCCAATGCGCATCTCATTCACGTCGATCAAGAACGCGATTTCACGCCGTCGGCGTTCGCGGATCTAAGAGTGGCTGTAGCCGGCGATCTCTGCCCTCGCTGCCAAGAGGGAATTCTCGAGCCCCACCGCGGAATCGAAGTCGGTCAAGTTTTTTATCTTGGCACCAAATACAGCGTTGCGATGGGCGCGACTTACCTTGATGCCGAAGGTCGCGAACGGCCCATCGAGATGGGTTGCTACGGCATCGGAGTCAGCCGGCTGGTTGCTGCTGCCATCGAGCAAAACCATGATGTGAATGGAATTATCTGGCCGTTTTCGATCGCGCCTTTTCTGGTTTTACTCTTGCCGATAAATTATAAAGACAAGACCATTCGCGAAGCGGCCGATAAATTGTACGTCGATCTTCAGGAAACAGGGATCGACGTTCTACTCGACGACCGGGATGAGCGGCCAGGCGTGAAATTCAAAGACGCCGACCTCGTCGGAATTCCATTGCGTGTGACGATTGGGCCGAAAACCTTGGAAAAAGGGCGTGTCGAGCTGCGGCGGCGGCGCGAAGGCCAAACCGACGAGGTCCCTCTCGGCGAAGTGATTAATAAAATCAACTCGATTATTTCCCAGTCTATGCAGGCCTAGAATGGCGTCCAAGCTCGAGCTGGTTCGTCGACGTGGATCCATGCGCGAGCGTTTGATTGTCGCTCTCGACCTCGACGATCTAGAAGCGGCGACAGAGTTGGTTCGATCGCTCGCCCGGGAAGTCGGTATGTTCAAGATTGGCAAGCAACTCTTCACCCACGCCGGTCCCCAGGCGGTACGTCTGATTCAAAGCCTTGGCGGCGAGATTTTTCTCGATTTAAAATTTCACGACATTCCCAACACTGTCGCCAAAGCGGCCATCGAAGCAACCCGGCTCGGTGTGAAGATGTTCAATGTCCACGCTTCCGGCAGTCTCGAGATGATGCGGCTGACGGTGAAGGAAGTAGAGCGGGTGAGCCGGCAGCAGAAACTGCGCCGGCCGATCATGCTCGGCGTCACGGTGCTGACGAGCCTCGGGCAAGAGGACTTGCAACGGCTTGGCGTCGAACACAAGATTGCCGATCAAGTGGTTCGATTGGCGCTTTTGACGAAGGAAGCGGGGATGGATGGAGTTGTCGCTTCTCCACATGAGGTGGCCGATATTCGCCAGGCCTGCGGACAGCGCTTTGTGATCGTCACACCCGGCATACGACCCGCCGACAGCCAACGAAACGATCAACAGCGCGTGATGACGCCAGCCGATGCGGTGCGTGCAGGTGTGGATTATATTGTCGTGGGAAGGCCGATTCTCGAAGCCAAGAAT
>Ga0306920_100016427_pt1 | contig 10197 bp, 5 predicted proteins | sample flu12Cox44000170_FD_204666 | JGI IMG/M metagenome (GOLD analysis project Ga0306920, IMG submission 204666) | Lab enrichment of tropical soil microbial communities from Luquillo Experimental Forest, Puerto Rico - flux4day.12C.oxic.44.000.170 (v2)... | ecosystem: Environmental > Terrestrial >...
TCCTTGACGGGAGATAGATCGACCTCGGTCGAGGCGAGCGCCTGGGTGGAGGCGTCGGGGTTCATCTGGTGGATGAACGGCCACAGCGCCAGGGCCGCACCTACGCCCGCGAAGGCCTGTGCCGCGATCACGATGAAATCGCGGCGGTTGGGCGCTTCCGCCGAGTGAGACAGCAAGTCAGCCTCCCTTTGCATGTGCGTGTCCGTGGTTGTCGCCGGTCCCGGCCTTTCGCGGGGCTATCCCGCTCCTTGCGCACGCGCCCATGGCTTATGGGTCGTCGTGAGTGGTCATTCGAACAGAGCCGCAGCTCAACCCCGCGGAGCCAGGCATCGCCTAGGTAACCCCCGATACCACCTTGGGTACCGCCCTGGCACCGCCCAGGTACCGCAAAGACACCTCAGGATTGTCGATGATGGTCGCCGGCTCCCCCACAGGACGTTTTGACGCGCGTTGTTTTTGCACTGTTCTAAATCGGGCACAAGGCGGTCGCTCGGGCGCGTGCGGGGGCAATTTGGCGCATGCGGTGGGAGGGCGACACCTCATCCCAGCTCCCGCTTCGCTCTGGGCAAAACTCGCGGCTATCCTAGCGCGCATGCGCCTTGCTCTCTACGAGCCCGACATCCCGCAGAATACCGGGACCATCCTACGCATGGCCGCCTGTCTGGGGGTGCCCGTGGATGTGATCGGTCCGACCGGGTTCGACATGACGGATCGTGCGCTGAAGCGGGCCGCACTCGACTATCTTGACCACGTCGAGATTGCGCGGCACGCCTCATTCGCTGCCTTTGAGGCCGTGCGCCGGGCGCGCGGCTCGCGCCTCGTTCTTCTCACCACCCAGGGCGAGATGGCCTATACGGCCTTTGCCTTCCAGCGTGGTGATACCCTGTTGCTCGGCCGTGAAAGCGCCGGTGTGCCGCCGTTGGTTCACCGGGCTGCAGACGCGCGCTTGCGCATTCTCATGCGATCTGGCCTGCGCTCCCTCAATGTCGCGGTTGCCGCGGCGATGGTGCTTGGCGAGGCCTTGCGGCAGGTGGGCGCCACGCCTCGCTCGCCAGCCACCTGATCCCGCCGCTCCCGCACGATCGCCTAGGATGCCGCGCTGGGATCCGGCACAGCCAGGAGACATCACATCGAGCAAGGTCTGCGGGGAGCATGCGGGCGACCGGCGCGTTGGGCGGCGTGCCTTGGCCTACCAGGGCGCAGAGCCGGCTGGGGGTCCTCCGCTTCCTTATCCTTCTCGCCGGGGCTGCCGCCTTGCTGCTTGCGCTGGCGACGGCTTGCCCCGCCATGGCTGCACTTGGATCATTCCGCCGCCACCTGCTCGGCCAGGAAGCCGCCCGATTGGCGCGCCCATAGGTCGGCGTAGAGCCCGCCGTGCCGGATCAGTTCCTCGTGCCTGCCCTGCTCGACGATACGGCCCCGGTCCATGATCACCAGCCGGTCCATGGCGGCGATGGTGGAGAGGCGGTGGGCGATGGCGATCACCGTTTTGTCGGCCATCAGGTTATAGAGCTGTTCCTGGATGGCCTGCTCCACCTCCGAGTCGAGCGCGCTGGTGGCCTCATCGAGGATCAGAATTGGCGCATCCTTCAAGAGCACGCGGGCGATGGCGACGCGCTGGCGCTGGCCGCCGGAGAGCTTGACGCCGCGCTCACCCACGTGCGCCGCATAGCCCTGGCGACCCTTCATGTCCTCAAGCCCGGTGATGAACCCGTCGGCCTGCGCCTTCTTGGCGGCGGCAATGGCCGCGGCCTCGCCAGCGTGCGGCCGGCCGTAGAGGATGTTGTCACGCACCGAGCGGTGCAGCAGCGAGGTGTCCTGCGTCACCATGCCGACCTGTGCCCTGAGGCTGTCCTGGGTGACATGCGCGATATCCTGGCCGTCGATCAGGATGCGGCCGGCCTCGAGGTCGTAGAACCGCAGCAGCAGGTTGACCAGCGTCGATTTACCGGCGCCGGAGCGGCCGACCAGCCCCACCTTCTCGCCCGGCTTGATCAGCAAGGAGAAGTCGTGGATGACGCCGCCCCGTCTGCCCGCTCCCACCTCGGCGGTGTGGCCATAGTGGAAGCTCACGTTGTCGAAGCGGATTTCGCCCGCACGCACGACGAGCGGCCGGCTGTCCGGCCGGTCGACGACCAGGTTGGCGCGGCTGATGGTCTCCATGCCCTCCTGCACCACGCCGATATTCTCGAAGATGCCGGCGACCACCCACAGGATCCACCCCGACATGCCGATGATGCGCAGCACGAGGCCGGTGACGGCAGCAATGGCGCCGATCGAAACGAGCCCTTCGCTCCACAGCCATACGGCCAAAGCGGTCGCCGATACCATCAGGCAGCCGTTGAGCGTGTAGAGGACGAGCTCCATCGATGTCTGCAGGCGCAGCGACGCCTGGTACTTCGCCATCTGATCCTCGAGCGCGTCGCGGGCATAAGCGTCCTCGCGATCGGCATGGGCAAACAGCTTGACGGTGAGGATGTTCGTGTAGCTGTCGACGATGCGCCCGACGAGCATGGAGCGCGCCTCGGCAGCGGCCGTTGAGCGCTCCTTGATGCGCGGCACGAAGTGAAAGAGAGTGCCGGCGTAGGCCACGAGCCACAAGAGCAGCGGCAGCAGAAGGCGCCAATCGGCCGCCGCAAACACCACGGCCGCGCCGACCCATTGCACCGCAGCGTACCAGATGGCATCGATCAGCTGCACGACGGAGTCGCGCAACGCCGGTGCCGCTTGCATGATCTTGTTGGCCACGCGGCCGGCGAAATCGTTTTGGAAAAAGCTGAGGCTCTGGCGCAGAACATAGCGATGCGTCAACCACCGCACCCGGTTGGAGACGGGTGCACCGATGATCTGGTTCTTGATCAGATCGTGGCAGGTCGACACCGCTGGCCGCGCGACCATGGCGACGAAGGCCATCCACAGGAGGATGGGCCAATGGTTGGCAAGGAACGCTTCCGGCGTCTCGGCGGTCTTCATCATGTCGACCAGGCTGCCGACGAACGCCAGGAGCGACACCTCGATCAATGAGCCGAGGAAGCCCGCAACCAGAAGCACCGCGAATGCCGGCCACACCGGCTTGATGAAGTACACGTAGAATGCGAGCAGCGTATCCGGCGGCTGCATGGGCGGATCGTCGGGGAAAGCCTTGATGCGTGTCTCGAACCAGCCAAACATGGCGTTGTCCTCAATTCATTGGCGCCGGCCGCGGCGTCTCGGCGCATCGAGACGGGCGGCGCATGCGCACGCAGGACGCTGGCGTTGGCGAAGAATCTGGGACTGCGCGCCGCCGCAGTGTCCGGGTGGGCCTTGCTGCGGCCGGGCGCGAAGGGGCGCGGGCGACCGTCAGCGGTCGAAGACGAGGTTGATCTCGATCATGGCAGGGCCCCTGCGGGATGTTGTAGCGTGCAGTGCGCGGCTCTTAGCACAAGGGCTTGCGGTGCGCCAGTGGATCGCTGGCAACGGTTGTCAAAATCGGCGTTCGCGGCAGGCGGCGCCCGACCCGAGAGCGATGATGGTTGAGGACACGCGTCTCGATGAGCGCAAGCGACGGGCGCAAGCGTGGTTCGAGGCCTTGCGCGATGACCTGTGCGCGGCATTCGAGCAGGTGGAAGCTGAGCTGCCGGAGAAGGCGCCAGGCGGCGATCGCCCCCCCGGCCGCTTCGTGCGCGCTCCCTGGGCACGGCAAGATGAGACGGGCGCGCCGGGCGGCGGCGGCACCATGAGCCTGCTCGCGGGCCGCGTGTTCGAGAAGGCCGGCATCCACACCTCTACGGTTCACGGCGCCTTCGCGCCCGAGTTCCGCAAGCAGATACCTGGAGCCCAGGACGATCCGCGGTTCTGGGCATCGGGCGTGTCGCTCATCGCCCATCCGATCAACCCGAACGCACCCACCGCACACATGAACACGCGCATGGTGGTGACCAGCAAATGCTGGTTCGGCGGCGGCGGCGACCTCACTCCTGTGCTCGACCGCCGACGCACGCAGACCGACCCCGACACGATCGCCTTCCACCGTGCCATGGAGGTTGCGTGCCGGCCGCACGCCATCGCCGACTATGCCCGCTACAAGGCTTGGTGCGAGGAGTACTTCTATCTGCCGCACCGCAAGGAGACGCGCGGCGTGGGTGGCATTTTTTACGACTACCTGACGCCTGAGGATGCGCAGGGCGGCTGGGATGCCGCCTTCGCCTTCACGCAGGATGTCGGCCGGGCGTTTCTGCGCGTCTATCCCGAGATCGTGCGCCGCAACTTCGCGCTGCCCTGGAGCGAGGCCAACCGCGACGAGCAGCTCGTGCGCCGCGGTCGCTACGCGGAGTTCAATCTGCTTTACGACCGCGGCACCGTGTTCGGCCTCAAGACCGGCGGCAACGTCGAAGCGATCCTCTCCTCTCTGCCACCGCTGGCGCGGTGGCCGTGATGTCATGCCCGCACAGCGGGCATCCGCGCCACGGGAGCGTTTCAGGGCTGGCCAGCTCCCGCTTGCGCGAGAGAGTGACCTCACGCGCTAGCGCGCGTCGGCTCGGAGCGCAGCTCGCCGAACTGGGCGGCGCGCAGATCGCAGACGACGAGGCGACGCTGGTTTTGGTCCACGGCCAGGAAATGGACATGCACCTCGTTGGCGCCGAGCTGGGCACCGCGCTGACGCACCTGCGCCAGGTTGAGCGTCGGCGCGTCGCTGCGGCCGCAATCGATATGCAACACCTGGCGTTGGCCGTCCTTGCTGCGGCGCACGAGGAGATAGACGGCGCGGGGCAGCGGTGGGCATTCGATCAGGCTATAGACGGTGTGCACGTAGCGCTTGGTCGACGCGCCGCGCCAGAAATGCAGCCGCGCCGGCAGATCCTGCTGCACGCCCAGCGCGACCGGTTCGGGAGCCGGCGTGCGACGTCGGATAGGGGCAATGCTGACAATGCGTGCGGCCATCGTTGCGGCTGGATCCCTCGCCCATGAGCTGCTCGGCGTTTGGTACGGGCGCTTTCGAGCCGAAATGTGACAACAGAGGACTGTTTTCAAGGAATTATGGGGTCAGGCTCAGTCCCGTTGGCTTGCGACCCGCATGACCTGAGACTGGCCGGCAGCGCGCGTGCCCTGCCGTTTCAGCGGCCATCGAGGTTCAATTGCATTTCGAATATCCGCAATTGTCGCACACGAGGCACCCCTCTTGCCGGCGCAGCGTTTGTGCACTGCACCGCGGGCACATCCGCCGCCGGCTGCTGTCGGGGGTGGCCGCTGCGGCCGGGCGCTCGCCGACGGCCAACGGCTTGGCTGCCACGGCTGGCTCAGGCCCCTGCCCCGACTGGGGCGGTGAAACCAGGAAGCCTGTGCGGATCATGTGCGTCTCGATGACGCCGCCGATGGCGGCGAGCAGGCTCGGCACGTAGCGCCCTCCCATCCATTGGCCGCCCTGCGGGTCGAACACGGCCTTGAGCTCCTCGACGACGAATGAGACGTCGCCGCCGCGGCGGAAAATGGCACTGATCATGCGCGTGAGAGCCACCGTCCACGCATAGTGCTCGAGGTTCTTGGAATTGATGAAGATCTCGAATGGGCGCCGCCGTCTGCCCGGCCCGCCTCCGGCCGGAATTTCGCTTTCGATGTCGTTGATGGTGATATACGTGGCATGGTCGCTGCCGGGCCAGCGCAGTTTGTAGGTGTAGCCGGCCAGCACGGGCTCGCGCTCGAGCGGCTTTGCCATGTAGACGACCTCGCCCTGGCGCTCGGGCAGCACGAGCCCGGGGAGCAGCGGGGTATCGGCCATCGGCGCCTCGGCGGGGGGGTCCGAGGCTGCGGCCGCCGTCAGCAACGCCGGCGGTTGCACTGCCTCCGCCGCTTTCATCTCGGCCGAGCGGCTGAGCACCGCGCCGGTCACTGCGTTCGGCCGGTAAGTCGTGCACCCCTTGAGCCCCAGCGCGTAGGCCTCAAGATAGACGTCCTTGAAGGCTTCGAAGCTGATATCGGCGGGGCAATTGATGGTCTTGGAGATGGAGCTGTCCACATGGCGCTGCAAAGCCGCCTGCATCTTCAGATGCGCGCGCGGCTCGAGCTCTTCGGCGGTAACGAAGGCAGGCGTCAATGCCGCCGCGGCACCGAACCGCTGGCGAAAGAGGGCATGTGCATAGTCCTCCACCGTCTCGGCGCGTGCCTCCCCACTGCGCTCTAGCACCCGTCGCTCGTATTGGAAGTCGAACACCGGCTCGATGCCGGAGGAGACGTTGCCGGCCAGCAGTGAGATGGTGCCGGTGGGCGCAATTGACGTGACGAGCCCGTTGCGCATGCCGTGCCGACCTATGGCGCTGCGTACATCCTCGGGCAAGCGCTGCGGATTGACAGCCGCCATGAAGCGCTCGCCGTCATAGAGGGGGAAGCTGCCCTTCTCGCGCGCGATCTCGGCACTGGCGAGGTAGGCCGCCCGCTTGATCGTAGCCATCCAGCCCTCGGCCAGGGCCACTGCCTTCGGCGTGCCGTAGTGCACTCCGCACAGGATGAGCGCATCGGCGAGGCCAGTGACGCCAAGGCCAATGCGGCGCTTGGCCTTCGCCTCCTTCTTCTGGGCCGGCAGCGGGTAATTCGAGACATCGATGGCGTCATCGAGGAAGCGCACGGCCGTGGCGGTCAAGGCCTCAAGGCGGGCCACATCGAGGCCTGCCTCGGGCGCGAAGGGGTTATCGATAAGGCGGGCAAGGTTGATGGAGCCTAACAGGCATGCGCCGTGCGGAGGGAGCGGCTGCTCGCCGCAATTGTGCGCCAGAAGCCCGTTCGCATCGAATGCATTGATACCGGGGACGCAGACATCGTAGACCTCCTCGCTGCCATCCTCGTCGATCGAGGCGACCCTCGCGACATAAGGCTCACGATCGACGATCCGCTTGCAGCCGGCGATCGCCGTTCTCATGCGAGCGTGCTTGTCGTGATCCGCAAAGCCAACCAAATCCTGGAACTGTATGAGATTGTCACCGGTGATGATCAGCTCATGCTGAGGCCTCGCGTCATCGGCACATCCCCCCTGCTCATCGGGCAGGCTACTGGGGACGGCGGCCCGGCGTTTCAGGTGCAGGTCGGAGACAATGCCAAGGCGCAGCAGCATTCGCTGCACTGCCTGCAGCCGCGCGACATCGGATTGGGCGAGCCTGACGCTGGCGCCCGTCGGCTTAGAGCCCTGCACCGAGCCATCGGCATCAAAGAAGCCGCGCAAGAAGCCCCGGTAAAAGTCGCTCGACGCCTGCTCCATGGCCGCTGTAATGGACGTGCTGCCCGGCTGCATGCCAACTTGGCCCGACAGCCCCCTCAATGCGCCCGATCCGAGCCGAAGCTCATTGCGCCCGGCAACCTCGCACCACCCTTTGAAGTCCGACCGATGCAGCAGCGTCACTGCAGCACGCAGAGCTTCCGCCATTACGCCGTCCGCTCCCGTGCCACCCGTTTGATTGACAGCTGTTGCAGGCCGCCAAACCGATGGAACGGCGTTGTCGCCCTCGAGCGTACCGTCGGCCAGGAGGAGACCCAGCAAATAGCCCTGCTCGAATGTAAGATCTCCATCCCATCTCGGACCGGCGCGATGATCGTTGAGGACGATCAGGTCGCCGGCGCACAGTCTGCGCGCCGGGCACCACTCCTCGTCCCGGCCATTGCGCGAGACCCGTGTGACACGCCGGACGCGATGGTCCGCTGTCAGCCGCAGCGCGTGACCCTCAACCGTCTGCAGCCGCAAGAGCGGCTTGCGGCCCGTTGCAAAGAAGCCTTCCGGTCCACTGGCGTGATCCTCACCGTGCACTTTCGCAACGAACGCTCGTCCGACCAACTCGCACACCTGCCGCGGGCCCTCGCTCGTATGCACCCAGGTGTCGCCGGCCACGCAAGGGTTCGTGCAGCTGATTTCCTCGCAATAGGCGAGGTTGTTGGCGACATTGACGCGGTCGATAAAGACAACGCCAGGCTCGGCGTACTCGTAGGTGGCGCGCATCATGCGCTCCCACAGCGCGCGAGCGGGCAGCGTACGGTAGATCTTGCCGTCGAAGGAGAGGTCCCAAGCCGCATCATTGCGCACGGCGCGGATGAAGGCATCCGTCACGAGCACCGATAGGTTGAAGTTGCGCAGGCGCGCTGGATCGGCCTTGGCATCGATGAAGGCCTCGATGTCGGGATGGTCGCATCTGAGCGTGGCCATCATCGCCCCCCGCCGGGCGCCCGCCGACATGATGGTACGGCACATGGCGTCCCATACATCCATGAAGCTCACGGGACCGGAAGCGTCGGCCCCGATGCTCTTCACGAGTGCCCCTTTGGGACGGAGGGTGGAAAAGTCGTGCCCGATGCCGCCGCCCTGCTGCATGGTGCGCGCGGCTTGCTTGACGTTATCGAAAATGGAGCCAAGGTCGTCCTCGATCCGGCCCATGACGAAGCAATTGAAGAGCGTCACGGCGCGGCCGGTGCCGGCACCGGCCAGGATGCGTCCAGCGGGCAGAAAGGCAAAGTCGGCCAGCGCATCGGCGAAGCGATCGGCCCAGAGCTTGCGCTGGCGATTTGGCTCGGCGGCGGCTACTGCTTTCGCCACCCTGGCCCAGGTATCGCTGACCGTCACGTCCAGCGGCGAGCCATCGGCCGCCTTGAGGCGATACTTCATGTCCCAGATCTGCTCGGAGATCTGGGGAAGAGGGCTGGATGTGCTGCGCATCGCCATTACGCTCGACCGCTGGTCTGCAGACGGGTCACCGTCTCAACCTCACCGTCTCAACCTCAGCCCCAACATAAAAGTCCAAACATAAGACCTGTGCACCAAGGCTTTGAGAGGCCCCGAAATGCGGCCCCGGCCGGCACGGCAGGCCCACGAATGTTCCTTTTATGTTCTCTTTGCGTTTCGGTCAAGCGCCCAGCGCGACCCCGTGGGACCCGGCAGGTTTGCCGGCAAGCCAACCGATCAGGGCTTGCGCATCTCGTGCTCGGCGATGGCGCGCGCGATCAGCGCCTCCTCCTCTGCGCTCGCGAGGCGCCGCGACGATCCCGCCGGGACGCTTGACATCGGGCCGGAGCCGAAGCTGCGGCTGAAGAGCGCTAAAAGGGCATCAGGCCGCTCGTCTCCAACATCGGCGCGTTCGGATGGGATGCCGGTCCCTGAAGCATAAGTCTGGTTTGCCGCGAGGGTCGCGCAGCCGGCAAGGGCTAGAGCAGCTCCCAGGAGCCCAAGCCATGCCAATACCCTGACCTGTCCGCCAACCCAGCCGCTTTCACGACGCAACCGACGCATGTGCAACGACCCAACCCATGTTTGAACGGGCTCCAGTTGAACCACGTGGTGGTTAAGCGGCGCCTAATGGGTGTCCCGCCGCGAGACGGCCAAGGCCCGGAAAGCCGCAAGAGGCGGCCAGCGCTAAGTTGGAAAACGTTGACTATTGAGGAGCTTGAGCGCGTCTTGAGCGCATGAACCGCGCATGAATGCGCCATTCAGAATGAGTTCAACGTGCCCCTCCTAAGGTTCCCTCACCCTGAAACTCTATCTTCCCCGGCGTGATCCAAGGGGGCTCGGCGCTCAGGGTCGCCGGGCCCTTTGACGTTTTACCGACCTGACGTTGCCGGCCGATCATGCGCGCCGGCGGCCCCCGCTCGGCGGTGATAATGGTGATAATTACGCCTCCCTGCGCGTCCTATCGGCTGTGATCTGCGCCCTATACTGCTCCTCTGAGCCAGCATGAGGAAAATCGCGCAGCCATTGGCGGAGCGTCCTCCCGTGCGTTGCGCATCGGCTCATCGTGTTCTGCCGTCACGCCATCGCTGCCACCCGCATCGCCCAAAGCCCCCCACCGCTGGCGCGCTCTTGTGCATCTGATCCAGGTTTGCGACGGCTCTGCTCGGCCTGGCTACCAGCTTGCGTTTCTGTTTGAGATCCGCACGCAACAGCGGCGTGATCTTGCGGCTCGCACCGCTGGCGGCGTGCTGGCGTGGTCGTATTGCTGCCTCGCCGGGCAGCGCTCTATGCTTGCCGCCGCACGGTAAGAGGGCGGCAATGGGCAGCGACGCGCTGGAACGTCAGGCGATCCGCGACATCGTGGAAAACTGGGCAGTGTGGGTTGGTGCTTCGGCAGCCCATCTACGAGAAGGACCGCATGGACCCTGTCGACCCCTCTCTTCGGCTAACGCTCGATGCCGCGCTCCTTGCCCGCTTCCCCGAGGGCTATCGCCACCTCGCTTATCGGCAGACTGCGGTCG
>Ga0306920_100016428_pt1 | contig 10197 bp, 6 predicted proteins | sample flu12Cox44000170_FD_204666 | JGI IMG/M metagenome (GOLD analysis project Ga0306920, IMG submission 204666) | Lab enrichment of tropical soil microbial communities from Luquillo Experimental Forest, Puerto Rico - flux4day.12C.oxic.44.000.170 (v2)... | ecosystem: Environmental > Terrestrial >...
GCCCCCGCGCTGCGGAATTGGTCTGGACCTGCACATCAAAGATCGGCAAGCCGCGCGCAGCTCGCGTTGCGCCGCAGTTGCCGATTTCCGAAAAATAGGCCGGCTGGATATTGTCACCAACAATTTCAACGATGTACCGTATTACTTTCAGAACCAGTTTCCCAAGAAGAACTACATTGCTTTCCAGCTCCAGGGGGCAAAGACTAGTACGAAGCCAAAAGCGGCCGGCACAAATCGGGACGCCGTTGGTGCACTGGTTCACATCTACATGGGTAAGGAGGTCATGGTTCGGCAAGTTCAGGCTGCCGGGGGCTACCTTTCGCAATCTTCCAAGATTGTTCATTTCGGCTTGGGGGATCGCACCAGGGTTGATCGCGTGGAAATCCGTTGGCCCGGCAGCAGGAAGATACAAACGCTGCAAAATCCCGTCCTGAACAAGATTCATCCCATTTTTGAATCTATGGATCTTCAATGAAAAACGTTGCTCCGTCTGTGCTTCTTTGGGGAATCCTTGCTCTTGCAGGGATAGCGGGAGTCATGCTGCTATTCGGTGAAGTTGCATCCAGAAGGCAGGAACAACGCTCGACAGAGTTCCAAGGACTCGTGCGGGGCATCGGATTGGGACCGGCGCTGGATATGTCGGGCTGCCCTTTTTGTTTTGATCCCAGAATCAGCTTCTCATGCCGGGAAAAATGGGGACCATTCCCGGGTGCAACGTATTTGTGTCCCCAGCACAGCTGCTCTGTTTTTTTCTATCGCGGGCTGGTGCCACAGACCCCCGAGCAATAGTATGGGCAAATTCCTGCAGGTCTCTGAGACAGGGCTGACGGCAATTCTTTTGCATCCCTTGCGAAGTCTTGTCACCATCGCCGCGGTCCTCGCGGTGCTTGTGCCGTATCTAGTTGGCGTCGGCATCTCCAAAGGGATCCAGGATGAAGCCGAGGTTTCCGTCGCCTTTGGCGCGGACTTGTATGTGAGCGGCAGTCAATTCGGGCAGAAGACACCGGTTGCTGTCCGGGTCAAGACCGACCTGGAGGCAATCGAGGGCGTGACCGAGGTTATACCGCGGATCGTTGGGTCGATGACGATAGGGAGAAATCGCGAAAACATTGTTGTCTTGGGCCTTCCGCGCGAGAAGTTTCCCGACACCGTTTCATGCCTTTCCGGCCGCCTGCCCAAATCGGCCGCCTTGAATGAGCTGGTGGTAGGCACCGAATTGGCCAGCCGTCTCAATTTGCAGGTCGGTTCGATTCTGCCGCCATTTTATCGCAACGTGCGCGGCGAACGGCTTTCCAAGGTGGTGGGCGTTTTTCAGGCGAACGCTCCGCTGTGGCAAGCCCGGCTGGTTCTTACGACTCTGGAAACAGCGGCCGTTCTCTTTGATCAGCCCGAACAAGTCAGCGACTTTCTCGTGTACTGCCGGCCTGGTTACCAGGAACGCGTTCGTTCCAAGATTCTCCAATCCATTTCCGTGAACAAGAAGGGGCAGGATGGTTTGCGCACGCAGGTGGTGGGTCGAGAGGAACTGAAAGCTCTGTTGCCGGCGGGGCTGTTGCAACGGGAGGGGATTTTCAACCTTCACTTTGTCATCGCTTTTTGTGTGGCAATCCTGGCAATCCTCGTGACCTCGGGGTTCGGGCTGCGTGAACGCCGTCGCGAAATTGGCATTCTCAAGGCCACCGGCTGGCAAACCGACGAAATCCTCTTGCGCAGTTTCGCGGAAGGTTTCTTGTTGAGTTTGGCCGGCGCCGCACTGGCTATTATTTTGGCGTTTGCGTGGCTGCAATGGTTCAACGGCTTTTGGATTGCCAGCGTCTTTCTGAAGGGTGTCGATCCAGTCCCCGCGTTCCGGGTGCCCTTTCATCTGGCTCCCGCTCCCGCATTTCTGGCGTTTCTGCTATCCCTGGTAGTCGTGTTAACCGGTTCTCTGTTTTCGTCTTGGCGAACGGCGATTGTTGCCCCGATGGAGGCCATGAGGTAGCCATTCCATGTCCGAATCGGTGCTCTTGGAAACCCGCAAGATTTGCAAAGTCTATAGGACCGGGCAAACCGACGTTCACGCTCTTCGCGAAGTAACTCTAACCGTCGCGGAGGGTTCGCTGACTCTGTTGACAGGACCCTCCGGCTCCGGAAAAACCACCTTGTTGTCATTGCTGGGGGCGCTCGACAGACCAAGCAGCGGGCAAGTCCTCTTTCGAGGCTCGGTTCTGAGCAGCTTTTCGGATGTGGCTCTGGCGCGGCTTCGGCGGCGAATGGGCTTTGTTTTTCAGGGCTTTTCCCTGATCGCGGGCCTACCCGTTTGGGAAAACATTACTTATCCCCTCGTGCCGCAGGGTATGCCCCGACGCGAGCGCTACGCCCTGGCTCAGCAACTTCTTTCGCAAATGGGTATGGCAGACAAGCTCGATCGGTCCCCTATTGAATTAAGCGGGGGAGAAAAGCAGCGGGTGGCCGTGGCCAGGGCATTTGCCGGTCAACCGGAAGTCATATTCGCCGATGAGCCCATTTCCAATCTCGATGCGGCCAATCGGCAGGCGGTCCTGTCGCTGCTCGAAGAATACCATCGCTCGGGACATACCTTGATTCTTTCGACCCACGATCCCGGCATCGTTTCCTTGCCGTGCACGGTCTATGAACTCGAAAAAGGTGAGGTTAAGGCTGTTACCATTCCAGATAAGAAATTGTTTGACTAGCCAAACCCAACCCTTTATGTTTTATATTCTCTACATAAAATCAAAGAAGAGACCATTTGGTGTGAAATAAAGCGCGCGGGCGTAATGCCCTTTGGGAAAAAACTGCTCTTTACAGGGGCAACTCACGTTAATGACTGACCCGGCAGCACTACGAAAGATTTGCAGTTGACGGATGAATGGGTGCATCACGGTTCAATCCTGTTGCCAGGTTTGCTCAGGGAGGGTGGCGATTCCGGACCGTATTTTTGGCAGCCATAGTGGGGTTGGTAGGCCTGGGCGGCTGGTTCGGCGCTCACCTTTGGGCCAATTCCCAATTTCGCGCGGCACGGGCTGCGCTGGACAAGGGGCTGTTTGATGATGCCCGCGCTCACGTCCGCCAATGCCTGAAAGTCTGGCCCGCCGATGCGGACGCTCACTTTCTGGCAGCGCGCATTGAACGGCGCTTGGGTGAATTCAAAGCCGCCGAAGAGCATCTCAAAGCCTACAAGCGTGCTCGCGGCATCACCGACGAGTTCCAGACGGAGTGGGTCCTGTTGCGTGCCCAGGGAGGTGAATGGCCGCAACTGGAACAATCGCTTTGGAAATGCGTCGAGGAGAATCATCCGCAAACCCTGGAAATTCTGGAAACCCTGGCCGCCGGTCTCATGCGCGAGGCCCGTTTTGGTGCAGCGACAGCCTGTCTGAATGAATGGCTCAAGAGAGATCCCCACAACGCTCTTGCGCTGGAGTGGCGCGGCTTGACAAATGAGCGTCTGCAAAGGCGTGACGAAGCTGCCGACGATTACCGTAAGGTTCTCGAGTTGGATGCTGATCGTTGGCAGACGCGCTTGCAGCTTGCCCGGCTGCTGATGGAAATGGCTTATTTTTCCGAGGCGGCAAGCGAACTGACGGTCTTGAACGAAACGCACGGCGATCAAGAACAGGTACAGCTGGCCTGGGGACAGTGCCTGTTTAGTCAGGGAAAAGCGGATGAGGCGCGCAAGGTTCTGTTGCAGCTCTTACCCAGACAGGAGAAACAACCCTTGCTGTTGATTTACCTCGGCAAACTCGAGTCCGACCCGGCCGAAGCCGCAAAATGGTACCGCAAGGCGCTCGCAATCCAACCTGCCAATTTAGAAGCGCGTTTCGCATTGTATACCAGTTTGCAACAGGCCGGCCGAACCAAAGAGGCCGCCGCGGAATTGCGTGTTTACGAGAAGGAACGCGACGAACAAGGTCAAACCAAGAAACTTCATGATTTGATGGAAAGAAACCCCAACAACCCCGAATACTTGAGCAAATTGGGCGAGCATCTCCTGGAAAAGTTCGAGAATCCCCAAGGCCTGTACCTGCTCCAGCGCGCTCTTGCTTTTGACGCAAACCACCAGTTGGCGCACCGGGCTTTGGCACGGTATTATGAGAAGAATAATCAACCTGAATTGGCAGCGAAGCATCGACAGCATCTGCCGGGGGGCAAGGAGTAAATTCATGGGGAGGCTTTCCGGCTTCGCCACGGTCCATCTGCCGGCGGCCGGCGTATAGCAATTAAACTTCTCTTTTTCTTGGTAGTTCCATGAAACCGCACCGCTTATGCTTGTATCTCTTGACCCTGGCGGCCTGTGCCGGGTTGGGCTGGGCTTACTATCGCAACTGGTATGGCGCCGGTAGCAACCGCGTTCCTTCTCCGGACGCGGACAAGGATGTTGTCCTCGAACAGGCCCAGCGCGATTATATCTGGCAGGTGGAACATCATGTGCTGGTGCTGAGCAAGCACTGGTTCAAAGACTTTTCCGCGGCTCTGCAAAGTGCGGATGAAAAAGCCCTGGCCGCTATCCTTGCTCCGGATTTCAAGGGCGGGGACTTGCAGAAACCACAGGAAGAAATACTGGACACGGCTTATGCCAAGCTCATTCGTTTGAAGGATGCCGGTCATCCGCCGCTGCCCCTGGAGCCCTCCGCCTTCATCAGCAAGCTGATGGAATACCGCAAGGTCTTTGTCAAGCCTCCCCAGGTGAAAGTGTATCCGAAGACTATGGGACCCCAAAATCGGGAGGATCTGGACACTCCCTGGGAGGGAGCTGGGGTCTTGCGGATGTGGGGAGAAGTAGGTCCCGGCCAGCCCGGCGAAGCGGTTCTGCACTTTCGCTTTCGCTTGCCCAGGCCGCAGCAAGACCACCGCTCCGCTTGGTTGGAATTGATGGAGATCACGCAGGCCCAAACCGCCCGGGCGCCGCGCTTTTTGCTTCGCGACGTCACTACCGAACGAGGCATTGATCCTTCGAAGTTCCATGACAATTGGAAATCTGAAAAAAGGATCCCCATTTCCGGGGGCGTGTATGTGTGCGATTTCAACCGCGACGGAATTCCGGACATGCTGGTCATGGATGTGAATTCCCATGTATTGTATCAGGGACTTCCCGGCGGAAAATTCAAGGATGTTACTGCGGAAATGGGCTTGCCGGGGTTTGCACCTCCGGATTCATCGGGGACCATCGTAGCCTTTGTCGATCTCGATGGGGACGGCTGGGAAGACCTCATCCTGGGCAGCAATATCTATCGCAATGTTGAAGGCAAAAAATTCGTTGACTACACCCTCCGGACCAACCTTCGCTTTCCACCGGATGCCACCGGCGTGGCCATTTGCGACTTTGACAAGGATGGCAAGATAGACCTGTACGTGACCAGGCCGGGCATTGGCAAAAAGGAATCCTGGCTGGACGGTCACAGCGGCGACAAGCGTGGCAACCAACTTTGGCGCAACCTGGGCAACTGGAAGTTTGAAGATGTTACGGAAAAAAGTGGCACGTCCGGCGGCCACCGCTCCGTCTTCAGCGCCGTCTGGCTCGACATCAATAACGACGGCTGGCCCGACCTGTATGTCCCCAACGAGTTCGGCAACGGCATCTTGCTCATCAATAACAAGAACGGCACCTTCCGAGAGCACAAGCTGATGAGTGGCCCGCACGATTTCGGCACCATGGGCATCACCTGCGGCGACATCAATAACGACGGGCACATCGATCTATACCTGGCCAACATGTATTCCAAGACCGGCTCGCGCATCGTTGGGCTGGTCAAGCCGGGGACCTATCCCGATGACATCATGGCCAAAATGCGCCGCTTTGTCTCCGGAAGCAATCTTTACCTCAACAAAGGTAATCTCACGTTCGATTCCGTGTCGCAGCCCTGGCACATGAACGACATCGGCTGGGCGTACGGGCCGGCCCTGGTCGATCTGGATAACGACGGCTTTCTGGACCTGTTCGCCACGTCGGGATTTATCAGCGTTTCGCGGGATGAGCCCGACGGCTGAAGTTGCCTGTGGCAGGCTGTCGTGGCACAGCCATTCAAGCGCGGGGCTCAGGTTTGCGCTCCCGGAAAAATTGACAAAAACCTCGGCGAATTCTGGGTGGACAATCCCTGGGATATTGTGGCTGCCGGACATAACCTCAGCAACCACGAACGGCAGCGGTTATACATGAACCAGAAAGGCAAAGCCTTCTTCGACCTCAGTTTCCTATCCGGCGCGGACAGCGATGGGGACGGTCGCTCCGTGGTGGCCGCCGATTTCCGCAACAACGGCCAACTCGACCTGGTGGTGCGCAAATCGGGCGGCGGACCCATCGCCGTCTATGAGAATCAATTCCCCAAGCGCCATTATCTGGAAGTGTCCCTGCGTGGCCGGAAAAGCAATCGCCTGGGCATCGGCGCCCGTCTGGTTGCTGTCGTCAAAGGCCAGCAGATTGTCCGCGAGCTGTTTCCCGTCAACAGCTTCCGCTCGCAAATGCCTAATGTGGTTCATTTCGGCCTGGGCGATGAAACCAGCGTGGACCGCCTGACCATTCGCTGGCCGTCCGGGATCGTTCAGGAACTTTCCGGTGTGGCCGGAGATCGCCATATTGTGGTTGAAGAAGGCAAGGAAGGCTCGGCCGCCATCCAGACGGTTATTCCCGGGCAGGTGTTCTTGCCATAAGGCATCAACGAGAACGGTTCACTTTGGCCAGCATTTGCCTGGATTGACTGGCGATCCGGCGGCCGTAGCGCGACTCCGGATTATCAAAATATCTGCCCATCGGGCTGCTCCAGAAGTCAAGGGCCTTGCGGAAGTGAGCATCCGCCTGTTCGACTTTGCCAGACTCCAGGGCCAACAGTCCACGTAAGACATTAATGTTTGCCTCCCCATTTAGCCCTTCGCCCACCATCATGATCCCTTGTAGAGTCCCATCCCGGCCGCGGAATATGCCATCCAGTCCGTGCGGCAATGCGCCCAAGCCCCCCAGAAGCCGGTCGGGGTTCTGGAAGAAAAGGCTTTCCTGGGTGTCCAGAAGGCCCTGGCCGAATATCAATCCCCCCGCCGTTCGCAACGGGATCTTCTTATCTCCGAGCGGGGGCATCATGATCATGGCCGTCAAATGTTTGTCGGCCAGTTGGTAATCGCCGAGGGCGGCGTGGAGCTGGGCTTTATTCCAATGGTAAGTGTTGCCGGGCAGCACCTTTTCCATTTCTTCATCCATCCAGCGGCGTACTTTTTCGACTTGGCCGGTCTCGAGAAGCAGTTTCAATTCCAGGTCCATGCCGGCGGTGCCAAAGGCGGAAACGTCATCTTGCAGGAGGATTTCCAGGGCCAAGCCAGCAAGGCCTTTTTCATCGGCATACCGGGCCCGTTCCACGACTTTGAGATTGGGGGAATTGACCTCGTATTCTTCTCTGAGGCGCTTGATGAGCTTCTGTTGCCGGGCCAGTATTTTTTTCCCTTCCGCCACCTTGGTGGCCTCACCAGGCTCTAGCTCGCGCCTTTCTGCCCATTTCAGATATTCTTGCAGGTGTTGCACCGCCACATCCTTGAAGTTCATGGTGCGGAATAACTCCGCCAGCCGATAATGAGCGTTTTCCATATCCGGCTTCAAGTGCAGCGCCTGTTTATAGGCCGCGATCATCTGAATGGACCGCAACCTGCCAAACGAGCCGTAGTTCCTGATCCAGGCTTTTTCCTGCGTTCTGCTCCACAGTCGGTAATACGCCTCGCCCAGGAGGAAATAGGCAAAAGCATTGTCGGGATTATCGCGTGCAGCCCGGCGTGCAGCCCGGATGGCCAGGTAGGGCGCCCAGCGCGGCCCAAGGTCCTGATTTTCCAGGAACAGGTGATACATTCGCATATCTTTGGAAGCCGCCAGGCCGATCAACGGCAGACTGACCAGGTGCGGCATGGCGATGGAGCCTCCCAGGCCCGTGCGACTGGCATGATAAAATTCATTCCAGGCCCGCTCCTTTCTCACGGGAGCGTCCCGCCGTTCCAGCGTGTCGAAAATCGTTAAGGCCATGCTCGCCTCATCCACCTCCGGCGAGCGGACATCCTGGGCCTTCCCCCATGCGTGCCACCAACGGTACGATTCCGGACTGCGTTCCGGTCTGGCTGGCGGGGCGGTGGTGGATTCGTCGAAGGAAAAAGCAATTTTGGTGGGCGCCAGGGCCATGGCCGCAAAATGTTGGTCACGTTTCGCCGGGTCCTGCCAGCCGAAAATCAACGTGCGCCCTTGCCAAAAGAGCGGCACCCATTCCCGCCGGTTCATCAAGAGCCGGGCGACCGCCAACTCAACGCGTGGCTGATTGTTGCTATAGAGCACCACATAGTTGATATCGCGCCGCCGGAGGATGGCGCGCCAATCGGGATCCGTTGTCTGATTCTGCCCCATGAGTGCCTTGCGCACAGCAGCGTAATCGCTGGCGCTATGCTCATCAGGGCTGGGCACGTGTGAGTTAACCAGACCTTGCTGCTGTGGGTCGAACCAAGCGAAATAATTGGCCAGTTCCGGGGACAAAAGGAAGCCGTTTGCAACCTTGCCGTGCTGACGCCAGCGGGCGATTTGCTTGGCGGCCTGGCTCAGGGATGGATCCGCATCGACGCGCCAGCTGCGCGGGCCACTGGGACCCGGTTGAAGGGCCCCCGCCCAGGCCGCGGCAACCAGCGCCAGCACACCCAGCGTTCCGCATAGCTGCCAGATCGGAACTCGTCTGTGAAAGAACGTCATCCATCCTGGTTTTGCCAGGTTGGCTTGCAAAAACTCGCCGACGTTCAAGGCCAGGATGATTCCCCCCGCCACTGCGAAGAAGGGCATGGCCTGGCTTTGGTAGTTGGTCATGAAGAAAAACCATAACCACAAAAGCGCTCGAGGCCAGTGCCAGCGCTCCCGATTCAAAACAAAAGAGAGCAAACCGAGGATGACCAGAGACCAGTAGGCCAGTTTTGCGGCCAAGGACATGGGATTCGCCGGCGCGGCCGATGGTAGCAGGTGGCTAGAGGCGTAAGGATCTTCCGGAATCCGACCAGAGTCAATCTGGTTCCCCGTTGACGGAGCCTCTTTCATCCAAGGGGGGTCCCAGGATGCCGCCTGTTCTATTGCCGGCGGAAAAACCAAAAAATGATGAGGATTGATCAGGCACGTTGCGAAAACCGCAAGCAGCACCGCGCCCAGAAGAAGAGGGGTTGGCGAGCCGGGAGCGCAAGCGACCGGAGTAGCCTGAGTGTCGCCGCTCTGCCCCCGTCCGGTTGCCGGAAGCATGGTCCCCAGCCAATAGATGGCCACGGTCAGCGGGGCCAAGATAAACCACTGATCCAGGTTGACCCAGAGCACGGTTACAAGCAGAATCGGAATGAAATATAGCCAGCGCACTGGCTCACCTGTTTTCGCCGTCCATGGGGCTTTTTCGATGATCCCGATGGTCAGGCTAAACAAAAGGATGGATGCCAGTAGAGGCGTGAGATCCAACCAGGGCCCGATCGCCACCAGTGTCAAGGCTGAACTGAGCGCCGCCACCCACAGGGATTTGCCCACGCGGCCGGCATAAACCAGACTGGCCGCCAACAGTACCACCAAGAGCGCCTTGAATAGCACCAGGCCTGCCCCTCCCACGACCTCCGGATAGAAAACGTAGAGAAGGACATCGAAAAGCCAGGATGGGTTGACCCAGTAATCGCCGGCCGTGGTGAACGGTTCGGCACCAAATTGTGCCTGGCCGCTGAAGTAGGCCTTGCCGGTTCCCAGGTGCAACCAGAACGCACTGTTCCGCACCGGAAATGAACCCAGAAAAAACGCCAACAAAAGAACGAGAAACACCAGCCCAGCATCCCAGCGAAGCCTCGGGGGGGCAAGATTCTCTGTGAAGGTGCTTTCGGCGCGAGCCGGAGCTGCTGTTGGAGGTCTCGCTGGTTCCGCCAGCGCCACCGCAGAAGTCCTGAAAATTTCCATTGCCATTCTCGGAAAAATAGAGAAAATAAGAGATTATCATAATATTAGAATGATGATGCGGTGAAGGTCAAGCGCCAGACGGAGGCGGGCGCGGTTTGCTTGCTGCTTTTTTTCTTGATAGCAAATGGACTGGAGCGGAGAATTGGCTGATCCCAAGTCCATGTGTAAATTGCTGGACCATGCACAAGCTCTTTTTCATCCTTTTTCTACGGGAGGTCGTCCGATGAAAGCCACGGCGAGTTTGCTGGTTCTCTGTCTGTGCTTCGTGTCCATCGCGG
>Ga0306920_100016429_pt1 | contig 10197 bp, 9 predicted proteins | sample flu12Cox44000170_FD_204666 | JGI IMG/M metagenome (GOLD analysis project Ga0306920, IMG submission 204666) | Lab enrichment of tropical soil microbial communities from Luquillo Experimental Forest, Puerto Rico - flux4day.12C.oxic.44.000.170 (v2)... | ecosystem: Environmental > Terrestrial >...
CCGGTAGGCGGCCAGCGCCTGCTCCGGGGCGCCGCGCAGCTCGGCCAGCCACCCGTCCAGCCAGGCCAGTCCCGGGGCCAGGTAGCCGGCCTGACCGGCCTCGGCGGCCAGCTGGCCGGACACGGCGGCCGCCTGGTCCACCTGGCCCGAGCCGAGCAGGCCCTCGGCCAGCAGCGGGCGCCACAGCACCGCATACAACCGGCTGCGGCTGTCCAGGGTCGTATCGTCGAGCCAGGGGCCTAGCGCGCCGGCCATGCCCAGGTAGTCCCCGGCCGCCTGGCCCACCAGGGCCCGGGCCATCGCCGCGGGCAGCCGTTCCTGCGCGTAGTCCAGGCTGGCCGCCGCCTCCTCGGCCAGCGCGGCGTGCCGCTCGGCCTGCTCGGTCTGGCCGCGGCCGGCCGGCACGCAGCCGGCCGCCAGGTGCAGCATCGGCAGATCGTAGTAGCGGGGGTGGATCGCGGCGGCCGAGAGCCCCTGCTCGGCGGTGAGCAGCACGTCGTCCCACGCACCGGCCAGGTACTGGGCCAAAGCTAGGAAGAAGTAGGCGCGGCGGGCGACGACGAGGGTAGCGCCGCGGCGGGCCAGCTTGAGGCTGGCGGCTAGGTCGGCCATGGCCGGGCCTAGGTCGCCGGCCAGCAGCCGGAACCACCCCCGGAAGGCCAGCCCGTCGACATCGACCGGCTCGACACGGGCCGGGTCGGCGTCCAGGTGGGCCAGCTCGGCCAGCGCCGCGCGTGGCCCGGCCGCCTGGGAGACGCCGCTAGCGATCAGGGTCCGGGTCAGGCTGGCGGCCGCCGCGTCCAGGCACCCGGTGCCCAGCGCCCACCGTCCCAAAGCCTGCGCCTTCTCCCCCTCGCCCAGCACCGGGTAGATATTGGCCAGCCGGCTGGCGATCATCGCGGCCAGCGAGCGGCTGCCCGGGTCGGCTTGCGCCTGGGCCAGCGCCTGGCTGAGCCGCCGCTCGGCCTCGCGCAGCCGACCGTCCAAGCGCGCCATCGTGCCCAGCACGCACTCGCGCAGCGGGGACGGCGTCGCCGCCTCCACCGCCGGGCGCAGCGCCAGACCGCGGGCCTCCTCGGCCAGCATCAGGTGCAGGGCCGCGGTCAGCAGCCGCCGCTCCCGGCCGGCCCGGTCCGGGGAAATATCCGCCGCCCACCGCAGGTGGGTGGCGGCCACCGCCAGCCGCCCGGCGGCCGCCTCCTGGGCCGCCAGCCGCTCCAGGTCGCCGGCCAGGCCCTCGTCCGGCCGGTCCAGGGCGGCCACCCGGTGCGCCCACCCATGCGCCTCATCAACCACGGTGACCGCCCGGGCGTGCAGCTCGCGCCGTCGGCCCGGGGCCAGGCCGGCATAGATGGCGTCGCGCTGCAGCGTGTGCCGGATCATCGCCGGACGGGCCGGCTCACCCGCCGCCACGTCCGCCAGCCCCGCCCGCACCGCCGACGTGAGTGCCTCGGCCGGCCCGGCCACCCCGGCCGCCTTCCCCAGCCGCGCCACCGGCACCGGCCCATCCACCACGGCCAGCAACTCCAGCAGGGAGCGGGCCGGCGCGGGCAGCGCGGCCAGTTGGTCCCCGATCGCCGCCGCCAGCGACGCCGGCACCACGCCAGCGTCCCCGCCCGCCAGCCGCGCGGCGCCCTCCGGGTCGGCCAGCACCGTGCGCAGGTACAACGCATGACCGCCGGTGCGGTCATGCAGCCGGCGGGCAGCGTCCGCGCCCAGCGGCCGGCCGCCCAGCCCGGCCGCCAGCGCCGCCACATCCGCTACGCCCAGCCCCGCCACGACGATCCGGTGCGCCTGCGGCACGCTCCCCAGCATCCGCCTGGCCGCCGGATCCAGCTGATCACGGTCGCCGCGCACGATGGCGATGACCGCGACCGCATCCACTGACAGCCGTTGGAATGTGAACGAGAGGGCTTCGACCGACCGGGGGTCCGCCCACTGCACGTCGTCGAGCACCAGCGCCACTGGGCCGGCGCCCAGCCGGTCACCGACCAGGCCCAGCAACTGCGCCCCGACCGCGAACGGCGCCGCCCGCACCGCCTCCCCGGCCAGCAGCGGGTACCGGGCCAGCGCCGCGCGCCCCGCCCCGGCCGCCAGCTGCCCGACGATCCCGTACTCCAGGTCGGTCTCGGCCGGATCGCCCCGCGCCCACCACGCGGCCAGCCCCGCCGCGGCCAGGCCACGCCGGGCCAGCGCCGTCTTCCCCGCCCCCGACTCACCTTCGATGGTGACCAGCCACGGCTGCCCACCCCGCACCCGCGCCAGCACGTCCGCCAGCCCGGCCAGCTCCGCCGCCCGCCCGACGAACACGTCCTCTCCTGGCCCTCCGGCCAGCAGAAAGGTCACGATCCAGTATAAGAACGCCCCCGCACCCGGCCAGCACCTGCACCCGCACCGTCACCGCCCCGAACAAGAACAAAGACGGCACGGTCACCTGCGACCTCGGCACCCTGCCAGGCGGCGCCACCGCAACGGTCACCATCACGGTGACGCCACCACTAAGGGGACCCTGAGCGGCACCGCCGCCGTCACCGCTAGCACATCAGCCCAGCGGACAGCGACGCCACCGCCACCGCCACCGTCCAAGGCACCTGACCACACCCGCCGGGGCCGGCCCGCATCCGGGCGTGTCTTACCGGCTGTGTAAGTGACGTGGCCTGACTTAGCCGCAGGGAAATGCGGCTCGCGGAGGGACACGTGATGCAAGACACTGCGATGGCGCCCCGCAAATCCGATGGTCGGCCGCCGGGCCGGCCCCCGCTGGTCGATGAGCAGATGGCCGGCCTCCGGGGGTTAGTGGGTGTCCATTTGCGGGTGACCTGTGGCCCGATGGGGGGACTGTCAATTAGGCTGACGGGCCGTTCCCGGTGCCGCCCGGTGGGCCAGGCCATGGAGGGCCTGCGGTCAGGAGTACCACCGGATCCGGGGCATCGGCTCGATCTTCGGCCCGGGCGGGCGCCGGGCCCTCAGGCGCCGGGCATGTCGCTTGAGGGCGGGCATCAACGGTGCGGCCATTGCTTCCACCTCGTGGTTTCTTCGGTTGTTGGGTTAGACGGCGATGACGTCGGCGCGGCGGCGCCAGCGCAGGGTCGGCGCGACGATGGTGCCCCGGCGGTGTTGCCAGGTGCGGATGAGGTGCTCAAGGTCGGCGGCGGGCCGGGGCTGTTGCAGGTGCTGGAGGGCGGCGTCGAGCCAGCGCAGGAATCGGCGCCAGTCGGCGGTCAGCAGGTAGGGGGCGGCGGCCGTGCCGCGGTACGGGTGGCGCATCATCTGTTCGGCGTGGTGGAGGTGCCGTTGAATGTCGGCGCGGTCGGTCTTGACCAGGTCGATGAGCTGGGACTGGGTGACAAACGGCGACGGCGCGCCGGGCCGCAGGGCGGCCCGCCGGGCCGCGAGGATGCTGCCCACGGCGTGGCGGAGTCTAGTCACGGTGCCTGCCTTCGTTGATGCCGGGTGCGTGCGGGTGTCGCCGGTGCCGTACCGGGGCTTCGTCAACCCTCCACTTGATGACCAGAGCGCCGGTCCGGTCTTTGACCCATGTGCAGGTGAGCGCCATTCGGGCTCATCTCCTTCCGTGTAAACCGCGGGGCGGGGAGTGCCGCACGGGGTGTCGTTGTTGCCGCTGAATTCGGGCGTGCGGCCACCGTAGGCCCGCCCGGCCGGGAGCGAATCCCGGAAACCTGTGCACTTTGACCGGCAACCGCCCTGGCCGGGATGGTCAACCGGGTGATGGCCGGCGGCGACGGTTGCCTGGCCGGGCGGGTCAGCGGGGCTGGTCATGCAGCGATGATGACCTGGCCGGCGGTGCCCCGTCCCTAGGGAAAACCCCTAGTCCGCCCGCGGCGGGGGTGCCGGGTCGGCCTGGCGGCCTGCGGGGGCCGCCGAGGTCCCGCCATTGTCCGGCAACCATCGCCGCCGCTGGCCTGGCCGGCGCGCGGGCCGAAGTCCCCGGCACACGCGGGGAAACCGCATGGCCGCCGTGCGCGCGGCGGCGGGCTGGCGCAGCGGGACGCGGCGCCGGGCGGGTGGTCCGGATCCCACGGTGGCGGAACGGCGGGGCGGGCGGTCACCTCCGCCGTGGGTCAGGCCGGGGCGGGGCGGCGGGTGTCGCTGAGCAGGCGGCGCAGCTGGTGGCGGCCGGTGACCCCGAACTTGGCGTAGATGTTGCCCAGGTGGTATTCGACGGCCTTGGGGGTGATGAACAGCTCGGCGGCGATCTCGGCGTTGGTCATGCCCTGCCCGGCCAGGTGGGCGACCTCGGTTTCCCGGTCGGTCAGCGCCAGCGCTGGGCGGCGGCGGCGGTCTAGCGTGTGGCGTACCGGGCGGCGGGCGTGCCGGGCGGGTTGTGCACTCCGGGCACGGCGTCGGGGTTCTGGATGCACACCTCACCCTCGAGGCCGTCGGGGTCGCGGAAAAAGACACTGAGGACGGGGCCGAAGTCGGTGACGAAGTCATCGCTGGCGCCGCGGGCGATCAGCCGGTCCCGGATCTGGTCGAACGCGGCGAGGGAGGCGGCTTGCAGGCCGAGGTGGTCGATGCGGCCCCGGCCGAACATCGGGGCCTGCCGGTCGGCTTCGGTGTTTCCCTCGATTTGGAAGACGTTCAGTTCGGCGGTCTGGCCGATGCGGATGAAGGTGAGCCGGATGGCGCCGTCGAACTCCTTCAGGTGCGCGCCGATCTCGGCGTCGAAGACCTCCCGGTAGAACGCCACGAGCCGGTCGGCGTCATGGGTCAAGATGGCCACGTGGTTGACCCCGTTCAGCAGCATCTGGGCCTCCCTCGCTCGTCATCCCGCTGGAGCGGGATTGGTGTGTCGCGCGCGCCTGCGCCGCCCGCAAAGCCGCTCCGCCACGCGTGCGCGGCGGTGCCGGTGCGGGCGGCCTGTACCGGGACGGTGCCGGCCCGGCCCAACGGTGATGAGGGAGCCGCAGGAAGGCCCTGATGAGGGGTAGGGCACAGAGAGAGGGCCGGTGATGCTCCAGCGGCCCTCTCTGCTACCCATCAAAAGCTGATTCCAAGTCCGCTGAGGGCCCGGTTTGCCTGGACGTAACTGGATGCTGGGCAGTGCGTCTTGTGCATGCGGTCCCAGAAGGCTCGGGCGCCGGTCAGGTCGGCGATGCCCTTGAGCTGGGAGCCGCTCCCTGAGTCAACGTAGTACTGCGTGAGCAGCGCCTGAATGCGGCCCGCCTGCTGCTGGCAGGACAGGGCCGACCGGGCAGTGTGGCCAGTACTGGCGCTGCCGCCGCAGCCCGCGATGAGCAGCAAGGCGGCGAGGACCAGCCCGGCGGGCTTGATCGTGGCGGTCATGTGCCTCACCGCCTCCGCTGCGGGACGCCGCAGTCCACGGCGGGCAGCCGGATGTCGGCTCCGACTGTGTTGTACTCCCCACCTAGCTGGGCGCCGAGCACCGCGATCACTCCGAGTCGCCTCATGGCGATCACCTCCACTTCGCGGCCACCGCAGGTGGCCAAGCGCCTGGCCTGCCGCCTGGCTCGGATGGGAGCCGTAACCGGGGAGGGAACGGTTGTTCACTGGCGATGAACGGGACGCTGGACCCTGCGGTCAAGTGCGCCAGGTGAGCGGGGCCCCCGGATCGGGGCTGGGCGCGGCCAGGGCCATCTTGAACAGCCGGGCGCTTCTTCGCAGGCCAGCAGCGCGATCGCGCCGTCGCTCGGGTTCAACGGGTCTGCGCCCGGACACCGCAGCGGCAGGTGCCGGGGCTAAAGTGCCGGGTGGGGTTGGCGGCCGGCCTGGAGGGTTTCTGAGCGGCCTTAGCCGGCGGCGACCGCGGGCGGCCTGGTCCGTGCCCGGCTCAGCTCGAAGAAACCGGGCTCGGCGAGCAGCACGTGTACCGCATCCCAGGCCCGCACCGCGGCCTCACCGGCCGGTGCCGGAGAGAACACCGGACCGGACAGCCCGTGCAGCGGCTCGTCGTCCAGCACGAGCGCCGGGCTGAGCGGGTGCGGGCCGCACGCCTTGCTCGCCGCGTCCAGCGAAACCGAGAGCGCCGCGTCCCAGGACTCGTCGTCGGCGGCCGCCGCGAATTCGCCCGGCAGACCAGCGGCGGCGACGAGCTCGGCGACCAGCCCGGGGGGCGGCGGCCCGGGCGGGCCGGCCAGGGCCGGCCCGCCGAACAGCCGCTCGCCCCACCTCTGGTACAGCCCGCCGATGGTGTCCTCCCGGGACTGCGCGCGCAGCGCCTCGAACACGCGCAGCAGCCGATGCGACTGGATCCTGGCCGCGGACGCGAGCGCCCGGATCTGCTCGGGCACCGCGGGCGGAAGCTCGGCGCTATCGCGCTGCACCAGGCTCAGCGACCGCCAGCGCAGCATCAGCCCGCGCTGCGGTGCCACCTCACGCAGCCAGCCAGCAGTGATCCATGTCCAGGGGCAACTCGGGTCGACATAGACGCTGACCCGAACGGGATCGGTCACAACCGGCCACCACCTCTTGCGTACGGCCCGCTGGCCCCACACGGACAGCGGGGTTCTATAAGGATGAATCGCAGCCTTCGTTGGTGATCGTCGGCGTGGGGCCGACCTCAGAGTGCAGGGGTCCGCGGGCTCCGTCGTAGGGGGTTATACGTCGCTCACCTGACCCGTATCGGACAGTGGTTCCGCTGCGATAGGTGCCCAAGTACCAGTCATCGAATGCGCGGGCCCATTCTTGCATCTCCCTGCGGATGGGCTGTTTCGCCGGCCAGTAGCGGGGCAGCGTGTCGGTTCGTTTGTACAGGGGCATGTAGGACTCCATGCGACGCGTTCACAGCTCCTGGTCATGGGTGTGCTCCAGCTCGCGTCGCATCTGGGCCTGGTCGTTAGGAATACCGACAGGCCCCCGGCTGCCGTCCCGAGGACGGCTCCTAGAAACCCTGTGAACCACTCCATGGCTTTCCTGACTTTCAGCTGGGGTCTGTCTCCGCGGGGCGGTTTACCCTCCGAAGCTGAGCTCGGCCGGGGCGGTGCCCCCGGTGCACGGGCTGGGCGGGAAGGTCACAGACCCGCCGAGGGCCTCCCCGACTGGCAGCGCCGACAGCGCGGAGGCGGTGATGGACCCGGAGAAACCCACAATGTGCGAGTCGCGCGCCTTGAATGTGAACGTCCCCTGCGCGGTGGGCAGGCTGGGGTCGCTGGGCCAGGACGCGGACAGGGTGCCGGTTCCAGATTTCATCATGCACGGGCTGGGCGGGAAGAAGCGGGCCACGGCGAAGGTCAGGGTCAGGTCGGCTGGATCGACGGGGAACCCCGCGCAGGTGGCCGAGCATGTGCCGTTGCCGGCGTAGGTGATGGTATAGGTGGGCAGCGGCCCGCAATCGGTGCAAAGCAGCGGGGCAGTGGCGGTGGCGGCCGGGACGTCGTAGGTGGTGCTTGTGGTGGTGGCGGCCCCCGCGGGGCCGGGGGCCAGGGCCATCGCCGTGGCCAGCGCGAAGACCAGCGCGAATGCCACGCGCTTAATGGCTGCTCCCTTCGAGGGTGCGCCCCTTGATTTGATCACAATCCCTGATCTGACCCCCATCCGTGGCATTCTCATGTCTTCACTCTCTTCTTTCTTGGTCTTGTTCCATGTGCATCAGGCGGCGTGCGGTTCCGTACCCGGGCGGGGCCACCCAGCCGGGGATGACTACCCGCCGCGAAAAATCGGCGCTAACTCAGCGCGGCGCAGATGTCCACCAGGACCTGACCTTGCAGGGACGCCGAGGTAACGGTCCCGTCCGGGGCGAGCGATTCCGTCAGCGCGCCCGCAGTCACGCTCACCGTAGGCAGCCCGAAGCCGTCAGGATTCACGGTGATTTTCGCAGGCCCCGACCCGTTCAAGGTGACGGTCTTCCCGGTTTCCAGATTCGTGAACGAGCCCGTCAGCTGGCCAGTGACCAGAAAGGTCGTGGACCCGTCCGAAGTCTGGAGTATCGTGACGAATTCCTTGTCGGCCACTGCGGCCGCCTCGACGTCGAAACCGCAATATGTTGCGGGCAGGGTGAAGGGCGGCGCTGGAAAGACCTGCCAGTTGGGACCCCGGGCGAGGGCCGGGGATGCCGTCATCAGCCCGCCGGCCATGCCCAGCAGGGCGCTGAGCACCGCGATCACTCCGAGTCGCCTCATGGCGATCACCTCCACTTCGCGGCCACCGCGGGTGGCCAAGCGCCTGGCCTGCCGCCTGGATCGGATGGGAGCCGTAACCGGGCAGGGAACGGTTGTTCACAGGCGATGAACGGGACGCTGGAACCTGCGGTCAGGTGCGCCAGGTGATTGGGGCGCGCGGATCGGGGGTGTAGGAGCAGAACGTCCCGGTGTGGATGGTCGCGTCGAGGTGGTCGGCCAGGGTGGGGCTGTGGGCGCGGATGCGGGCCAAGGCAGCCCTGATGGCCCGGGTGATGTTCACCCGGGCCCGCTCGGCCGCCGATCCGGCTTTGCGGTCCCGGCCGCCCAGGCCCACGGCCGCGGCCAGCTGGCCGGTGAGGAACTGCATCTCCTGGCGGGCTCTCGCGGCCCGGACCGGGTCCGCCCACGAGGTCGCCTCGGCCAGGTCCTGCTCCAGGTCGCGCAGCCGCGCCCGGTAGGCCGTCTTTGCCTGCTCATCCAAGATGGGCCCGAGGTCGGAGGGCCGGGCCTGATGCAGGCCGTCGTCCCGCGCCGGGCTTATCCGCGGGCCGCCTGCCCGGGACCCTTGCCCGGCGGCCGCGAGGTCGAGCACGTGGAATTCCCGGCCGGGGTGGCGCAGCAGGTGCGCCAGGTAGTGCAGGCCCTTGACGTCCTTGAGCCGGAACCCCTGCCCGGCGAAGGCAATCGACCAGTACTCGCCCTCCGGCCGGAACACCGGCCACGATGCAGTGCCGTCCGCAGCCTCGGCCCCGCTGGGCTGAGCCTCCGGAGGGTGGCTGTCCCCGCCGACGCGGGCGAGGTCCTTCCTGGCCCGTTCGGTGAAGACCGTCATCCCGAGCCGCCGGGCCGTAGCGAGCGCAGCCTGCAGCAGCTCGGCTGCCCGCTCCCGGTCCCCTGGCCGATCGCGCGCGACCAGCAAGGCGGCCAGGTCGGCCTGGGTCCGGGCCGCCCACGGCCGGGCGCCGATCCGGGTGTTCAGGTGCAGCGCGTCGCGCAGGTGCAGTTCCGCGGTGTCCGGATCGCCTGTGGTCAGCGCGGCGAGCCCGAGGTAGCGGTCGACGGCGCCGGTGCTCGTTTCCAGGGTGTCCACGATCAGGCCGCGGTAGGGGAGCAGCAGGCCGTGCAGCACCGCGCCCCGGCCGGCGTCGCGGAGGAACCAGGCGACCTCGGCCAGGTGGGCCAGGCTGAGCAGCAGGTCGTTGTTCACCGGGATGTCGGTGAACCGGCCCGCGGCCAGCTGCTCGAACACGAACCGGGCGCCGTCGTCGTCCCCGAGCTCGGTGAGCATCCGGGCGAGCAGGCAGCGGAACAGCGGGCGGGTGGGAAACTCCTCCGCCGAGCGGCGGATCGCCGGCTCCATCTCCGCCAGCCGGCCGTCCTCGAGGCGGAGAGCGAACCGCTGCACCCGGGAGAAGATGACGGCGTCCCACGGCACGGAGCTGGCGCCGGACCGGAGCGCCGATTCGACCAGCGCCTCGGCGTCGGCGAACCGTCCCTCCAGCAGCGCCAGGCTCGCCTGGACCACGGCGGCCATGAAGCGCGCCGCCGGCAGACGCACCTCGGCGGCCAGTCGCTGCACCGCGTCGAGGGCCTCCCGGTACTCCGCCATCCGGCCGGTCAACAGGAACACCATGGCGCGGTGGTGCTCGCCTCCGCCTTCCATCCCCGTGTCGTGCGCGGCGCGGGCCACCGCCCGCAGCTCCTCGGCGATCGCCAGCCGCCCCTGCGGGTCGCCGGGCCCCATCAACGCGTTCAGCCGGCCGAAAAGGCAATACGCCAGCGTCGGCGAGTCACCGGACGCCCGGGCCAGAGCGACCGCATCCCGGCTGAGCGCATCGCGCGGTCCGCGGTCGGGCTGGTCGCGGAGCGCGACCGCCAGCGCAGCGAGGACCCGCGCCCGGACCGGCCCGTCGCCTTGTTTTTCTGCGAGCATGGCCCGCGCCTCCTCAAGGAGGGGGATCATGTGCCGGTCGCTGGCGCCGCGCTCGAACATGTGACCCGCATAGGTGAGTGCGGCCTGGCCCAGCTCCTCGGCCATCCGGTAGCGGCGCGCGATGCCGACCGCCCGGAGCAGCTCTTCCCTGGCCGCCTCGCGCTC
>Ga0306920_100016430_pt1 | contig 10196 bp, 8 predicted proteins | sample flu12Cox44000170_FD_204666 | JGI IMG/M metagenome (GOLD analysis project Ga0306920, IMG submission 204666) | Lab enrichment of tropical soil microbial communities from Luquillo Experimental Forest, Puerto Rico - flux4day.12C.oxic.44.000.170 (v2)... | ecosystem: Environmental > Terrestrial >...
CGCCGCTGGGGAAAACGTCGGCGCAAAAAATCGTGGTGAAATACGCGGCTTCCGGCTACTCGCCCGGGGACACCTGGGACCTCTACGTCGGCCCGGACAAGCGAGTCGTGGAGATGACCTACCACCGCGCGGTACCGGTCCCCCATTTGCCCAACCTCGTCAACGCAAAATGGGAAGGCTACAAGAAGGCGGGACCACTGCTTTTTGCGACCGAGCACCACGGAACGGCGGACGAGCACCCATTCGAGCTCACCTTTACCGATGTGGCGGTTAAGGTGAAGGGATCCAAGGACTGGATAAGTGCGCAATGAACCCAGCGTAGTTGATCGCGGTGCACCGCAGCCGAGCGGGCGATCACTCATGTGAGCACGTCGAGCCAGCGCGCGGGCAGGGCAGCGCCGAGCTTGCCCGCGCGGCCGCTCGCAGTCCGCTCGAGGATGATCGCATCGAGTCCCAGACTCCTCCCGTAGCGATGCAGCGCGAAGATCACCATGAGCACGAGCAGGAAGAAGTAGGTCCACGGCCACTCGCCCTCGGCGTTGTACAAGCCGAGCCACAGATTCAAAACCTGCAGCGCTCCGATGACACCCCACAGGCGCACGAAGATACCGAGAATGAGCGACACCGCGGTCAGCACCTCGAGGGTGTAGACGATGGGCGCGAACAGATAGAAGTGCGGCAGCACTAGGTTATTGACGAAGTCCGCCTGCAGCGATATCGCCGCCGATTGCCCCTCCCGCATCATCCAGTAATGCAGGCCGCTGTTCAGCGGGTCACTCGGATTGTCGGTGTACAGCGGCGGCAGCTTCCAGAGAGTCTGCTGCCACCACATCGAGCCGACGAAGAAGCGGCACAGCCAGTCACACACGTGGCTCCACGAGCGCTGGCTCGGGATGCTCGTCCAGGCCCGGATGGCGATGACGACGCTGCCAAGGAGCAGCAGCCAGTAGATGACCGTCGGCCAGGCCGGTTGTACCAGGAAATGCAGCGCATCGAACAGTGGATTGGGTTTCATGATTTCTCCTGCGCGGCTCGATCCCGCACCTCGCTCGCGCGGCGGCGACGCCGGCCTTCGAATGCCACGCGTATGAACGTGAGCGCGATGCGCAGTGCGGCTTTCGCCGTCCCCCTGACAGTACCCGAGACCTTGGACTCGCCTCCCAGGCGGCGGCGATGCGCCACCGGTAGCTCGAGAATGCGCAGCCCGGCCCGAGCGGCGCGCATCTGCATTTCGAGATTCCAGCCGTAGGTCATCTCGCGCATACCGAGCTCATCGAGGGCCTCGCGACGGATGGCGCGGAAGGCGCACATATCGCTATAGGCAACTCCGTAGAGCAGATACGTCAGCGCGCCGGCGCCGTAGCCGGCCGCGATCTGCAGCGCGTTCATGCTGCCGCGCTCGCGCTCACCGCGGGTGCGCGTGCCGATCACGAAGTCATGTGTGTCGGCGAGGATCGGGGCGAGCAACAGCGGCACGAGCTCCGGTCGATCGCTGCCATCGCCATCGAGGAAGACGATGACGCCGCAGTCACGCGCCGCCCGCGCACCGGCGGCGCAGGCGCGGCCATAGCCGCGCTGGGGTTCCACGATGACACGCGCGCCTGCAGCGCGGGCACGCTCGACGGTACGATCCTCGCTGCCGCTGTCGGCGACGATCACCTCATCGACCGCGCCGCGCGGGATGGCGCGGATCACCTCCACGATCGGCTCTTCCTCGTTGAGCGTCGGAATCACCACCGCCACGCGCGGGCGCGCCGCTCTTGCGGGGGAGTCGCGCGGCGCCGGCGCCGATGCTGCCATCACAGACTCCAGCGCAGGCCGCAGCGGGCGCAGGCCGCCGGCGGCTGCTCGCTCAACAGCGCTCGCCGGAACTCCTGGTAGCGCGCGCCATTCCAGATCTGGCGCAGGCTTTCTTGCGTGGCGTCCCCGAGTGTGAAGCTGGCGTAGCCTCGCATCGAGAACGGGGCGATGCAGCAGGGCAGTGCCTTGCCGTGCGCCGTGAAATACATGAGCGTCCACGGACGCCGGCACAGCGACCAGGGCTGACTGCCCCGCTGCGGCCGCAGGCTCGTGCCGGGCTCGGTCGCACCCGAGGCGTTGAAAGCGATACCCAGGGACTTCGCCAGCGCCTCAGCCGCGCGAATGTGGATGTCTTCGCTCGCGTTCACTTGCGCGAACAGGGCCGACTCATGGCGCGCGAGTCCCTGGCCCTCGGGGAAGTAGACCAGCCGCTGCAGATAGACCTCGCGTACCCCGACATCGTGCGCCAGCCGCACGAAGGCGGGCAGCTCGGCGATGGTCTCCTTGAGGCCGGTCAGCCACAGCGAGACCCGCGGTGTGGCGCACTGCAGTTCGCCCTGCAGCGTGGTGAATGCCCGGGTGTTGCGCAGGATGCGAGCGAACAGGTCACGGCCGCGCACGAGCGCAAAAGTCTGTGGCGCCGCGGCATCCAGCGAGATGCGCAGCTCGTCCAATCCGGCGTCGATGAGCTCCCGGCCCGCGCGCTGCGTGAGCAATGTGCCGTTGGTGTTGAACAGCACATAGACGCCGCGAGCTTTCAGATAGCGGATCATGCGCGGCAACGCGCGCACCATCATCGGCTCGCCGACTCCGTGCAGGACCACGCGCGCTATGCGCGGGAATTGATCCACGATCGAAGTGAAGAGCTCCCAGCTCATGTCAGCCGGCGGCTCGAGGTCCTCGTACGTGCGCGGACAGGTGGTACACAGGAGATTGCAGCGGTTGGTCGTCTCGAGATAGAGGCACACCGGTTCGGCCTCGGCGTGCGGGCCACGCTGCTCGTCCACGTGCTCGAAGTAGCGCACCGGGCTCGGCGCCTGGCCGCTGCCGGGGAGAGTCTCGCGGCTCATCCCACCCCCTTGATCCAGCCGACGCGCGATCGCGCCGTGCGCTGCCGCCAGAGCTCGACGGCGAGGAGCGCGGCAAAGGGTCCGTAGATCGCCCATTCGAATGGCATGCGCGCGGCTTCGAGCTCCCCGCCACCGGGTACGAAATAGAGCAGCGGACAGGCGACCGTCAGATACAGGACCGACGGCCGGGGTGTGAGACAGACGAGCGGCACGATCCAGGCGAAATACCAGGGATAGTGTGGTGACAGCAGAACCATTGCTGCCACCGCCAGCGTCATCGCCGAGGCGAGGTAGCGCTCCTCCGCTGCATAGAGGCTGTGCACCCCGAGCGCCAGCAGCGCTGCGGCGGCCAGCGCCAGATACGGCGCAGCGCCCACGTGCTCGAGCGGCACCACATTTCCAAGCAGACTCCAGAGGAAGAAACCGGCGCCGCTCTTGAGGCCTTCCTCCTGCAGGTAGCCCGGTACGAAGCCGAGCACCGCGCTGCCTGCGCCGATGAAGGGCAGGTAGGCGATGAGGACGGTCGCCGCTGCGGCGAGTGGCATCTTCCAGTCCCAGCGGCGATAGAGCGCCGGGAACAGAACGGCCGGAAAGAATTTCACGAGCGCGGCCGCCGCGAGCGCACTGCCGGTGAGCCAGGGCGCCTCGCGCCTGCGCGCCCAGAGCGCCAGCACCACAAAGGTCACGACCGCGGCATCGACGTGACCGCTGCCGGCAAATTCCCAGAGCGGGAGCGGATGCCAGGCGTAGATGAGGATTCTCTCGCGCGGCAGATGCGATTCGCGCAGCAGCCGAAGGAGCAGCAGCACCGCGGCCAGCTCGAAGAGGAGCAGCGTGGTCTTCATCGCGGTCAACGATTGGCGCACCCGGGTGGCGAGAAAGAAGACGTACTCGGCTACCGGCGGATAGATCGTCGGCGCGTAGTCGCTGCGGTTGATGTCGGGGAAGATCGCCTGATCGCGCAGGGCGGCGAGCTGCGGGTCCGCCGGAACATACCGGTAGGGATTGATGCCGGCTCCCTCGACCCGGCCGTCCCAGACGTAGCGGTTGATGTCGTCCGACAGATACGGCGGCGCCAGCAGCGCCGCGAAGCGCATGAGCGCCGCAACCGCGAGCGCCGCCACCAGTGCGCGGCGTGAGAGCCCGCCGCGCCATGTCAGCGCAACCGCCGCCAGATAGAACGCGCCCTGCACGAGAGCGAGAACGGTGAAGCCGTCGGTGTCGTACAGGTGCTGCCGCCAGAGGCCGGCGCCGGTGAGCGCCAGCAGCAGCGCTCCGATGGCGGTCAGTGCCCACATGCGCCAGCGGTCCGCATTCATGGCGCGATGGGCTCGAGCGTGTGACTCAGGGTGAGGCGCGCGCTGCCGGCCGCCATCAACTCGCGCAGATAGTCACGCGTATGCGAGGCAACGTAGCCATTGCGACTGCATGGCGGCGGCGCTCGACCCTCCAGCAGCTCGCGGCACAGCCAGCTGAGCGAGGCCGCATCGTCGACGTCGTACCAGACGGGCAACGTGACCAACTCCAAGCCGATGCTGGCCGCCCGTTCGGCGGTCTGTCGATACACCCGTTCCGTGCTCCAGGCGATGTCGTGGAACAGGCGCCTGTGGGGATGCTTCAGGCCGATCAGGTAGTACCCCCCATCGGTCGCAGGGCCGAGCACGACGCGATCGCCCGGAGCGCTCAGGCTCGTGATGGCCTCCGTCAGCAGCGAGGTCGGAAGGGTTGGACTGTCGGCATTGAGGAGGCACGCGCCTGCGTATCCGCCGGCAATCAGGTCCTCTACGGCATCGGGCAGACTGTTGGCCAGTCCGATGCTGCGCGGGGCCAGCAGGCGGACCTGTGGCGGGAGGAATTCGTGGAACAGCGTCTCGCTTCCAGGGGGCGAATAGGCCGCGTAACAATCGATCGGTACGCTCTCGGCGACCGCAAGGAGATTGGCCACGATGTCCTTGACGAAGCACGCGCTGAGCCGCGATGCCTCCTGCGCGCACAGCGGTGGCACGAGACGAGTCTTCACCTCGCCGCTGCGCGGTGCTTTCACCATCACCGCGAACGCGTATTTGCCTTCGTGAGGCGACAAGCCAGTCGGCACGCTCACTTCCCTTCCGATACGCGCATCGAGGGCACATTGGCTCTTCGTCTTCTGACGCAGGCGGCGCTCGAGCTTCGCCTGCGCAAGGCCAGACGTTTTGAATGCCAGCATACCGTACGGATCGTTGGGGCCTAGCCTGGGCCTGAGCTCAGCCGCAAAGCAGTGAGGGGCGCGCCCGGGACGACCGCTCCGGCGGCAGCGCTCACTGTGATCGAACGCGCGCAATAACTACTATCCAGACCATGAAGATATCCGGCACGCACTACCGCACGATCTGGATGACCGAATCCGGAACCGTCCGCGTCATCGATCAGTCTCGTCTTCCTTTCGAGTTCGCCACCATCGATCTCGACACTCTCGACGATGCGGCGCGTGCGATCGGCACCATGGTGGTGCGGGGCGCACCGCTGATCGGCGCCACGGCCGCGTACGGCATGGCGCTCGCCGCCCGCTCCGACCCTTCGGACCCGCACCTCGCAGAAGCGGCGCGAATACTGCAGGCGACGCGCCCCACGGCGATCAATCTCGCCTGGGCGTTGACGAGAATGCGCAGCGTGTTGGCCGGTGTTCAGCCGCAGGAGCGCGCGGACGCAGCGTTGCGCGAAGCGGCCGCAATCTGTGATGCCGATGTCGAGCAATGCCGCTCGATTGGCGTGCACGGCCTGGAAATCATCCGTGGACTCGCCTCGACGGCCGGCCGGAGGCTCGACATTCTCACGCACTGCAACGCCGGGTGGCTCGCCTGCGTCGATTGGGGCACCGCGCTGGCGCCCATCTATATGGCGCATGATGCGGGCATACCCGTGCACGTATGGGTCGACGAAACCCGCCCGCGCAACCAGGGAGCGGCGCTGACGGCCTTCGAGCTTGGGGCACACGGCGTGCCCCACACAGTCGTTGCCGACAATCTGGGCGGGCATCTGATGCAACGCGGCCAGGTGGATATGGTGATCGTTGGCAGCGACCGCACGACGGCGGCGGGCGATGTGTGCAACAAGGTGGGCACCTACCTCAAGGCGCTGGCCGCGCGGGATAACGCGGTGCCTTTTTATGCGGCACTGCCCGTGAGCACCATCGACTGGTCGCTGCACGCCGGGTCGGCAATCCCAATCGAGGAGCGATCGCCGGAGGAAGTCACGCATATTACCGGCCGGAGCGCCGCGGGCCGCATCGAGACCGTGCGACTGGTGCCGGAGACGAGCGCCGCGCTGAACCTCGCTTTCGACGTAACACCGGCACGGCTGGTGACCGGACTGATCACCGAGCGCGGCAGCTGCCCGGCGAGCCGCGCAGGATTACAAGGACTGTACCCCGAGCTGCGGGTTGCCGGATGACGGACCCCACTGCCGGCCCGGGCAGCACGGACCCGCGCATGCGGGTGATTGCTGCCTGCCGCGAGTTGGCGCGTCGTGGCCTGACACACGGCACATCGGGCAATGTCAGCTTGCGCCACGATGAGCAGCGCTTCTTCGTGAGCCCGAGCGGCATGGATTACGAGGCCCTGCAGCTCGACGATGTTCCCCTCATGGATCTCGATGGACGTTGGTTCGGGCGCCGCCGCCCCTCGAGCGAATGGCGATTCCACCGCGACATCCTCCGGTCACGGCGCGATGCCGGCGCGGTCGTGCACACGCATTCTCCACGGGCGACGGCCCTCGCCTGCACCGGCAGGGGCATTCCGGCCTTCCATTACATGGTGGCGGTTGCCGGTGGCCGCGATATCCGCTGCGCCCCGTATCACGCCTTCGGCACACAGGAGCTCTCGACTGCAGCCCTGGCCGCCTTGGAGGATCGCAAGGCGTGTCTGCTTGCCAATCACGGGGTCATCGCCATCGGCGCGGACCTTGCCGCTGCCATCTCGCTGGCCGCCGAGGTGGAGAACCTCGCGCTCCAGTATGCTGCCGCGCTCTCTCTCGGAGAGGTGCGCATTCTCGATGACGCCGAGATGCGCCTGGTGCTCGAGAAGTTCCGCACTTACGGACGACCCGACGCACCGGACCCCGACCTCGTCTTCGGTGGCGCGCAGCCCGGAACCGTCACAGGAAGCTGAGCATGCCGGGGACCGATACACCTCCCACCTACCGAATCCTCGACGCCGGCACCGTCCCCGCCCTGGTCGGTTCCCTACCGGCGATCCGGGCGCAGCTGGGCGGCCGGCCGGAGAGTTGGCAGGTTCATGAAGTGGGGGATGGAAATCTCAATCTCGTATTCATCGTGCGGGGAGCGAACGGCTCGGTCTGTGTCAAACAGGCGTTGCCTTACGTGCGCGTTGCGGGAGCGTCCTGGCCGATGACGCTCGAGCGCGCGTACTTCGAAGCTTCTTACTACTCCGCGGTCGCTCCCTGGGTGGATGGGCTCATTCCGCGGATCCACCACTACGACCCCGAGCTTTATTGCACGGTGATGGAGTGCTTGACGCCGCACATCATCCTCAGGCAGGGGTTGATTGCAGGGCGCCGCTACCCGAATGCGGCGCGCGACATCGGCGCATACATCGCTCGCGCGAGCTTTTTCACCTCCGACTTCGCACGCCCGTTCGAGCACAAGATGGACGGGATCGCGCTCTTCGCCCGGAACAAGGAGCTGGTGCGCATCACGGTGGACCTCGTCTTCTGCGATCCTTACCGCGCCAGCGAGCGCAACCACCACACCTCGCCGCAACTCGATGAGATCGTCGCCGAGCTTCGCGGCGATGGCCGGCTCAAAGTGGCCGCCGCGCACTTCGGGCACAGGTTTCTCAACGAAGCACAGGCGCTGGTCCACGGCGACCTGCACTCTGGCTCGGTGATGGTGACCGAAGGCGACACGCGGGTCATCGATCCGGAGTTCGCCTTCTACGGACCCATTGGGTTCGACCTGGGCGCGTTCCTCGGCAATCTGCTGCTGAGCTGGTACTCGCAACCGGGACACGCGGCCGGGCACGACAGCCGTAGCGAGTACCGGCAGTGGATACTCGAGCAGGCAGTTATCTTCTGGGAGTCGTTCCGCAGCAGCTTTCTGGCGCTGTGGGCGGAGCACGCACATGGCGATGCGCTGCCAACCTCCATGTTCGCCCGACCCGAGGAGGCCCTCACGCTGGCAGCGGCGCGCAGCGCATTCCTCGATGGACTGTTTGCCGACATGCTCGGATTTGGCGCCTGCAAGATGATCCGACGCATCGTCGGCTTCGCCCACGTGATCGACTTCGACTGGATCAAGGACCCTACCGTACGTGGGCGTTGCGAAGCCGGGGCCCTGGCACTGGCACGCACGTTATTGACCCACCCCGCGCAGTTCCGCTCGATGCAGGACGTCATCGACGCGGTGCCGCGTATGGAGCGGCTCTAGGCACGCACATCGATGTGCGCGTGCAACGGGTATAGTCGCGCCGGTGCCTGGAGACCGTCCATGAAAATTCACGCCGTGGCGCGAGTTGCCGCCGCGACGATCCTCACCGCAGGGCTGCTCGCAGCGGCCCCTGCGGCCGCCGTGGAGCCGGCCGCCGCGCGGCTCGACTACCAGGTCGATGAAGGCCTCAACATCAACCGCCTGGTGCGCGAGGGCGCAGTTGCAACACACCTGGTGCTGCGCTCCGGAACCGAGCCGCGGATCCTCGCGGCTTTCCCGGCCGGCGACAGTGGTGTCGGTGTCTGGTTCGTGCATCGGCCCGCGCCGGTGAACTGGACGCTCACCGACGCGCCGCAGACGGTCCGCCGCAGCGACCATCGCGGCCGCACCTTGTACGGCCTAGTGGCGCAGGCCACGGTCGAAGCGCCGGAGCTCGAGGTGCGGGAGGCGGTGCTCTCGACTGTGCGCGTGCTGCGCGACTATCAGACCTCCGCCACGATTCCCGGGGCGGTCGCCGCCAAGCCGCTCGTCCAGGGGCGCACGATCAGCTGGGCGCGCGACCGGCTGGATGGCGCCGCCGGCTACCGCCTGGCGCTCGAGGTCGTGCACGGTGAGCTTCACGGCACGCGCATCGGCGCCGGCCCCGACGGCCGCATCGGGTTACGGATCACCGCGCTTTCGGGGGAAACGCCGCTCGTGCCGCTCCCGGCTGCGGAGCTGCTGAACGATCTGGCCGGCACCGACAGCGCGGCGCGCGACACCCTGACATTCCTCGCCTATCGGGAGAAGCTGCTGGCGGGCTCCTGGCGCTTCCAGACCTATTTCGGACGGGACACGCTGCTGTCGGTGCGCCTGCTGATGCCGGTGCTCAGCGCTACGGCTATCGAGGACGCACTCGCCTCGGTGCTCGCACGGCTCTCCCCGCAGGGTGAGGTTGCACACGAGGAATGCATTGCCGAGTGCGCGGTGCTCGAGCACCTGCAGCGCGATGGCTCGCGTTCCGCCGCTCCGGTGCTCGACTACAAAATGATCGATGGAGACTATCTGCTCGCGCCGGTAGCGAGCGCCTGGCTCGTGCACGACGAGCGCGCCCGGCCGCGCGCCGCCCCGTTTCTCGCGGCAGCTTCTAGTGATCGCGGTGAGCGCGGCGACACCCGCGGCGCGGCGCTCATCGCCAACCTGCGCCGGGTGTTGCGGAGCGCCGAAAGTTTCGCTGGCGATCCGCAGCCGGCGCATTTGATCGGGTTGAAGGAGGGACAGACGGTCGGGAACTGGCGCGACAGCGAGACGGGCCTCGGCGGCGGGCGCTATCCGTACGATGTCAACGCGGTGCTGGTCCCCGCAGCGCTCGAGGCGGCGGCGCAGCTGCACGCGAGCGGCCTGCTGTCACCGTATCTCAGCGCGGGCGATGAGGCGCTCATTGGCCGCGCCGCGCAGCTCGCACGGCTGTGGCGCGAGAAGGCACCGCAGCTTTTCACCGTGCGTATCCCGCGTGCGGCAGCTACCGATGCCATCCGTGCCTATGCCGATGCGCAGGGTATAGCTCCACAGCCGGCACTCGCCGCGCTCGGCGCCGAGGATGTGCGCTTTCATGCGCTCGCGCTCGATAACTCCGGCCGGCCGATTCCGGTCATGCATTCGGACGAGGGGTTTGCCCTGCTGTTCGACGATCTCGATGCGGCGCGTGTCGATGAGGCGGTCACGGTGCCGATGCGTCCCTTCCCCGCAGGTCTCATGACCGAGGTCGGTATGCTGGTCTCGAACCCGGTGTTCGGTGCACCTGCGCTGCAGGCGACCTTCACCCGCAATGCCTACCACGGCACCGTCGTCTGGTCGTGGCAGCAGGCGTTGTTCGCCGCCGGTCTTGCCCGGCAGCTCGACCGGTCCGACCTCCCCTCGGCCGT
>Ga0306920_100016431_pt1 | contig 10196 bp, 7 predicted proteins | sample flu12Cox44000170_FD_204666 | JGI IMG/M metagenome (GOLD analysis project Ga0306920, IMG submission 204666) | Lab enrichment of tropical soil microbial communities from Luquillo Experimental Forest, Puerto Rico - flux4day.12C.oxic.44.000.170 (v2)... | ecosystem: Environmental > Terrestrial >...
ATCGTCGAGCTGGAGCGGAGATTGCTCGCTTCGCGCTAGCTCGCAGGCATGGAGCATCCAGACATGGCATCCCACGGCGCATCGAAGGCCAAAAAGGAGACCTGGTCGGATCGCGGATCGGCGGCGGTCGACGCAGGCGATCTTGCCAGGGCGGAGCAGTGCTTCAGGGAGGCGATCAGGGTGGAGAGGCGCAACGCGCAGCATCACTTCCACCTGGCCTTGGTCCTGGAGGCGCGTGCCAAGTTCGGCCCGGCGGCCGAGCATCTGACGCTGGCCTTGCGCCTCGATCCGAGCCAAGCCGACGCCGCACGCCGATTAGCCACTTTGATCAGCCGCCGGCCGATTCCTGCCGATGTCGCGCTCGATCCCGTGGGCATGCGCGCCGCGCTGCAGCACTATTCGTCCGCATCCTGGCTCATCGTCAAGCTCGCGCTCTACACCCTCACGGCCAAGGGACCGCTCGCTGCGACAATGGACATGGGCAAGCGCGAGGGTTGGGCTACGGCCGCTCGGTCGCTTTGCCTCGCGCGCACGGCCGATACCCTGCGCAACGAGCTTTTCCTGGAGATATTGCGGAGCGATATCCTGCGCGATGCCGATATGGAATACTTGCTCACCGCGGTGCGCAGTGCGCTGCTGCTCGAGGTGCCAGCGGAGCGTTTCCAAGACCGAGACCTTCTGAGGTTTGCGATCGCGCTGATGCAGCAATGCCGCGCCAACGAATACTGTTGGTATGTCAGCGAAGCCGAGGAGGCGCGCCTGGCCAACGAGGCTCCCTCTCTGCCAGCCTTGCTTGAGGGCGACGTCAACGCGAGCCGCAAGCTCCTCTTGACCCTGCTCTACAAGAGCTTTCGCGCCACGCTGGGCGAGGGCGCACTCCCCGACGCGTTTGCAAAGGTGCGTCCCAAGGCGTTGCGCGATGCCGTGCAGGCGTGCCTGGCCGAGGACGGCGATCTGCGGGCGCGCGCGCAGAGCATTCCGCAGCTGGGCGTCATCAGCGACGAGGTCTCGCTGCAAGTCGCCCGCCAATACGAAGACAACCCCTATCCGCGCTGGACCAGCCTGCGCAGGCCGCCGCAGGGCGAGGAGCGCAAACGGCTCGAAACCTTCTTCAAGCCGAGTCGGCTCGCCTTCATGGACCAGCCCTACAACGTGCTGATCGCGGGTTGCGGCACCGGTCACCAGGCCGTGTACTGGGCACTAAACAGCCCGCTCGCGCACGTAACGGCCGTGGACCTCTCCATGAGCGCCCTCGCCTATGCGCTAAAAATGGCGGAGCGCTACGCAGCCAGGAACATCGAATTCCGGCAGGCCGACATTCAGCAACTGCCCGCGACCCAGGGTTTTGCCGCGCAGTTCCACATCATCGAATGCCTGGGCGTTCTGCATCACATGGCCGACCCGTTCGGCGGCTGGCGTGCGCTGCTCTCCTGCCTCGCGCCCGAGGGCAAGCTTCTCCTGGGGCTCTACAGCGCCACCGCGCGGCGCGTCGTCACCGAGCTCAAGGCCGATCCCGCCTTTCCCGGACCAGGCTGCGACGACAAAGCCTTGCGCAAGTTCCGGCGCACGCTCTTGGATCGCGCCCCGGAGCAACCGGGCGGACAGCTCAAGCTCAGCCCCGACTTCTACAGCGCCAGCGAGTTCCGCGATCTTGCCTGCCACGTCAGCGAACGGTGCGTCACCCTTGCCGAGATCCAGAGCTTTCTGCAGGCCAACGCGCTGGCCTTCAGGGGCTTTTGGCTCGACCCGCAGCAGCTCGACCACTTCCATCGGCAATTCCCGGGGGAAGTGTGGCCCGGCCGGCTGGACGCGTGGCAACAATACGAGGCCAGCAATCCGCACGCCTTCGGCGCCATGTACAATTTCTGGTGCGAGAAGGCTTAACGCAGCGCTGTGGGGCTATCATCTCAATGCCCTCAGGTCGTATGATTGGGCGCACGGTTGGCGGTCAATCTGGCGCAGGGGACAATTCATGCGGCAGCCGGCACGAGGCTCGATGCCCGGCCGCGTGCGCGTGGCGGTGGTTGCGGGCCTCGGCCTGGCGCTGGCCGGCGCGCTCTACCTGGTCTTGCTGCGCGGCGAGGCCTTGCTGCTTGACCTTGAGACCCTTGGCCGCGTCTTCTGTTTTTGACTGGCTTGCGCGATCGCAACAACGTCGCCCGCGCTTTCAGCCAACCAACATGCCGATGCTGTGCTCCTCCTCTCTCGCCGGGGAGGGGTTAGGCTTGCGGTCAGTCCACAACGATCAATCCACAAGGAGCGCCTCTGTGGTGTGGTTCAATCGCCTCCTCGCCGCCACCTCCCTCGCCGGTCCGTCCATTCGTCAACCTCCAATCCGCCTGGTGGCGAGGGGTGTGCTCCATGCCTGAGCTGCTGCTCGAATTGTTCTCCGAGGAGATCCCGGCGCGCATGCAGCCGCGCGCGGCTGAAGACTTGCGCCGACTGGTGCTGGAAGGTTTGCAGGCGCAGGGGCTCGCCGCCGGTGCGGCCAGAAGCTACGCGACGCCGCGCCGGCTGGCGCTGTTGGTGGAGGACGTGCCTGCCAAGTCGCCCGACCTCAGCGAGGAGCGCAAAGGCCCGCGGGTGAATGCGCCGCAGCCGGCCATCGCCGGCTTCCTCAAGTCGGCGGGACTCAAGTCGATCGAGGAGGCGCAGGTCGTCAAGGACGAGAAGAAGGGCGACTTCTATGTCGTGCGGATCGAGAAGCCGGGACGGGGCGCGAAGGAGATCGTCGGCGAGGTGGTGCCGGCCGTGGCAGCCAAGTTCCCCTGGCCCAAGTCCATGCATTGGGGCACGGGGCGGACGAGCTGGGTTCGCCCGCTGCATTCCATCATCTGCATGCTCGACGGCAAGGTCGTGCCGTTCGCCATCGAGGAGGTCGAGGCTGGCCGCAAGACGCGGGGGCACCGCTTCCACGGCAACGAACCCTTCGAGGTGGCGGGCGTGGCCGACTACATCAAGCGCCTCAAAGCGCACAAGGTCATTCTCGATCCGGCCGAGCGCGCGGCGCTGATCGCCGAGGAGGCTCATGCGCTCGCAAAGGAGCATAAGCTGGCCCTCGTCGAGGATGCGGCGCTGCTCGTCGAGAACGCCGGACTAACTGAGTGGCCGCTGGTGCTGATGGGCAGCTTCGATGAGGAGTTCCTCTCGGTCCCGGCCGAGTGCCTGATGCTCTCTATGAAGCAGCACCAGAAGTGCTTCTCGCTCAAGCACCCGCGCTCGGGCAAGCTCGCCAACCGCTTCCTGCTGGTGTCGAACCTTACGCCCAAGGACGGCGGCGCCACGATCATTGCCGGCAACGAGAAGGTGATCCGCGCGCGGCTGGCAGACGCCAAGTTCTTCTGGGAGCAGGATCGCAAGAAGCCGCTCGACGAAATGGCGGCGGCGCTTGCCGGCATCACCTTCCACGAGAAGCTGAGCTCCCAGAAGGAGCGGGTGGAGCGCATCGCGGAGCTGGCCTTCCAGATCGCGGGCTCGGTGGATGCGGTGCCTGAGGACGCGCGGCGCGCCGCACAATTGTGCAAGGCCGATCTTGTTTCCGGCATGGTGGGCGAGTTCCCCGAGCTGCAGGGGCTGATGGGCCGCTACTACGCTGAGGCCGCCGGCACCAAGCCGGAGATCGCCCGCGCCATCGAGCTGCACTACAAGCCCAAGGGCCCCACCGACACGGTGCCCAAGGCAGCGGACGGCGACGCCGTGGCAGTCGCCGTTGCGCTCGCCGACAAGCTCGACACGCTCGTGGGCTTCTGGGCCATCGGCGAGAAGCCCACGGGCTCGGGCGATCCCTACCAGCTGCGCCGCGCCGCGCTGGGCGTGATCCGCATCGTGCTGGAGAACGACTTGCGTCTGCCGCTGCTGTCGCTCATCGTCCGTCAGCTCGGCAGGACGATCGGCTCAAGCTACGATCGCGATCTGAGGCTCAAAGAGAGGGGTGACAAAACCCAGATCGGTGCCGCGATCGATCAGCTAGAGAAGCAATTCCTTCCCGGCTCGAAGCGCGAGCATCTAAGGCGGACGCATGGGCTAGCGAGGGCGTTCAGCACAGAGGCCCACCAGTTTCCCGCCATCGTGGAGACGGCCAGAGACCTGCTCGCCTTTTTCGCCGACCGCCTCAAGGTGCATCTGCGCGAAAAGGGCGCGCGACACGACCTGATTGACGCGGTTTTCTCCCTCGGCGATCAGGACGACCTGGCCTTGATCGTCAAGCGAGTTGATGCGCTCAACGCCTTCCTCAAGACCGACGACGGGGCCGTTCTGCTCACGGGCGTCAAGCGCGCCACCAACATCATCCGCGACGAGGAGAAGAAGGATAGGCGCAGTTACGCCGCCGCGCCCGATCCTTCGCTCCTGCGGGCAGCGCAGGAGCTCACGCTCTACGAGGCGATCCGGAAGGTGAAGAGCGACACGGTGGCGGCCATCAACGTGGAAAACTTCGCCGGCGCCATGCGTGCGCTTGCCGAGCTGCGTGCGCCGGTCGACGCGTTCTTCGACGGGGTCACCGTCAACGTGACGGGCGTGGCCGAGGCCCCAGCCTTGCGTGCCAATCGCCTTGCGCTCCTGTCCGAGATCCGCGCCGCCACGCTCACCGTCGCCGACTTCTCGAAGATTGCCGGCTGAGTGGGTTGGGCTCAGTAGGCGGCTGGTTGGTTACAACCGAGCTGGCGGCACGCGCTTCAAGAGCGGCTGGCAAGCCCTCATCCTGCGTCTTGCGCGACAAGCCGGAGACTCCAGCATCACTTGTCGGCGGCTTCGAGCTGGCGTGGCGGGTGGCAAGGTTGGGCTTCGACCTCGCAGCGGGTCAGCGTCTGGCCCAGTGTCGTCACTCCGCCGTCCTTGATGGAAGAGCGCGAGCACGTGTAGACGATGTTGCGCGCGTTCGCGAGGTCCATGTACTTCTCGCCCAGGTGGAAGCGCACCGTGCCGGCCCACGCATCGTTGGCGGCCTTCTTGGCGCCGTCCAAGGTCAAGTGCTGATCGCCCACCGCGCGCCGGATATCGCGGCAACCCGGTGCCTCGTCCACGAGCTCGCGCCGCTCGTAGGCATAGACACGTGTGCCGTAGTGACCGACGGCCACAGGCCGTCTCGGCCGATAGCAGCGGCCGTCGGCGCGGCAATAGAGGCGCGCATAGTGCGGCCTGCCGTCGTGGTGATAGCCGACCAGGCGCACCTCCCAATGCCCCAATTCCTGGCTTCGGGTCTGTGCCGGAAGAAGGATCACCGCAGCGGCAAATAGCAAGGCTGTCAGCTTCATGAGGGTCTCCCGCTCCGCACAGCATAGGCGGCGAGGATGCTATACAAATCGGCCCGCTCCTCAACCGTCACTCCCCGGTTTCCACAGGAGACCCTCTCTCGGCGCCGAGCTCCATTTCGGCACCTGCGTGTTGCCCTGCGCCGAGGCAGATGCTTTCATCCCAGGGCGTGTCATTCCCGCCACCGGCGGCGGAGCTGCCTCGGAGCCTTGCGCTGCCGCCCCCTTGCCAGCACTGCGACTCGGGGACCTCGTGATGCCTGATCTCGGCGCCTTGCTCTGGCCGCGCACGGTGGCTCTCATCGGTGCGTCCGCGGATGCCGAGAGCCTGCGGGGGCGCATCTTCAACGTGATGCGCGGCCATGCTTTCGCCGGAGAGCTCTATCCCGTGAGCCGCAGCAACGCCGAGGTGCTGGGGCTCAAGGCCTACCCCTCCGTCGCCGACCTGCCGCGGCCGCCCGACCTTGCCGTCATCATCATCCCGGCCAAGCATGTGGCCGAGGAGTTGGAACGCTGCGGGGCGGCCGGGGTAAAGTCGGCCGTGGTGCTGAGCAGCGGATTTGCCGAATCGGTCGGAGCCGAGGGCGGCGAGATGCAGGCCGAGGTGCGCGCCATCGCCAGGCACTACGATATGGCGGTGATGGGCCCCAACTCGGAGGGCTTCGCCAACATCGCCGCCAACCTGTGTCCAACCTTCAGCCCCGCCATGGAGGCGGGGGAGCGACCGCTGGTGCCGACGGGCAGGCCGCGACCCCAGCTGGCGGTGTGCGCGCAGAGCGGCGGCATGGGCTTTGCGTTCTTCGACCATGGCCGCGCCAAGGAGCTGGCGTTTCGCTACGTCATCACCACCGGCAACGAGGCGAGCCTCGAGACGCTCGACTTTGCGGACTTCATCCTCGACGAGGGCAAGACCGATGCGCTGTTGCTGCTGCTTGAGGATGTCAAGACGGCGGAGACCTTCCGCCGCGTCGCGGAAAAGGCGCTCAGAGCCGGAAAGCCCATCATCGTCAACAAGATCGGCCAATCCCGCGCTGGCGTGCGCGCAGCGGCATCGCATACTGCCGCGCTCGCCGGCGCCTACGCCGCCTACCAGGCGATGTTCCAGCACTACGGCATCATCGAGGGCGGCGATATCGGGGAGATGGTCGATATCGCCGCGGGCTTCCTCGGCTGGGGCGCTCGGCTGCCGCACGGGCGCCGCGTCGGCATCTGCACGGGGTCCGGGGGCGGGGGCGGCTGGATGGCGGATGCTTGCACGGCCGCCGGCCTGGAGGTGCCCGAGCTCGATGCCGAGACGCGCCAGCAGATCGACGTGCACCTGCCCGCCTATGGCACGTCGCAGAACCCGGTCGATGCCACGGCGCAGGCCGTCGCCAAGATTGGCTACGCCGGCCTCGCCCAGCTGGTGCTCCCCTCGCCCACGATCGACGGCATCGTGGTGGTCATGACGGCGCGCTCGCCGCACAATATCGAGCGCCAGCGCGATGCCCTCGCGCGTCTGGCCGATGCGGCACAAAAGCCGGTCCTGCTGTGGAGCTACACTCTGCCGGCGCAGAAGTCCGTCGAGATCCTGAGCCAGGCCGGCCTGCCGCTCTACACCGACATCGGCAATTGCGCGCGTACCATGCGGGTCATGGCCGACTATCGTAGCTTGCGCGAGCGCTTTCTGCGTCCCATCGAGCTGCGCAGCGCGCCGGAGGTCGCCGCATCGAGGGTGCGCGAGCTGTTGGCCGAAGCGGGTCCGGCGCTGTGCGAGTGGGAGGCGCGGGCGATCCTTCAGCGCTACGGCATCGGCACCAATTCGGTCGGCACCCTGGCCGCAACGGCTGAGGAGGCTGTCAGCGCCGCCCGCAGCATCGGCGGGCCCGCGGCCCTCAAGGTGCAATCGCCGGACATCTTGCACAAGACGGAGGCCGAGGCGGTGGCGCTCGGTTTGACCTCTCCGCAGAGCGTGCGCGCCGCCTACGCAACGGTGCTCGCCAACGCCCGGCGCCACGCGGCCAAGGCGCGTATTCTGGGCGTGCTGGTGCAGCCCATGGCCCGCAAGGGGCGCGAGATCATCTTGGGGGTGAAGCACGACGCAACCTTCGGCCCGTTGCTGATGGTGGGCCTCGGCGGTGTCGCGGTCGAGGTGCTAAGCGACGTTGTGCTCGCGCCGGCGCCGCTCGCCGCCAGCGAGGCGCGGGCGATGTTGGGTCGGCTCAAGGGCGCCGCGCTGCTCGATGCCCACCGCGGCGCGCCGGCGGCCGATGTCGATGCGCTTGTCGATCTCATGGTGCGTTTGGGTGAGTTCGCTTCCGACCATGCCGACTCGATCGCCGAGATCGACCTCAACCCCGTGCTCATCCACGCGCGCGGGGAGGGCGTGTCGGTCGTCGACGCGCTGATCATGAAACATAAAAACTCCCACTCGGCGTCTGAGCGGGGAGAGGACTAGCGAGAGGGCAGCGGTCTCGTGCTGGCCGTGATGCCGCGCCCCCTATCTCGTCATGCAGACGATGCCATGAATGGGAGCAACGGAGGAACGCCATGCGACTGAAGGAGAAGACCGCAATCGTCGTCGGCGCCGGACAGAGCCCCGGCGAGGGCATGGGCAACGGGCGTGCCACGACGCTCCTCTTCGCGCGCGAAGGCGCCAAGGTGCTAGCCGTGGACCACCGGCTGGAGGCGGCGAAGGCGACGGCCGACCTCGTCGCCAAGGAAGGCGGCACGTGCATTGCCTTCGAGGCCGACGTGACCAAGGAAGCCACCCTCAAGGCCGCCGTCGCCGAGGCGGTAAGGCTGTGGGGTCGCATCGATGTGCTGCACAACAATGTCGGCGTCAGCCTCGCCGGCGGTGATGCCACGCCTACGGAGATCACCGAGGAGGCCTTCGACCGGGTCAACGCCATCAACCTGCGCGGCACCATCATGGCCTGCAAGCACGTGGTCCCGATCATGCGCAAGCAGCAGGCGGGCTCGATCATCAACATCTCGTCGGTGGCGGCATTGACGGCCAACTATCCAACCGTCGCCTACAAGACCACCAAGGCCGGCATGATCGCCTTCACCGAGCAGCTGGCCTACCAGAACGCCGAATACGGCGTCCGCGTCAACGCCATCCTGCCCGGTCTCATGAATACGCCCATGGCGGTGGACACGCGGGCCCGCACGTGGGGAAAGTCGCGCGCGGAGGTGGAGGCCGCGCGCAACGCCCGTGTGCCACTGCGCAAGCGCATGGGCACTGCCTGGGACGTGGCCTACGCGGCCCTCTTCCTGGCCTCCGACGAAGCCAACTTCATCACCGGCATCGGCCTCTTGGTCGACGGCGGCGGCAGCCTGCGCAAGGAGTGATGCCGACATTTGCCGCAGCACACCATCAGCGCGGCATCGATCACGCAGGTCCCCCGCCCGCCGGCAGGTCGATGCCCGCGGCGATGATCACGCCAAGGCCAAGGAGCACTGCCTGCAGCAGCGACAGCGAGCGCGAGCTCAGGCTCCCATCACGGCTAGAGCGTGGGCGCTTGTGCCGACCCCTCGCCGATGCCCGCGTCCCAAGTGCGCGCCAAGCTTTGATGGCGCACGACCTTGTTCTCCAAGCGGCAAAGCGGCTGGACTTGATCAGGAGCAGGCCTGGCGACGGCGCGCCAGATCTGAATTGCGCCCCCAACCCGTTGGCCCCTTGAGCGAGATCAAGGCCTTGTCCCCTTCGCGCCCGCTATAAGTGGCGCTGCAGCATTCCGGTGCGGGCAAGGCGCCAGCGGAGAAGCATCACCATGGCAGTAGGCAGGAAGGGTTTGCGACGGCCGGCCGGGCAACGGCATACCTGCGGCAGCCCCGATCCGCTCGCGCTCCTCGAAGAGGATCACGCCATCCAGCTCGAGCTTTCTGATCTCTTGGAGCGCATCGCCGACCGCCTGCCGCAGGTCGATCGGGCCATCGCGCGCCCGGCGGCGGCGATCCTGCGCCGCGGCATCGCGTCTCACCTCGAGCTTGGGGAGGCGATGCTCTTCCCGCTGTTGCGTCGCCGCGCGCCGCCCACCTCGCCCATCAACGCCATCGTCGAACAGCTCGAAGCCGAACACGCCAGCGACGCAAGCTTCGCCGCGGAGCTGGCAGACGAGCTGGAGCTGACGGGCGATGCCGGCCGCGTGCGCAATGCCGAGATGCCGGGCTACATGCTGCGCGGTTTCTTCGAGCGGCAACGGCGCCACATCGAGTGGGAAACAAGCGTATTGCTGCCGTTGGCCCGGCAAACGCTTGCGCCGTCGGATTTGGCCGAGCTGCAAGATTGGATCATGTCGAGCGCCCGGCCTGCCTGCGTCGAGCATTCCGTGGCCGAGCTCCAGCGCGTTTCCAGCGGGCCGGCGGCCTGCCGCCGGTGACACGCATCTTGGGCGAGGCTCGATCGGCAGAGAAAAAAGACCGGGCGCGAAGCCCGGTCTTGAGTATTTTCGCCGTCCCCGAGACGTGAGGACGGTTGAAGGCGTCGAAGGGAGGGTAGCAGCCTTCAATAGCTGTCCGTCACAGCCGGGCGCATATGATCAACTGGGTCGCTGCTTGGGAATGGGCCAGCTCGCATGTTTGCCATGCGCATGCGCATGGCTGCGCGAGTGCCGCCGCACCTTAGAATTTCCACTGCCGCGCTTTTGTCACCAGGAAGTCGCGGAATACCTGCACCTTCTTGGCCGTCTTGAGCTCTTCGGGATAGACGAAATAGACGGGCACCGTCGGCAGCTGCGCCTCCTGCAGCACGGGCACTATGTCGGTTTCGTCTCCGGTCAGGTAGTCGGGAATGAGACCGATGCCGATGCCGGCGCGGATCGCATATTTCATGGCGATCACGCTGTTGGCGGCGAACGCGGGCCGGCGCGGCGCCTTGCCGTTGAGCCCTGCCGTTTCCAACCAGCGGATCGACGCGAGATGCGCGGCCGGCGTGCCGCTGTAGGAGATGATCGGATGATCGTC
>Ga0306920_100016433_pt1 | contig 10196 bp, 10 predicted proteins | sample flu12Cox44000170_FD_204666 | JGI IMG/M metagenome (GOLD analysis project Ga0306920, IMG submission 204666) | Lab enrichment of tropical soil microbial communities from Luquillo Experimental Forest, Puerto Rico - flux4day.12C.oxic.44.000.170 (v2)... | ecosystem: Environmental > Terrestrial >...
TTGGGCGTTCGAGGTCAAGCACGACGGCTATAGGTTCATCGCCCGGCGTGACGGCGATCGGGTGCGTGTCTTCTCCCGGCATGGCAAAGACTGGACCGACAAGGTGCCGGCGATCGTCGAGGCGATGCTGGCACTGCCGGTGAAGACCGCGATCCTCGATGGCGAGCGCGTGGTAGTCGATGACCGCGGCGTGACCGATTTCGAGCGACTTCGGACTGCGTTGGCCGGCCGTGGTGGCTCGCGGTCAGCGTTCCTGTTCGCCTTTGACCTTCTTGAACTCGACGGCGAGGACCTCCGCCGACACCCATGGGAAATTCGCCGGGCGACGCTGACCGGCTTGTTGCGCAAGGCACGGCCGGGCGTCCGGTTATCCGAGCATCTCAACGGCGACGGGGAGACGATCTTTCGCCATGCATGCGGACTGGGTGCCGAGGGTATCGTCGCGAAGCGGCGTGATCGGCCGTATCGATCGGGCCGGTGCGTGGAGTGGGCGAAGATCAAAAACCTGGAGGCGCCAAAGCGAAAAGCCGGTTGAGGTCCCGAGGGTCCGCTGCAGATGGCGCTTCCCCTGGGATCGAGGTCGCCTTAGTCTTGGATGACATGCCGCGGCACAAGGGAGGTAGAGCCATGAAACGATTGTTGATTGGTGCGCTCATGTCGACATTCGCCATAGCAGTCGCATGTGCGGCGGAGTGTACGCCGGTAGTCAACGGCAAGGAGCTCAAAGGCGCGGCAAAAACCTCTCACATGAAGTCCTGTTGCAGGAAAAATGCCATCGATAAGAATGGCCATCCAATGAAAGGCATCGTGAAGAAGCAGTTTGTCGACAAGTGCATGCAGGTTTCGTGAGTGCAAAATGGTTGAGCGAGGAGAATCGGCCGACACTGAAACGTGGCTGATTCATACGTCCCCAACGCCCCGGCAAAGCTGGTCAGTGCTCGCTGTTGCGGCAATTCTACTCTTGAACTTTGGTGTTTTGGCTCCGTTCGCGGACACGCCGCTGCTACCGGCACTAGAAGGGTTTATTCCCGCCGTCGAGGCCACAATATTCGTCACCTGTGTAGTCACGGCAATTTTATTATTTTCATACTCGTCGATTTACCATTCGGGTGCGCTTTTGGCGCTTGCAAGTGGATACCTTTATGCGGGGTTGATCATCATCCCGCATGCGATCACCTATCCGGGCGTGTTTTCGCCGCGTGGGCTTTTTGGCTCTGGTCTCCAAAGCACGGCGTGGCTTTACATCTTTTGGCATACCGGTTTTCCGGTGGCCATATTGATTTATGCTTGCCTGAAAGACAAACCGACTAAAAAAAATGCTTCTCAAGGTCAATTGCTGGCTCCGATTGGGTACAGCGTGGCCATAGTGCTTGTCCTGGTGTGCGGACTGACATGGCTCGCGATTGCGAAAGCAGAAGCTTTGCCGTGGTTTTTCTCGGATCAGGGGGTTAGTTCGCTGCTGTACGATCTGGACAAGTTCAATATTTTGATTTGCGTGATCGTGGCTTCCGTACTGTGGACCCATCGACGCTCGGTGCTCGATCATTGGCTCATTGTGGTGGCATTAGCATCGATTTTAGAGTTGGCGCTTACTGGCTTTCTCAACGCGGGGCGCTTCACATTCGGATATTATGCCAGAGCCGCGTTTGCACTTGTCGCTTCAACCCTCATTCTGGTGCTTCTGCTTGCGGAGATAGCAAGGCTGCAGGCAGCCTTGGTCCGTTCAAATTCGTTGCTGCACCGAGAGCGCAATAATAAGATCATGAACCTGCAAGCGATGACCGAGTCGATCAGGCATGAGGTGAATCAATCGCTGACAGGAATTACACTTTTGGGGACCGCGACGCTGAAATTTCTTCACGAGGCTCCGCCCAAACTTGCGAAAGCGGAGGCCGCAGTGAACCAGATGATTGCCTCTTGCCGCAACGCTAGCGAAATATTCGACAACATTCGGGAGCTATTCGGAAAGGCCGAGTCCGTAAAAGATCGCGTCGACGTGAACGCCGCGGCGCTCGAGGTGTTGCACGCGCTGGAGTTCGATTTCAGTCGTCACGGGATTGCGATCTGCGTCGAGCTGACCCCGGAATTGCCGTCCGTTATGGCTCACAAGGGGCAGTTGCAGGAAGTCATCACCAATCTGGCCCACAACGCGATAGAAGCAATGGATCAGGTCGAAGATGGTGCCCGCATATTGACGGTCAGGACGGAGCCTAACGGCAAGGGGACCATCGCACTCTCAGTGGAGGACACCGGCCCTGGGCTTGGCGCAGACCAGGCAAGCGAAATATTCGAAGCTTTCTTTACGACGAAGCCGCACGGAATGGGCTTGGGATTGGCCATTTGTCGGATGATCGTCGAGCATCACGGCGGCCAACTCTCGACTTCTCCCGCCGAGCCACGCGGCGTAATTTTTCGAGTTGTCTTACCGCAAGCCACTTCGCCGGCTTAATGCATCGCCCGGATCGGCATCAGTTCGCTCTTCATTGGACGGTCACGCCGGTTTTTCGATCACGGTTCCGCTTCCCTCGCTCAATACCGCCCACGTAGGTCAGATCAATCTCGGCTTCGAACGCAAGCTGCTCCTGTGTCGGCCCTTCGCTTGCAGCGAATAATCGTTTGCTCCCGAAAACTTCGTTGGTACCTTCGTAAGGCGTAGCCGCATTGGGCGGCTGTCCTAGCGGAGGGGAATGCCATGACAAAGCGTGCAACCACTATCGCCCTGATGGGCGGAATTTGTGCCCTTGCCTTTGCCGCCCCCGCAACGCCTGTCAGTGCTGGGACTGCCTTCCTCGCGCACAACGGCACTGGCAGCACTTGCAGTCAAGCCGCGCCTTGCAATGATATGGGTCCTGCGCTTGCTGTCGCCGGCCCCAACGGTGAGATCATCTGCCTCGATAAAGGCAATTATGGTGACCCCGGCATCGCCCAGTCCGTCACCATTTCCTGTGGAGACGGATTGTGGGAAGCTCTTGCTAATCCTGTTACCATCTTCAAAGGCTTCTGCTGGCAAAAGGACTGCGCGCAATGGCGTTCACAAAGGAAGCATCGCTGTATCTCGTCGTTTCCTCCGGCTTGCTGGCAATTCTCCTGACGGCGAGCCGCCAGTTTAGTTGGCTTGACGTTTCAGTCTCGACGGTTGCGATGTTGCCAGTCGTGCTCGGCATGTGCGTCGGACAACATATGCGCGATAAAATTGCGCCTGAGACATTCAAGAAGCTGGCGTTGATCGCGGTCATCGCCGCGGGCGCGGACTTGCTGCGACATGGCTTCTTCGGTTGACGGGCTTGCCGCCGCGGTTGGTTCGTCAGGTTCGGCCGCAGCGTCGCAGCCTCTTCGATAATTGTCGCCATCCTCCGCGGACTTGATCTCGATTGGACGCCTCGTCAAGACCGCCGCTATCCTTCGCGTTCCGGTCGGCGCATTGTTCGAGGGAGCCGAGGCCCACGGGCCGTTGCTCGCGCTTATCTCCGACTCGCGATCGTTCCGCCCGGCGCACGCGTTCGCGGCCATCAAGAGCAACAGGGCTCGCGTGTCTCTGATGAAGATGGTCGAGCATATTGCGGCAGCGGTGCCACAACGGCCAAAGAGACGGCGCCGCAAATAAACACATAGCCGGCAATTCACGGCATCAGATCAAATTTCTTGCCAGCGCGATCAGGAGGGCACATTGCTCCTCCGTCCCGACCGTAATCCGCAGGAACTCCTGGACACGGGGCGTCCGGAAATGGCGGACCAGAACGCCGCGGTCCCGAAGTTCGGCAGCGAGTTGAGCGCCGCCGCGGCGCGGATGGCGCGCGAATACGAAGTTCGCGACGGACGGTAGGACCTCGAAGCCCAGCTCGGAGAGGCCGCGGACGAGCGAGTTGCGGCTCGCGATGATGCGTGCGCGCGTCGCCTGAAACCATTCGCCGTCCTTGATGGCCGCGACCGCGCCAGCGATGGCGAGGCAATCGAGCGGATAGGAATTGAAACTGTCCTTCACCCGTTCGAGCGCCTCGATCAACGGTCGTTGGCCGATGGCGAAGCCGACGCGCAATCCGGCCAATGCCCGCGATTTGGAGAGGGTCTGCACGATCAGCAGATTGTCGTGGCGCGCGACAAGCGGAACGGCGCTTTCGGCGCCGAAGTCGACGTAAGCCTCGTCGATAACAACCAACTGATCCGGATGTTCGGCCGTCAGCGCCTCGATCGCCTGGCGCGCAAGGTCGACGCCGGTGGGAGCGTTCGGGTTGGGCAGCAGGATGGCGCTGCACGGCCGGCGGAAGTCGGCAATCTGCACCCGCATCGCGGCGTCGAGCGGAATCTCCGCGTAACGGATTCCATATAGCCGGGACCAGACCGGGAAGAAGCTGTAGGTGATGTCGGGGAACAGCAGCGGCGCATCGTGCTTGAGCAGCGCCTGGAAGGTGTGGGCGAGAACCTCATCGGAGCCGTTGCCGACGAACACCTGCTCGGGCGCAACCCCGTAGTGGGCCGCGATCGTCTCGCACAGCAAGGAAGCGCGCGGATCGGGGTAGAGGTGCAGACGATGCGTTGCGGCCGCGATCGCTTCGAGGACGCGCGGCGAAGGTCCGTAGGGATTCTCGTTGGTATTGAGCTTGACGATGCCGTCGAGCTTCGGCTGCTCGCCGGGCACGTATGGCGACAAACCGTGGACGACCGGACTCCAGAAGCGGTTCATGATCTTCGACCCGACGGGGGATTCAATCACCTTAAAATATACAAAGGCTTGGCGAAAGTTAGCGATCGTCCGGGCGCTCCCGGCACCGTCGTCCGCAGTATCGGTTGCGGACGAACCGGGACCTCCGCATATTCGACGGATGACTGCTCGTGTTTTCTATCTCACGCATCCGCAGGTGAGCATCGATCCTGCAGTGCCCATTCAATCTTGGAGCTTGAGTCCCGTCGGACGCAAACGGACTGAGACTTTCGCGCGCGCGCGGCGATTCAAGTCGCCGCTGCGGATCATCTCGAGCGGAGAGCGAAAGGCGCTTGAAACGGCGAACATTATTGCCGGAGAACTGAATATAACCGTGGAAGTGCGCGAGACGATGCACGAGAACGACCGGTCGGCAACCGGATTCCTGCCGCCCGACGAGTTCGAGATGCTGGCAGATCGGTTCTTTGCTCATCCGGCCGTGAGCGTGCGCGGATGGGAGCGGGCGGTCGACGCGCAAGCTCGGATCGTGCGCGAGGCCGAGCGCGTGCTGACGGAAGATTTCGGAGGCGACGTCCTTTTCGTCGGCCACGGCGCGGTCGGCACCCTGTTGCTTTGCCACTATTGCGGTCTCGCCATCGACGGCGTTCACGATCAGCCCACGGGCGGTGGCAACTATTTCGTCCTATTCAAAGAAAGCAGGCGTGTCGTTCATCGATGGCGTCGGATGGAAGAATGGAATAATGAGCCGACGAATTGATTTTGGCTCCGGGACCCGGGCGGGCAAAATTCACCGTGAGAATGACGAGTAGGCCGTCGTCTGGTTGCCGACAAAGTGGGCTGTGCGTGCCTGTGGAGTGCCAAGCATCGTCCCCCTTCCGCCGCGCCGGGCGCCTACGATAGTCTGGCCGTTGAGCTGCCCGTTGGGACCGTGCCGAAGTCCCCATTTCGAGCGGCAGCCGTAGTGCCGTCGGCGGGCTGACACTTTGGAAATCGAGATCGGTCTATTTCTCGCGGCTGCCGCGGCACCCGCGAAAACGGCGTGCAAGGGGCGAACGTAATTTGCTGACATAAACCCATACATCAGCCGGGAGGTCATGCCATGGTTGCGCTCGAAGCCACCGCCGCCGTTCCTCCGATGTCGGAGGCCGAGCATCAGAAGGCCTTGCGCCGCGCCGTCGTCGCCAGCACCGTCGGTACCACCATCGAGTGGTACGATTTCCTGATTTACAGCACCGTCACCGGGCTGGTGTTCGGCAAGGTGTACTTCCCCGGCGATGACCCGATGGTCAGCACGTTGCAGGCGTTCGGCGTGTACTTCATCGGCTTCGTCGCGCGCCCGATCGGGGCCGCGATCTTCGGTCACTATGGCGACCGCATCGGCCGCAAGGCGACGCTGATCGTGACGTTGCTGATGACCGGTATCGCCACCGCCGCGGTCGGCCTGGTGCCGGGCTACGACACGATCGGCATCTGGGGCGCGGTCATCCTCACCGTGCTGCGTTTGATCCAGGGCATCGGCGTCGGCGGCGAATGGGGCGGCTCCGTGCTGCTGGCGATGGAATGGGCGCGGACCAACAAGAACCGCGGCTTCATCGCCTCCTGGCCGCAATTCGGCGCGCCGGCCGGACTGTTTCTAGCCAACGTTATGGTGCTGCTGTTCAGCTGGATCTCGGGCGATCAGTTCCTGGCGTGGGGCTGGCGCATTCCCTTCCTGCTGAGCATCATCATGGTTGGAATCGGCCTGTGGATCCGCCTCGGCATTCTCGAGACGCCGGTATTCCAGCGCATCCTCGCGGAAAACAAGGTCGAGCGCGCGCCGACCCTCGAAGTGCTCAAGCGTCAGCCGCGCGAGGTCATTCTCACCGCGCTGCTGCGCATGGCCGAACAAACCCCCGGCTACGTCTTCAACGCCTTCGTGTTCAGCTACGGCACCTTGGTGCTGGGCGCCTCGCGCGATCTCCTGCTCTGGGGCCTCATCGTCACCACCGCGCTCGGCTTCATCACCGCCCCGATCGCCGGCGCCGTGTCCGACCGGATCGGGCGCCGCAAGATGTACATCATCGGCTGCGTGACCGTCGCGGTGTACATCTTCGTCTATTTCGCGCTGCTCGACACCAAGGTCCCCAGCCTCATCTTCCTTGGTGTGTCGCTATCGTTCATCCCGGTTATGATGATGTACGGGCCGGAGGCGGCGCTGATCGCCGAGGCATTCACGCCGCGGTTGCGCTACAGCGGCGCGTCGATCGGCTATCAGCTCGCCTCGATCATCGCCGGCGGGCCGGCGCCGTTCATCGCGACTTGGCTGTTCGCGACCTATAACTCGACGATCCCGATCGGCATCTACATCTGCATCTGCGCGGTGATCAGCATCACCGCGACCTTGCTGCTCCCCGACTACACCAACAAGGACATCGCGCTGGAGCATCAATACGGCAATGTGTGAAGCGGGCGGCCTTTTGCGCCGTCATGGTCGCCCCCGGGCACTTCGTCCCGGGGGTGTCCAGCATCCACGTCTTGTTTGTTGAAAGAAAAACGTGGATGCCCGGCACAAGGCCGGGCATGACGGGCGAGAGTCAGCGGTCGTCACGCCGCGCCCTCGACGATCCGGATATCGCGAACGGCGGCGTTGCCGAGCACTTTGAGGGCGGCCTGATAGCCCTCGCTGTCATGGGCCGCGACCGCCTTGTCGACGCTGGCGAACTCGATGATCACGACGCGTTGCATGACGCCGGATTCGTAGGTCTTCGCGGGGTTGCCACGGACGACAAAGCGTCCGCCCGCGGCGGCGATCGCAGGACCCGCGAGCTTGGCATAGGCCGCCAACGCGTCCGGATTCGAAATTGAACGATAGGTCGCCACCCAATATGCGTTTGCCACTCTCGCCTCCGTTGATGCCCATTCGGTGAGCAAGGCTAGCGCAACGAAACCCGCAGCCTCAAGCCAGGTCGTCGTTCGGGCAGCCCATCCGACAGGGCTACGGCGGGGCCGTCCTTCGCATGGACGGAAGCCCGGAGATCGGCCCTATCCAGCTTGTCAGCTGCGGCCGGCCGGCGGTGAGATCGCCGAGCCCCCGCTTGCGCGCCATCTCGACGGCGATCGCCAGGATCAGGTGCGCCATGCCGGGCGATCCCTGCAGCGGCGGATCGGCTACGCGCTCCTCGAAAAAATCCGCCGTGCGCTGGGCGCGCGCGGCCTCGTGGGCGAGGGTGGTCGGAGAGCGCTCGTTCTCCGGCCGAACCATCTCGCGGCCCCACACGGCAATGCCGTCACACATGTTGCGCGCCGCGAACTCCAGCCGGAGATAGGCCCAATCGGAAGCGCGCGCGGCGGTGTGGAAGCGTGGGTTGCCGTCGAGGCCGTCGAGATAGGCACAGATGAGCTGGCTGTCTTCCATGCCGACGCCGCCATCGTCGACCAGATAGGGCACGCGGCCGGAGGGATTGATCTGATAATAGGGGCTGCCCGGTGTGCGGGTTTTCGCCGCGATGACCTCGACGCGGTCCTCGAGCGCCTTCTCGATGACGACGATGCGCGCGAGACGCGCATAGGGCGAGCCGTAGGTGACGTAGAGTTTCATGCCGAGAGCGTAATGACTATTGGAGGAGAAGTCATCGCACTCTAGGCGCCGAGCCAGATTCGCTCGGCTTTTTCCCGGATCTGAAGAACCCGCGCGTCGATCTCTTCCGGCGTGATCGAGCTGACCGGATGATCGATCACGACCGGCTCGAAATCCGGCATGCTGAGTGCCTGCCGGGTCAATTGCGTCTCGCGCACGAACTCGGTGGTGATCACCGCGGCCGACGGCACGCCGAGCTTCTCCAGCGCCACGGCGTCGCGGATGCAGCAGGAGCAGCACGAGCCGCAGTCGCCGATCGCCGTGAGCACGACGTCGTTCTCCTGCGCCACCTGCGCGATCAGCTCCGGTGCCGCATCCTTGGAGAAACTGTGCTTCACGTAATAGTTCACGGCCGCAAACCCGATGCCGTCGCTGAGCGCGGCGGACGCGCCGCGCAGCAGTTTATTGGCGTTCCACTTGGAATTATCGAGCACGCCGAGGCGCAATCCTGCGAGCGCCGGCTTGCGCGGCGCCAGCGGCGCGACGGCGAGATCGACGACGCCGCGCGGATCGAACACGAGAACGGGGTTCTTGTCGTGGCGCATGCTAGGTTACCCTTTTGAATCTCGGAGCATGACCTGTTTCCGAAAACCGGTACCCCCTTTTCGGGATCATGCTCCTAGAGTTTGCACGTCCCGTCGGCGCATTCGCCGTCGGCCGTCGTTGCGGACGCCATGATCGGGCGCAGCACCGGCGTGCTCATGTGTCCCCATCCGGGGATGAAGGCGGAGAAGCGCCCGGCATGCCCGCCGACGATGAACAGATGAATCCGCTCGGGCGATTCCACGATCGGGATGCGGCTGTCCGGCTCGCGCTTGTACCATTTGGGGAGGTTGCGATTGTAGACCTTGCCGTAGCGCTGGCCGCGCGAGTGTGCGTCGAAACGGTTGCCTGAATTGAGCCAGAGATAGCTCTTGATGTCGTTGCGCGTCCAACTGTGCTTGGCGATCGTGCGCGCATGCTCCAATCCCAGCGCGACGGCGCAGTGCCCGCTCAGCACCGCCGTGTTGGAAGCGATCGTGCTCATGGCCGAGCACATCGTATCGAGGATGCCTTCCGGGTCGTTGCAGTGGTGATCGGTCACGCTGTGCGGCGCTTCCGCCGCGATGGCGAATACGGTCGACTGGTCCGGCGCATAGCCGTGCTCGACATGATACGGGGCGAGCGGGCTCGCCTCCTCGTTCTCGCAAATGCAGTAGGTGTATTTGGCGGGATTGCCGAGTGTGCACTTGTCGAGGTCGGGCGCGCGGCCCCCGCCGACGTTGAGCATGATGAGGCGAATGGCGCGGCCGATGGTGGCATTGGCGCGGTTGCCGGAGCCGAAGGCATTGGCGCCGCCGTTCATCCCGATCGCGCGCGCAATCGGGCCGTTGACGATCACCAGCGGCGCGGCCATGTGGGTCGTCGCCTGTACGCCGTTGAGATTGAACGCCGGGTCGGTGAGCGCGAGTATGGCGGCGCGCACCACCGGCGCATATTCGGGCCTGCAGCCGGCCATCACCATGTTGACGGCGAGGACCTCGCGGGTGAGCGAGCCCCAGCGAGGCGCGATCTTGCACTCGACGAACGCCGCTTCGCCGCCCAGCGCGGCAACGACCGCGTCGACCTTCTCCCGGGTGGGCGGCATGACCGGCAGGCCGTCGGTCCAACCGCGCTCGAAATAGAGCTCCACCAAGTCCACGTCGGCGATGTCAGGCGACAAGGGCTCGGCAAGCGCCGGCGCAACGGGCATTTGAGGACCTCCGCGAAAGCTACCCTGCACGATAAAGCGAGGCCGTGCATCGATGCAATAACGACATGATATCAATTATTATTCCTATCCCTGCATCAATCAGGCTTTGCCCAGATATCCTCGATGACGGCGGCAAAACCGCGCGCCGCCGGGGTCAATTCTCGGTCGCGCCGCCATATCAATCCGAC
>Ga0306920_100016436_pt1 | contig 10195 bp, 7 predicted proteins | sample flu12Cox44000170_FD_204666 | JGI IMG/M metagenome (GOLD analysis project Ga0306920, IMG submission 204666) | Lab enrichment of tropical soil microbial communities from Luquillo Experimental Forest, Puerto Rico - flux4day.12C.oxic.44.000.170 (v2)... | ecosystem: Environmental > Terrestrial >...
CCACCGCGATCCCCACCGACACTTCAATCAGCCGGTGCTCGGCAATTCGCCATGCCGCCTTGTCACGGGGAATGAGCATGATGACTGCGAGCGTCACGCCCGAGAACCGATACGCGGCCCCGAGTCGCAGCAAAGCGCAAATCAGCCCAAGCAGAAAGATCCCCAGGCCAAAGACCCACAAATTGGTACGAAAGTAGGTCGCGAGCAACGCGCCTGAGCCTGCGCCGAGAACCGTCCCGGCCAGTCGCTGCCACGAGATGGTCGCGGCTGCGCCCAGTGACGATTGCGCGACGATGATTGCGGAGATCGTCGCCCAGTACGCCTCCGGCATTTGCAGCAGGCGCGCCATCAGAAATGATGCGACCGCTGCCATCGCCGTGCGCAGCGAGTCCTCGAGAATGAGGCGATTGACCGGGCCAAAGGTAAATCGGGTGGCGTTCATCCTCATAAGAGTACCGCGCTCCAGGAAAGTCGCTCAGCCGCCCATGCGAGTGGCCGACTTGCAGGGCAGGAGTACACTCTCCAGCATCCTGATTCTGGAGGTGTGCATGAGCATCAACCGGGGACGGGTGTGGCTGGGCGGGTTGCTGGGTGGAGTGGTGTGGAACGCCTGGAGCGGTTATATCGGCTTCAAGGCGGCGCCGCTGTATGCGGCCATGCAAAACCATGGATTGTTTCTGAAGGAGTCGCGCTATCCGTGGTTTGGAGCGCACTGGGTCGTGATTGTGTTCATCATGTCGATCATCCTCGCGCACCTTTACGCGTGGAGCCGCGCCACCGCCGGCCCGCGACCGTATACCGCCTTGAAGATCGGCGCCATGGTCGGACTGTGTGCTGGACTGCCGTTGAGCTTTGCCCAAGCAGCATGGTCGCCCGTGCCGCGAGCGTTGCCGCTCGGTTGGATGATGGACATGTGGGTGGGCTCGATCCTGGCGACGGTCGTGGCGGGGTGGATCTACCGGGAGTAGGGATGATTGGGTAATTGGGCGAGATTGAGTAATTGGGTAATGTTGAAATTGTGTACTGGAGAGCCGAAGCCAACTCGAACATGAGTTCTTAAATTACTCAATTACCCGATTCCCCAATTACCGAATCCACCATGCGTTCGGCTTGGCTCCGAATATAATCACGCGCACACATGACTCTTGCCGCTGGCACGAAGCTCGGGCCGTATGAGATTGTCGCTCCGCTAGGCTCGGGAGGGATGGGCGATGTTTACCGCGCCAAGGACTCACGCCTGGGGCGCGAAGTAGCGCTGAAGATACTTCCTGGCTCGTTTGCCGCGGATGCCGACCGCCTCCGCCGCTTCGAGCAGGAAGCTCGCGCAGTTGCCGCGCTCAACCATCCCAACATTCTCGCGGTCTTCGATATCGGCCAGCACGATGGCTCGCCCTTCCTGGTCTCCGAACTTCTGGAAGGTGAGACTCTGCGCGTGGTCATGGACCGTGGTGCACTGCCCCAGCGCAAGACCATCGAATACGGCGTGCAGATCGCGCACGGCCTGGCCGCGGCGCACGAGAAGGGAATCGTTCATCGCGACCTGAAGCCAGAAAACATCTTCGTCACCAAAGACGCCCGCATCAAGATTCTGGATTTCGGCTTGGCAAAGCTGGCGCAGAAGGCGGCCACCAACGCCAACGAAGTCGCGAATGAAGCCACCATGACCAGTTCGCATACCGCGGTCGGCGTGGTCATGGGTACCGCCAGCTACATGGCGCCCGAGCAGGTTCGCGGCGACGCCGTAGATGCTCGCACCGATATCTTTGCCTTCGGCGCGGTGCTGTACGAAATGCTCTCCGGCCAACGTGCCTTCCGTCGCGACACTTCGGCTGAGACGATGACCGCGGTTCTCAAAGAGGACCCTCCGGAACTATCCGATACCACACGCTTCATCTCGCCCGCGCTCGAACGCACGGTGCGGCGTTGCCTGGAGAAGAATCCCGAGCAGCGTTTCCAATCTGCTCGCGATTTGTCGTTTGCATTGAGCGCGCTCTCCGGCTCTGAAGCGAGCGGCATCGGACGCGCCAGCGCTCCCGCGCCAGCACTTCGTCGCGCGCAGCTCGCGCGGTGGCTTGCGATCGGGCTGGCGCTCGCCGCCGTCGCCACTTGGTGGGTTGCCCATCGTCCCCCCGCCGCAATGCGGATGCAGTTCGCTATCGAAGTGCCAGACGAAATGAGCATCAGCCACCTGGCGCTCTCCAACGATGGCAAGATGCTGGTTTTCGTGGCGCCCGACCAGAACTCGGCGCTGCCCATGGTCTTTGTGCAACGTATCGGCTCCGCGGAAATCACGCCGATTCCCGGCACCGAGGGCGCCAGCTATCCCTTCTGGTCGCCTGACGCGACATACGTCGGATTCTTCGCGCATAGCAAGTTGCAGAAAGTGGCGCTCTCCGGAGGCGCGCCGCAAGTCTTAGCTACCCTATTCGATGGCCGCGGCGCGAGTTGGGGCAGCCGTGGCGTCATTGTCTATGCCCCGAATCCGTCGAGCGCGCTTTGGCGCATCAATGCCGATGGCACCGGTGCAGCGCCAGTTACTGCCGAGATCCTGGCCCAGGACAAAGGTCTCACCACTCATCGCTGGCCTGTTTTTCTATCCGATGGCCAACACTTTCTCTTCTGGGCGGGAAACTTCAACAACGCGAAGGACGACCGCACCAGCGGCATCTATCTCAGCTCCCTCGAGGGTAAAGAGAAGAAGCTCGTGCTGCTCTGCCATTCGAGCTTCAGCTACGACGCTCATCGTTTGTTCTACGCCGATGACAACCGCCAGCTGGTGAGCCTGGCTTTCGACACTTCTTCCGCCGTGGTTTCGGGCGCCACAACGCCGGTTGCCAGTGCGGTTGGTTTCCAGCCCTCAACCTACTGGGCTGCGTTCACCGTCGCTCCGAACGGAACCTTGGTCTACAACACTAGTGTCGGCGCGGCCCAGTCCGCGCTGACCTGGATCGACCGCTCCGGCAAAGAACTTGCCCGCATTTCCGAGCCCGCCATCATTGCGAACCCAAGTCTCTCCCCCGACGACTCCCGGGTCGCCGTCGATATCAGCGACCTCAAAGCCAATAACGTCGACGTCTGGTTGTTGAGTACCAAGGGCGCGGGCAATACGCGCTTCACCTTCGATCCTGTCGAGGAAGTGGCCGGCGTCTTCTCCCGCGACGGAAACACGGTCGCCTACCGTACCCTCGTCAACGACGGGATGACGCTCTTTACCAAAGCTTCCAATGGCGCGCAAAACGGAAAGCCTCTGATGCACGGTCAGCCTGTAAATGACGACTTCATTCCGACCTCGTGGTCTCGCGACGACCAGCAGATCCTCTGTTCCGACCAGTCGCATCTTGATCGTTCGTTCCTGGCACTGGTTCCAGCTGCGGGCGGTACCCCCGTTCCGTTGCTCAACACCAAGGCGAACGAAACCAACGGGCAGATCTCTCCCGATGGGAAATGGGTCGCCTATGCTTCGGATGAATCGGGCGCATGGGAGATCTACGTAACCTCATTTCCTGGCGCTGCCGGGAAATGGCAGGTTTCGCGGGGCGGCGGGAGCGAGCCGCGCTGGCGCGGCGACGGGAAAGAGATCTTTTACATCGCACCCAAGGGCACGTTGACAGCCGTCCCGGTCCGCGCCGAAAGCACATTCGTGACCGGCACGCCCGTATCGCTATTTCAAGTCCACGGCCGCGCTCCGATTTCGTCGACCGATCTCTTCACCTATGACGTAGCGAAGGACGGCCAGCGTTTCCTGGTCAACCGCTACGTCAAGCCGGAACATGTGCCGCCGCTGACGATTCTGCTGAATATCCCCACGAGCTGACGGCCCTGATTCGTATGTATCCATTGAACTCATTCACTTAGCGGCTGATTCGACGATCTCTATCGCGGTTCCGTGCGGGCCGTCATTCAACATAAAGAACCGGTCGGGGTCGGGCGCGTAGCATGCGAGCACGCTGCCCGCACCATCTTCAAGTGCGTAGTTGTCAAGGAGTTTGCCAGTGGTCGCGTCCAAAATAGAAAACACGGTTCCTTTGCAAGAACCGATCTTGCTCTCGAAGGTGCATTCTCGATGGAACTGCACGACGAGCCGGTTCTTGATTACCCGAATGCCGAAATCCGGAGATCCCACGCGGGCCGGACTCTGTAACGACGATTTTGTGCCGGACTTCTCCTTTAGACGAGATTGCATAAACCGCCGGCGGAGACGTGGCGCGCAAAAGATACACGTTGCCATCGTCGCCAGTGATCGCTACCGAACGCGAAATTGACGACCGGTCGGAGAGCGCTGCGTCTCCTTCCAGCGCAATCTGTTTGATGAGCTGCCCTTCGGGGCTATACACCGCGGTTGAGGCTTCATCGCCCCGCTGATATTGCGCGCCCGCGAGCAGAATGCCGCCGGACGGGAAGATCGCGATCTGCATCGGGAAAAACGGAACCGGGGGCTGTTCGAGCCATATCTCCTCCGCATGCTCCCCGTTCGGATCGAAGCGATCGATTACCTTGGTCTTGCCTTGGAGGTGAGCCGCAGCAATTCCGCCATTGGGCCACACCGCAAAGGTATTGCCGAGAGCCCCAGATACGTCGAACTCTGCCTCGGCCACGCCCTTGTCAGAAATACGGAAAAGGGGGCCAGCCATTCCCTTGCCCGGCTGTAGGAGCTTGACGTAGGAGCGCCCACTCTCATCGCAGAATGAGGGCAGGGCGAAATTGCGATAGCCTTCGAACTTGATGGTCGTTGGCATTGTGTCGGCGACAACCAACAGCTTAATTTGTCCAAAGACGCTGAGGGACGAAACAAAGAAGAGTGTGATGAGCGCGAGCGATCTCTTCATTCGACGCTCCTCTCTATCATCGCTGGCATGATCCGCAGCGCGATTGTGATCCGGGGAACAACAGGATCGGTCCCCACGGAGCGAGTTTACGCCGGGGAACGTGTTGTTTGGTACTCTCTGAACAATGTCTCTGAACCGAATGCTCTGGGTCGCATTGCTCTCATGGGCCGCATCGTCCTCCGCCCACGCTCAAGACCGCGGTCGCAGGATTGAACTCGAGGAGAGCTTGCAATCCCGCTATCGCATCACCGTGGTGGGCGGCGGAATGATGGGAGTGCGGGGCGAAAACGCCATTCGACATGCAGGTGGAATTGTGGCCCTGTTACGCAACGGGCTCTATGGCGCCTACGACCGCAGCAAGCTTTCTTCAAATGCCATTCAAAACGGTACGACCAATCTTGCGTCGGGGAACAAGGACATCGCTTTAACCGCCGGTGAAAAATTCTATGTGACGGCCGCGTATGTCGGTTCTGATGTCGTGACCTTGGGCTTGCTCAGCGTGCAGACCGTGGCGAACGGAGCCAAAACGTCCCGCGTCTGGTGCACTGCGAATTTCTTCTTCAGCCCAGACACGCTGGCGCAAGGCGATATCGGGAAAGTATATTCCGTCCTCGATCAATGGCTCCTCCCCGAAGGAGGAAATTCGCCGCCGTCTCCTTCCGTTCCGCAAGGCCCTCCGCCGCTGGTCGCCGTCGCTCCCCCAAGCCCCGCTCCAACTTCTGCCTCAGCCCCGATCGACCTCAAGGCGGGCATGACTCATGACGAGATTGTCCGCGCTCTCGGCACACCGTTGCAGGACGTTGCATTCAGCGGTCACCAATGGATGACCTATCCGGGCCTGACGATCACGGTCGAGGAAGGCAAGCTCACTGCCGTCGATCGAAACGCTCAAGCCACCGTTCCAGTAAAAGTTCATTCCGACCCGGACGGCGCTGATGTGTTTCTTGATGGCAACTTCGTCAGCTCAACGCCCGTCATCTTACGACTGCAACCGGGGACTTATATGATCTCCGTAAAAATGTCCGGCTATACAAATTGGGAAAGGGAGGTGAAGATCCTGTCGGGGGCGGAAGTGAATTTGAACGCCAAGCTCAGCAAATAGCTCTTATCTCAAGCGCATTGCCACATAAATATAATGACGTAGTCCGCAGCCGCCCAATCACACACAGTTTGTGTATACTCGACCGCCGAGATGAACCTCGGAAAACTTGCAGTTCTCTTGCGCGGGCAGTTTCCTTGGCCAAGCGTCCTTTGCGATCCCTTTGCGACCTTTGCGGTCAAAACCTTTTCTCAGCGCGCTCCGCGAAACTTCCGCGTCTCCGCGAGCAAGTTTTTTCTTATTTCGCAGGCCTTCTTGCTTCCTGGGATTCTCCTGACTACCTGCGCACGAGCCCAGGATCGTGTGACCACCGCGCTCGACTCGTTACCCAGCATCAAGAAGATCGACCAGGTCGCTATCTCTCCCGACGGCGCGCAAGTCGCCTACATCATCGAAGGCCAACTCTCCATGGCGAACGCCTCGGGCGGAAACACGCACGAGATCGGCACCAGTGAGAAGCTCCCAGCTCGCGAAGTCACGTGGTCCGCCGATAGCCGCCGCGTTGCCTGGCTTGCGGATCTCCCCGGCGACGTCCCAGCCTCGCAACTCTGGACCGCCTCCGCCGATGGCCCCAGCCCTACCAAACTCGCCGACCTGAAAGGCTTCGGGCAAACCCCGCGCTATTCACCGGATGGCACCAAGCTTGCAGTCCTTTATATCGAAGGCATGCCGCGCGCAGCCGGCCCTCTCCAACCGATGACGCCGCTCAGCGGTGTAGTTGGGTCGAAGATCTACGAAGAGCGCATCGCAGTCATTGATCTCGGTACAAAGCAGTTAACACAAGTCACGCCGTCAGACATCTACTTCTACGAATACGACTGGACGCCTGACTCGAAAGCTTGGGTCGCAACTGCCGCTCATGGCTCCGGCGACAACAACTGGTGGATCGCGCGTCTCTACGTCATCGACGCTGCCACTGGCCAGATGCGTGAAATCTACAAACCGAAGTGGCAGATCGCTCAGCCGCAAGTTTCGCCCGATGGTAAATTCGTCGCCTTCATCGAAGGCATCATGAGTGACGCCGGCCTGACCGGAGGCGACGTCCAGATCGTTCCGATTAGCGGCGGACCAGCGCGCAACCTCACGCCCAAAATCAAAGCGTCGCCCGCGTCGATTGCGTGGTCCGCTCCGGACCGCTTGAGCGTCGTAGCTAACGTCGACGGCAACTCCGGCTATGCCGTCATTCCCGCCGCCGGCCTGCCGGAATCTTCACCGTGGAAGGGCTGGACGGGCGAAGAACTCATCGGCGCCGTCACGGATGCCTGGGTCCCCGCCGCTTCCTTCTCCCGCGATGGCTCAACGAGCGCTGTCGTCCGCCAAACCGCCAGCACGCCACCCGAAGTCTGGGCCGGCCCCCCTGGCCAGTGGAAACAAATCACGACTGTAAATAAAGACGTGAAGGCAACCTGGGGCGAGAGCCACAACGTTCACTGGATGAACGGCGACGCGCGTGTGCAAGGCTGGCTTATGCTGCCGAAGGATTACGACCCCGCCAAGAAATATCCGCTCGTCGTCAACGTGCACGGCGGTCCCTCGTGGGCCTGCACCTCAAAATGGAATGCGGGCGACATGGGCGATATGACTGCGGCCTCACTTCTCGGCTGGTTCGTGCTATGTCCGAATCCGCGTGGAAGTTACGGTCAAGGCGAAGCCTTTGCTCAAGGCAACGTGAAAGATTTTGGTGGTGGCGACTATCGCGACATCATGGCCGGGGTCGACGCGCTCCTCAAGCAGTATCCTATCGATCCGAAGCGCATCGGCATTCGCGGCCACAGCTATGGCGGTTACATGGTGATGTGGGCCGAGACCCAGACCGATCGCTTCGCCGCAGCCGTCGCAGGTGCCGGACTCTCCGATTGGCTCAGCTATTACGGCCTGAACGACATCGACGAATGGATGATCCCGTTCTTCGGCGCCTCGGTGTACGACGACCCCGCGGTCTACAGGAAATCCGACCCGATTCAATTCGTGAAGAAGGTGAAGACTCCAACCTTAATTCTGGTCGGCGACAACGACGGCGAGGTCCCGCTCCCGCAATCTATCGAGTGGTATCACGCGCTCGAAACTATGAAAGTCCCCACCCAACTTGTCGTGTACCCGGGCGAAGGCCATATCTTCTACAAGGCCGCCGACGCGCGCGACTACACCCTGCGCAACCTGCGGTGGTTCGATGAGTGGTTCGCCAAGGTGACGAATTAGTTAGCGCGCCCAGCATCCGCCGACACTTCCGGCGGTGGTAGCGAAGATGCTAGGACGATTGATCATCCACGCGGGCAGTCGGAGCATTCCGCTTGACCGACCGGATGCCCCGCTCCATTGCCCAACTCGATGAGTACATTTCGCTTTTGCCGATGACTTCCCCGTTGGCAGCCTTGAGCACAAAAAACGGCTCGCCGTTTTTTGCCCGCTTTCGCCCGAAGCGGCCGTCTTCCACGGCGGTACTTTTACCGATTCGATGCCGTGTACGGCGCCTGGCTTCTCGTTGTAAAGCTCGCTGGTCAGAATGACTTCACCATTCGCCGCCTTCAGATTGAACATGTACTGTTCGTTGCCACCGCGTTTCAGGTCAAACTTCGCTGCCATTGCTGATCTTCTCCATGTCGACTGACAAGAATGAACTGCGGAACCACCATGCCTCAGGGGAAGAACCGCCGGCATGCGGCGCGCTCGGCATCCTTTCGGAATGCTTCTCCGCGACCGAGACGAGCCGTCAGTCGCGTTCGGGTGGGATGATCTTTAACTTCGCTGGCTCAATCCCCCATCCAGCTTGCTTAGAAATTTCTCGTATCCGCCCGGGAGTGGTCAATCCGGTTTGCGAAATTGACAAAGCGAGTCAGGAAAATTTGCAGAAATCGTAAGCAGGCTCGCCGGATGTCCGCGAAAACTGCAACCTATGCTTAAATATTTGGACCAGATGCACATCCGCATGTGCTTCGTTCTTTGCGGTGCGTGGGCAGGTTCCATCGCTCGCTGGGGGTTCATGGGGCTCGATTTCAGACAGTTCCGTCGGCTATCATGTTGGTCTTCCAATCCACGAGGAGTTCTGTATGGCTTTCCCGATCAAGGTGTGCAGCATCTGTTCGGAGGAGTTTGAGCTCAAGCCCGACAAGCCCGGCTTCGCCAACCGCTGCCCCGAGTGCACCGCCGCCGAGCAGGAAGCGGCCGCCAAAGGTTCCAAAGATTCCAGCTCCAAGGGGTCGAAAGACGCCGTTGACCGCGCCGCCGAGCGTGACGCCAATGCCGCCCGACGCGAAGCCATGCGCAACTTGCTATACCGCAAGGACAGCTGAGGACCGTTCCGAGCAAGCCGCCCGCCAGCCCCATCGCCCTCAATAACTTAGCCGCCTACAATATCCGCAGCTCTTCATTCGTCTACAACCATAGATGAAGGACGCGGCGAGCCTGGAGCGAATGGCATTCGAGCAGGACCAGCGGATTACCGACGTGGTCAAGCGGGAGCAGTCGCGCCTGCGCAACTTCATCCGGCGGCGCGTCCCCGACCCAGGCGATGCGGAAGACGTTCTGCAAGATGTCTTCTACGAACTGGTCGAAGCGAATCGCCTGCTGATGCCGATCGACCATATTACTGGCTGGCTGTTTCGCGTGGCGCGCAATCGCATCACCGACCTCTTCCGCAAGAAGAGGCCGGAGAGTTTTAGCGATACGGCCGCAGCACTCGACGATGACGACGGCGAACTGCTTCGCCTCGACGACCTGCTGCCTTCTCCCGACGCTGGACCAGACGCGCTTTACGCCCGCAACCTGCTTCTCGAGGAATTGGAGTCGGCGTTCGACGAGTTGCCGAAAGAACAGCGCGCCGTGTTCGTCGCGCATGAACTGGAAGGGCACAGCTTTAAGGAGATGGCCGCCGAAACCGGTGTAAGCGTGAATACTTTGCTCTCGCGCAAGCGCTACGCGGTGCACCATCTCCGCCAACGTCTGCAAGGCATCTACGACGAGTCACTAAGGCGGTAAGAGGAAACTGTGAGGGAATGAATTATGAAGAAGAAATGGTATTTCATCGCACCGGCTGCAATTCTCGGGATTTTGCTGTTTCTCGCCATCGGCGGCGAAGCGGTCATGTATCTCTGGAATTGGCTGCTGCCTCCGCTCCTTGGCTGGCACCCGATCACCTTCTGGCAGGCTCTCGGAATTCTAGCGCTCTGCCGCATTCTCTTTGGAGGGCACGGATGGCATCGTGGTGGTCGCCGCAATTTCCGCCACCGCATGCAAGAGCGGTGCGGCAACATGACCCCTGAGGAGCGGGAGA
>Ga0306920_100016437_pt1 | contig 10195 bp, 6 predicted proteins | sample flu12Cox44000170_FD_204666 | JGI IMG/M metagenome (GOLD analysis project Ga0306920, IMG submission 204666) | Lab enrichment of tropical soil microbial communities from Luquillo Experimental Forest, Puerto Rico - flux4day.12C.oxic.44.000.170 (v2)... | ecosystem: Environmental > Terrestrial >...
CGTCGCGCACGACTGCGTGATCGGCAACAACACCGTGTTCGCCAACAGCGTGGCCATGGGCGGTCACGTCGAGGTCGGTGACTGGGTGATCCTCGGGGGCCTCACCGCCATACACCAGTTCATCAAGATCGGGGCACACGCCTTCCTCGGGGGCGGCGCGATCCTCTCGCGCGATGTGCCGCCGTACGTGATGGTGGCGGGGAACCCCGCGGTGCCCCACGGCGTCAACGCGGAAGGCCTCAAGCGCCGCGGCTTCAGCGAGGAGCAGATCCGCCACATCCGCGAAGCCTACCGCATCATCTATCGCTCGGATCTGAAGCTGTCGGACGCGCTGGCGCGTCTCACCGAGCTCGCGGCGGAGCAGCCCGAGATCCAGGCTTTCGTCGACTTCATCCACGCTTCCACGCGCAGCCTGGTGCGATGAGCGCAGCGGACGTGCGCACCGCCGCGGCGGCCGCGCCGCTGCGTGTTGGCATCGTGGCGGGCGAGCACTCGGGCGACCAGCTCGGCGCGGCGTTGATCGCGGCACTGCGCGCGCGCGGTCCCGCCGTGGAGTGCTTCGGCGTCGCGGGCCCGAAGATGATCGCCCAGGGCTGTGAGGCGTGGGCGGGCTCCGAGGAGCTCGCAGTCATGGGACTCACCGAGGTGCTGCGGCACCTGCCGCGGCTGCTGCGGCTGCGCGGCGAGCTGCGGCGGCGCTTCACCGCAGCGCGACCCGATGTGTTCGTCGGCATCGATGCGCCGGAATTCAACCTGCCGCTCGCGCGGCAGCTGAAAGCCGTCGGAATCCGCACCGTGCAGTACGTGAGCCCACAGGTGTGGGCGTGGCGGCAGGGCCGCGTGCGCACCATCGGCGCCTCCTGCGATCTCGTGCTGTGCCTGCTGCCGTTCGAGACGGAGTTCTACCAGCGCCACCACGTGCCCGCAGTGTTCGTGGGGCATCCGCTGGCGGATGAGATCCCGCTCAGCGTCGATTCCGGGGCGGCGCGGCGTGCGCTCGGGCTCGACCCGCTCACACCGGCGGTCGCCTTGCTGCCCGGGAGCCGCATCGGAGAGGTGTCGCGATTGGCGGCACCGTTTGCCGCGGCGGCGGCGCGGATCGCTGCACGCAAGCCCGGCTGGCAGTTTCTCGCCCCCATGGCCTCGGTGGCCGCTCGTGAAGCGTTCATGAGAGAGATCGCGCAAGTGCCCGATGTGCCGGTCATTCGTCTGCTCGAGGGCGAAGCGCAGCGGGCACTCGCCGCCGCCGAGGGCGCCATCGTGGCCTCCGGCACGGCGACCCTCGAGACGCTCCTCACCGGGCGGCCGATGGTCGTGGCGTACAAGGTGAGCGCCCCGACTGCGTTTCTGTTGCGGACCCTGAGCCTCGTGAAGGTGCGATACTTTTCGCAGCCGAACCTGCTCGCCGGCCGCCGCCTCGTGCCCGAGTTCTTTCAGGAACAGGTGCAGGGCGCGGCACTCGGCGATGCACTGCTACAGGAGCTCGAGGACCCCGACCACGTGCGTGAGCTGCGCGATGCCTTCTCCGCTGTCCATCGCAGCCTGCGCTGCGATGGCGCGGCACGCGCAGCCGAGGCGATCCTCGAGTGTGCCGGGCGTGGCGCAGGCGCGCCCGCCAGCCCGCATGCGGTAGGTGGGTGATGCGCGCCGCTGCCACCTGGAACCTGGCGCGCGTCGCCGGCGTCGATGAGGCGGGACGCGGGCCGCTCGCGGGCCCGGTAGTCGCGGCCGCCGTCATCCTCGATCGCCGCCGACGCATCCGCGGGCTTGCCGATTCGAAGGTTCTCACCCCGGCGGCGCGGGCGCGGCTCGCCCCGATCATCCGCAGCCGCGCGCTTGCTTTCGGCATCGGCTGGGCCGATCGCGACGAGATCGACTCGCTGAATATCTTCCAGGCGACGATGCTCGCCATGCGGCGCGCATTGCTCGCGCTCCCGGTCGCCCCGACACACGTGCGCATCGATGGCAATCGCTGCCCGTGCCTTGGCGATCTGCCCTTTGGCTGCACCTTCGAGGCGATCGTCGGGGGCGATGCGCGCGTGGCGGCGATCAGCGCGGCCTCGATTCTCGCCAAGACCTGTCGCGACGCCATGATGCAGGAGCTGGACGCGTGCTACCCCGGCTTCAAGCTGGCGGTGCACAAGGGCTACTGCACGCCCGCGCACCTCAGTGCACTGCGCGACCGCCCGCCCTCGCCGCTGCACCGCCGCTCCTTCAGCCCGGTGCGCTGCAGCCTCGGCGAACAGGATGACGATGAGGCACTGCTGCAGCTGCTCGGGATCGACGCGCCGGAGCCAGGCTGATGTCTCAGGGATTCGTCCACCTGCGGCTGCACACCGAGTACTCCCTCAGTGACAGTGTGGTGCGCATTCCGGAGCTGGTCGCGGCGGTAGCGGCAGCGGACATGCCGGCGGTCGCGGTCACCGACCAGAACAACCTCTTTGCGATGGTCAAGTTCTACCGCGAGGCGCTGCGCAGCGGGGTGAAGCCGCTCGTGGGCATCGACCTGTGGGTAGCGGAGGAGGGCGAGCGCACCGCGCCCACGCGCCTGACGCTGCTCTGCCAGTCACAGGCGGGATACCGCAATCTCGCGCGGCTCGTGACCCGTGCCTACCTCGAGGGCCAGGAGCGCGGTATGCCGCGCATCGAGCGTCGCTGGCTCTCAGTCACAGCGCTCGAGGGCCTGATCGCGCTCTCCTGTGCCGCCGACGGCGACATCGGCCGCGCGCTCATCAATGCGCGCGAGCACGATGCCGAACGCGCGCTCGATGCCTGGCTCAGCCTCTTCCCGGGGCGCTTCTACCTCGAGCTGCAGCGCCTCGGCCGGCCGTTCGAAGAGGCCTACATCGCCGGCGCCGTGGCGCTCGCCGCGCGCCGCGGCGTACCGGTCGTCGCGACCAACGACGTGCGCTTCCTCAAGGCGGCGGAGTTCGAGTCGCACGAGGCGCGCGTCTGCATCCACGACGGCGCCCTGCTCGCGGATGCCGGACGCGTGCGCCGCTACTCGCGCCAGCAGTACCTGCGCACCCCGCAGGAGATGGCGGCGCTGTTCGCGGATGTGCCCGAAGCGCTCGACAACTCGGTGGAGATCGCCCGCCGCTGCAGCCTGGTGCTCACTCTCGGGGAGGCGCGGCTGCCGCAATACCCGCTGCCCGCGGGTGTCTCCACCGAGGAGTTCCTGCGTACGTCCGCGGCGCGCGGGCTCGCGGGCCGTTTTGCCAGCGCTGCGAATATGCCCACGGAGTACCGTGAGCGTCTCGCACGCGAGCTCGATGTCATCTGCCAGATGGGTTTCGCGGGCTATTTCCTCATCGTCGCCGACTTCATCCGCTGGGCGCGCGACAACGGCGTACCGGTGGGACCGGGACGCGGCTCGGGAGCCGGCTCGCTGGTCGCCTACAGCCTGTCGATCACCGATCTCGATCCCCTCCGCTATGACCTGTTGTTCGAGCGCTTCCTGAATCCCGAGCGCGTCTCGATGCCGGACTTCGACATCGACTTCTGCATGGACGGGCGCGATCGCGTGATCGATTACGTGGCGCAGAAGTACGGCCGCGAGCGCGTCTCGCAGATCATCACCTACGGCACGATGGCGGCCAAGGCGGTGGTGCGCGATGTCGGGCGCGTGCTCGGCATGCCCTACGGCTACGTCGATCGCATCGCCAAGCTCATTCCGTTCGAGCTCGGCATCACGCTCGATGCCGCGCTCGAGAAGGAGGCAGAGCTCAAGCGCCTCTACCAGGAAGAGGACGAGGTACGCAACCTCATCGATCTGGCGCGCTCGCTCGAAGGCCTCACCCGCAACGCCGGCATGCACGCGGGCGGGGTCGTGATCGCCCCCTCCGTCTTGACCGATTTTGCGCCGCTCTACTGCGACGCCGCCGGCGGCAGCGTCGTCACCCAGTTCGACAAGGACGATGTCGAGGCCGCGGGCCTCGTGAAGTTCGACTTCCTCGGGCTACGAACGCTCACGATCATCGACCGCGCAGCACACCTCATCAACCGCTCGCTGCCCGCAGGCTGCCAGCCACTGGAGGTGAGCGCGCTCCCCATGGACGACGCGCCGACCTACGCGCTACTGCGCTCCTGCCGTACCACCGCGGTATTCCAGCTGGAATCGCGCGGTATGAAGGATCTCATACGGCGCCTGCAGCCCGATCGTTTCGAGGACATCGTGGCGCTCGTGGCGCTGTTTCGCCCGGGGCCGCTGCAGTCAGGCATGGTCGATGATTTCATCGACCGCAAGCACGGCCGCAGCAACGCCCCCATCGACTACCTGCACCCGAGCCTCGAGCCGGTCCTCAAGCCGACCTACGGGGTGATCCTCTACCAGGAGCAGGTCATGCAGATCGCGCAGGTGCTCGCCGGCTACACGCTCGGCGGGGCGGATCTGCTGCGCAAGGCGATGGGCAAGAAAAAGCCCGAGGAGATGGCCCAGCAACGCTCGGTGTTCGTCAGCGGCGCAGTCGCGCGGGGCGTGACGCAACACACCGCCGCCCACATCTTCGACCTGATGGAGAAGTTTGCCGGCTACGGCTTCAACAAATCGCATTCGGCGGCCTACGCACTGCTCTCCTACCAGACCGCCTACCTCAAGGCGCATTACCCGGCGCAGTTCATGGCAGCCGTGTTGTCGGCAGACATGGACCATACCGACAAGGTGGTGACACTCATCAAGGAGTGCAGCGACATGGGGCTCGCGGTGTTGTCACCAGACGTGAACGCCTCGCGCTACGAGTTCACTGCCTGCGGCGAGCACAGCATCCGCTACGGCCTGGGCGCCGTGCGCGGGGTCGGCCGGGGCGCGGTGGAAGCGCTCATCGCCGAGCGCGAGACGCCTGGCGCCTACCAGAGCCTCGAGGATCTGTGCCGGCGGCTCGATCTGCAGAAGGTCAACCGCCGCGTGCTCGAGGCGCTGCTGCGCTCGGGGAGCCTCGATGGGCTCGGCGCGAACCGCGCCACGCTCATGGACCGACTCGCCGCCGCCATGCAACTCGGTGACCAGAGAAGTCGCGCCCACCAGGCAGGACAGAGCGACCTGTTCGGGCTCGCGAGCGGGGAGCGCGCCGAGCTTCCGCAGCAGGCCCGGGCCGCAGCGCTGCCCGAGTGGAGCGAGGCTGTGCGCCTTGCCGGTGAGCGCGAGACGCTCGGGTTATATCTCACCGGCCACCCGCTGGCTCGCTTCGAGACCGCCCTGCCGCGCTTCGTCTCGCACCGCATCGGCGATCTGGTGAGCGACCGCCCGCTGCCGGGACTCGAGGCGGGGCGCTTCGGCGGCGGCAAGCCCGTGACGGTTGCCGGTCTCATCGATGAGGTGAAGAAGCGCGGGCCGCGCGTGATCCTGACGCTCGATGATCGCACCGGGCGCATCGAGGCCATGTTGTTCGAAGAGACCTGGCACAAGCACCGTGACCTGATCGCCAAGGACGCACTGGTGGTGGTCGAGGGCCTGCTGCGGTTCGATGAGTTCAGCGACGCCTGGCGGCTCGCCGCGCGCCGCCTCACCGAGCTCGACAAGCTGCGCGAGCAGGAGGCACGGCGACTGGTGATGCGCTGCACGCACGGGGAGGTCGAGCGCCTGTTGGAGCGCCTGGCGGCGATCCTCGCGCCGTGGCGCCCCGGACCCTGCCCGGTCACGGTCGAGTATGCCGGCAGGGAAGCGCGCGGCGCACTCAACCTCGGCGAGGAGTGGTCGGTGCGCGCCAGCCGGGAGCTGCTGGAGCAGCTCGAGGGGCTGCTGGGACGCGACGCGGTGCAGGTGCTGTACGCGGCCCCCGCGGCGGCCGCCGGTGGCGCCGTGTCTGCCGATCTGCGCTGACACGCAATTCCTTGGGGTGGTTAGTTAGGTTACGCTTCCGCCATGGCCGTCTCGTTCCTGGATTTCGAACAACCAATCGCCGAGCTCGAAGCGAAGATCGAGGAGCTGCGGCACGTCACCTCGGACTCCGAGGTCAACATCCAGGACGAGATCGCGCGGCTGCAGGCCAAGAGCCGCCAGCTGACCTCGAGCATCTTCGCCAATCTCACTCCCTGGCAGATCACGCAGCTTGCGCGCCATCCGCACCGCCCCTATACGCTCGACTACGTGAATGCCATCTGCAGCGAGTTCAACGAGCTGCACGGCGACCGTATGTACGCCGACGATGGCGCCATCGTCGGCGGGCTGGCCCGCATCGAGGAGCGCTCGCTCATGATCATCGGCCATCAGAAAGGCCGGGACACCAAGGAGCGCGTGCGGCGCAACTACGGCATGCCCAAACCCGAAGGCTATCGCAAGGCGCTGCGCCTGATGCGCCTCGCCGAGCGGTTCGGGCTGCCGCTCGTGACCCTCATCGATACCCAGGGGGCCTACCCGGGTGTCGGTGCCGAGGAGCGTGGCCAGAGCGAGGCGATCGCACGCAACCTCTTCGAGATGTCGGTGCTGCGCATTCCGATCGTGACCGTGGTAACGGGTGAGGGCGGCTCGGGCGGCGCGCTCGGCATCGGCGTGTGCGATCGCCTGCTGATGCTCCAGTACAGCACCTACTCGGTGATCTCACCCGAGGGGTGCGCCTCGATCCTGTGGAAGAGTCAGGACAAGAAGGAGGCAGCGGCGGAGGCGCTCAACCTCACCGCCGACCGACTGCAGAAGCTCGGTCTGGTGGATGAGGTCATCGAGGAGCCGCTCGGCGGTGCGCACCGCGACGCCGCCACGACCGCGCAGAGCCTCAAGGCGGCGCTCATCCGCCATCTCGATGCGCTCGACGCCGTGCCGCGCGATCAGCTGCGCGCGGCGCGCGCCGAGAAGATCGCCGGCTTCGGCGTGTTTGCCGAAAACGCCGCCTGAAGCGCGCATGGCACGCGCCCGGCGCGGCAGGCCACCGAGCTTCGGCCCGCAATGGCTGCAGCGGCGCCTGAGCGAGCTGCTGCCGGACTTTCCGGACCGTGCGCTGTGCGTCGCCTTCAGCGGCGGTTGCGACTCCACCGCGCTCATCGCCGCGCTCGCGCAGCTGCCGCGGCCGCCGCGGGCACTGCGCGCGCTGCACATCGACCATCGCCTGCAGCCGCAGTCGCGGCGCTGGAGCGCGCATTGCCGCCGCATCGCCCGCCGGCTGCGCGTTCCGCTCACGGTGCGCACCGCGAACATCGTGCGTGCACATGGCGAGTCGCTCGAGGCCGCCGCGCGCGTGGCCCGCTATCGCCTGCTCGGCGCGGCACTCGCAGCGGGCGAAGTGCTGCTCACCGCGCACCACCAGGACGATCAGCTCGAGACGGTGCTGCTGCAACTGTTGCGCGGCGCGGGCGTGGCCGGGCTCGCGGCGATGCCGGCGCTCGCGCCCCTGGGAAACGGTGTGCTCGTGCGCCCACTGCTCGGCGTGCCACGCGCCGCTCTCACCGACTGGGTGCGTGCGCAGGGGCTCACCTGGGTCGAGGACGAAAGCAACGTCCAGCTGCGCCCGGATCGCAACTACCTGCGCGCGCGGGTGCTGCCCGTGATGCACGCGCGCTGGCCCTCGGCCGCAGCCACCGCCTCGCGCAGCGCGCGCCACATGGCCGACGCCCAGCGGCTGCTCGATCTGCTCGGCGAGGCGGACGCCGGCCGCGCGAAGTGCGGAGCGATGCTGTCGGCACGGGTGCTGCGGCGTCTGCCGCCGGAGCGGCGGCGCAATGCGCTGCGCTTCTGGATCACCGCCGCGGGTCTGCTCACCCCGCCCGCGAGCCGCCTGGAGGAGATCGCAGGCGCGCTGCTCGCGGCGCGCGAGGACGCGCAGCCGCTGGTCGCCTGGGAAGGGGCAGTGGTGCAGCGCCAGGGTGACCTGTTGGTGCTGCGTGCCGGCGGCGTGTCGGACACCTCCACGCCGCGCATGCCGGAGCTGGCATGGCACTGGCGGCGCAGGCGCACGCAGGTCCTGCCGCCACCCTTCGGCTCGCTGGTTCTCGAGCCCGATGCGCGCGGGCCACTTGATCTCGATGCGCTCGGCCCCACGTTGATGCTGCGCGAGCGCCGCGGTGGGGAGCGGCTGCGCCCGCTGCGCGGGGGCCCACGCCGCGCGCTCAAGCAGTTGTTGCAGGAGGCACGCGTGCCGGTGCCACGCCGCGCGCAGCTGCCACTGCTCTTCGACCGCGGTCGACTGATCGGCGTCGCCGACCTGTGGCTGGATGAGTCCGTCCAGGCCCACGCGGCGAGCCGCCGCCGCGCCCGACTCCTCTGGCGGCTGGAGTGAGGCGCGCAGGCAACGGTCGCGCACCACGACCGCCAGATGTGCTAACCTGCTGGCCCGTCGTCGCAGCCGGCAGTTTTCCGGGAGCGACCTCATACGACGGGAATTCCTCGAGCCTCATATGACGCGTTTTGTCTTCGTCACCGGCGGCGTCGTGTCTTCATTGGGCAAGGGCATCGCCGCCGCCTCGCTCGCGGCGATCCTCGAGGCCCGCGGCCTCAAGATGGCCATGGTGAAGCTCGATCCCTACATCAACGTCGATCCCGGCACCATGAGTCCGTTTCAGCACGGCGAGGTGTTCGTCACGCAGGACGGCACCGAGACGGATCTCGATCTCGGGCACTACGAGCGCTTCGTGCGCACCACCACCGGGCGTAACAGCAATTTCACCACCGGTCGGATCTACGAGCGCGTCATTGCCAAGGAACGGCGCGGGGACTATCTCGGCGCCACCGTGCAGGTGATCCCGCACATCACCGATGAGATCAAGCGCTGCATCAAGCTCGGCGCGGACGGCGCCGATGTCTGCATGGTGGAGATCGGCGGTACGGTGGGCGACATCGAGTCCCTGCCGTTTCTCGAGGCGATCCGCCAGCTCGGTGTGGAGCTCGGCCGCAACAACTGCGTCTACATGCACCTGACGCTGGTGCCGATCGTGGGCGGCTCGGGCGAGATCAAGACCAAGCCGACACAGCACTCGGTGAAGGAGCTGCGCGGCATCGGTATCCAGCCCGATGTGCTCCTGTGCCGCTGCCGGCATCCGTTGCCGGAGGAACAGCGCCGCAAGATCGCGCTATTTACCAACGTCGAGGAGCGCGCGGTGATCTCCGCGATCGACGCCGATGACATCTACCGCATCCCCATCCTGCTGCACGAGCAGGGACTCGATGACATCGTGGTCGACAAGCTGCGCCTGGAAGTGCCGCCGACGGATCTCGCCGAGTGGCGCCACGTGGTGAGCGGCAAGGCGAACTCCGACGGCCAGGTCGACATTGCCATGGTCGGCAAGTACGTGCAGATCCGCGACTCCTATCTGTCGCTGCACGAGGCGCTGATGCACGGCGGCCTGAAGAACCGCACGCGCGTCAACATCCACTACATCGAGTCGACCGATATCGAGCAGCATGGGACGCACAAGCTGAAGGACGTGGACGCCATCCTGGTGCCGGGCGGTTTCGGCGAGCGCGGTATCGAGGGCAAGATCCAGGCGGTGCGTTTCGCGCGCGAGCACGGCGTGCCGTACCTCGGCATCTGCCTCGGCATGCAGGTGGCGATCGTCGAGTTCGGCCGCCACGCGCTCGGTTTCGGCGACGCCAACAGCACCGAGTTCAATCGCGCCACACCCCACCCGGTGATTGCGCTCATCTCCGAGTGGCAGGATCAGGTGCACGGCGCGCAGACGCGCGACGAGGGCTCGGACAAGGGCGCCACCATGCGCCTCGGGGCGCAGGAGGTACTGCTCGGTGCCGGCACACGCGCCCGCGAAATTTACGGGCGCGATCTCATCATGGAGCGCCATCGGCATCGCTACGAGTTCAACAACCACTATCTCGACCGCTATCGCCAGGCGGGCCTGCGCTTCTCCGGGTTCTCGCGCGATGGGCTGGTGGAGGTGATCGAGCTTCCCAACCACCCCTGGTTCGTGGCGACGCAGTTTCACCCTGAGTTCACCTCCACGCCGCGTGACGGGCACCCGTTGTTCACCGGCTTCATCCGTGCCGCGCGCGCCCAGCGTGCGTCGCAGCTGCCGCAGGCGGCGGGCGCCTGAGGGCCGCGGCCGTCCCCATCGCACGCCAGGCGGCCACCATGCAGATCGCGGGACACGAGGTCGGGACAGACCAGCGGTTCCTGCTCATCGCCGGGCCGTGCGTGATCGAGAGCCCGGCACTAACGCAGGAAATCGCCGGACGCCTCAAGGAGATCACGGCGCGGTTGCGCGTGCCCTTCATCTTCAAGGCCTCGTACGACAAGGCGAACCGCTCCTCGCGCGCGAG
>Ga0306920_100016438_pt1 | contig 10194 bp, 9 predicted proteins | sample flu12Cox44000170_FD_204666 | JGI IMG/M metagenome (GOLD analysis project Ga0306920, IMG submission 204666) | Lab enrichment of tropical soil microbial communities from Luquillo Experimental Forest, Puerto Rico - flux4day.12C.oxic.44.000.170 (v2)... | ecosystem: Environmental > Terrestrial >...
CCCGAGGCACACCTGCTCCATCTCCGCCGGCCCGGGCAGGCAGGTCGCCACTACCTCGCAATCGGCCGCCAGTGCCGCGGGGGAACTCGACCATGCCGCACCCGCCGTAAGGAGCACGCTCGCGGCCTTGGGCCTGATGTCGTGAACGACGAGCGTATGGCCGGCCTTTAAGAGCTGACCGGCGATCGGTGCGCCGATATTGCCGACCCCGATGAACCCGATTTTCATTGCCGAGCTACAGCGCGTAGAGACGCAGTGCGTTGTCCCACAGGATCTTTTGCTTGCTCCGGTCGGAGAGCGGCAGCGCCAGAAACCGGTCCATCGCCATCGGGTATTTTGAGTCGCCGTGCGGGTAATCGGTCGTCGTGACAAGGTTGTCGTCGCCGAAAGCATCGACGACATGGCTGACAAACTCCTCGTCGCACTCGACCGCGCAGAAACCTTGCCGGCGGAAATACTCCGATGGCGGCATCGACAGGTGGGTCATCTCGCCGTAGGGCTCGCGCCATTCGTAATGCTCGTCCATGCGGCCGAGCCAGAAAGGCAGCCAACCGCACTGGCCTTCGAGAAACGCAAAACGCAGCAGCGGGAAGCGCTCCATGACACCCCCCATGATCACGTCCATGCAGGCGAGCATCTGCTCCATCGAATGCGTCGCGATGTGCGCGATGCCCAAATTCTGGAACCGGTCGGCACCGCAGGCCTTCATGCGCGAGCCGGTGGTCTCGTGGAAGCCGATTGGCACGTTGAGCTCCTGGCACGCTGTCCAGAGCGGATCGTAGTAGCGGTCGTGCCACGGCCGGTCGTTATAGATGTTCGGCCGGAGGAAGACCGCCTTCATGCCGAGTTGGGTCACGGCGCGGCGGGTTTCGCCGACCGCACTCTCGATCTCGTGCGCCGAGATGGCAGCAGCGCCGAACATTCGTTTGGGATCGGCGGCATCAATGTAGTCATGCAGCCAGTCGTTGTAGGCGCGGCAGGTTGCCGCCGCAAAGCGCGGGTCCATCCTGGTGAATGCGGTCACGTACATCGCCGAGGTTGGAAACAGGATCGCCAGATCGAGCCCTTCCTTCTCCATAGCCCGCACCTGGCTCTCGGGATCGAAATTTCGCGCGATTTCTTCCGCATAGCGTTCGGCCAGCGCGGTCTCTTCGGCGTCGCTCAGCGCTGGCCAGTCGCCGCCCGGAATTTGCGCCATGACTTCGCCTTCGACGATGGTGCGGATATCCCATCGGCGCTCGTCGAGCCGCCGCGGCGCGCGCGCCTTGAATTCGGGATCGATATAGCGGGCCCACAGGTCGACCGGCTCCATCACATGCATCTCGGCGTCGACCAATTTGAAGCCGTTTTTGGCCATGGCGTTGGTCCCTTTGGCGGTTACACCGTCGGCCTGATGTTCTGGTTCATACGGAACAGGTTGGTCGGATCGTATTTATTTTTGAGCGCGACGAGTCGCTCGTAGCCATGGCTGTACGCGGCCCTGATCCGTGTCGCTTCTTCGGCGTCCAGGTGGTTGACATACACGTCGCCGCTAGCAAACGGCTCCACTGCCGTCCAAAACTCGCGTGTCCACTTGATGTGACCGGCAGCTTCCGCGGGATCGGTCCATTGCGAGATCACGTCATAATCCCACTGGTCGTCGCGCATACCAAAAGCGGTCGCGTCCCGATCGACCCGGGTCGGGGCTCCGTGGACATGGAAAAACAAGACCGACGACATCGGCGAAAGCATCTTCGCCGAGCGCTCGATCATGATCTCGAGCATGTCGTCCCCGAGCTCCTTCAGGAAGCTCGATTTCCAGTACCGGTACACCCCGCCATAAGGAAAGGCTGCGTCGAACAACGTATTCAACTGCACATAGGAGGTCGGGGCGATCGTGTCCGCCAGCGGCGTCGCAAATTTTCGGAGGGGCGCCACCGCCTTCTCGCCGGCAGCCAAATCGCCGATATAGCCGACAACGATGACCGCGACCGGGGTGCCGTCGGGCGACGTCATCATTGCGCCGGCGGCGACCATCTCGTCGGGGCAGCTACGGCAGAAGTCACGATAGAAGCGTAGCACTCCCTTGGCTTTGGCCATCGGATGGACAACCATGCCGGCGAGAACCGGGACGACCGGATGCAACTGGTATTCAAACGACGTGACAACACCAAAGTTGCCGCCGCCGCCGCGCAGCCCCCAGAAGAGGTCCGGGTGCTCGTCGGCGCTGACCGTTAACAACCCACCCTCGGCCGTCACGACATCGGCCGACAGCAGATTGTCGCAACTGAGACCGTGCTTGCCCATCAACCAGCCGAGCCCGCCGCCCAGGGTCAGTCCGGCGATGCCGGTCGTTGACACGACCCCGCCGGTGCTGGCCAGGCCAAAAGCTTGGGTCTCTCGGTTATATTCGCCCCAGGTGAGGCCCGCCGCGGCCCGTGCGGCGCGCTTCGACCGATCGACCCTGACACCTTTCATCGGCGACAGGTCGATCATCAGCCCGCCTTCGCAGACGGCATTGCCGGTGATGTTGTGCCCGCCGCCTTTGACCGACACCAGCAACCCGTGGTCGCGGGCAAAGCGCACCGCCGCGATGACGTCGGCGACCCCGGCGCAGCGGGCGATCAGCGCCGGATGCCGGTCGATCATGCCGTTCCAGACCTTGCGGGCCTGGTCATAGCCGCCGTCGCTGGGGCGCAGCAGCGGACCGCGCAGATTGGCGGCAAAGTTCTGCACCGTGGCTTCCTCGAGTATTTTATCTGCGCCTTCGGCGGTGATCACCCGCAGGTCTGTCATGGCTCTCTCCTCCCTTCGGCTCGGTTAGCAATCAGCACCCCGTCGCTGGTCTCTTAGCGGCCGCAACGCCGCCCCGCACGGGGCTGCGTGCACATCGACGCGCGGTCAGCGCGGGGCCGGCGCCAGCGCATCGAAGGGCCGCGGGTCGGCGGTCGCTTCAGTTTCACTGAACCCCATCGCCGCGAGAAACGCGGCGCGCACCTCCGCCGGCTGCCCGGTCTGAAAGATGTAGCCTTGCAAGCCGCGGCGGGCGAGCGGATTGCTCATCACCTCGGCGTGGGTGAAACCCTCGATAAACGCCTCGCGCTCGGCGACCGGCAGCGTGATCGGACGATTGACCGCCGGGTCGCGGACCACGGCCTTGGGGTCACGCCCGTCCTTGACTGCCTCGATGTCGTTCAGAAAGCGGCGGCGGATCATCACGATGCCGCGATCGCTCGGGGCGAGATATTCCTGCGAGCGATCGGCGATGCGGCCCTGCCCGACCCAGGTCACAAAATCCTGGTTCATGACATGGCTGGTGATCCATCGCCCGGTTTCCGGATCGGCGATCGGCCCCTGCCAGGTCGGGATGCTGTTTTGCACATAAGGCTCGCGCTCCCGCGGCACACGGCTGAAATGCCACATGACGCTGAGCGTGTTCTCGTCGTCGACCGGGACGCGGAACTCGACATGATTGCCGGTGAACAATCCGTTCGGCCACAGACAGACGCGGCCGACCGTCCACAGCCGGTCCTTGTCGCTGGTATCGGTGCGAATGCGTTTGTACTGGAAGCCGTAGTCGAACTCGTTGAAATCGACCTTGACGTGCTGCGGCGTGTAAGGGCCGGTGGCACCGCCGAGGCGCACGCTCCAGTTCGAATGGGTCCATTCGAAATGCACCGGGTCGATCGAATTCTCCTGGCATTGGAACCAGTTGCACGGGATCTCGGCCTTGACGATCTGGCGGAACCCGTTCTTCCACGTGAAGAATTCCCAATTGGGCACGAGCGGCCGCGGCTCGGGGCCGAGATAAGCCCACAGCAGCCCGCCCAATTCCTCGAGCGGATAGGCCTTGATATGGATCTGGTCGCGCAGCTGCGCCTCTGGGTGCGCCATGTCCTCATAAGGCTGCGCCAGGCAGCTGCCGTCCGCGTCGTAGAGCCAGCCGTGATAATTGCAGCGCAGCCCGCATTTCTCGACATAGCCGTAACTCAAGTCAGCGCGGCGATGCCGGCAATGGCGATCGAGCAAACCGTATTTGCCGCCGAGGTCCTTGTAGAGGACAAGATTTTCGCCCATCAGCCGCACTGGCAAGGTGCCGGGGCGCTCGAGCTCGCTGGCGCCGGCGATCGGCCACCAATAGCGGCGCAACAGATCGCCCATTGGGGTGCCGGCACTGGTCCTGGTCAGAATGTCCCAGCGGCTCCTCGGCTCTGGCCCGTTATCCTGCGGCATGGTCACCTCGCGGACTGCTTCTCGATCGTCGCAGACAAGCGGCCGTAGACCCGGCGTGCATTGCCTTCGAAAATCTTTGCCTTGTCCGCCGCCGATAATGGCAGCTGGTCGATGTAGCGCTTGGTGTCGTCGTAATGATGACCGGTCTCCGGGTCGATGCCGCGAACCGCACCGATCATCTCCGAGGCGAAGAGGATGTTGTCGACCGGGATGACCTTTGCCAGCAATTCCTGGCCGGGCAGGTGATAGACGCAGGTGTCAAAGAAGATGTTCTTGAGCACAACGTCGGACAGCAGCCCGAGCTTAGCGTCCTGCGCCAGCCCGCGATAGCGCCCCCAGTGATAGGGTACGGCGCCGCCGCCATGCGGGATGATGAACTTGATGGTGGGAAAATCCTTGAACACCGATGAGGTCATCAGCTGGTTGAAACCGGCGGTGTCGCCGTTCAGGTAATGCGCGCCGGTCGTATGGTGGGTCGGGTTGCACGACGCACTGACATGGATCATCGCCGGAATGTCGTGCTCGACCATCTTCTCGTAGACCGGGTACCAATAGCGGTCGCCGAGCGGCGGGTCCTGCCAGTGCCCGCCGGATGGGTCGGGGTTCAGATTGATGCCGACAAACCCGTATTCATTGACGCAGCGGTCGATCTCGGCGATGCAGTTCTTTGGTGAGACGCGCGCGCTCTGCGGCAGCATCGCCACCCCAATGAAATTCTTTGGGAACAATGAGCAGACCCGGTGGATCAGCTCGTTGCAGGCGCTGGCCCAGGCTTCGCTGGTCGTCGCATCGCCAAGGTGGTGGCCCATGCCAGCCGCGCGCGGCGAAAAGATCGTCAAATCGGTGCCGCGCTCGCGTTGCACCTTGAGCTGGCCATTGGCGATCGATTCGCGGATCTCGTCGTCGGTGATGCTCGGACGCGGTGGCGGCGGTTTGCCCGCCTTGCGTGCCTCGATCTGCTCGCCGCGCCATGCTTCGTGCTGGCGAGGGGAGGTGGTGTAGTGACCGTGGCAATCGATGATCATGGAACTGCGTCCCTCCCGTTCGATTAATGTCCGCCACCCCATTGGCGCACCAATGCGGCGCGCTGCGACGCCCCGGCCATCATAAAGCCGCCGTCACTGCCGGTCAGCACGAGCCGCATGCCCATGCCGATGTATTTCCGCATCAACTCCTCGGCATCGACACCGCCCATGCCCGGCCATTTATTGTGCTTGCGGCAGACACCGATCACCGTCTCGTAGGCGCCGGCGATCCTCGCGTGAGCGTATTCGCCGGGAATCCCCATCTCGGCGGCGAGATCGTTGGTGCCGATCAGCAATGCGTCGATTCCCGGAATCGCGGCGATCGCCTCGACGTTGGCGACCGCGGTCGGGGTCTCGATCAGCGCAATGACGAGCAGTGCCGCATTGGCGGCCTCGATCATCTCCCCGATCGGGATGCGTTTGAAATCAAAGATCGCCTGCGCGCCGGCGACCGAGCGATGGCCGATCGGTGGGTACTTCAAGTGGTCGACAATCTCGCGTGCCTGCTCGCCCGTGTCGATATGCGGCATAACGATCCCGAGGGCGCCATTGTCGAGCACGCGCGTCGCCATCGTGTGCTGCATGAACGGTACGCGGACGATTGGTGAAATGCCGGTGTCGAGTGCGGCCACCGCGAGCGTCGTCGCAAACTCGATCGACATCGGGCCGTGTTCGAGATCGATGAACAGCCAGTCGTAGCCCGCTGTCTTCATCATCTTGGCGATGTCGACGGTGCACGTCGTGCGGATGCCGATCCCGAGCGACATCTCGCCGTTTTCGAGCCGCTCCCGCGCTACGTTGCGAACCTTCATTTTGCCCACCCCGATCACTTGCCGGCGCAGGTAAGCACCGCGATTGCCGGGTGGTCAACTCCGCCGCGCCGCAGGCTCCGTGGATCGAAGGAGAGAAACCAGGGGGTTCGTTGATGAAAAAGCCGACGTCCGCTCTGCCCTCGCGCTTGCTGTTATCGGACGCACAATAGCGATCTCCGGCGTCGGCAGCACCTACGTCGCCACCTGCCCGGGCGGCAGCTCAAACTGCTGAACCGAGGTTTCAGCTGTGCGGCAGGTAGCGGATCGCCGCGAGGATGATCCCGGCGAAGATGACCATCACGGAACGGAGCCGCATTACGACCCGGTCGATACGCCCTTCCAAGCGCAGTTCAAGCTCGCGAATCTCGGCTTTCAGCCCGCTCTCGACTCGGTCGATGCGCGCTCCCAGACGGTCAATATCGGCTTTGGTCGCGACATTCTCATGGATCGCGTCAAAGATTTCTGTCGCGATCCGCTCGGCCTTCGGGCGGTCGATATTGGCGTCTGCCAGCCCGTTGGTCAGGGAGCGCCGATCGTTCATGGTCGATGCTGTTTATAGGTCGATGCCGTCAGCGCGGATTTCATGCATCAGCGGAGTACGATCCTCGTAGGAACCCGCGCGATAAGGCATCGCATGAATGAACTCGCCGGTCTCTTCGAGAAAGTCGGTACCGAGGTCGGCCAGGCGGTCGAGCTCCGGCCAGCGGTCCGTCAGGTCTTTGAGGAACACTGCCACGTCGTAATCCGAATCCTCATGGGCATCGCTGCGGGCTCGCGAGCCGAACAGCACCACGCGTTCGAGCCGCTCGCCGTATATCTCGTCAAGGGCGGCGCGGAAGCGCTTCAGGATCGGCTCGTCGGCGGGTCGCATACCGACATTTTAGCACGGAACCGGATCAGGGCCGCGCGGCCTAGCGGGCGGCGAGCGGATCCTGGAGCGGGATCGGGATCGCGCCGCCGCGATCGGAGTTGAGCAGCGGCGAGGGCGCCTTGCGGCCAAAGGCTTCGATATGCGGGATCAGAGCATCGTCGAGCGGCGCCATCTTTGGCTTGTGCGCCAATGCGGCGTCGATAAAGGGCGCCAGCTCGCTGCGTTTCTCGGCCTCGCGCACCTCGTCGCGCGCTTTGAATTCGGGCATCACGCCCTCGGCGAAGACTTCGAGCGACTCGCAAATATGCTCGTGGCGATTGGTGCCGCTCTGCTGGATGAACATGACCTGGTCGATGCCGGCCTTTTCATAGCGCGCCAGATGCGCGCGCAATTGGTCCGGGGTGCCGATGCCGCCGCGCCCGGCATTGTCCGGCAACTGCTCCTTGACCTGCAGAAACCGCTCCCAGAGGTCGGCGCGGCCGGGCCGGTGCTCGCCAAACAGCGCGTAATAGCCGAGCGAGTAGCCAAAAAAGCGAAACCCGTCGAGCCCGCGGCGGATCGCTTCGGCCTCGTCCGGGTGGCAGGACATGCCGGTGACGATCGCGATGTTCGGATTGACGCGATGGCCGATCGGCACGCATTCCTCGGATTTGATGATGCCGTAATATTCCTCGACCCATTTCGCCGCTTGGTCCGGGTCGAGAAACGAAAAGGTCAGGGCGCCAAGCCCGTTGCGCGCAGCCAGGTGGATCGTTTCGCGCCGCGAGCACGCCACCCACATCGGCGGATGTGGCCGCTGCACCGCCTTTGGCACCAAGTTGCGGCACGGCATGTCGAACCAGCGCCCGTGAAACCCTGGATAGGGCCGCATCGCCAGCATGTTGGCGGCCTCGCGCGTCCCCTCCTCCCACATCGCCCGCTTATCGTCGGGATTGACCCCAAAGCCGCCCATCTCGACGGCAGTCGCCGACTCGCCGGTCCCCCATTCGACGCGCCCGTTCGAAACCAGATCCAATGTCGCGATGCGTTCGGCGACGCGTGCCGGATGATTGTAATTGGGCGGCATCAGGGTGATGCCATGGCCGAGCCGGATGCGTTTGGTCCGCTGCGAGCAGGCGGCGAGAAACACCTCGGGCGCCGAGGAGTGCGAATATTCCTCGAGAAAGTGATGCTCGACTTCCCAGACGTAGTCGATGCCGAGCCGGTCGGCGAGCTCGATCTGGTCGAGCGCCTGTTGATAGAGGCGCAGCTCGGACTCCTCACCCCAAGGCTGCGGCAGCTGATGCTCGTAGAACAATCCGAATTTCATCGTACGGTCTCCGTCCCTTCGCCATCCGTCGCCCTCGCGCAAGCGGGGGTCCAGGGCGGCCGTGTGAGTCTTGGGACCCTGGATTCCCGCTTTTGGCGGGAATGACGCTGTTGTCTATCCCCGATTGAATGCCGGCATTACGTCGCGGGCAAACCAGCGCAATTGCTCCTTGAACTCGTCGGGCGGCAGACCCTCGGCCCAATGGATCATAAAGTCCTCGAGGCCCGGATATTTCGCCTCGATCGACTTGATGCCGTCGATCACTTGCGACGGCGGTCCGCAGAACCAGGCCTTCTGCTGCACCCCGTCGGCGAGTGAGGGCACCCGCGCCGGCGCGCCGGGCGTGCCCCAGGTCCGGCCCTCCTCGTCGGCGTAGCGGACAAAGCCGAACGGCGCGAACCACTTGTAGCGCTCATCATGCGAAGGCTCGAGCCGCCGCATCGCCTCCTGCTGGGTGTCGGCGAGGTAGATGCCGGCACCCCAGATCATGTCCTCGCCGAGCTGCTTAGGCCGACCGTGGCGGGCGCAGGCGTCGCGGTAGGCGCGCACCACATCGTCGAGGATCTTCTCGCCATTCAGTGTGACCATGGCCTTGAGGCCCTTTTGCGCCATCAGATCGATGGTCTTGCCGGTGGCGATCGGCATCCAGATCTCGACCGGCACATGCTTGGGCCTCGGCACGCAAGTGATTTCTTCGAGCTGGTAGCCGCGGTAAGGCACCGGCGGTGGGCACTCGAAATATTTGCCCTTATGATGGAACGCCTCCTCGTTAAAGCATTTCAGCAGCAGGTCGAGCCCCTCCTCGAAAATCGCCCGGTTGGCGTCAGTATCGAGCAATGGCGCGCCGAGGGTCTCCATTTCGCGGGTGTGATAGCCGCGCCCGACCCCCATGATGACCCGGCCGTCGGTCACGATGTCGGCCATCGCATAGTCTTCGGCGAGCCGGATCGGGTGCCACATTGGCAGGATATTGAAGGCGCAGCCGAATTTGAGGCGGCGGGTCTGGGTCGCGAGCCACAGCCCGAGCTGGATCAGGTTCGGCAGGCACTCGTAGCCTTCGCGCTGGAAATGGTGCTCGGCGGTCCAAAAGGAGTAATAGCCGAGCTCGTCCATCAGCCGAGCGACATCACGAGCCGCCCAGAACACCTCGCTCAAGCGTTCGTTCGGGTAGCGGCGGTCGTTCGCCGGCGTGCCGTTCAGCCCGATATTGTCGAGCTCGATTTGGCCGACATAGAGCGCGTGAAACCGTTTGATCATGTCGTTACTCCTTTAGGCTCGACCAACCCCGATCAGCATTTCGACGCTCATCTCCAGCTGCCCGTTGGATACAAATGGCAACAGCGCCGCCGTCACCTCTTCGCGCACTGCCCGCCGCTGGGCCTCCGATAGGGTGACATAGGCGAGGGGCATTTGCCCGGTGCCCGCCTCGATGGCAGCCCAGTACTCGTCAAACGATCCGATGATCCCGTCCCGCATCTCTCGCTCGACCCGGACATCGCGAAAACCTGCGGCGACGAACATCTGCTCGAGCCGCCTAGCATCCCCCAATGAGAAAGAAAGCTGGAATGCATCGCGCTGGTCGGGAAGTTGTCGGCTAAGCGCACATGCGAGGGGACCCCACATTGGCGCTCTGTCTGGTGCCGAGTTGACACACGCTGCCGCGCATCGCCCGCTGCGGAGGACGCGTCGGAATTCGGCGAGGCCTCGCGCCGGGTCGGGAAAAAACATCAGGCCGAGCTGGCACACGACGGCATCAAAGCTCGCGTCTTGGAACGCCAACGCCTGGCCATCGGTGACGATCGCTCGATAGGACCGGGGAAGTCTGGCGCGGGCCGCCCCGAGCATGGCCGCCGAGATGTCGGCGCCAACAACCACGCCCGCATCGCCCACCAAGGAAATGGCGGCGATAGCGGCTTCGCCTGTCCCGGTGGCCACGTCGAGCACCCGATCGCCAGCGCCTACTTC
>Ga0306920_100016439_pt1 | contig 10194 bp, 8 predicted proteins | sample flu12Cox44000170_FD_204666 | JGI IMG/M metagenome (GOLD analysis project Ga0306920, IMG submission 204666) | Lab enrichment of tropical soil microbial communities from Luquillo Experimental Forest, Puerto Rico - flux4day.12C.oxic.44.000.170 (v2)... | ecosystem: Environmental > Terrestrial >...
AAATCCCCCGCCGCGAAAAAAGGAAGCGACAAATGACCAAAGCCGCGACCCCAGACGCCTATGGCGCGCTGATCGATCCTGCCACGTTGAAGATCCAGCGCCTTCTGCCCGGCCCAATCGAGCGCGTCTGGGCGTATCTTACGCAAAGCGAGCTGCGAGGCCAATGGTTGGCGGCGGGCGAGATGGAGATGAAGGTCGGCGCACCCTTCGAGTTCGTCGGGCGCAACGACGAACTTACCAATCCGCCCGGCCAGCGGCCGCCCGGCTTCTCCGAGGAGCACCGGATGCAGAGCCGGATCACCGAGCTCGATCCGCCTCGAAAACTTGCCTTCACCTGGCGAGGCAGCGGCGAGGTATCATTCAAGCTCGAGCCGAAGGGCAACAAGGTGCTGCTCACAGTGATCCATCGCCGCCTGCCCGATCGCGCCACCCTCCTGAAGGTCGGAGCCGGCTGGCACATGCACCTCAACGTCCTGGTCGCCCGTGCGACCGGCGAGCAGCCGGAGGCGTTCTGGGATGGCTGGAGTCGCCTGGTGAAGGAATACGATCGACGGATGCCGGCCTGACCGTTGGGCGTGAGCAATCCGCACCACCTGTGGCGCGCCTCACGCAGGCTCGCCGCGGCCGACGCGGCGCTGCCCGTGACGCAAGCGGCGGCGGTGGATACCCTCAACGAGGGGCCCTCGCCAACTAGCTGGGCGCTGTCACCGCCGAGATCGGGCGATAAGAAAACAGCGGCCGAAATCGGCGATAACGCGCCTCCCACGCGAGCGCGAGTCAAGGTAACAGCCCTTTCAGCCCAGCGGGCTGGCTCACGCGAACTCACAACACGAAGGAGAGGAGAGCGATGACAAAGCACATCACCGGGACACGGGAAGAGTGGCTGGCAGCGCGGCGCAGATTGCTCGAGGCGGAAAAGGAGCTAACGCGGCGCAGCGACGAGCTGGCGCGGCGACGTCAGGAGCTGCCGTGGGTCCGGGTCGACAAGGATTGAGCGCGTTCGTGTTCGAGGACGGCGTCATCTACCATACCTATTCCACCTACGCGCGCGGACTGGACGGCCTCTGGGGCATGTACCAGTGGCTCGACCGCGCCCCCAAAGGGCGCAACGAGACAGGCGCCTGGTGGCGTCGCCACGACGAGTACGACAAGCGCTGAGCCGATCCTGGGTGTCCTCGCCACAACGGGAAGGCGGGAGATCAAACGACGCCTGGTCTCCTGCGAGCTCCTCGCCGCCAGCGCCCGGCGGTTGCGATCCTCTGGCGCGTCCAAGTTGCAAGTTGAGGCCCGCTGCCGACTGGTTAGCGGAACTGATCGCAGGCGGAGACCGAACACCTGTGCTCCACCCTTGACGTTCACTTTCTCTGACGTCGCCGCTCGGCAGCACGCACGACCGCAAGTCGCACAGGGCAGTAAACTGCGGCGCAACAACCCAGACAGCTTTCCGACCTCACGCGTTAGTCGAGGGGTGAACGAGGTGATCGAGTGGTTCAGCGCTGTCGATGATCATCATCGGCGGATTGTTGCGCCCTCGAAGCTTTGCAACTTGCCGAACAGGTAAGGCTTAAAGCGGTTGCGGACACGGGCCGCGCCAGGTTCCTATCACCTGGCAGCACGCAAGCCCTTCGCCAAAGCCGGGCCTCGATTCTCACCAGATAGTTGCTACTCTCCACCGTCCGACTGTGGTTCTATCTGTTCCGCATTTCAGGTGGGACCAACATGCCGAATTCGTAGCAACGCAAGGGAGGCTACTTTGACGCTCTTTGGCTCTGCACCCGATGTGGGCACGGCTTATGAGTTGCGCCCGAGCGAGATCAAGGAAGATCTCGTACGCGTCGGCCGTGGAACACCGATGGGCGAACTGTTGCGTCGATATTGGCACCCGATCGGTATCGCAAGCGATGCCGGTAGCACGCCCAAAAAGGTGCGGGTTCTAGGGGAGGACCTGATCCTCTTTCGTGACGGAAGAGGCAATCCCGGCCTCCTGCACGCGCGCTGTTGCCATCGCGGCACAACGCTCTACTACGGCAAGGTCGATGAGCATGGCATCCGCTGCTGCTACCACGGCTGGCTCTTTGATCACAAGGGACATTGCCTCGAGCAGCCCTGTGAGCCGAATGGCGGGGAGTTCAAGGACAAGGTGAGACAGCCTTGGTACCCAGTGGAGGAATTATATGGCTTGATCTTCGCCTATTTGGGGCCACCAGATAAGAAACCGGTACTGCCACGCTACGATTGCCTTGAGACCATGGATGAGGGGGAATTCGTCGAGGCCGACGGTACCTCCATTGGCGGCGGCGGGCCCGCGATTATTCCGTGTAATTGGCTGCAGCACTGGGAGAACGTGGTCGACCCCTTCCACGTACCCATTCTCCACGGTTCCTTCAGCGGAGCCCAATTCACAAACGCAATGGCGTCCATGCCTCACGTCGAGTTCGAGGCCAAGCCCTATGGTGTGACGGTCCGCTCGACCAGAAAATCAGAGGACGGCAGGATCTTCTATCGAGTGACAGAGGCGGTTCTGCCAACGCTGCGTGTCGTACCGAATCCGCGCGTTGCGCAGTACGCACGCGTGGAATCCATTGGTTGGACCCTTCCAATCGACGACACTTCGTTTCGGATCTACGTTGCGGGGCGTGTGAAGTCGAAAGGCGAGATCGGGGGGATGCGGTCGAAGTTCAACGGCAAGTTCTGGTGGGATTTGACGGAAGAGGAACATCAGCGTCATCCGGGGGACTACGAGGCTCAGGTTGGCCAGGGGCCCATCACAATTCATTCGGAGGAGCATTTCGGACAGTCGGACCGCGGCATCTTGATGGCCCGGCGGCTGCTCCAGCGGCAACTCGCGGCCGTCTCCGAGGGGCGCAATCCCATCGGCGCCAATTTCGATCCCGGCGCGCCCCCCATCGTGTTTGAGGCGGGTAACTACATTCGCGAGAAATAGGATTTTCCGCGATGAGTGACGCGGTCTCAACCGCCGGCGAGGTCCTGCACCAGCAACCGGGCCGCGCGCAATACTGGGCTGCCCGCTATTTTGCGCTGGCAATGTTGACGATCACCTATGCGCTCAATTTTCTCGATCGCACGATCTTCAACGTGTTGATCGAGCCGATCAAACGCGAGTTTGGCCTTTCCGATACCACGATCGGCCTGCTGGCGGGTTTTGGCTTCGTTCTGATGTACTCGCTACTGGGCATGCCGATCGCACGCTATGCCGATCGAGCCAATCGCCGCAACATCGTGGCCTTGGGACTCGCATTCTGGAGCGCGATGACGGCCCTTTGCGGAATGGCACAGAACGTTGCAACGCTCGCTGCCGCGCGCATCGGCGTAGGGATCGTACGCGGGATCGTTTAAGGGCCTCGCAGGCATGCTCCTGATCGGGGGTGTGGTTGTCGCGGCCATCAGTGGCTCAGACGACCGCTGGAAGCTTTGGGCGCCGGCAATCATGTCGGCACTTGCGGCCCCCGCCTTCGCATTCTGTCTGTTCGCGTCTTCCTTTCCCATCTGCGTGGCGATGCTGGGTGTGTTCTCCTTGCTTGTTGGCTTCCATCTCGGCCCAATCTTCGCCGTTGCCCAGTCCGTGTCCAGGCCCAGCATGCGCGCACTTGCGGCTGCCACACTGCTACTTACGGCGACATGCTTCGGCCAAGGGGTCGGTCCGCTCGTCGTAGGCGCGGCCAATGACTGCTTGCGACCGGAATTCGGCGTCGACTCAATCCGCTATTCGCTGCTCGCCGCTGCCGCAACATCCTTGGTCGGAGCGCTATTCTTCGTTTGGGCCGCCTGGTCCCTTAGGGAGGATATCGCCATGGCCTCGGCTGCAAACCCTTGAGTGCGATTGCACCTGCGCGGTGGGAGTGCGAACTGCCGGCGGGTTTCTTGTCGAAAGGCGCATCGCGCGGCAAACCAAGGCGGGGTGCATGTCAATTTCGTGACGGTCGCGGCGGCTTCCTATTGGCCTCTATCCCTGCTGCAGTTGCAATCGTCGGGAAGGTCTCCACAGCGACGATCCACACACCACAGTTGCCGCAGTCAAGCGCGACTGCCACGTGCGCGCCGGCCGGCGGCTAACCCTATTACGATTGAATAGCCCGTGCGGGTTGAACTTCGACGGCTGGACCCCTGATAGTTTCGGAATCCGAGAGTTTGTGGTCTCATCATAGAGTGCATGAGGAGGAGGCCCTAATGCGTCGCACGGCAGCGCTCGGCATTTCGTTCATCGCGTGCCTGTTGGGGCTCGGTTCGGTCGCTGCGCAACCTGCTGATGGACCCATTGCAGAGTGGCCCTACTACGGTGGGGATGCGGGCGGGAGCCGCTATTCCGAGCTTATCCAGATCAACAAGACGAACGTCGCTGCGTTGCAAGTCGCCTGGGAATACCACACCGAGGATGTCTCCGATGGCAGCAACGGTCGGCGCAAGAGTGCCTTCGAAACTACGCCGATCGTCGTCGAGGGCACCATGTACCTGACGACGCCGTTCAACGCGTCATCGCTCTCAACCCGGAGACCGGCGTCGCGAAGTGGAGTTTTGATCCGAAGTTAGACCTCGCTGGGCCCTATTCCGAAGGCCTCATCAATCGTGGGGTCACCCTGTGGACCGATGCCGCGAGGGCGTCCGGCGCCTGCCGCCAACGCATTTTTCTGGCGACCATCGATGCCCGTCTGTTCGCCCTCGATGCCGCCACAGGGCAACCTTGCGTGGATTTCGGAAGTGGTGGATACGTCGACCTCACGCGCGGTATTCCCAACATCAAGCGACGAGGCGAGTACCAGGAAACCTCGCCGCCGGCGGTAGTGGGCGACTTAGTCATCGTCGGGTCATCAGTCGCCGACAACGATCGCGTGGATTGTCCAAGTGGTGTGGTACTTTGATGCGCTGACCGGGCAGCTGCGCTGGAGCTGGCAGCCACTCGCCGAGAGCATATTGCCAACCGGTGCTGGCAATGCCTGGGCGATGATTTCCGTTGATGCCGAGCGGGAGCTGGTCTTTGTCCCGACCGGAAGTGCAAGCCCCGATTATCACGGATTGAAAAGGTCTGGGGACAACAAGTGGGCGAATTCCGTCGTGGCCCTGTCGGCAAAGACAGGCGAGTTGGTGTGGGGTTTCCAGCTCGTCCATCACGACCTCTGGGATTACGACACCGCTTCCCAACCGGTGCTTGCCACGCGGCACCGCGACGGGGTGGAGAGACCCGTTGTGATCGCCGGCAACAAGACCGGAAACCTGTTTGTGTTGGACCGGCAAACGGGGACGCCGGTCTTCGGTGTTGAGGAGCGCCCAGTTCCCCAAAGCGATGCCGATGGCGAGCAAGCGTCAGCGACCCAACCCTTTCCGCTCGCACCGCCACCGCTGGTAGCTCAGCAATTGACTGCGCAGGACCCGTGGGGACTGACGCCGAAAGATCGAGATGCCTGTCGCGCCCTCATGCAGAACCTGCGCGCTGAGGGAATTTTCACGCCGCCGAGCGTGCGCGGCATCATCGCCTTCCCAGGCAATCTCGGCGGCATGAACTGGAGCAGCGGCGCCTTCGACTCGCAGCGTCAGATATTCGTGACGAACGTGAACAACCTTCCGATGGAGGTCCATCTGATCCCGCGCGATCAGTATGAGCCGGTCGAGAAGGCCGCCAAGCGGGGCGAGTTCAGGGCGGAGGTGTCGCCGCAGCACGGAACGCCCTACGGCATGAGCCGACGTGTGCTGGTATCACCGCTGGCATCTGTTCCCGCACCATGTAATCCGCCGCCCTGGGGCTTGCTGGTCGCCGTCGATCTGGCGAAGGGAACCATACGCTGGAGCGTGCCGCTGGGGACAACAGCTGACCTCTATCCCAATGCGCCGATCATTCAGAGAACACCAAACTTGGGCGGACCCATCATGACCGCCAGCGGCCTCGTGTTCATCGCCTCGGCGCTCGATAACTATCTGCGCGCCTTCGACATCGACACTGGCGCCGAACTTTGGAAGGGCCGGCTACCTGCGGGCGGACAGGCGATGCCAATGACATACCGGTTGCGGCCGGGCGGCAAGCAGTACGTGGTGATCGCCGCGGGCGGTCACGGCAAACAGCCGACCACTCTTGGCGACTCGGTGGTCGCATTTGCGTTGCCGTAGTGTCGGCTTGAGAATTGAATTCACCCGCCGTGATCGTCAAGGCGGGGGCAAGCCGCGAAAGGCTCATCGCCTAGGTCCTGTCCGGTGCTTGGCTCGGCTCGGCATCGGCTGCCTAGCATGCGCCGCATTCAAGCGCGGCCCGCAATTTACATGCCATTGGTCTTTTCTCCTTGCCTGGCGTTCGCCTTGGCTTGCAAGGCCTCGACGACCTCGAACAACGTCGGTTCGGTTTCTTTGTCTTTGAGATGTTGGACCGCCGCGGAAAGCAGATTATCGGTGATCTCAAAACCCAGCGCGCGATAGCTTTCCATTTGTGACTCACCGAACCACTGGTTCGCCGTCGTGTCATGCGGGAAGTCGCCGTGGGCGATTGCATAGCTGCGGATGCCCGCGGTGATCTCGGTGCCGTGATAACCGGGCTTGATGTACACAATCACGCCTTTCTTGCCGCAGCCATCGGCGGCGGGATAGTCGATCTCACCGATGGCATGATAGGGATGACCAGGACCAATGTCGCGCCCGTCCAGCCGGCGAGGCAACAAATCGGCAAGCCCTTGGAAGCGAATGGGAACACCCAGGTCAATTTCAATTTTGCGCACGGCATTGCCGAGATCCTCGAAGGCGTAAGCGGGATCGCAACCCGCATCGCTGACGAGGATCAATCGGCAACGACGGCGAACCATTTCATAGATGCCAAGATTCTCAAAATGTCCGCCATCCGAAAGATACACGTATTCCTGATCTTCCCTGGTCAAACCCATGAGCTCGGCCAACAGAGAGCGAGCCGCCGTGCGCGGACCTTCATCGGCGAATGTCAAGTTGCCGGCGCGGCCTGGATTGCCGAGCCACCAACCAAGCCTCACGTTGAGCAGGGCCATCAGGAACGCGACCGGGGGCGACGAATTGTAGCCCTGGTTTGGGCTCGCGGCTGCGCCCGAGACGGCGATGGCGGTACCCAGCGAAATCTGGCCCCCGTATTGCTTGGTGTCGCGGAAGCCGGCAATGGCGCTGCCGCTGTGCAAAGGAGTTACCACAAAGGGAGCCGCCTTGCGCTCCTGCCAGGCAAGATGTTTTTCGGACGAGGTGACATTGAGAGCAATATTGACGATGTGGAAGGGGCGCCAGTCATCCTTGCTTGCAGCAGCCGTGGACCAATCGGTGGAGGACGATTGCCTCTTCCACAGACTGCACATCACTCGATTGTCATCCTCATCGAAGTTGGTGAACGGATTGGCATCGCGCGGGTCGCGGGTCGCACCGAGAAAAGTTCGCACGAGGCGATTGCGATAGAGCGCATGCATAGAAAACCGATTGACGTTTATGAACCGCGAGGAATTCGTTCCAAGGATCAGGAAAATCACCAGCGCCAGCAACAAGCGAAGGGCGTCGGGGCCCGGCGAATGCTCACGCCGATCGGTTATGGCATGACCCAGAACGGCGATGTCAAGCATGGCGGAGGCGCTCACCACCAGCAGGCCGGCGCAAAGTATTGCGACAATGGTGAGCAAGCCATGCACCGATTTGGGTTTGATCCCGAGTACGGGTTCGGCTTGAGCTGCCGTGCGGTGGCTGCGGCCAAGCACGGCCGCAAGCAGCGCGGTGACGATCAACCCTCCGACAAGGAGCGCCCATTCAACCGGGTGGATGATCATCTTGTAAGCGATATCGCCGCCCACGAATATCAAGTACATAACGATTAGCCAGCTCACGCCGGCTAGCAGCGATAGGGCGGCGGCGCGGCCAAGCCACTCGCGATCATCGTCGGAATGCTTCTGGTAGCTCGACAGACCGACGAAGATCATCTCGGCTGATAGCTGGGCTAGCAGGAGTAGCGGTACACCAAAATGGATGAGCACGAGCACGTGCTTATGTTTGTCAACTTCCGCAGTCGTGAGATTGCCTTGATTGAGGAGGCTCAAGAGCTGATTCAGCCATTCGCCGAGGCTGAAAAAGATCCAATCTCCGATGTAGTCATTGGCAAAGAAATAGGCCACGACGCCAACGAGCATCCCATAGATGGCGCCGGCCAGGGTCCAGCGCAAGAAATCCCCGGCATGCGAGACGCGCGGCAAAGAGCCAATCCAGCTCAGTGCATAAAGCGTGGATCCGCAGGCAGCGCCAAGGGTCAGGAGATCCGGCAACAGGAACTTTCCTTGGTCCAGATGGAACAGGTCCTTGACCCACCCGCCGTACTGACCACCCTCCTTTGTGGAGGCAGCCATGGCCATGCACATGGTAAAGGCGAACGCGGCAGCGATGTTCGGCGCGAGTGCGCGCTTGATCACGCGTCCCTGGTCCGCACGCTGCCTCTTCCAGATCTCGTCGGACTTGCGGTAGAGGCTAGGACGATGCCGCACTATGAAGCGTAAGCTCACAAACAGGAGGACAAGCCCAACAAATGCGAGCCAGCCAAAAGGCGCTGGTCCACTCTGCGTGCCGAGGGAAAAAATGGCCAAAGCCAGCAATTTCATCAAGATCAACGGTCCGCACAGCAGCGGCAGGAGCACGAGCCAATTCAAGACGAGATTGCGTAGGAAGATTGCAACGGTCGTCAGCGTGTCGGGTGACGTCAACCCAAGCTGTGGCGTGAGATAATTTCCATGTTCCCGGAGCCAGGAAATCGCGTGTGGCTCGGAGCCGGGGTCGGTTGCGTTATCTGGGCGACGCACAAGGCCCGCCCAGACGCACGCATAGGTTTTGCGTGCAATCCAGGTTGAGAGCCAACCACCGATGTAGCCGCCGCCGGAGACGGTCGAGAGATAGGTAAAGCCAGCGAGCAGCGATTTATCCGCAGTCTTCACCGGCCGCTTATCCCGAGAGTTGCGTGGATGGGTGGCAAGCGCCTGCAGGACACCGAGCGCGAAGCATGCGCTGCGAATGCCGCCTCCGGAAAGGCAAAGTGCAGTGCGGTCGCGATCGTTGAGCCAACGATAAAGGTAGGGACTAACGTCGTTGAGGGGCGCATCTCCCCCTGTCGCCTCGGCGCGCTGCCGCCTTTCTTCGTTGAACGCGTCGATCTGGCGCTGGTCCTCCTCTCCCGGTTTTTCACCGCTGATGGCGAATGCCTCGTCCAACAAGACGGCGCTGTTTCGGAGGGGCTCTTGCGGCTCTACCTTGGTCCACGGCAGGCCATCCATTCGGGTCAGCATGCCCCAGAGGATGCCAGTTGCGCAGAGAACGAGACCAATGATTTTGCTGAAATATAGCTTGTCGGCGACGGTCGCCCAAATGATGGCAAGGTGGTCAATAATGGGCCGCGGCGACAACTGTGCCGGCCACCATTCGGTTACCCGCGGGAGGTGCTCCGAGAGGAAGGAGACAATCGCCGGTGCAGATCCGATAACAATCAAGAAAAGCGAAACGACAATAATGCGCGCTGGGGAGAGCATACGCATAGACAAATTCTCCGGTCGGTAGCAATCCACAACCCACGCAGGCCTAAGCGGTGATGCCGATCATCAGCCCACAGCCAGGCTGCGCCACTATCACTGAACCGATTCCATAGACCAAAGCGCCCCCACTGGGTGTGGCGGGTCCGCAACTCCATAACGCAAACAGCTCACTGGCACGGTCGCTTGCTCTTTTGACGAAGCAGCGACCCTCGGGTGCGTTGTCGTGTGGATTGTGGCTCTGGGCGGCGGGCCGTGCTCGGCGCTGCCTTGCGGCTGGTCTGCAATGACCTGTGCATGTCGGGCGATCGCGGCGAACCTTTGCGATCTGCCCTTGATATGGCGATGGCGGGCGTTACCCATCCTCGCGCTTCCCACCGTCGGATTGGTCCTCGGCATCGCGCGGCCAGCGTCCAATTCCCGTCGGAGCAGATCGCTGCGGCCTTGATGGCATTGCTTTCGCGGGGCTGAAGACCCCCGCAAGCAAAAATCAAGGCGGGCTCGAGGCCGGAGCTGCTTTGGGGACCAGCGTGGGGTTCGCAGTCGTTGCAATTGACAGCTGCTTGGTCTAGCGGCCTGACGGCCGGCGGGACGAACAAGCAATGTGACGCGACCACGCCAACAGCAACGATGCACGTTTGCGCGCATGTTGTTGACGCACATGACGTACAGATATGATCAAGCGATT
>Ga0306920_100016441_pt1 | contig 10194 bp, 14 predicted proteins | sample flu12Cox44000170_FD_204666 | JGI IMG/M metagenome (GOLD analysis project Ga0306920, IMG submission 204666) | Lab enrichment of tropical soil microbial communities from Luquillo Experimental Forest, Puerto Rico - flux4day.12C.oxic.44.000.170 (v2)... | ecosystem: Environmental > Terrestrial >...
AACTGTTGAAGCCTCCCGACTAATTGGGGTGGCCGACGCGCACCGTTGCGTCGCGATTTGATTTTGCCGCTGGTGGTAGGGCTGGTGTTGCTCCTGGCCCTGCCCTTCTCGATCTGGGAATTCATCCAGACCGGTGAATTTTATATGCTGTCGCACCGCTTCTTGCCTGACCTCGTCGCGCGCTTTCACGGACCGGGTCGGATGCGGTTCATTTTACAACCCACTGTCGCGATAATCTTAGGGACGCGTGACGGAGCAAAGGACCGCCGTCAAGGCAGTCCTCCGTTCTTGTGGGGCTCATGTTCAATTTCGCCCAGCGTCGCGATCTGCTCCGCAGTGCGCTTGCCTCAGTGCGTAACCTGGTCTTGGTTGCAATCCTCCTGGATGCCATCTTCCAGTTTCTCATCTTCCGCATAGTCCATCCGGGAGCAGCGTTGATCTTCGGACCGGTGCTTATCGGCCTACCCTATGCAACATCGCGTGCACTGAGTAATCGCATCGGGCAATTGCGCAGGGGAAACGTATCGCCAAGCAGCCGCGGACGAATATTTCGGTCGCGTATACCGGGCGGCATCCCGCCCATTTAATGGAATAGGCCCGGCTCAGGGTCCAGTTAGCGATCGATTACTAGCGCCAAATATTTCGGATTCGCGGAAAAGCTACGGTCAGACCGAAGTTAATGGTGGTCTGGGGTGCCACCGGCGCGAACTGGCGGTATACCATCCATTGTGCACCGGCAAAGATGCTCATTGGCGGAAGCTCGGTCGCTACGATCGTTCGGCCCACGGCGATGCTCAGGGGCAGCATCGTTGCCGTGCCGTGATGCCAGCCCATGGTCCAGGTCGCTTCGGCTGAACGTAAATACCATTGACCCATCAGGTGCAGAGCCACCACCGGTTGAAACGACAAAGTGTTTTGCGGCGGCCGATGAGCGGACGAATAAGCGAAAGACGTCGTGTTCTGCACTATGCCTCCTATCAGCAACCCGGGAACACCACGATAAATGGCGCCGAACGCCGGACCTGCTTGCCATGCTCCTTGCCCGGCGCTTCTGGAGGTTGCGGTCGGAAAAATGAACGCCGGACCGATACCGATCAGGAGGCCTGATTCACGCGGAGGCCACGGCGAGACAACCAAATCGAATAATGCAGTATCTCCGAATTCAGTTCGGCTTCCCCCGCGCGAGCTAGGAACGGTAACAAGGGAAACTGTCGGACGGACGATCTGGACGAGCGGTAGGAGCACATGCGGCGGGATGCGCGGAATCAGGGGCCTGATGATCGCCTGATTGGTTTGCACGTTGGTGCCAAACACCGCCGGAGACCAGCTATCACGAAGAATGACTTGGGGTAGAGTTGTCAGCGGATCAGTGAAGTCTTGTTGTAATTGTTCCTCCTTCGTGTTTCCATTTGGCCCGGCGTTCTGGGCGCGCACGATCCCGACGTTTGCGATCGCTAAAGAAAGGATCCACATCGCTATCTGAAAACCCTTGTTAATCAGAGATCCCGTACAGTCATTCATGCTCGGTCGTCATCCATACGCTATTCTCGCTGCTCGATGATTCTGCGGCCTGAACGCAAATTGCCACGATACTTCCTTGCTCTCCTATATAGGCCCACATTGAAGGGAAAGTGCTTCACCCCTAAAGATGGCAAGTGGAAGAGCTTGTCAGAGACCTCAGAGGTGAAGCGATGGAGAGCTAGCTTTGCATAACGGCATTCGAGCGCCAAGCCTTGTTGGAACAGTATCGCAAAGGAATGGATGCCCGGGCGCGGTTACGGGCCCATATCCTATTCAGACTGTGTGAAAACCCAAATAGACATGCGTTTTCTTGTGCTGAGATATCACTTGACCAATCATAGTGGGTCGAAAAAAACGCATTTTCCGAGTTTTCACACGGTCTGTATTGTTATTGGCCGAGGGCTATTCGTGGGCGGTGATTGCGGGTGTGCTGTTTTGCAGCACTCGCACGATTGCCCGCTGAAAGAGCAGGGTGGAGCTGGATGGGGTCACAGCCATCTTGAGGCTAGTGCCTCCATGGGCTCGCGCCTGGGCGGCTGGCTTATCGCATCGAAGAACCGCGCAATATCGGCGTCGAGAATCTAGTTTACCTTGCGTCGCGTTATTCCGACGTGCAGAGCATCCAGCGCTCAGTGCTGGTTGCGTCCGGGCCGGAACCCATAGCTAAAACCCAGAAACTCGGCCTCTATATAGGCGTGAGTATGGCCACAACCGCTCCCTGGACCAGCTTGTCCTCAAGTGCGGCAATGCCGAGCGGCCGTTGGCGGCCATCCGGTTTCGGTATGTACCTCCGCCGTGATGGTTGCGCTCGATACGCTCCCGTGTGAACTCTTCGATGAAGATCAGTGAAGTTTCGGTCAAGGTCTTCACCGTATTGTTCCCATGTCATCCGTCGATGCCCGGTGCCGCGTCCTTCTTTAGGTCAAAGAATACGCTGTGCAGACTGTCTACGCTGACATAGTGCAGAAGCGCCGTCAGTTTCTCCTTCTTGTTTCTGGTTACTGCTTCACGTATGCGCGCCTGCGCTCGTGACACGATTTCCCGGGCACTGCGTCCGGTTCGTGCTTTGCAGGCTCGCATTCCTCTTGGCCCCGTCACTTCCCTCCACCGGCTCCGCGGCGGGTTGCCCCGTTTTGTTCGTTGGTTTCCTCGGTACTGTTAACGAGTCTGACTTCTCACCACCGTTCATCGACGGCTTCGGCGCTCGCCTTCCCGTCGCGGACCAGACAGCCTTGCGGCCTGTGGTCGGTCGTGAGATCTCCCGGCTCCCGCCCAGGAGATTTCCGTACATGCCAAGGTCTTTGACGCCGCAAGTTGGTCTGTCCCTCACCATTTCGGTCCAGGACCGTGTTGCCTTCTGCGGTCCTTAACGCATGGGCTTCCTTGAAGAACAATATTTCGACGCTCTATCGCTTGGCCTGCACGTTCCCCTGTCAACGCTTCGCGGACACCCTCGCGGACGGCCGCGCATGACTCGGGGCCGATGTGGCTGGTTAGGCCTTCATCGTAACGGACTTTCACCATCTATCTCCTGCCGGTTTCTCCGGCGCACTCTTACCCTTTGTGAAACAGTTGGCAGCTCACTGAGATGGGGAAAAGCAATTTTGTAGCCCGACCGGTACAGCCAGTGATAGCTGCAACAGATTGAAGAATGGTACGCTCGATTAGAAAGCGCTTGGGGCCGCTGCAGCGCTGTTTTCGTGATATTCTCGCAGCTGGGCAACATTTTGCTCTGAGCCAAACATCGTACCAGGCTCTGGGACAGTTCAAACTCAACCAACCTGACGCTAACCCGATGCTCTAATCCCGAAGGGTGCTTGAGTTGACGGGTAACAACTCGAGGCCAACTCGGCACTGCTCAACTACGCGGAGCTTGGCACGGATACGAGCTTGAGTTGCGCATTTTCCGCGTATGGCCGGCAAGCAAACGCGGCCACTGCGGCGATCGCATTTAGAACGATAAATAACTCGAACGCGCCGCGGTAACTGCCGGTCATGTCGAAAATTCGTCCAGCTACGACCGGTCCGACTGCTAGGCCGAAGGTGGTGGCGATCCCGGTAAGTGCGAATAAAACACCGTAGCGCCGGCGACCTAACGATTCCGCAACGAGTAGCGGCAACAACACCAACGGCGCGTAAATCGCAACGCCGGCTACCAAAATGAAAAGTACAAGCGAGAAGACACGTGCGACGCTGAGCACCAGTACGAAGGCAAGCACACCGGCAGCGAAGTTGAACCCAAGGGCGAGTCGTGCGCTGATTCGATCAGCAATATAGCCCATTCCTAATTTGCCGAATACCGACAAACCAGACAGTATACTCATCGCCAGCGCTGCGGTGTTGGCTTTGTAGCCAGTTCCTAGAAGGTACGCGAACAAGTGGACCACTGTTCCGCCAACCGCGACCGCGCTGCAAAGATTGGCGACCACCAGCATCCAGAACGAACGAGTACGAATGCCTTCGAGTATCTCGAAACCTTCTAACAGGTTGGCGCCCTGAGCGATGGTCATCTTTTCCGTACCCGGCGGACGGCTGCGTACTACCAATATTATCGCCGGGATCAACAGGAGAATTATCGGCACACCGAAGACTACATACGCTGCGCGCCACCCTCTCGTCTCAATCACATAGTTACTCAGCGGCGTCGCGACCATTACACCCACCGAGAGACCACAGAAGGCTATTCCCATTGCGATCCCTCGACGGGCTTCAAACCAGTTGGCGATGACGAATGTGCTAGGCGGTACAGTCGCCGCGGAAAGCCCGATGCCTAGCAACAAGTAAGCAGCTATCAGGGGAGCGAATGAATGTGCCAGGCTCGCGATTAGGAGGGCGCCTCCTGCGCCGATCGCGCCGAACGTCATAACTATCCTGGCTTCGATGCGGTCGAGCAGCCACCCAACCGGGAAGCCGGTCGCGCCTGCCGAGAACGCCGTCACGCTCGGCAATAGCGAGACCTTCGCCCTACTCCAATCGGGAAACGCCTTTAGCAGCGCCGGCACGAAAACCCCTATGGTGCCGAAAGCGGCGCCGTTGATTAGGAACAGGGCAAGAAACAGTGTCGCGACGATAAGCCAACTCCGCAGTTCGTGCTCCTTCATTATCTACTCCGGATTGGGCTTTTGTTCGGCCCTTCTGGCTGTTTACCTAGCCTCGGCGCCAGTAACGGTATCTCTACATATTATTGGGAATTTCCGTTTTTACCTTCTGCGTTAGGTTCCACATAGACTCAACGGCACGCGTAGTGCAACGGTTGCGAGCCGTCATCCCGCTGCGGGCTGCGGCCCGCTGGGCTAGGCGGCGGCTCTGGGCGCTTGCGCTTGGAGCTTGGTCGCCGCGCACGGCGCGGCGACACGCTCGGAAGCTCTAGTTGACATAAAACTTCTTGCACGAAGTGCGCGGCGGCTAGTTGACATAAGATTTCTTCCACGAAGCTGCCTTTATGAAACGGGACTGAACGAATTACCAGCTTGTGGCCGGTCGCTTTGGCGATGCGTAGCAGTGTGTTGGTTGACGAGTGTTGCCGCCTTTTTCAAGGCGCTGCACATTCTGTTGAGCGGTTTTGAGTTTCGCGGCGAGTTCGGTTTTGTGGTAGCCCCGCCGTGGTTCGGGCCGCAAGAATGGCCGCGCCGATTTGTGCGGGGTGGGCGCGCGGTGTTTTTGGCGCCCTCCCGAACTGCGGAGCCTATGACGTCCCTTAACTGCCTCTTCGTCGCCGGCGAGGACTAGACTCGACCGGCTCGGGCCTCAAGAGCGTCTCCCGGCGTGAGCCCACATTAGCTTCCGTACCAAGCAGGGCATCTAGGCGTTCGCCGCCCGTGCGCTTCATATCGTCGAGGATGGCTTTCATGGCGCGTCGTTGCTCTGCGGATACGGCGTCCAGGTCCTGCTTATTAACCCACATTGGTAAAACCCTCTCAGCGCGAACTTAACATAACACCCATTCCCCGAAGCTGCAACTTAGCTTTTCTTCACTCGCGTTAGCATGCGAAAGGTTGGCTAGGCGATTTTCGAAAATTAGGCATTACCTTCGATACCGCCTGATAAACTGGTATTCGTAGCCGGGTAGCCAAGCCAAGCGGCCATCCACTACGTAGCTCACGAGCAGGAGCTGTACCGCAAGCGGCAGCCAACAATCTCAGAACATCAGGAAACGATAACCTGCTATCTCAGATTGTGCCACTTTGGCGATGCCGAGGCGGACAATTGCAGAAATTCGTCTTCGAGGAGTCCTGGCACCTCGAACAGACCGCCGCCCTGAAAGCCCAAGCGTTGGAATTTCTCAGGGAACAGAGCATCCTCGAACCCGCCGAGTTCCGCATCCTTCACATCGTCGGCGAGCAGTGCGCCCGAGCCCGCGAGCACATCTTCTGGCGGATCGCCGCGGAGGTTGCCAGGCATTTGGCTGTCACTCTTGACGATCTGCTGGTGGTCGGGCCAGATGGGAACGCGTCCGCCTTGCAGGCGATCAAGGCCAATCCCAGCAAGCCTTCAGTGAACACGATGCTTACATTGGTCGACAAATTGAAAGTGATCGAAAGCCACGGCTTGGACCACCAGCAGATCATCGAGCGTGCGGTAGCTCTGCCACAGAAAGCAGACCAGCGCCACATGAAAGATGGGCTCGGCAAGCTCATGCAACCTAGCCGCCGATGACTTTCGTACTTAGCGCCTGTCGCCTCCACCTTGCAGGGTCGCCGCTCATAGCCCTGTGAGATGATCATTCTTCTTCCTTAAGCGAGATAGCCCCGTTTGGACACAGCTCAACCGCCTCCTCGGCAGCGTCGCGCAATTGCGTGTCCGGACGATCGGCTAGCACCACAGGAGCGCCTTCGTCATCGACTTGGAATAGTTCGGGGTGGAGGTAGCAACATTGGTGGGCTCTGCGGCATTTCTTGTAATCAATTGTCAACCGCATCTGAGCGTCCTCCGTTACCGAACACGAGCGGCAACTGTTGGAAGCCGAATATCGCCGGACTTGCCATCTGTCGGACAGCAGGTGCACTGCCGAGTTTCATAAGCGGAAAACGATCGAGCATTGCATTAAGGGTAACCTTGGCCTCGGCTCGTGCCAGCGGTGCACCCAGGCAGTAGTGGATCCCCATCCCGAAAGCGAGATGATTGCGCAGGTCGCGGTCCAGCCGGAACTCGTCAGGGTTGGGGAATTCCCTGGCGTCGCGGTTCGCAGCCCCAAAATAGACGATGACGAACTCGCCCGCGGGAATCCTCACGCCGGAGACTTCAACGTCGCGGGTCACCCGGCGGGAAAGCCGCTGCACGGGGCTTTCGTAGCGCAGGGTCTCTTCGATCACCGTCTCCACCAGACTACGATCCAGGCGAAGCTGCCGCCAAAGCCCAGGCTGTTGCGCCAGAATGTTTAACATGTTGCCGATAAGATTGGTCGTGGTCTCATTCCCGGCAATGAGCAAAAGCATGCAAAACCCGAGGATTTCCCACTCTTCCAGTTTTTCGCCTTCAACCTCAGCTTCCACCAGGGCCGTGATCAAATCCTCCGCGCCTTGTGCACGGCGGGCCGACGCGATCTTGCCGAAATACCCGATCATCTCCTGGATGTTTTGCATGCGCTTCTTGTAATCCATTGAGGTGAGAGATAGAAAGGCGTCACTCCAGCGCTTGAACGTTTCATAGTCCTCGCCCGGAATGCCAAGCAGGCGCGCTATCACCTTTACCGGCAGAGGGATGGCGTAATGTTGGACAATGTCGATTTCTGCCCGACCAACTTCGTCGAGAAGCCCGTCGGCGACGCCGTTAATCCATGGCGTCAGCGCCTCGATTCGTTTGAGAGTAAAGGTTTTGTTGACCAGACGGCGGAAGCGGGTATGGCGTGGTGGATTGTCGAAGATCAGCACGAGTGGTGGCAGAACTCTGCCAACCAAGGGGTTGGCCGACGACGAGAACGTATCGTGGTCTCGCAGGGCGCGATATACGTCGTCGTACTTCATAAGCGCCCAAGCCCGAAGGGGTTGTTCGATGTCGGGGACAGTACCGGCGGGTAGGTCGACGTAGTTAAAGGGCGATCGGTCGCGCAATTGGCGGTACGCCGGATAGGGATCGATCATCAGCTCTCGCGTCGAAAGTTGATCCGGCGTGAAAACGATCGGAGTTTCCATTGTCACCCCTCCTGAAGAATAACGCCTATGGCCTTGAGCTGCTCTGCACACCGACCGACGAGTATCTCGGTGCTCCGCGCTCAGGGCTAGCTTATAGGCACTGAGTGTCACATGTCAAAAAGTGCCGAATGTGTCCTAAGCACAAACAATATCGTGCGCAATTCGACATCGAGTGACGTTCGGGCTATTGTGCGGACGTGGCAGTCGATATCCAAGCCGGACTGCGCCAGCGCAAGCAGCAGCGCACTCGACAGCAGCTAACTGAGGCCGCCTTTCGTCTGTTCACGACGAAGGGATTTGACGCAACCACCATCGACGACATCGTCGATGCGGTCGAAGTCTCGCGCCGGACTTTCTTTCGCTATTTCGGATCAAAGGAGCAGGTCGTGCTGGTCTGGCTCGATCAGTTAGGCAATGATCTGCGCCTGGCATTGGCCAATCGCCCCGCCGATGAGCGGCCATTCACTGCATTGCGTAACGTGCTGACCGCATTAGCAGGTCACTATACTGCCGAGCGCAAGCGCACCTTCGCTCTTGCCAAGCTGATCAGCCATACGGCCTCGATTCGTGCGCACCATCGCGACAAGCTCATGATGTGGGAGCGGGGCTTCGCCGAGGAGTTGCGCCGCCGTCTCCGTGCACATCGTGACCGTGATCTGCGTGCACGGCTGATTGCCAGCATCGCAGTTAACACCCTGCAGACAGCGGTGGACGTCTGGATCGGCGATGGAGGCCGGCGCGAGCTGGGCTCGCTGCTCGATGAAGCCTTCTCCATCGTAGAGAGTGAGGCTGAGTCGGCAGATGTTATCATTGCGGTCCCAGAGGAGCCGCGTCGCCAGGCCGCCCCGTAAGCGATCTGGCACATTGCAAGGGCGACATCAAATTAAATAGGTGGCCACGGTAATGGCTCCGATGTGCGCGAATCTAAGCCGACGCTCGCATAGTCTCGAGAATTTACCGCCGCCCCGCCAGTCGCATGACGGTAAATCGCGCCGGAACAGCAGCGCGCATTGATGATAAGAGACTGGAAAAGCGGGGCAGGGTACGCTGGCTCCTGCAGCTTCGCTACTGGAACATTATATCAACAGCCGAATTGCTAAGCTGGTATGGGATCGCGGAATTACCTTGTCCCGACCCCGCGCGATCTCGCCTCGCCTGCGGGGTGCGGGTACCGATCTCGCACACCTGAACACGGTTGAGAGCGCGCGGCATCACTGACGTTGACCAGCTTCTAAGGATTGCGACCGTTCATGCGGTCATCATCATCCTAGCGTATTGCCTCCATTAACAGCGAATTTCTGCCCGGTAACGAATCCGGCCGCATCAGACGCGAGAAAAGCCACCATACCAGCAACATCCTCCGGCACTCCCATTCGTCCGACTGGTACCTGTCTCGTATAGGCGTCTTTTGCGGATTGCGCGACAGCGTCATGGCGTCGTGTCGGAATCCATCCCGGCGCGACTAAATTTACGGTAATACCCCAAGGCGCTAATTCTTTTGCCCACGATCTGGTCAGGCCAAGTTGTGCAGCTTTGGCGGAAACATAACTGGAGAGTTCAGGTACGCCCAATTCGAAGACTTCGGATCCAATGTTGATGATGCGGCCGTGCCTCCACTCTTTCATCGAAGCGATTACAGATTGTACCAGCAACAACGGACTTTTAACAAAAAATTCGAGCTGATCCAGGCAGTCTTGCCAGGTCAAACTCTCCAGACTTGCAGGCGGCTGCGGACCGGTCGCGTTGATCACCAGTATGTCGACCGGTCCGAAAGCTTCGCTAACCTTTTTCGAGAGCAGGGAAACTTGTTGTTCATCGCGCACATCCGCAGCAAAAATCTCGGCAGTTCCTCCAGCGGCTCTGATTCGGTCGGCTACTATCGACGCTTCCCTCTGATTGGTCAGGTAATTGATCGCGACGCATGCACCGCATCGGCCAAGCTCTAGCGCAATAGCCGCTCCCAGACCTCTGGACGCCCCCGAAATGAGGACCACGCGATTAGTCAGGTTATAGTGCATAGGGTGCCTCTCAACTCCCGATCTTATGGCGCAAACCGACGTCGTATTATCGGCAATGATCGCTCACAAGAGCAGCATGTCGGCCGCCGCCGTCGAGCTCGTCACCGCCAATGATCCTTTGTGAAACGTGATAGGGCGGGGGAGTAAAGACACCACGGGTGCGGGAGAGCTTCGTGATTGTACAGGTCTGATGCTTGCAAAAACAGCCGTTTGCGCAAGCCTCAGATCAGCCGAATGATTGGCTCGGACTAGGCCAGGGCTAGGCGGACGCTGGTGCCGGTGCGGACCGGATTCCAGCACTTTGCGCATATGACTGACAGACAAAAGTGGCCAGGGCGCCCACGGCGTATGCCAAGATAAACAGCTCAAAAGCGCCAGCATAGCTGCCGGTTACGTCGAAGATGCGGCCGGCTATCACCGGCCCAATCGTGGCTCCCATCGTCGCCGCTATGCCGGTCAATGCAGCGAGAACGCCGAAGCGTCTCCGCCCCAAGGATTCAGCTACCAGTAAGGGCAGCAATGCC
>Ga0306920_100016442_pt1 | contig 10194 bp, 8 predicted proteins | sample flu12Cox44000170_FD_204666 | JGI IMG/M metagenome (GOLD analysis project Ga0306920, IMG submission 204666) | Lab enrichment of tropical soil microbial communities from Luquillo Experimental Forest, Puerto Rico - flux4day.12C.oxic.44.000.170 (v2)... | ecosystem: Environmental > Terrestrial >...
CGACGTGTCCTACCTCCTGACCATCGGGGGGAACGACACCGCGTTCGCGGCCGCGCGGGTCGCGTCGACCTCCGAGGGTCGGCTCGCCGTCGTTCACGTGCCCAAGACGATCGACAACGATCTTCCCTTGCCCGAGGAGGTCCCGACGTTCGGGTTCATGACGGCCGTCAACCTCGGGAAGGACCTCGTCAAGAACCTGATGCAGGACGCCGCCGCCACGGGGAAGTGGTTCTTCGTGACCGTGATGGGACGCCACGCCGGGCACCTGACCCTCGGCATCGGCGGGGCGGCGGGCGCCACGGTGATGGTCATCGGCGAGGAGTTCCGGGAGTCCCAGGTATCGGTGGAGCGTCTGGTCGACATCCTCGAGGGCGCGATCATCAAGCGCCGCGTGCACGGCCAGGACCACGGAGTCGCCCTCCTGGCCGAGGGTCTCCTCGAGCGGCTCGACCCGGCCTCCGTCGGCCCCGTCTCCTACGACAGCTACGGCAACGTCCGGCTCGCCGACCTCGAGTTGTCGCGACTCCTGAAGGACCGCGTGACGGCCAGCCTCGCGCGCCGAGGCCTCCAGGTCGGGATCGCCGTGAAAGATCTGGGCTACGAGCTGCGGTGCGCCCCCCCGGGAGGGTTCGACATCGGCTACGCGCGGAGCCTCGGGTACTGGGCCACCCGGCTCCTCCTCGACGGGAAGACGGAGGCGATGGTCACCATCCAGGGTGGCAAGCTCGTCCCCCTCTCCTTCGACGAGATCCTCGATCCCCGGACGGGCCGGGTCCGTCTGCGGTACGTCGACGTGGGGTCGGAGGCGTACCAGACCCTGGCGGCGTACATGATCCGACTCAAGCCCGACGACTTCGCCGACCCGGACCGTCGGCGCGCCCTGGCGCGGGCGGGCCATCTCGAGGAGGGCGACTTCGTCCGCCGCTTCCGCTATCTCGTCGACTGAGGGCGGTCGCTCAGATCTTCCCGTCCAGGCCCATCTGGAAGTACCGGTGGACCACCTTGTCCTGGTTCTCCAGGAGCCAGTCGATGGACGGCTCGTGACGCATCGCCTTGGCGATGGCCTTGGCCATGCCGTTCCGGTGGATGTCGAACAGCACGCGGTGATCGAGGTCGACCACGTCGACGATGCCCGGCGCCAGCCAGACCGCACAGATGATCCCCAGCTCGTTGACCTGGCTCCGCGGCAGATCGCCGGCCCGAACCGCGTCGAGGACGCCGTGCGCGATCGCCGCCTGGACCGTGCCCATCAGGATGTTCGTGTACTTCGTGGCCTTCTCGCCCCCGACCGTCACCTTGCTGACCATCAGGGTGGCCGGGCGAACCTGGACGTCGGTGTTGAGGAGAGCGAAAACCCGGGTATGGCCCTTGACCTGGCTACCCAGGAGCGTCGCCATGGCCGTGCCCACGGGACCATCCAGCGCGCCGATGATGACTTCGGGCTCGGCCGCGGTGCCCGTGGGCCCCCCAGCCACCAGTGCCTCGCCGGTTCGGAGAACGATGCGTTCGGCCACAGTGTCCCTCCCATCATTCGGCTTCGGTGAACGCCCCGGGATGCTTCCTGATCCCAGCGGCCTGACAGACGCTAGCGCACTCTGGACGGCCTTTTCAAGACGCGCTTCACTTTGGGGTCGAGGGGCCGACCCTGTGCTACTTTCGCCTCATGGTGCGCCGCCTCCTGCTCGCCATGCTCGCCGTGGGCGTGGTGGTCCGCGTGATTCTCTTGAGGGCGCCCGACACGTGGTACGACGAGGCGACGAACGGACTCATGGGCCTCGCCGTCCTCCGGGGCGAGCTGCCGCTCTACTTCTACGGCCAGGCCTTCATGGGCGCCCTCGATGCCTACCTCGCCGCGCCCTTCTACTTCCTCTTCGGGCCATCGGTCCACACCCTCAAGCTCCTCCCCCTGGCGCTGACCCTCCTCTGGATGGCCTTGACGGTCGGCCTCGCGGCAGTGGCGTTCGGGCAGCGGGCGGCAGCGTTCGCCGCCGCGCTCCTCGCGGTGCCGCCGGACTTTCTCCTGTCGTGGACCATCGAGGTCCGGACCAAGTACCACCTGTGCGTGGTCCTGGGGACGCTCGCGCTCCTCCTGGCCCTGCGACCGCCGGGACGAGTGCCCACCCGGGACATCATGCGCCTCGGCGTTCTCGGGCTCGTGCTGGGTCTCGCCTTCTGGACCAACTTCCTCACGGTCGTCTTCGTTCCGGCGGTGGCGATCCTCATCGCGTTGCGGAGCGGGCTCCTCCGGGCGCTGCCAGGCCTCCCCGTGGCCGCCGCGACCTTCGCCCTCGGAAGCCTGCCCCACTGGGTCTACGGCATTTCGCACGGCACGGCCGTGCCGCACACGGGCGGCTGGGTCGGATGGGCCACGTTCGCGGCCCACGTCGGCGCGCTTGGCCGGGTCGCCTGGCCGGCCATGGCGGGCGTGCCCATCGCGCTTCAGAACACCAGGCTGGGATTCACGATCGCCCTCGCCGCGGCCCTGGTCAGTGGGTTCGCCGGCGTCATCGCGGTCAGGTCCGCCGTGGGAGGAGGCGGGCCGGGACGCGCCATGGCGCTGGCGCTCGTCGTTCTGATCGTGGTGAATTTCGGCACGGCGGTAGGGACGCGGCACGGCGATCGGATCGACAACGATCCCAAGTACTTTCTGCCTGTCTACACGGCCCTGCCCGCGTTGCTCGGCGCCGGCCTGGCGACGCTTCCGAGCCGCGCCGCGGCGGTCGTCCTCCTGGGCCTCCTCGCCCTTCAGGCCAGCAGTGTCGCGACCGGCACGCTCCAGTCCCAGCGGGCGTACGAGGTGGCGCGCCTCGCGGCTGACCGACGGGAGTTCGCCGAGACAATCACCGCCGTCGAGCAAGCGGGACCCACTCGCTTCTACGCGCGGGACCCAGGGCCATCGATGCTCGCGTTCCTGTCGGACGAGCGCGTCATCGTGTCGGACCCCTACCTCGAGAGCTATCCCGCCTACGCCCGCGCGGTCGACGGCGCCCGCCGCGTTGGCTGGTGGTTTCGCGGGCGCAACGAGCCCTTCGAGGCCCACCTCGCGGCCCTGGGCGTTCAGGCCACGTACCATCGGTTCGGTCCCCAAGGCGGCGCCTACGTCGACTTCACGCTGCCCCCCGATCGGCTCCGTGAGCTGGACCCGCGGGTGCTCCGGGTCACCGCCAGCGTGAGCGCCGACGAGGCCCCCTCCATGCTCGACCGAGAGGCGGGGACCTACTGGTCCAGCGGACAAGCCCAGCACGGGGGCGAGTGGATCCAGGTCGACCTCGGGCGGATCGAGCCTGTCGCCCTCGTTCGTTGGCTCCCCCGTATTTACCAGGACGTCCCGGTGGGCCTTCGCCTCGAGTCGTCGCTCGACGGTGTCCGGTGGCAGCACCTGCTGGAGCTGCCGAACTACGAGGGCCCGTTCTACTGGTCGGCCGGTCGCCCGCTGGAGCGCGTGCGTAGCGGGCGCGTGGAGCTCCGCGTCAAGCCAACCCCCGCGCGCTACCTCCGGATCACCCAAACTGGCCAGGAGCTCTTCTGGCACTGGACGGTCCGGGAGCTGTTCGTTTACGCGGCCGACGCCTCCGCGCCGCCGACCGCGTCGGACGCCGACGGCCCGCCCCTCGCCCGGGCTGTCCGGGCCGCCGGGGTTCGGCGCTTGTACGCCGATCATGGGTGGTCGAACCGGCTCGCCTTCGCGGACCCAGATCTTCGCGTGCCCCCGGCCAACCTGCCGCTCGACGCCTACAACTTCACCGGACCCGAGGCGGAGCTCTTCCCCCTGGTGGAGTGGCAGCCTGGAGCGGGAGCGCTCGTCGAGCCCCCCGACGTCCCCGGGTTCATCCGGACGGCCTCGGCGAGCGGGCTTGGGATCGAGCGCCGCGACCTGGGCGGCCTGACGCTCTTCGTCTACGCCCCACCGCCTCATGCCTCGAGTCAACCTATCCCGTCCGCCGAGTTGCGGGTCACCGCGTCCGTCGCTCCCCACCGCGCCGGGCGCGTCATCGACGGGAGCCGGCATACCCGGTGGACGACAGGACGCCCTCGAGCGGCGGGCGACTGGCTCCGCGTCGACTTGGCGTCGCCGCGGCAAGTGACGGCGGTACGCATGGCCACCGAATCCTCGGACGAGTCACCGCGGGCTCTCCGCCTCGAAGCGAGCGCCGACGGTGCCACGTGGGCCGCTCTCCCCGCCCAGGTGCGGACGGAAGGCCGGGTGCGGTGGGGCGGCATCACGTGGCTGCGGGACGACACGACCGCCGTGTGGCTCGAGGTACCCCCAGTGACGGCGCGAGCCCTGCGCGTCAGCCTGACCAGCGGAGACTCGGACCACCCCTGGTCCATCCACAAGCTGAGCGTTCACGCCGACGACTAGGAAGCCGACCGCACGCGTGATGAGCGGTTGGCTCGTGGCTAGACTGCCGGCCATGGGGACGCCGGTCCCCCGGGCAATCGGGTCGACCGGTCGCGGTCTCGACACGACGGTCCTCGATCCCCCGGCCGGTGTCACCGATGCCCGACGGGAAGCCTCTGTTGCGCTCTCCGGGACGGACGATCGGTCGCCCCGAGGGCTGAGCCGACGCCGGACCGTGTACCTCGCCGGCGCCGGCGGCCTGGGCAACATCGGGGCCGAGGCGATCTTCCTCGCGATCATCCTCGAGTATCGGCGGCGCTGGCCGGACGCGCGCTTCGTCCTCGCGGCCTGGCATCCGGAGCGCGTCCGGAGCCTGCTCGGTGGCCTCCGGGGAGACTTCGCGGTCATCCCTCAGAGCACCCCGCTCGACCGGCCTCGCGACCTCAGGGTAGCGGACGTCTTCGTCGTCTGCGGCGATGTCGCCCTGACTGAGACCGTCGTCCCGATCCTGCCGGCCTTCTGGGCCGCCAAGGCGCTGTGGGCGCGCCTGCTGGGCGCCCCGGTCGTGTTCCTGGGCATCGAGGCGGAGCCGATCCGCCGGCGCCTGAATCGATGGGTCATCCGGCGGGTGCTGAACCGCGTGACCCGGCACTACGTGGTGCGAAACGACGATTCGCGGAGCGTTCTGGCTGGCCTGTCTGCCCGGCCGACGACGCTCCTCGTCGGGTGCGAGCCCGCTCTGCTGATCGAGGACAACGACCTCGCGCCATTTCCCGCTCCCCGTCTCGACCGCCAGGGCGCCGAGCTGCTCGTCGGCTTCAGTGTGCGGGACCACTTCGCCGAGCCGCTCCGGCTCGACCTGCGTCGGGCCCGGTTGCGGCGCCGCGACGCGCGCCCTGGCGAGCTGCCGCCGACGATGCAGCGGACAGTCCGCTTCCTGGCCCACCAGGCTGATCGTCTGATCGAACGGCATCGAGCCCGGGTGGTCTTCGTCCCCCATCACTGTCTCGCCGGCGAGGCCAAGGTCATCCTGACGGACCGGGAGGTCGCCCAGCGTATCGTCCAGGACATGCGCCATCCGGACGGGGCAACGATCCTGCCGGAGAACCTCCATCCGTTCACGGTCATGAACGTTTATCGGGAGCTCGACCTGGTGGTCTCGATGCGGCACCACGCCAACTCGTTCGCGTACCGCTTCGGCGTGCCAACGGTCGGCTGCGCGATCAGCGAGAAGATCGTCCGGCACTTCAGGCAGCTTGGACAGGAGTCGCTGCTCGTGGATCCCACCCACTCCGACCCGAGCCACGCCGAGAGGATCGTGGACCACGTGATCGAGCACCGCCATATCCTGTCCGACGACCTCAAGAAGCGCCTGGTCGCCGCCCAGTCCGCGATGCACACGGCCCTGGATGCGGTCATGCGCGGCACCTGTTCCCGCGGCTCCTGAGCGGTTGCCCGGAATCGCTCGACCCAGGGACCGGGGTGAGGTGAACCAGGTCCGAGTGCTGATCGCGTCCTACCTGGAGCCTCCGCTCGTCGAGGGGATCCGCTCCGTGGACCCGAGACTGACCGTCATTTACCGGGCCGACCTCCTGGGTCGGCCGCGCTACCCGGGTGACCATACCGCCCCCCTGGAGCAGACGCCCAGCCAGGCGGCGGAGTGGGACGGGCTCGTCGCCGGAGCCGAGGTGATGTTCGACACCTTCCGGCCCCGGAGCGACCGCCTTCCGGAGCGCGCCCCCTGTCTCCGGTGGATCCAGTTCTCCAGTTCCGGCGTGGCGGCGGTCGTCCAGGCCACGGGCCTCGCGGACGCGGACGTCGTTGTCACCAACGCCGCCGGCATCCACGCCCGTCCGCTCGCCGAGTTCGTCCTGCTCGCCATGCTGTACTTTGCCAAGCGCATGCCTCGGGCTCTCGCCGACCAGCGCGCTCATCGTTGGCGGCGCTTCGCCGTCGACACCCTGCCGGGCAAGACGCTCGGCGTCGTGGGCCTGGGTCGGGTCGGAGCGGAGGTGGCGCGGGTGGCGCAGGCCGCGGGCATGCGCGTCGTGGCGACCCGGCGAACGACGTGGACGGAGACCGCGGCCCAGCGTGGAACCCGAACTGCCGAGCCAGAATCCCCGACGATCCATCCGCCAAGCTATCTACCGACGCTCTTGGCCGAGAGCGACTACGTGGCTCTGACGGTGCCCCTCACCGGCGAGACGAGCGGGCTCATCGGCGAGCGGGAGCTCGGGTTGATGAAGTCGGGAGCCGTGCTCATCAACGTGGCCCGCGGCCAGGTAGTCGACCAGCCGGCGCTGGTGCTGGCCCTTCGAAGCGGCCGCCTCGCCGGTGCGGCCCTCGATGTCGTCACCGCGGAGCCCCTGACTCCCGACAGCCCGCTCTGGGACCTGCCGAACGTCCTCGTCACTCCCCACAGCATGAGCACGGCCCTCGACGAGAACGAGCGGGTCGTCCACCTCTTTTGCCAGAACCTGCGGCGCTACCTGGCCGGTCAGCCCCTGGCGAACGTCTTCGACAGGCGCCGGGGATACTGACAGCCCGGCTCGGGCGCCGAGAGCCATGCCTCTCCGCCGGAGCCGGCGAGCATGCACGGGTCTGCTAGAATCGGCCTGTTACCAGCGCGCAGCCGACGATCTCATCTCGGAGGGGGGAGGTCCGATGATTCGAAAGTTCTCGGTACTCTACGTCGGCCAAATCGAGCTGGAGAACGTCGGGCGCGACGGCACGCCGGCGGACCAGCGCCGCTATCCAAACGAGCGAATCGTCGAGGCCTACCGGACCGCCGTCGACGTCGCCCGGGCGATGGACAACCTCGGCTACTACTGCCTCTGGACGGCTGAGCACCACTTCCAGCGAGAGGGCTACGAGGTCTTCCCGAACCTGATCCTCCTGGGGACCTACCTCGCCTCGGTCACCCGACAGCTCAAGCTCGGCTGCGCGTTCAACATCCTGCCCATGTGGCACCCGATCAGACTGGCCGAGGACTACGCCGTGGCCGACATTCTGACCAACGGGCGAGTGCTGATGGGCATCGGCCGCGGTTACCACACCCGCGAGGTGGAGTCGTTCGGAGCGCCGCTCCTGGACGCGGCGGCGAACCTCGAGCTGTTCGAAGAGCAGTTCGAGCTGATGGTGAAGGCGTGGAACGACGAGGCGTTCGCCCACCGAGGCAAGCACTACACGGTGCCGCCCGCCGTCCCCTACCGCGGCTACGACCTCACTGAAGTCACCCTGGTTCCCCGGCCGATCCACCGCCCCGTCGAGATCTGGCAGCCCATCGCCAGTGGCAAGACCATCGACTTCATCGCGCGCCACGGGATCAAGGGCATGGTGACCCTGAACGGCGCGCGCATCACCGACCAGGTCTTCCACGCCTACCGAGACGCCTGTGCCCGTTACGGTCGCCAGCTGGAGCTGGGCCAGGACCTGTGCCTCGGTCTCGGCTTGTACATGGCGGAGAGCCGAGAGGCGGCCATCCGGAAGGTCGAGCCGGCCCACGACGAGCGGTACAAGTGGTTCGCCCCCTTCGGGTTCGTCCGCTACGCGGACGCCGAAGGCCGCCCCTGGGGCACGCCGGGGGCGCCAGCCCGGGCGCCGACGATCCGGGAGGGCGTCGAGCAGAAGGCCTGGATGGTGGGAACGCCCGCCGACTGCATCGCCCTGATCCGAGAGTACGAGGCGAAGTACCCAGGCCTCGACCAGCTCATGCTGCATTGGCCCGAAGGGGTGGGGCCGGCCGCGTTCCTGGAACAGCTCAGGTGGTTCGGGCGCGACGTCATGCCGGCCTTCGTCGGCCGGTGACCGATGCTCCGACGGCGGCGGAGCGGGCGGGGTGACGGCCCGACGCCCAGACCGCGGCCCGGGGATCCTCATCGCCGCTCTGCTTGGCCTTGCCGTGCGGGGCGCGATCGGCCTGCGCCTCGAGCTCGCCCGCGACACGGGCCACCCGGGGCACGCGGACGAGGCGTCCTACCCCGGGCTGGCGCCCAACCTGGTGGGCGGCCGGGGTTTCGAGATCGACTAGATATGGCACTACCTCGACCCGGTGCCCGCGATCACCCATTGGGCCAACGACTACTGGCTGCCCCTCGGTGCGCACTTCACCCTTCGAGGTCTCGATGACACCCGGAGGGCAGTCGGCGCGCGCAACGCCATGGCCCAGCCCCTGGCCAGCGTCCGGACCCTCATCGCGGACGACGCGCGAAGCCACCAGCCGGAGATCGTGGTCATGACCCCCGTGCCCTCGGAGCTGAACTGGTCGACAGGGTTCAGGGCGATCCCCAGCGACGATCTCCCCACGATCGTGGACGTCGCGCGACGATACCGCGCCAACTACCTCCTCCTGCTGGAGCCTCACCTCGCCCTCGAGACCCTGTATCCCGACGAACGGGCCGACGCTCGCTTGGCGTTCGTGGGCGCCGTGCCCCACGGCAGCCCGGCGCCGGGACGCTACCCGCCGCTCAAGGTCTTCAGCATCGTCCCGTCGGAGATGGCGACCCGATGAGCCGGCACGCGGGACCACGATCCACGGTCGGCCCCGATCCCGAGTCCATCCCGGAGCCAGGCTACGCCGAGCGGGCCCGCACACTCGTCCACCGCGGCCGGACGGGGACGCTCTCCACCCTCTCGCGAAGGCACCCCGGGCATCCCTTCGGCTCCGTGATGCCGTACGCGCCCGACAGCATGGGTCGGCCGCTCCTGCTGATCAGCTCGATGGCCGTCCACACTCACAACCTCTCGGCCGACTCCCGCGCCAGCCTCCTGATCCCGGAGCCAGGCTGGGCGGGTGATCCGCTGGCGGCCGCCCGCGTCACGCTGCTCGGGTCTGTGGACCGGCTGCCGGCGGCCGAGGTGCCGACGGCGCGCTCGAGCTACCTGGAGCGGCATCCGAGCGCCGCTCACTGGGTCGACTTCGACGACTTCGGCTTCCACCGGCTCGAGCCGGCCGACGTGTACTACGTCGGCGGATTCGGGGTGATGGACTGGGTCGCGGCCCTCGACTACCGCTCGGTCCGCCCCGACCCCCTGGCCGACTCAGCGCCCTCGATCCTGGAGCACATGAATCGGGATCACGCCGACGCGCTCCTCCTCCTGGCCCGGGTCCTCGGGAAGGCTCCGGCCGACGCGGCGACTATGACGGCGGTGGACCGGCTCGGCTTCCGCCTCCGCGTGCGCAGCGGCGACCGGCTTCAGGGCCTGCGCCTCGCGTTCCCCCGCGAGGTGTGGTCGGCCGAGAGCGCCCGCAGCGCGCTGATCGAGATGATCCAGGTGGCCCGGCGGTCGGGCTGAGCGACGCCCCTCAGCGCCGGCGCGAGGCTTCCCAGCGGGCGGCCAGCGCCGCCGCGCTCGGTACACCCTCGATGCCCGGACCCTCGACGGTGAGGGCGCCGGCCACGGCGGCGTAGGCTGCGGCCTCCCAGGGGTCGTTGCCGACGCCCGTCAGGTTATGGCGGATCATGAAGGCGGCGGCGAACACGTCTCCGGCTCCCGTCGGGTCGATCTCCACGGCCGGCTCGGGGACTACGGTGTGCCGCTCGCCGTTGACGAAGAGCACGGCGCCCCGTGCCGCGAAGGTGAGAGCGCCGAGCGGCACCCGCTGGTAGAGCGACAGCGCCTCCGACTCCCAACCGGCCACGTCGTCGCTCGACAGGAACAGGGCCTGGAGGCGCGAGAGGACCGGATCCGGCTCAGGCCAGGGGCGCATCCGTACCAGGCCGTCGTGATCCCACAGGCGGCACCAGCCCTGGGCCCCGGCCCCGACCGCCGCCTCCGGAAAGGCTCGGACGAGGAGCGGATCGACCTCGTTCGCCACCGGGCCCAGGTAGGCGATCACGGCCGAGGCGAAG
>Ga0306920_100016443_pt1 | contig 10194 bp, 8 predicted proteins | sample flu12Cox44000170_FD_204666 | JGI IMG/M metagenome (GOLD analysis project Ga0306920, IMG submission 204666) | Lab enrichment of tropical soil microbial communities from Luquillo Experimental Forest, Puerto Rico - flux4day.12C.oxic.44.000.170 (v2)... | ecosystem: Environmental > Terrestrial >...
AAGCTCGAGGTCAACACACTTTCGCTTAGGCCGGCGATCAGCCCGATGATGATCGCGAACAGCAAGAACTCGGCGGTCATCTCCGGGAACCACCACCACCAGGTGGGGAACGGGACGCCGATGTCCGACCAGGGCACGACCCCGTAGATCATCACGCCGAAGGCCAACCCGAACACGATCAGGATCACTTTCTGCGTACCCGTGAGCAGCGCCTCACTCCCTCCCTGGGCGCGGAAGCGAGCCTCGTTCTCTGCCTTCAGGTGGAAGACGAGCGACTTGGAGGGATCCTTCTTCACCCGTTCGGCGTAGCGCATGACAAAGACGATGCCGATCGCCAGTCCGATGAGCAGGATCACGATCCGACCGACGATGCCCTCACTGATCGGAATGCCCGCGATCCCGGACGCGATCCCGGTCGCGAACGGATTCACCGTCGACCCGAGCACGCCGATCCCGCAACCGAGCAGCACGATCGCGGCGCCGGTGAGCGCGTCATAGCCCGCCGCGATCATCACCGTGATGACCAGCGCGTAGAACGCCAGGCTCTCCTCGGCCATCCCGTAGGTCGTGCCCCCGAGCGCAAACACGCTCATGAGCGCCGGGATCATCCACTTCTCTTTGCCCTTCATCCGCTGCACGAGGTGGCCGATGCCCGCCTCGATCGCGCCCGTTGTCATCGTCACCCCGAGGAAGCCGCCGATCACCAGGATGAACAGCGCAATGTCGATCGCGCCGAACAGCGACCCCGAGTTGTAGTAGTTGATGTTCCCCGTGTCGCTCTCGATCCCGTACAGCCCGTTGATCGGAGCGGTCAACGAGTCGACGAGAATCCGCGCCGGACTCGATGCGACTTCGTGGTACGTCCCTGGGATCGGTTCGCCGGAAGCGTTTAGGTTGTAGACGCCGGCAGGAATGACCCAGGTCGCGAGCGCCGCCAACACGATCAACGCAAACAGAATCGTGTACGCAGACGGAAGAGTGAATCGACTCTTCGGCGCGGGCTCGGGTGCAGCTGAAGCGCTCGCGCTCATCGCCCGGTCACGACGCGCATCTACGCCTTGGGGTGAGCGTCGCTGCATCGCCCTAAACGGATGAAACCGCCAAAAACCGGAATGGGACTACCGTTCGCATCCTTATTGTCGGATCTCCCGAGCAGACGGGCGAAAGCCTGAACCGATGAAGAGCAATCCCGGCGGAGGCGTTCTCGCTCGTTTCGGCAGGACTGAAGTCGGTCGAGACCTGGCGGGATTCGTGTACGGGACCATCGTCGTGCTATCGGTGATCGTGGCAGCGGCGAAAGCGTTTCCACACGAACCGGGCCATGTCGCCGCGCTCGTCGCCGTGACGACCGTCGTCTTCTGGCTCGCCCATGTCTACGCACACGGACTCGGGTTCAGCGTCCAACGCGACATGCATCTCTCGCTCGCCGAGCTCCGCTCGATCGCGCGGCGAGAAGCCTCGATCGTGGGAGCGGGGGTACCTCCCGAGGTTGCACTGCTCCTCGGCGCGGTCGGGTTGCTCTCGGAAGACGTCGCCGTCTGGCTCGCGATGTGCCTCGGTCTGGTCGTGCTCGGGGCGGCAGGAATCATCTTCGCCCGTGTCGAACGCCTGCAACCGCTGAGCGCACTAGCTGTCGTCGTCGCCAACCTGGCGCTCGGAATCGTCTTGATCGGGCTCAAAGTGCTGGTGACGCACTAGAAGACGTCAAGGGTTGGGCTGTCACGCGAACGAGCGGATGCGTTCCTCGGCGGTACGATCGTGCGGTGTCAACGACCGTAGACGAGGCGGTCACAGCGTCTAGATGGACCTCGTGGGTCTCGCGGCGTCGGCTTGCGTGGGCTTGCCGGGCGATGATCCTGCTCGCGATCGTGGGTGTGTTCGGGACCTGGCGTACGTCGGGTGTCGTCTCGCTGAGTGGTCTCGAAGGGCCGCACAACGGCTGGGAGGTGATCATCTTCGGACTGATCGCCCTGGTCGGGGTCGCCCCGTTGGCCCGCGGCGGATGGTTCGGCATCGTGGACGTCTTCGGCTGCGCGGCCGTCATGACGTACACCGCGCTCGCGAACATGCTCGACGACAACGCTGTGCTGGGCGGGAGCTTAGGATGGGGCGTAATCCTGACGGTGGTTGCCTCCGTCCTCCTTGCGGGCCTTGCCGTCCTCGCAGCCGTCCGGCGCCTGCGACCACCCAGGGCGGACGAGGCGGCCGAGCCGGAGGCGATCGAAGCCGGTCAGACGAAGTACGAGAGCTTGTCCCAGAACCAGTCCTGAAGCCGCGACGACAGGCCGGTGGGTGCAGTTCCGGGGTGCGAGCGGGCGATGTCGGGAGTGAAGACGCGCTCTTCGAACAGCTTCACGAGCTCCGCGCTCCGGGCCATCATCGCGACCTCGTAGTTTCGATAGAGCGCCCAGGCATCGAAGTTCACGGTCCCGAACTCGGCCGTGTCGTCCGCGATCAGGAGTTTGGCGTGGACGATGGCGTCGGGGTATTCCCAGATCTGGACGCCGGCGTGGAGCAGGTCGCCATAGTGGTACTTGAAAGCAGCCTCCGCGGGTGGGTTGTTCGACTTGACGGAAACCACGATCCTGACCTTCACGCCCCGCTCGGCAGCTGCGAGTACCCGCTGGATGATGTCCGGGTCGGAGAAGTAGGGGTTCATGATGTCGAGCCGCGTTCTGGCGTGGTCGATCAGCTCCCGAATCGCCTGCGTCGCCGACATGAAGCCGTTCGGGGACACCTACAATAGGGCGATCGGGATCGTGCCCTTGCGCGGCTGAGCCGGGAAGTACTTGGAGAGGTCGGCGGGCAGGGGGCCGTCGTGGGCGTGGAAGCTCATCAGGAACAGCGCCTGCGCCTGCCGCACGACGTTCCCGGTGACTCTGACCATGACGTCGTGGTAGCCGCCGTTCTCGAAGTGGTCCTCGACGCCGGCGCCGCCGATCCAGGCGACGGTCCCGTCGATCACGTAGAGCTTGCGGTGGTCGGCGCGCCCGACGTCGTCCTGGCTCCAGTCGAAGGTCAGGTGATCGGGGTAGAGGCCATCGCGGTCGGGCGGGAAGGTGTCGTTGACGACGATCTGCGCCCCCGCCTTGGCGAGCTTCTCGAACATCGGTTTGGCAGGGCCGTATGGCTTGCTCCCTGCCGCGTCGAGGAGAATGCGTACCTCGACGCCCTGCTTCATCTTCTCGATCAGCAGGTTTGTGAGCTCGGTGCCGACTTTCCCTTCGCGCCAGCCGAACATCAGGATGTGGACCGACGAGTGTGCTTTCTCGATGTCGGCGAAGATGCGCGGGTAGAAGTTCTTGCCCTCGGGCCAGGGGTCGAGCGTCGCGGCCGTCGACCACGTGTACGGCATACCGACGTCGGCAGGCTTGATGTCGGATCGCGCAACGAATCGCTCGGTCGCGAGCTGGGCTCCTGCCGAGGTGATCGCGTTCCTCCCGGGCGGCCAGCTCGGCTTCTGGACGATGGTCAGCGCTTGCTGGTAGGCGACGTAGAAGAACGCGGCGAACACGAGTCCCAGGCCGGCGAGGACGGGACGCCACCAGCGACGAACAATTCCGGACTTTCGTGGCGGCGGTTCCGGTGGAGCTGTCGACTCAGGGCTTTCCGTCATGTGCGGGTCTGCATGGAAGCCGCTTACAAACGCGGGAGGAAGTGGTGCGGGAGGTTTGAGAGGGAGATTCCAACTCGGGCGAGGTTAGCGCGTTGACAGCTGCACGATCTTGACTATCCGGGCATCCGCGTACGCTATGAGCCTTGAGGCTCTTCCGTCGAGCAGAAGGGGAGAGCAGGGCTGTCGCGGTTGCGGACGCGAGCGCGCCGCCTCTCGATCCGCGCCATTTCTCCCGGGTCTTCCGGCCGCCCTCGTGGCTGCGTGACCTCGGCTTCGCTGCGTGGTTCCTCGTCGGACTCTTGGCGCTACTGGTCGGTATTGTCTGGATCCTCGGCCTCACCTCGACCATCGTCGACCCCGTCGCAGTTGGCGCCGTCCTGGCGATCGTCGCCTCGCCGTTAGTGTGGTGGCTCCAGCGCCACCGTGTCCCGCGCGCGGGAGGCGCGGCGATCGTGCTGATCTCGTTGATCCTGATCATGGTGGTTGTCGTCGGTCTGGTGATCGGCGGGATTAGCGACCAGGCCGACCAGATCAAGGGCTCACTGAATCACTCTCTGAGCACGATCCAGGGGTGGTTCAACGACGCCGGAGCGAACAACACCAGCGGGACACGGACGGACGTCGTCAAGGCTGTATCGGGTACGAGCGGGACGCTGCTCCACGGCCTGGCAAAGGGCATCAGCAGTCTTACCTCGCTGATCTTTTTCCTTACCTTCACCGCCTTCAGCCTCTTTTTCCTGCTCAAGGACGGCCCGCCCATCCGTCGCTGGCTCGATCGCCACCTAGGCCTGCCCGTCGACCTCGCGGTCGTGATCACAACCAACGTGATGTTTGCGATGCGGCGATATTTCCTCGGTGTCACCGCGGTCGCCGCCTTCAACGCATTGGTGATCGGCGTCGGCGCAGTCATTCTCGGCGTTCCGCTCCCAGGCACGATCGCCTTGGTGACGTTCGTTGCTGCATATGTGCCCTTCATCGGCGCGTTTGTCTCGGGGGCGTTCGCCGTGCTGATCGCCCTCGGCTCGCAGGGGACGGAGACAGCCTTGATCATGCTCGTGATCGTGATCCTGGCGAACGGGACGCTGCAGAACCTCTTCCAGCCCCTTGCCTATGGGGCCGCGCTCGACCTCAATCCCTTGGCGGTGTTGATCGTGACCATCGCATCGGGGGCATTGTTTGGGATGATCGGGATGATCGTCGCAGCGCCGCTCCTGTCGGCAGCGGTGAAGATCGCCCGTGAGATCGGGCGAGCGCGGGCACGCGAGCAGCTTGCGGCTGAATCCCCGAACGTTGATCCTCAAGCGTCCGGGTCGCCGTGACCGAGCAAATAGCTCCGACTCTCACTCGGGAGAGCCGGACGCCACGGCGCCTTGCTCTGCCCCACTAGCCGCTGCGCGATCCGCCTCGCGCGCAGCTTTGCGCTCTATGGCCTTGGCCTTCGCCTCCTGGTAGGACTCCTCGACGAGCGCCTTGCCTCCAGCCCAGCCGAAGACCCAGATTACGAGGACGATCGCCAGCAGGATCGACCAGGCGGTAGAAATCAACTGCTGCGAAACGGAGTACGCGGTTGCCGTCTGCGAGTCGGTGACGTCCTTTAGGGCCGCGACGTTGAACGTCTGCTGAATACCGACGCCGCCGGGTGTGACGGCGACCGTGTTGGCGATGCTGTTGCTGCCGGTCACCGCCATCAGCGAGTGGAAGGTGACCGGAATTGCGTAGGCGGCCATGAAGATCGCGGTCATGACGAGGCCGGCGATCCATGCGATGAACTCCGGTAGGAACACCCCGAGGAAATAGGCCCCTGGGTGGGTCAAGACCTGTCCCCCTTCCTTCGCCTCCTCCCACCACCTGCGCACCTTCGCCCAGAACGCATGAATGAGCGCGGTGATCCCGAGCGCGATGCCGACCACGAGCGCGAGCGTCGCCCATGGGTTTTCGTGCACGAACGCGAACGAGATGTCGAACGAACCCGAGACGGAGAAGAAGAGGTAGAGATAGACGAGGGTGCCGGCGAGAGTGAAGAAGATCTTCTGGACGGCGAAGCCGCCCAGCAGTCCGGCGAATGTCGCCGACGGGATGACGGCGATCAACATCATGAACATCACGATCGTTCCGAGGTTGGCGGGCAGGATCGCGTTGAGAGCGACGCAAACGGCGTAGCCGGCGACCACTACGCGGAGGCGAACCTCGCCCGGGTACGCGTAGCGGATGATCGTGTACCACGCGAACGCGGTCGCGAGCGTCTTCACGGTCTCCGCGATCACCCCCGCGACGACGTATCCCGCAGAGATGCTGGTGATCGTGTCCCAGAGGTTCTCGAACCAGCCGCGGATGTCCCAGCCGAGTAGATTCGCCGCCGCTGCGGAGGCGACGATGCAGGCGACGATGAACAGGATGCGCCGTGCTGGCCCCCTGAGCGGCCGTTCTGGTGCAGGTTGGCCGTCGGCGGTCGCGAGACTCACGAGCTCGAGATCTCGACGACAACCACGGTGTCTGATGTTCTCACGGCGCTCGGCCGTTTGCTAGCCAGCGCACCGTACTGGCCATTGGGACGTGCGCCGAGAGCAGGTCGGCGACAATGACGTCGTGGGTGTTCCCCTCGCCTCGATTACCACCTTTATCGACGCGCACAGCCAGTGGGCGCTGCTGCTCATGTTCACGCTTCTGCTGCTCGAGTCGTTCGGGCTGCCGGTGCCGGGCGAGACGGCGCTGATCGCCTGCAGCGTTCTCGCGTCACAGGGCGCTCTTCCGATCGTGTGGGTCGTGGTCGTCGGCGTGCTGGCGGCGATCCTGGGGGACAACCTCGGCTACTGGGTCGCACGCAAGGGGGGACGCCCTCTTCTTCAGCGCCACAAGTGGACACGCGAGTACGCGGCGCGATACTTGCCCGCCAGCGAACGCTTCTTTAAGAAGCACGGAGGCAAAGCCGTCTTCTTCGGTCGCTTCGTCGCCGTGCTGAGAGTCACCGCCGCCTGGGTCGCGGGCATCTCACACATGCACTGGTGGCGGTTCCTCGCCTGGAACGCAGCCGGCGGAATCGTCTGGGCCACCGGGGTCAGCCTGATCTCCTATTACCTCGGGGACGCAGCCGCCAGCGCAATCGGCAAGTACGGGTTGTATGCGGCAGGTGGCGCCTTGCTCCTCTCGGCACTCGGCTTCGTGATCGTGAAGCGGATCGAGAAGCGCGTCCTCAAGGAGGAGTGACTAGACCGATGGCCGACCCAACCCAGGTGATCGCGGTCACGGCCCAGGCGTCGGTCAAGGAGGCAGAGGACGCGCTCTCGGCTGTACGGGGACTCGATGGCGTGCACGATGCGGCCGTCGTCGTCCGCACCGGCGGTGGGCGTCTGGAGCTTCATCAAACGGAGGAAGTGGCGGCTGGCGAAGGCGCAGTGACGGGCGGAGCCGCGGGACTTGTCGCGGGCATGCTGCTCGGCGTGCCGGTGGTCGGCGCGCTGGCCGGGATCCTCGGTGGCGGGGGCTTGGGGCTCCGCGACACAGGCCTTCCGAACGCCCAGCTTCGCCGGCTGGGGGCCGATCTCGAGCCCCGCCAAGCCATTCTGTGCGTCCTCGTCAGCAAAGATGGGTTGCTTCGCCTTCGGGAGGCTCTGGAGCCCTACGGCGAGGTGTTCGAGACCGAGGTTGAGGGCGCCGCGCCGTAGCGGTGCCGGTAAAGCAGGTAGGCGATTCCCCCAGCCGGGAGTGGTAACCAGAAGGAGAGCAGTCTGTAGGCAAGTGTTGCGACCACGGCCTGCTCTCCGCCAACCCCGGCGAGCGCGAGCATTCCTGTCAGCCCCGCCTCGACGAAGCCGAGTCCCCCGGGCGTGATCGGGATCATGGAGAGCAGTGCTCCTGCGACGTACGCCAGGAGCACGAGCGACGGGTGCGGGCGCGCGCCGACGGCCGCGAGGCAGCAGAGCAGCGCCGCGTAGTCGAAACCCACTTTCCCGACCGCTCCGGCGAGCGCAAAGAACCAGCGGTCGCCGAACGCACCCATGAGCCGGTCGCGCTGCGCCAAGAGGCGCTGCGGCAAGTTGGCTGCTGCATCCGGCTTGTGGATCAGCCTCAGGAGCCAGGCAGCAGCCTGCCCGGCAAGGAGCAGCGGTCTGTCCCAAGCAAACGCCACGGCCGCGACGATCGCGACCGAGACGAAACCGGCAAGGCCTATATACCCGGCTGCGACGAGCCGGTCCGGCGCCGCTAACCCGCCGATGAAAGCCGGCAGCGCCAGAAGAGGCATCGCCAGGACTGTTGCCGTGGTCGCAAGGGTCGTTGCCGCGAGGGCGGACGCGACATCACCCGCATCGATCCCGGCCTGGACGAACATACGGTACGCGATCGCAGCCGCCGTCGCGCCGCCCCCCGGAATCACACTCCCAGCAGCGTTGCTGGTGAGTTGAGTCGTCCCAACGGCAAACCAACTCGACGCTCTCAACGCGATCCGCTCGATCTCCCACAACGCGACGAAGCTCATCACCTCGAAGAACGCCCCAAGAGCGAACCACAGGGGATCAAGCGTCTTCAGCTCCGACCACGACGTGAACACGTCGATCAGCTTCGGGGCAAGCAGATACAGCGAAAGCGCGCTGACCAACAGCATGGCCACACGCCACGCCACCCGCCGCCAACTCACGTCCGGGACCTCTCTGACGGAGTGCGCCTGGTCATACTGGTTCCCGAGTGTGACCGATGGCCTCTTTCCCGCACAGCGTGCCACGATGTGAGTCTGGTTCGAACCTGCGAAGAGCTCACGATTGATCGACGGCTAGGCCCTCAGCGATAACAAGAGAAGAGGCGGCGATCCGTCGTGCTCGGTGCATCGGTCCGAAGATGCAACCGCCGCCCTCGGGGGTGCTGCGCGACGTGACGGGCGCGGTGCCAAGGTCGGCGTGGCTCTGACCGGCACGGCGTCGTCGCCCTGGAGCTCGCGCCGCCAGTCGGCGAGCACGTCGTGCACCAGCTCGGCGCCGACGATCGGCCAGGATGGTGGCGGCAGGTCGACGGGATGCAGGATGAAAGGCCTCGTCTGCGGCCCGCCGAGACCGCCGTGGAAGGAGATCAGCTCCTCGAAGGCGCAGCCCTCGTCGAGATCCGGGTCGTAGAAGCTCCCGACCATGATGTCGGCGACGTGTGGGAAGCTGTCGGTGCGGAGGAGGTGCGTCGGGGCGTTCGGCGAGAACTGTGCAAGCGGGTCCTCGCCTTCGACGCGCCCGTCGGCGAGGTGGCGCGTGCCGTTCGCACCGAGCGCGAGCGGGCCGTGCTCCGCGGACCGCACGAGCAGCCAGCCGATGTGCGAATGCTCGCGGAGCGCAGGGATTAGTTGCGGGTGCCGCTCGTCGATCTCCTCGAGCGTCAGCCGGCGTCGCTCCTCCATCAGGTAGACGAGTCCGAGGTTCCCGGAGCCGAGCACTACAGCCCGATTCTCGGCCGCCACGCCCTCTGTCGGCGCGGCGTGCTTGGAGGTCTTCCCCACTGCCTCGCCGAGGGCGACTGACGCCTTCGAGTTCTGCTCGTCGCCGCCGGCGAAGCTCAGCACGGAGCCCGACTTAAGCGAGCGTTCGACGAGATCCTCGAGCGAGTAGCCGTTGCGCTGTTTGAACGTCGCGCCCTGCGTCTGGCCGTGATCGGAGAGGACGATGATCCGGTACGGGCGCGGCGCATAGCGACGGGCACGCTCGATCCTCGCGAACTGCTGGTCGACCTTACGGAGCGCCTCGAGCGTGTCGGCTCGCTCGAGGCCCGAGTGGTGCGCGACCTCGTCGTAGCTCGCAAAAGTGGCGTACACGGCCGGACGCCCGCGCATCATGTCGGTCAGGACGCCGTAGACGATCAAGTCGCGCACGACGACGCAGACGGCGGCGCGCAACAACGGGTACTTACCGCCCCGATGCCCGCGCGGTTGCACGCGGCGCCGGATCGCCCGCAACGCCGCCGACCACTCGAGGACGATCTCCCAGGTGAAGAGGACGAGCGTGCGCGTGACGTTGAACCCGTTCGAGAAGAACGCGCGGTAGCCGGGGTTAGCGGCTGTCTCCGCGGCGATCTTGCTTGACGTCAGGATCGACTCCTCCGCCTCGCCCGAGAAAAGATTCGCCCGGCTCGACCCGCCGTTAACGAGCAGGCCGATTCCCGTCGCATGTTGCTCCTCGAGTTCCGCGCACTCCGCGAGGCCCGAGCACGCGATCACCTGACCTGTCACCTTGTCCACCCAGCGGAAGGCCGGGATGTCGAAGTTCGACCCAAGCAGGATCCCGGCCTGGCTCGCGCCGGTCTGCGACGAGAGATCGGTCTCCCACTCGACCAGACTGTACGAGCCGTCGGCCAGCCAGGACGCCATCGTCGGTGCGTTGCCATCACGCATCGCACGGCGCAGTAGCGGCGCCGCGAGGCCGTCGATCTCGAGGAAGATGATCCCCGGGATGTCTGTCCGTTCTCTTCCCTGGCTGCGCGCGATCCGCTGAACCACTCTGAGCGAGTACGTGTCGTCGTCGTTCGTCGCGAACACGATGTCGAGCACAACTCCCACCGCCGAGGCGACGAGCGCAGCCACGAGCGCCCACCCGAAATCGTCGATAGTG
>Ga0306920_100016445_pt1 | contig 10193 bp, 7 predicted proteins | sample flu12Cox44000170_FD_204666 | JGI IMG/M metagenome (GOLD analysis project Ga0306920, IMG submission 204666) | Lab enrichment of tropical soil microbial communities from Luquillo Experimental Forest, Puerto Rico - flux4day.12C.oxic.44.000.170 (v2)... | ecosystem: Environmental > Terrestrial >...
ACGGTGTTCTCGATTTTTTTCTGCAGCTCCTTGTAGTTCTCAATGCGCCTCTGGCACTCCTGGGCAGTCTCTTCACTGATGTTCTTCGTGGTGGGCTTACCATTGATCCATCCGATCCATCGGTAGTAGGGCCCGTGCAGGTACTTGGGATCCTGGCGACAGCGACAGGTCGGCTTGCCGCACTTGGAGTGCGCGGTGGAGATTGTCCCCGGAAGGATGGGGCCTGGCGAGGCGATGATGATTTTTTCGCTTGACATCTTGATAGTGTACATTATCAAGTAACGTCATGCAAGAGGAAAGATTGCGCCTGCGCGGGCTGCGTGTGGGCGCACTGCCGATTCTGAACCGCTTCATCGAGCGCATGGGGCTCGAGGAAGAGCTGACGTTGGCATTGAAGAACCGCGGCTACGCCGATGCGCTGCTCGCACTTTTGAAGAACATCGTGGTCGATCGCAATGCGCTCTATGCGGTTGGGGAATGGGTCGCGCTCTACGATGTGGGATTGGTGACGCAGGGCAAGGTCGGCGATGACAAGCTCGGACGCGCTCTCGATCGGCTGTTCGCGGCTGACCGCGCCACCTTACAGACGCGCATCGTTCTGGCCGTCATGAACGGCTTCGATCTGACGATGGAGCGGATCCACAACGACACTACCAGCGTGATGGTCAGGGGAGCCTACGATGGTCAGAATCCCAAGGCCATTCAGCTGAAGCGCGGCCACAGCAAAGAGCGCCGTCCCGATCTCAAGCAACTGGTTTACAGCCTGTGCGTGACAAATGACGGGGCGGTACCAGTGCACTTCAAGGCCTATGACGGGAACCAGACCGACGATGGGATCCATCTGGAGACCTGGAACCGGTTGCGCACTTTGCTGCAGCATCCGCACTTCATTTACGTCGCAGACTGCAAGCTGTGTACAGAGAAGAACTTGCGCACGATCGACAGCGAACGTGGGTTCTTTGTCACCGTTGTTCCCCAGAACCGGTCCGAAGTGGCAACCTTTAGCGAGGCCGTGCTTGCTGGCGATGTGCGCTGGGAGGAGATCCTGCGCAAGCGCGCGGACCGGGACAAAAAAGCCTTCGACGTTACCGAATGCGCTGTGGGTCCCCATCATCTGCGGGAGGGCTTTATCGTTTACTGGTACCGATCGAGCCAGAAGAAGAAGCGCGACGCGCGCGATCGAGAGGAGCGGATCGAGCGCACGATAGAGCGGCTGGAGAGCCTCGATCTCAGGCGCATGCGGGGGCCCAAGACGGATGCTGCGATTCGCAAGCGCGTCGATGAGGTCATCGCTCAGCACGGTGCCGAGGAGTGGGTCACGGCCGAGATCAAGTGGGATGCGGTCGAAAAGTTCAAGGCCATCACCCGCGGCAAGCCGACGGCAGACACGATCTTTCGTCGGATAATCCAACAGGTGCCGCGCCTGCATGTCGGCACCGACGCGGCAAACATCGCGCGATCGGCGGCTATGGACGGGATCTTCCCGCTGACAACCAATACCAAGGAGAAGCCCGTCGAAGTGTTCAAGATCTACAAGTATCAACCCAGGATCGAGAAGCGGCACGCGCTGCTCAAATCCACGCTCGAGGTGGCCCCGATCTGGTTGAAGAAGAACACGCGCATCGAGGCTTTGATGTTCCTCGAGTTCCTCGGGCAGATGGTTGCGGCACTCATCGAGCGAGAGTTGCGGCAAAAAATGGTTGAGAACAACATCGACCTACTCTGCTCGTTGCCGGAAGGCCGTCCATCCAAGACGCCAACCATCGACCAGGTCCTGCGCCTCTTTGAGAATCAAAACAACCACGTGCTCTACGAGGGAGACCGCCTGATCAGACAATTTGCCGATCCCCTAACGCCGGTGCAGTCGCAGATCCTCCAGTTGCTTTCGATACCGATCGCCGTCTACGGTCCAGGCAAGTAGCTCAGATGTCCCTCGCCAGCCCGGCGCCGGGAACGCAAATAGTGCGCGGTCAAAGTGCGGAATGTAGGCTGCTGAGGGCATCGCGGCGCGGTTTGGTACGGTCCAGGCGCTCGACTATCTAATAGCGAAAAGCTCGACGTGTATGCCAGCAGTGCCACGACCCGGCCAGAGTTCGGGCGTGAACTGCCCCGGTTCCTTGCCGAGGTCCGCCGTATCTTCTCAAGGCACGACATCGCGGCCTATTTTGAAGCCCTCGAGCAAGACGCAGGTGTGACGAACTCGGGGCCGCATGCCAAAAAACTCGAGGATAGCGGTCTATTGATGAGCGTGGCGGATAAAAAAGCGCGGATCAAGCGGCTGCAGCAGCTGAAGGCCATGCTGCTGGCCGAGACGCTTGGAACGGCGTGAACTTGTCCATCGTGCGTGCACCAGGGAATAGCGCTCAAATGGCCCGAACCGTCCGCTCGGCCCGCCCCGAATTTGTCCTAATTGAACCCCTCGGAAATCAGCCGCGAAAGTGCTGCAAATGCTCATCAGGTTCTCAACTGACGAGCGCCCCGTACCAGACTGTCTAGCGCTCCCCAGAGCATGTCGTGTAAGCAGGCTCCCGATCAGGCATTAGACGGATGCACGACCGCTCGAGGGCTGGTCCGTTCCATTTCGGGATCCGTCCCCTAGGCGGGGGACCGGAGGTCGGCCCTGTGCCACCTGAACGTTTGCCATCCAGCGCGAGGTCGCCTTACTCAATCAGCTCATCAGCCTGCCCGACGACAAGCGGGGATAGCTCTAGGCCAACAGCCTTGGCAGCCCGGAGGTTGATCACAAGTTCGAATTTAGTGGGTTGCTGGACGGGAAGGTCGCCCGCCTTCGCGCCTTTCAGGATTTGATCGACATAGCCCGCGGCACGGCGGTAGAGGTCACTAACGCTCGTTCCGTAGGACATCAGGCCGCCAAGGATGACGAATTCCCGCCACGGGTACGTTGCGGGTATCCGATGCTCAAGCACAAAGTCAAAGATTTCGCGGGCGTGGGCAGCGCTCGCGGGCTGGATCGCAACGAACAGAGCATCCGGACGTTCCTTCACCATCACAGCGAACGCACCCGCGTAGTCCGTGAACGTGTGCTCGGCCAAGAACAATCTAATACCCAACGCTTGAGCAGCCTCGCGCAGAGCTTTCGCATTCGTCGTATTTTCCCAATCGAGCCTTGTGCCGAGGAAGGCAACATTGGAAATGTTCGGCTTCGCCTCCTTGAGAAATTGCAGCCGCTTGGCATCAATCTCAGGGCCAGCTTGCGCGGAAAAGCCCGTGATGTTGCCCCCGGGTCGCGCGAGATTGGGCACCACGCCCATTGCGACGGGATCGACACTGGCTGCCATTACGATCGGCACTGTGGTGGTCGCCCGCTTCATTTCTCTGGCGAGCCGTGTCGTGCCAACCACGATGGCGTCGACCTTGCGGTGCACGAGGTCTTCCACGATCTCGGCGGTGCGCTCGACGACTTTCCCTTCTGCTGTTCTCCGCTCCAGGGCGAGGTTCTGGCCCTCAACGTACCCAAGATCGGCTAAGGCGCGTACGAATGCCTTTGCGTAAGGACTCTCGGTCAACCAAGAGATTGGACCGTCGCTAAAGATTAAGCCCACGCGATAGACCTTAGCGGCCTGTTGCGCGCGGGCCAGGATCGAGGGGCACGTGATACCGCCGAGTAGGGCGATAAACTCTCGCCGCCTCATTACTGAAGAACCTCATTAACAATCGGGTAATTGGGTCGGGCAACTCCGCCGCCACGGCTTACAGCAGACATGTAGAATGTACAGACAACTAAATCGCATTGCCGATGTGCCATCGTCACAAACCCTGATAGAGGTCGGAGTTAACACTTAGGTCAGGCACCGCCAGAACATTCGCGGTCCACATGCTGTTCGACCACCTGGTCACCGGGGGCCTCAGCGACTTGCTCAGTCATTGCCGGGCGGTGCTTGCTCGAGGCATCAAGCGTGGGACCATCTCGGAGACCGAGGAGCGCGGGTCCTCGCATCGTTCCCTCGTAGCCATTCCCGACCGCTCGGTCGGGCAAGGAGACCAACGACGCTGCAGCGGGTAGGGTAGCCACTTGTGAAGGGGCGAAAACTCGACAGACACCCGCTCTCCAGCGCATAAGCACCCCGAGTTGCAGCGGCCCCGATAACTCGTTGAATCCCCGACATTCTCTCGTTGTATCATTTCCTATTACGAGTATTTAGGAAATGATTTGGAGCATTCGCGCACCCATCTGAGGTTGCAAATGAGTCGACGATACACCCAAGCTTCCGGCGCCGATCGCCATCGCCAATCTGACCGCCACGTCGGCCACGAGCGATGAGCAGCTCGTGGCGTCCTGGATCGGCAATCTGCGCTCGGAGCATTCGCGCACGAACTTTGAAACCACTGCGCGCCGTTTCCTGGCCGCGCTCGCCCTCCCCTTGCGTCGCGCGACCGTCGAGGACGTGCGCCAAGCGCTCGAGGCGATCACGGCCGGGCTCGCCCCTTCGAGCGTGCGCCAGATCGTGCTGCGGGTGAAGTCGCTGCTCTCCTATGGCCACCGGGTCGGGTATCTGCAATTCAACGCCGGCGCCGTCATCAAGGCGCATGCCGAGTCGCGCTGCGTCGCGCGGCGCATTGTCAGCGAGGTCGAGATCGGCTTGCTGGTGCGCTCCGCTCCCTCGCGGCGTGATCGCATCCTCATCGAGGTTGGCTATGGGGGAGGCCTCCGCGTCTCCGAGCTCGTCGCTCTGACCTGGGCAGACGTGATCGAGCGCGACGGCGGCAAAGTGCAGCTTAGCGTGCTTGGCAAGGGCCATAAGCGCCGCGAGGTCCTGTTGCCCGAGGTGGTCGGTCGCTCACTTCTCTCGCTTCGTGGCGACGCCGGCGCTAATGACCCGGTCTTTGCCTCGCCGCGCGGCGGCTATCTCACCGAGCGCGCCGTCAACTACATGCTGAAGCGCGCGGCGGCTAACGCCGGCATCAACCCCATACTCTCGGCGCACTGGCTCCGCCACGCCCACGCCAGCCACGCCATCGACCGCGGCGCCGCCTTGCCGGTAGTGCAATCGACTCTCGGTCACGGCAACATCGCTGTCACGTCAGGCTACCTGCACGCGCGGCCTGGCACCTCGAGCGGACTATCGCTCGATCCTGGGGTGTTTCTTCAACGAGGATGAAGACGATTAGGAGCGGAAATTAATTGGCGACGCCCAGCATGACCCCCCGAGGCGCCGTAGGCTCGACCGCTCGGTAAAACTCTAGCTCTCGGGACACTAGGGTAACACCTGATTGCCGGGAGGATTTACCCCGATTCCAGTAGTACCGGCCCAATTGTAGGTTAAGGGTTCCATTACGGCCAGTTGGGGCACTTCACTGACGTCGGATGTACTGCCGCCGTCCGCGACGTACAGCTCCGCGGAGAGACATCAGAACTCATCGCGGTGTAGGGATCGCCGAGCCGTCAAAATCAGGCACGTGTTCTGCCTCGCCCAGACTGTAAGAGGCGCACTACATCATTCCGAGATCCGATGATGGGTATGATAGCGAGCGGAGTGTGGCGCTGACGTCAAGGCGGACCCAGGGTACAGGCGGCGCACTTTTTTTGGGCGCTCTCGGCATGGCATACCTTCTATTGGCCAAATTCGGACTCGCGCTTGCCTCGCTGCACCCAAATGCGAGTCCCATCTGGCCGCCGAGCGGGTTGGCGCTTGCATCGTGCTTACTGTGGGGAAATCGTGTTTGGCCAGCCATCGCGAGCGGCGCATTCCTCGCCGGCGCGATGACGTTCGGGTCGATCGCAACCTCCATGGCAATTGCCATTGGGAACACCCTTGAAGGTGTGGTGACGGCATCGCTGGTCGCAAGGTGGTGCACGCGAGATGAGCCTTTCGGAACTCCGACGCATGTAGTCGTTTACTCAGGCGTGGCGTTTGCGCCCGGCACGGTTATCAGCGCAACCGTCGGCGTCGGGAGCCTTGTGCTGGCTGGGTATGCCGACCCATCGAAGTTCGGCGACATCTGGTTTACGTGGTGGCTCGGAGATGTGGGGGGCCTGTTGGTCGTCGCCCCGATCATCATTCTATGGGCAAACGCCAACGTTTTCTCGTTCGACCGCGATGAAGTGTTGAGAATGGCGTGGCTAATGGTAGCTACTATTGCTGTAGGACTCGTTGCGTTCAGTCCACTCATAGAACAGACGCCACGACGCGGGGTGTTCGCCTTCCTCGCGATCGGGCCGTTGTTGTGGGCCGCGCTGCGATACAGTCAACGCGATACTGCCACGGTTGTACTTGTGCTTTCCTCTTTTGCCATTTGGGGCACTGTGGCGAACAAAGGACCCTTTGCAGGGGCAAACCTGAACGACTCCTTTTTGCTGCTGTTGATGTTTGTGATCAGCACTGCCGTGCCCAGCATGGTTCTCAGCGCCGACGTCTCTGTGCGCAGGCAAGCGCAATGGCGGAAAGCGTTGCTTGTGCGCAAACTCCAACATCGCATCAAGAACGTGTTGGCGGCCCGCAAGGATCTCGCGGAGACACTGGAGGCACTTGGTGTCAGCGAGGCAAGAAGTCGGGCCCAGGCTGAACAGTTACGCGCGGTGTCGGATGAGCTAAGTACAACGTTGAATACCGCGGGCATCGGTATAGCACGCTGCAGCCGCGATCTTCGCTATCTCCGAGCCAATGATACGTACGCAACGATAGTGGGTTTGCCTCTTGGTGAAATCATCGGGCGGCCTATGGCCGAGGTGATGGGCGAAGCCGCATTCACGACCATCCGGCCCTACCTTGAGCGCGTGCTTGCGGGCGAGCGCGTCGAGTACGAGTGTGTGGTCGCCCTTAACAAGAGAGTGGAAAAGTCTTTTTTCCGCGTCGTGTGCGTTCCGGATCGGGATCTCGATGGCTCCGTCATTGGTTGGATCGCATGCGTTGCCGATATCACCTCCAGTAAGCGCGCTGAGGCCCGACTCGCTGAGCGCAATGCGCAGCTCGATCTTGCGGGAAAGATTGCCAAAATTGGCAGCTTCACCTACGACAACGCCACACAGAAAATTCAGCTCACACCCGGATGTGTGGCTATTTACGGGTTGCCAGAGGGAACGCTCGAGATTTCACGCGACCATTGGCGGACGCTCGTGCATCCCGCCGATCTGCCGCGGATGGACGCGATCGCACGCCGAGCGTTCACCAATCGCGAAAGCGAGCTGGTCTTGGAATTTCGAATATTGCGCCACGGCGAGGTGAGGTGGATCGAGTCGCGTTCCCTCATCTCATACAACGAGGCCGGCAAGCCAATACGAAGGATCGGCGCCCAGATCGACGTTACCGAACGCAAGCTGGCAGAACAGGCGCAAACTGACCGCAACGCGCAGCTCGCACTCGCGGGACGCGCCGTGCTCGTGGGCAGATACGCATATGACGTCAGGAAGGGTACGGTACAAGTCTCAGAGGGTTATGTAGCTATCCACGGCTTACCCGCCGCGACGACCGAAACGCCGTACAGTGAATGGCGGACGAGAGTCCACCCCGAGGATCTTGCGCGAGCGGAAGGGCTTCGTGACCAAGCGTTCGCCGACCGACGGAAGGAGGACAACGCTGAGTACCGCATCGTCCTCTCAAATGGCGAGGTCCGATGGATCGAGAGACGTGGTTCTATTTCGTACGGTGCGGATGGGCGTCCGGAGCGGGTGGTAGGCGTCAACATCGACGTGACTGACCGCAAGCGTGCGGAGGAACGCCAGCGCGTATTGATCGCGGAGCTCGATCATCGTGTCAAGAATGCCCTCGCGACCGTCAGCTCGGTCGTTTCCCAGACTGGTGTTGGGAGTAGATCGGTTGCCAATTTCGTAGCGGCGCTCGACGGACGCCTTCGCTCGATGGCAACAACACACGAGCTGTTGAGTTCCGGTCGGTGGCAGGGGATATCGCTGACTGAGCTCATTCGGCACGAGCTCGCACCGTATGCCACACGCCACAATACCAAAATCAGCGGTCCAGAGGTTGTACTGCGCCCGGAAGCGGGTCAGGCAATGGCCATGGTGCTCCATGAGCTCGCCACCAACGCCGCGAAGCATGGCGCTCTCTCTACCAAAAAGGGGCGCGTATCGATCCGGTGGGATCGACCGCTGAACGGGCACCCACCCCGTCTGGTGCTCGAATGGCAGGAGATCGATGGCCCCGCTGTCGAGGCTCCCGGCAAACCGAGCTATGGGACCAGCACCATTCGTGACCTTATTCCCTACGAGTTGGGTGGAGCAGTCGATTTCGTGCTCGCTCCGGACGGCGTTAAGTGCCGCTTGGAACTTCCAGCTGACTGGTTAAGTAACCACGTTGAGCGCGTTCCAGGCACAGGCGGCCCTGCGGGCCTCCAATGATCCTCCTGGAGAGTTAGTCATTCATGTCCATCGCGACGCGACCGAGGCTTTGCCACCGTGAGCGGTTCACTCCTCAGTTATGTCCGGGCGCCGGCGAGGATCATATTCGCCCTCGCTTTAACCATCATTCTCGGTGGTCTCGCGATCTGGACTTGGTCGGAGTTCTCAGTTTTTCGCAGCGATGCCGAGACGATTGTCTCGGCCACCGCCCTAACCATGGATGATCTTGCGCGCAATTCCTTGGATAGAGTCGACGGGGTCCTAGAGACCGTAGTCGGTAGGATCGAGGAAAAAGGTATCGACAATTTTGACTCTGAAGCGGAGAGGGCGGCCCTAAGGCGGTTGGCGAGACCCCTTCCCGATACGGGGGTGATCGTGCTGGCCAACAAGGATGGCAACATAGTTGCTGCGATGCCATCCTTGCAGTCTCCGCTCAATGTGAGCGACCGCGAATGGTTTAGAAGCTTGAAGGCAGGGGGTGCGGAGCCCCAGGTTAGTCGCGCCCGCGATAGTACGCCCGAGGCTCGCTTTGTCCCCGTAGCCCGATCAATTCGAGGGCCAGACAAGGCCTTCGTAGGCGCTGTTCAGGCTAGTATTGCGAGGTCTCATTTTGCAAACATCTTCCAGAGTCTCGACAGCGTCTTCCGCACCCTCGATGTCAAACCTGACGAGAAACTCGGCGACTATCGAACCACTGACGGAGCTGTCGTAGCCACATTTCCCATAGCAGACGCACTTCTTGATGAAACGGCCGCAGCGTCGCCGTACGTCTCATTGTTAGCGAATTCGGAAGGCGAGAGCTGGATGGGTTGGACTCTCATTGGTGGCAAAAAGCACCTTGTTGCGGCACGCCGCATGCGCGAGTGGCCTCTGATTGTCAGCGTTAGCTTGCCCGAACGCACCGTCTATTCGGGCGCATGGAACCGCCTCTTGTGGCGCTCAATGATCACGATCGTGGCAATTGCTGCATTGTCAATGCTGACGCTGCTTTCCGGCCGCCAGGCTAGGAGGGAGGCAGCGCTGATGGGTGAACTCGAGCACCGTGTGAAGAACACGCTTAGTGTCGTGGCGACAGTCATTGAGCGTGCTCGCGCTTACTTCGGAGGCCTGCGCGTCTCCGAGCTCGTTAGCTTGACCTGGTCGCAGGTCATCCGCCGCGACAGCGGCGAGGCGCAGCAGTCGATTGTCGGCAAGGGCGACAAGGCCCGCGAGGTCCTGATCCCGGCCGCGATCGCTGCGCGGCTGTTCGCGAGTCGGGGCGACGCCCCCGCTGCGGCGCCGGTCTTCCAGTCCGTGCGCCGTCCTGGTAATCCACTGACCGAGCGCGCCGTCAACTTTATCGTCAACGAGGCGGCCGAGCGCGCTGGCATCAACCCTGCCGCATCGATCCACTGGCTGCGCCACGCACACGCGTCGCACGCAATCGACAACGGGGCTCCCATCACGCTCGTGTCGGCCACGCTCGGTCATGCCGACCTGAAAACCACCAGCGTGTACGCACACGCCAGGCCGGGCGAGAGCAGTGGCTGCTATCTGAAATCCAAGCTCTGACGATGGGGATGCAATGGCAGCACAGCGCAAGCGGACGATCCGGCTCTATCGCATCAACGAAGACGGACGCCGTCTCCTGGCCGGTACCATCGAGGCGGGATCATCGGCTGAGTTGGCTGTGCTATGGCGGGCCTTCCTCGCCACTGCCGCGCGGGGTACCTAAGGTCTGCTTAACCCCCGGGAGCTGCCTTACGCTGGCTGGGCGTGCTGGAGGTCGGCTCTGTGCCATCGCACTAAATCGCTGCCGCGATAACCGCTGCGCGGATTGGGTCGCACTGAGGCCCGCTAATCGATCATCATCGGCCGCGGCTAACGCCAACGTGGTGAT
>Ga0306920_100016446_pt1 | contig 10193 bp, 14 predicted proteins | sample flu12Cox44000170_FD_204666 | JGI IMG/M metagenome (GOLD analysis project Ga0306920, IMG submission 204666) | Lab enrichment of tropical soil microbial communities from Luquillo Experimental Forest, Puerto Rico - flux4day.12C.oxic.44.000.170 (v2)... | ecosystem: Environmental > Terrestrial >...
ATCACTAGAATTGTTCTAAACCTGGTGGGTCCTCCTAGCAACACGGCGCGCGCTTTCCAACATGAATATAGTACCCCTTCATACACTCTTGGTGTTTTCTGTAGGAATGTTCCGCCTACAGACTAATGCCCGATTCAAGAAAAAGCCCCGGCAGGGACGTCGGGGCGAGTAGGGATTGATGACGCGAGACGGATGATCCCGCGCATGACCGTACACTAGTCCAACTGAGTCGGAGGGGAAAACCCCGATTTCCAGCCTCATCGTCATTTTCTAATTGCTTGTTGCTTTTTGGCTACATCCAGGCAATCCGAGAGCCCCTATAGTCGTAATTTAGAAAACGACACGGGGGACTGACAAATGCGCGTCTTTGCGACTCTCGCTATTATCATCTTGGTTACGGTTGGCCTTGGGGGCTGCTTGACTTGGTGGCACCACCAACAGGCAGTAGTTACTCAGCCGCTCAAATAATTAATCTCTCCTGCTGATCAGTCCTCCAGCAGTAGCCAGCCTCGGTCGGGGAAGTGCACTCCGGCCGAGGCTTCTTCCTTGAGCTCCAAGCGGGCTCAGATCGAGAGCATGCCTATGCAGCAGCACTGGGTCATTCTGACTTAGAGTGCAGCCTGACGGGTAGTAGCTATAATCAGTGACCACAATAATCACTGGGGGGAAACATGCTCAGCATTCTCTGGACTATCATCATCGGCTTCATTGCCGGAGTGATTGCCAAGTTCGTCACGCCCGGCGAGAAGGAGCCACAAGGATTCATCCTCACTACAGCACTTGGCATTGTCGGTGCCTTGGTCGCGACCTATCTCGGTCAGGCCCTCGGCTGGTATCAGGCTGGTGAGACGGCAGGTTTTCTCGGTGCCATCGTGGGAGCAGTGATTATCCTTCTGATCTGGGGATTTATCGACCGTCAACGCCGCGCGTAACTCGTAGCTGAGGCATACGGGTATGACCTCAAAAAGCGGTGACCTTGAAGTAGAGCTTCGGCAGAACCTCAAATTAAGGCGCGAACTTAAAGGCGAAATCGCCAAAGCGGAGTCCGGCCGACAACTCATGCATGCACGCTGGCTACCGCTACGCGATTGGTTCGTGACGAGATGGGGTGACTTCGAAGGATGGCGAGAGGACCGGCGGCGCCAGGTAGGCAGCTTTGCGATGTTGCTGCGTCGTTGCGGCGCGGGCCTAAAAAAGCAGATTCTTGGCAAAGCTTAGCAAATCGAACGGAAAGACTGCTCTTATTTGGCGAGCAGGGCGAGCGCTACGGTGCCACGGATGCGCCGTCCTGGGCTCGCCGGTTGGTAGCGCCGTATGTCCTTCCGGCGAGCCTTTTAGCCTAGATCATCGCAAGGCCAACTCTGCACTTGCCCGATAGCGAGGCCGCGCAGGCGAGATGGTATGTGGGTGCAATGCCGGCCTAGCACGTAGGCTGTTGTTCTACTTCTAACGGTGATGATGATAATAATGATAATGACGAGTAGGTGCTGCGGGTGCGGGACAGTAAAGCGCCGCAGCAGTGCCTGGCTGAGCCATACAGTGGTGACCATACATTACCTGGGGATGGTAACCTCCGAGGCCCATGGCTAAGATCAAGAACATCGCGTACATCTGACCTTTCCTCCGTATTTTGATTTTGGACTTCCCCGCCTCTGACTCTGTGGCCGTGGCTGACTGACGCCACAGCCGGACCCAGGGGGGAGCCATAAAGCATTCCTTCCGATTATGAATATATGCGCTCCCCCATCGAATGAGCGGTGTTCCGGCTACCGGCTGCTGCCGAGCTGAACTAGCGTAAAGTGCCTACGCCGCGCGCTTGCCGGGCCGATCAATGGTCAGTTGGGAATGTCGTACAGCGTCTGGCCGCAAGGAGTCTGGTCTAGGAGCGAGCCAAGGCCGTCCTGTCTGCCATGACTCCTCGTATGTAGTTAGGCCGTCCTGGTGCCGAGGTTCTTCTATCGTGGGCTTAACCTTCTTCTCGAAGGCAAGATCGATCAGAGGAAAGGTAACCATGGAACCGACGACCACGACGGAGGTGGCCAATAGGATAAGGAACGTGGTGACGGTCAGGTCACCAAGCATTTCCTCAAGGTTAATGTGCCAGAGAAGGTCCATTGGGGTCGCAAAACGGCGGCCCCGTCTAGTCGGACGAAATGATAGCCTGTAGCCCCCAAGCTGACTACCGAGGAGCGCAATTCTTTTTTAGCGCGACGATCAGCCGCTCGCTGGATCAACAGACTGTAGGCTCGTTACTCAAACTCACCCGCTGGCAGAGTGACTCACTCCCCGCGTCTCGGGCGTCTCTCTTAAAGTTCTTGAGCAGGCAATCGACACCTCGACTCCAACCGGCATGCTCGGGACTATCGCTCAGTTCGAACGCGAGCTGATGCTTGAACGCCAGCGAGAGGGAGTTGCCAAGGCCAAGGCCGAAGGAAAATACAAGGGCAGAGCACCTACGGCACGTGCAAAGGCGCCTGAGGTGCGGCAGCTTCACAAAGAGGGTGTGAGGCCTACGGAGATTGCCCGGCGACTCCGGATCAGCAGAGCTAGCGTGTACCGGGTCGTTGGAGCCTAGCCGTTTACGCTGGCTGAAAGCCCTGCTGCCATATCATCTTCATGACGGCGAAGACATCAGTATATCGATATCGCTCGCCGGTGTGCAAAACACTGCCGATGTCTCCTGTCCAGATGAGGATCGAATCGGGTGTGCCGTTCACCGGAGAAAATTCTGCCCCCGTGGGCGTATGGATGATGGCACCGTCTTTAATTTCAAACTGGTCGCGCATCACTTTGGTGTACATGACTGTTCCCCCGTCGCTTTTGATTCGCGTCGCAAGAAGGCCATGGAACCATGTTGTGATTAAGGAGTGTTTTGCGACGGAAGGTCGCTCACCCCAGCCAAAGCGGTCTGATAGGGCACGCGTGGAGCGGTCTTGAACACGATTCTCGAAAGAAACCGTTTATGGGCGTGGGGCCTCGGAGCCGCAGTGGTAACCGCGGTTATCGTATTAAGTTATCGTACGGTGGAAACGGAGCGACAGTTAAGCACGCTACAAACTGAGAGGGAAAGCGCCACGGAAGAAGGCGCTCAAGCGAAGTCTCAGGTTGAGGGACTGGGACAAGTCGCCAAAAGCCTCCAATTAAAGCTCGACAATGCTGAAACAGAGATTCAAAGGCTCAATCAGGCCGCAGCTAATGCCGAAGCGAGAGCCAGTGGGTACGAAAAGCAAATTTCCCTCCTCCGCCAAGGAAGAGCGAGTTGCGAGGAATTCTTCGATGGATGGGGTATTAAAGCTGCTGCACCTCCAAGCGTCGTGACGCTTTTTGGCGTTGCCCGTGAGGCTACGGCAGCTACAGACTGTCTCCAAAAAGGCGACGTCGCCACTGCTTGCAAACACTGGGAAGGTTTGCTCATTCAAATTAAAAAAATCGGATCACCTGTAAGCGACAGCCAAGCCGAAATCCAAAGCCTCATTCGCAAGCATAGTTGCAAAAATTTCTAGTTAACCGCTGCAAACGCGAGCACGCTCAAGCTTGGCTTATAAGAAAGAAGCCCCGGCCAGACGGACGCTTTAGCCGGGCCTCCCCACAAACGCGCGCGCAGGGCTTCACCACCCGGAGTCAACGTTAGCTCGAATATGGAAAGTTTGGTAGCGGCCCAAACGAAGCCCGGCCCGTGCGAACCCCAGGAAGGGTTATGGCCTTCCGAGTTCAATCCCACAACGATCATCCACTCACAGAAGAAGCCCGGCTCGGAAGGATGGAAATGCCATAACGCGGCAGGTCACAGGGTGGTGGGATGCCGCGCTCCTAATCAATCTTTCTCAACCAGTCTGGTTCCGGCCCACTGCGTTGCTGAAAAGTCACGTTGTTTCGTAATTTGACGGTTCCAAACGATTCACCGGAACTGCTCACTGGCCGGGTTGTTTGCGAGTGTGACGTTCAACGCTTGGGGATCATCAGATGCGTGATATCCGTGGCGACCTTCAAGATCGCGCCAATCTGCTTGACCAGCAAATCCGCGCTGAGCGGGGACAATTCGATACGCGCATCGAGCAGCTCAAGCGTGAGCACGAGACTAAACTTGAAGGCCTGAAGTCCGCACTTGGCACCCTGCGTATGGTCGTAGAGATAGAGGGTCGGCGCTTTGGTAGTTCAATGTCTGCGAATAAGGCACTTTCACAGCCCGGGCCTCCAAGTCAGTCGCGGGCCGCGCAGGAACAACCTCAACAACCCCTCTCTGATACGTTGATCCGCAAGGTGCGCTCGGTCGGCATTAGATAGAGATAGCTTGTCGGTTCTCACGTAGAAAAGGTTCCGCACGGCAGCCGCTCTAGAGCCTCGGCTGAAGGTCAAGCGAGGGAACAGGTTGTTGGCTCACATGTTAATGGGTAGTAGGCTTTCCTGACAGAGCCGGCGACGTTATCTACGAGGGGAAATGCGTCGAGAGGGGCAGTCTGAAGACCTTAATTCGCGAGACGAACTGGCGTGGTTGCTTTTGCAGGTCATCGCACGGCTTTCGCCGTGCACATTTTCATCCCTTATAGGGTACGTTTCGGGCGACGATTCCGAGCGAGGAAGCGCGACGCCCCGTTCGCCCTCGCGAAATCCTGTCTTGGATACCCTGCTAAAGCTCGAAATCCTAGACTTTATCCGGTCATCACAAGAACAAATCTCCATAACGGATAAAGGCAGGCAATGCCTTAACAAGCCGCCGCACCTTACTTCGCAGCCGCAGAAGATCCACCGCGCGCCAACTTCACTAGCGAAATACAGCGAGTGGCTAGAGGCGCTATATCAGCAGGGTCTCGGCGCAGAACGCCTTCTCGTTCGTCGCGTTCTGCCGCTGGCGGGCGAGCTGGCTCATCGAGGATCGAGTATCGTAAAAATATGCAGAGGCAGCGTAGCGTCGATTGTGGGCTCGAAAGCGATAACACTAGCGGCCATCTACGACACTATTCTCGGCAGCTGTCAAAGAGAAATCCGAGCTCTGCTAGCGATGTCGGTAAAAGCTACTCGCGCTCCTGCGAATTACGCTCGTCGCGGTGGAGCAGCAATCCTTCTGATTACCCTCTCGGCGCTAACTCTATTCATCGTAGGTGGCATCAGCTTCCTATCGTTAAATGCGAGCGGAGGCCCAGATTTCCGCTCCAGCACGATTACTGATGCAGCGGCGCACACAGTACTGCTCACCCGGACAGAAGGACTCGGCACGGCAGCGCTAACTGCGTCTGAGCAGAAGCCTGAGCAAACCGCTGCCGGGGCTCCCAACAGCGTTGAACAACCTGCCGTTGAGAGCGGCACTAAGAGCGTCGAGCGAACTGCCGTTGATCCCGTTGTCGCGGCCATTCGTGCGCGGTTTTCATTCCCCGCACTCCGCAAAGCCAGTTCAACCGAAGATCTCGCGGCGCTTGAAGGCTTCTATTCCGAGCACGACGGCCCCCCGCTCTGGATGACTAGCACCGGCTTTACCGTCCAAGGCCAGGCCATCATCAGCGAAATACAAAAGGGCGATGAGTGGGGTCTCTCTTCCGCCGCATTCGACCTGCCGCCCGCCCCCAGCGCGCCGCTAGCCGCTGAGGCTCAGGCCGCCGACGAGATCAAGCTTGGACTTGCCATTCTGCAGTATGCGCGATTCGCTCGCGGCGGACGCTTGTCACCATCGCGGATTAGTAAGCTGCTCGACCAAAGGCCACAGCTTCTCGATCCCAGGACTGTCCTGACCGAGATTTCAGCTTCGGGTGCGCCTGATGCGTATTTGCGGTCGCTCCATCCCAAGCAGGAACAGTTCGAGCGGCTGCGTCAAGCGCTTCTCACAGCGCGCGCCAAGTATGAAGCCCAAGGCAAGAGCCCTGCCAAGCAGCGCGACGTTCAGGTTCTCATTGTCAACATGGAGCGCTGGCGGTGGATGCCGACTGAGCTTGGCTCCTATTACGTATGGGACAATATCCCGGAGTTTGTCGCCCGAGTCGTAAAGGACAGAAAGACTATCTATGTGGATAAGACCATTGTCGGGCAGCCCAAATATCCGACACCAATCTTCTCAGCCGAGATGCGCTCCATCGTATTCAACCCTGAATGGACGGTACCGGAGACTATTATCAGGGAAGATCTCAAGCCTGCCTTGCAGCAAGGCGGCTTCTTTGGCGGGCCGAGCACGGCAATCCTTGAAGAGCATGGGCTTAAGGTGAGCTACGCGGGGCACCCCGTGGACGCCGATAGTGTCGACTGGGCCAACGCAAATGTCTGGCAGTACACCTTCACTCAAGCGCCTGGGCGTGACAACGTACTAGGCGCGCTGAAATTCAATTTTCCGAACAAGCATGCCATCTACATGCACGACACGGTGCAACCGGAGCTGTTTGCCGAGAGCACACGCACGTTGAGTCATGGCTGCATTCGCATGCACGAGCCCGATCATCTTGCCGCGCTCTTGCTTGCAGAGGACCAGGGCTGGTCAGCCACACAAGTAAAGACCATGCTTGCTACGGGCAATAACACCATAGTCATGCTGAACCGGCCCGTACCGGTGCATCTCACCTATTTCACCGCGGTTGTCGACGACCAGGGCGAGGTGGACACCTTTTCTGACGTGTATGGACTAGACTATAAAATGGGCTCGGCACTGTTCGGAAAGGCCGTCAAGATCGATGCGTCGACGTTCGAGCCCCCTGACCAAGACGCTCAGTCAACGTCGAGTTCCTGGAGATCAGCGGAGCGCACTGGCGGCCTTGCAGAGGCCATATCGGGGATTTTCGGGAATTAATTGCCTGTAATTCTAACAGGATTCCTGAGGTCGTTTCTTACCGAAAAGAAGCCCTGGCAGGCTTGTCTGTCCAGTTCGGACTGATCGTGACGGGACCTTCGGTACGAATCGCCTCAGGACCGTGTTCCTGTTCGCTGGCCTGGCTCCGCCGCACTTCGCTGGAAGGTCCGGTTGGCCCTCGTAAAGCCCGGATCAGCTTATACGTGTGCTGCTGGACGTTGGTTTCTGCGCAACGGGGGTCAATCATGCGTCTATTAGCCCTCCTGAGACTGTTCGAGCTGCCAAGCCTCGCTGTTTTGGGAGTGATGCTCGCCTTTCCTGCAGGCGCGCAGACCGCCTCCGAGTCCCAAAGTCCGAGCACCGGCACTCCTGGCGCCGAGGCCCAGTCTCACTCACCGGGTGTGCCCACCAGCTCCAATCCAGCGACCGCGAACCCCGATTCTATTCCGGCGCCTCCGACGACGGAGTCGGTCCCGCCCGCAGAATCTACTCCAGGCACCAAGGAGACGGGCTCAAATATTCTGATTACTATCGACAAAGCGAAACAAAAAATGACTGTCTCTGTCGATGGCGTCCAGCAATATGAATGGCCGGTGTCAACCGGTCGCGCGGGATATTCAACTCCTTCTGGAACCTACGCTCCCACCTCTATGAATGAAGTCTGGTATAGCCAAGAGTGGGACAACGCTCCCATGCCTCACGCAATATTCTTTATGAAGGATGGTCATGCCATCCACGGCAGCTATGAGGTGAAGACTCTAGGCAAGCCTGTCTCACATGGCTGCGTGCGTATCTCGCCTAAGAGTGCAACCACGCTTTATGCGCTGGTAAAGAAGAACGGCCTGAAGAATACGCAGGTCGTGTTGACCGGCGTCACCCCGGGCGGCGAGTCGAACGTGGCGTCGGATGAATATCCTGGTTGGTTTGAGTCCGAGGACAACTACTATGCGTCACGTCGATGGGCGCCGCCTCGTAGATACTATTATCCACCTCAAAGGCGTGGCGGCTTTTTCGAGCAATTGTTTGGCGACTGAGTGGATTTCGCGGCGGCGACCGCATTCCTATAGCAAAGGCTCCAACCCTCACCGCTACGGCGGCTACTGGGGCCATGGGCGTCGAGTAGCCCGTCGCGTCTGGCGGAGCCTGCTTAAGCTCTCGCTCAGAGTCTTCGCAGATTCTGATGTGACTGCGATTTGGATGGGACCCTTTTGGAATTCCCAGGTGGCTGTGGCTCTAGGAACCCGTAGTCTACGATGACGCATCGTTCCATCTAACGTCCCTTTCCCCTCCGGTCCTGACCACTGTTCCTGTGTGTTCTCAGTCGCAGACACTCCCGAGCCACTAAGAGCCGCCTGATGCACCAAGGATCTACGATGACGCATCGTTCCATCTAACGTCCCTTATCCCCCGGAGGGCCAAATAGGAGGAGCCAGATCTTGTTAAGCCATTGATTTGCTTGTGATAGCACATCACTAGAGAGGATGTGCTTAGTGCTCAGTTCAGGCTTGAACTGATCCTGCCAGGCGCTAACGTCTTCAATCTGTTGAGGACTTACAGTCGCATTCGTTCCAGATAACGTCCCTTCCCCCCGGAGGGCCTTGACCACCCCGGGCCCTCCTTGGCCCTCCTCAAGTAGCCCTGCATTAGCCAGAAGCTGCTAAGCCATTGATATTATTATGATCGCACATGATAGTTAAGCACGTGCTAGTGCTCAGTCTAGGCTTGAACTGGTCCTGCCTCTCAGCTAAGGCTTTGCTGGCTATTCTTATCATTGCAAGCCATTGATAAACAACCATTTATAGATTTAGGTCCTCTACCTTTTTAGCCATTACTCCATTTTCATTTTCTAATGCGGGGAGCAGTTAATCACTCGCCAGTCATCGATAAATCAAAGGCTTAGCTACCTGACTGGGTATTAATCCATTGCAAAATCAAAGGCTTGGCGAGCATACTAGCTACCGGGGGTTGGCCATCACAACGGGGAAGATCACCAGTTAAGTCAACCCCACCAGGAGAAATGACCCGTGGCCTCGCCGTTGGGTTTGCGGCCCCAGGGCGGATCCACCAAGAGGTCAGTTTTATCAATGCGAGTGGGCTAGTACGGCGCATCAGCATTCGGCGTGTTGGGCAAGCTCCCTTAGCCTTCTTCGATCGGACAGAGTGGATGCATGCGTGGTTCACGGCCCATGCGGAAGAGATCATCACGGTGAGTCGACGCCTAAACGCGTTGCTCGAGGCTCCCGCGCAATGACCCCGGCCCCGGCACGCCCGAAACCACGCAGAGCCGGCGACCCCTTGGGGACCAGAGCAGGCAAATTCTGGAGAGCGGTCAGGAGAAATCGATGGCATCGAGTCGAGCGGAATAGTGAGCACGCCGTAGCAATCGGCCTCCATGTTAACGGTGGTCGCTTACCTTAACCAAGTGGAGGATTTCTGGATCAGCGAAGAACGCGCGCAAGACAGCGTCAGGGCGTCGATAAGGAGAACCCAATAATGTCAGAGGAAATTGGACACGCGCTTAGGCCACTACCGAACATAGTGCATGCGGAAGATCAAAAACCGCTCTTCAAGGTTGGTGATAGCATCAAGGTCGCGATGCGCTTTCCCATTGGTCATTACCGGGTGCCGAATTACGTTCGCGGCATGCGAGGCCGCGTCGAAGCAGTAATCGAACCGCGTGCCGTCAACAACGAGGACGAGGGCTTCGGCCTAAACGCAGGACTCAAGCGCCACTACTATCGCATCGCCTTCCCGCTAACTGAATTATGGCCGAACTACGCGGGCTCACCCGACGACGGGCTACGTTGCGAAGTCTTCGAAACTTGGTTGGAGAGGGGTTGAAAAGATGAATTCGCAAGCGCATCACCACACACCCGCGCCGGATGCGGGCGACACAAAGCCCTGCTATTACGAGATCATGGAAACCGCCATCCGTGAGCTGCTCATCGAGAAGCGGGTGATCGACGCGGGCGAGATCCCGCGCATGCTCGAAGTTATGGACTCCCGCACACCCGCGCTTGGCGCAAAAGTAGTCGCACATGCTTGGGTTGATCCCGAGTTTCGCTCCCGTTTACTCGCTAATGGTCGCGCGGCCTGTGAAGAACTCGGCATCGACTTTTTCGAGGATACCCAGTTCATCGTCCTCGAGAACACCGATAAGGTTCATAACTTGATTGTGTGCACGCTCTGCTCCTGCTACCCGCGGGAGATCATGGGGCTGCCGCCCGACTGGTACAAGTTAAAGCCATATCGGGCACGAGCAGTCAAAGAACCGCGATCGGTCCTGGCGGAATTCGGCACCATCATTCCTGAGGACGTTGAGATCCGGGTGAGCGATTCGACCGCAATGGTCCGTTACCTCGTGTTGCCACAGCGTCCGCAAGGTACGGACAATTGGTCCGAGAAGCAGCTTGCGTCGCTGGTCACA
>Ga0306920_100016447_pt1 | contig 10193 bp, 12 predicted proteins | sample flu12Cox44000170_FD_204666 | JGI IMG/M metagenome (GOLD analysis project Ga0306920, IMG submission 204666) | Lab enrichment of tropical soil microbial communities from Luquillo Experimental Forest, Puerto Rico - flux4day.12C.oxic.44.000.170 (v2)... | ecosystem: Environmental > Terrestrial >...
ACGTTCCAATTCTTGATTCCTGAGTGCAATATGCAACAGGAGTGCCAAGTTCGAGCGGGCGTAACCAGTCCGAGTGCAGTTCTCAACTCACGAAAACACGGCACAACAAATCATTTGTGTGAGCTCTCAAGACCCCTAGAGAGGACTGGCGTTAATGAGGACCCTCGAGAACTTCGGCGTTCCAGATCTCGCGATTCCCGTCGACCCACTCCCTCGCCGGGAAGCTCCATCGTGCAACTACCTCAAGCAAGACAAATTCTTCTCCACGCGCGACCTGCTGTGCTTCTTCACGCATATGCGCCGTCAGAATCTCGTAGCGCGTGCCATCTCGTCCCTTAAAGACATTGCTGCCACTCAGACGCGTAGCGGGATTAATCGCGACCACGACAAATCGCTCTCGGCCTACTGCCCAGGGCTGCGTGTGCGTTTGTAGCTCGAGATCAGCCAGTTCCTCGGCGCTCTTACCCGTCAGAGGCTCTTTACGTTTCTGGTTGTGCGTAAGGGCTGCATTCCATGCCTGGTTAGTTTTATATGCCTCGGCGACCGCGTCTAGCTCATCCTGAGAGTCAAATCCGTTGAACCACCAGACTTCATCCTTCGCACCGGAAAGAGGCCGCAGCGCGAGGTATGGATGTGGACATCCACGCTTCGCCGCCAGGGCTGCTGTTTCGGACTCAATGCGATCGTACTCTTCTTTCGCACCAGGTTTTAACGGCTCGCGAGCGATCAGCAGGATCCTCGGTGCCGATTGCGCTATCGTAGGAATGTTCATAAGCACTTGAATGACGGCCAATGTCGTCACGAGCTTCAAGATTCGACGCACGTCCCTCAAGCAGGTCGTCGAATCGGGTTTCCTTCGCATGAAGCCGAAGTGGTCAATCTGCGTGGCGAGCAGCATCGCCACGACGAATGGTGCCGGGCTTCACAACATCTGCGTAGACCCCCGCGCATGGGAGGCTTCCGAAATCGCCGAGGTCCCGGCGGTTGTGTTGGGCGATTGTGCGCAGGATGCCAGTGTCGTGTGGCAAGTCGCTTTGCGGCAAGGTCGTGTTGACGCAACGGGGGCAAGGGATCGTAACGCGCAATACCACTTCATCTCCAATAGCGAGCATGCGGCCTGCCCAGGAGTTCTCAATGTATGGCTCCGCTTGAGACTGGATAACAATATTAGGGCGAAAACGCCGGACGTCGAAACGCCCCTCAGGATACGCCGCCTGTAAGTGATCTATCGTTGAGGTGGCGATTAGATGGACACAGGCGTAATCGAAGAAAGTACCTGGAGGTGCTGCGCCGGCAAGCGGCAACTCCGTCGTGTTGCTTAGTGTTCCACCTAGGCTGCCGGCTGGGAATTCGACGAGCAAACCCAACGGAGCGGTTGTCATCAGGGCAAGATTCCGGCCGAACGCAGCCGACAGACGTACGGCGATTTCGGGGTCCGTGTTAGTGAGCACTCGGCCGTCCGGAGTGGTGATACGCGCGTTTGGTGAGGGCGCATCCAGTTCGGGCTCCGTGAGGAATTGCGAGCGATAGCTCAACAGGGCAGCCGCCCATGTGCGCACGGTGGCGGCACGGATTGCTCCCTTGTCCACCAGAGCATAGACCCGGTCTCCGAGGACACCTTTTGGTGTCACTTTGGCGAAGGGGATTTCTTCCCCTGCCATTGACTTGACGGGATACCGCCAGATCTCCTTCACCCGTGCGTCGTGACCCAATTCAGCCATCGGCTGCTCCTTAACGGGAAGATTACCACTCCTGCGAGTTTTCTAATTTGAGGGCCGATAAGATCTCGAGGTTGATGCTTGCAGTTACTTGTCAGTTATTGCGCTGATTTCCGCGCAACGAACCTCAAGGACGCTGAATTCATGCAATAGCGCAGACCTGTAGGTTCGGGGCCGTCGTCGAAAACGTGTCCCAAATGTGCGTCGCACTCGGTGCATGAGACCGCGGTTCGGACCATTCCCAAGCTGGTGTCTCGCCTGGTTTGGACATTTTCCGATGCAATGGGCGCCCAAAAGCTCGGCCAGCCCGTTCCGGAATCGAACTTCGTGTCCGACGTGAAGAGTGCGTTCTCACAGCAAACACAGCGGTAGAGACCCTTTTCGTGGAGGTTCCAATACTTTCCGGAATAGGCAAACTCGGTGTCGGACCGACGGGTGATCGAGAAAACGCCCCGCGAAAGTTGGTTGCGCCATTCCTCTTCCGTCTTGACCACCTTCGGCACCTGGACCGTCTTCAGTCGCTCTCCCGAATCGGAAAATGCCACAATCGTAACTTCCTCAGGCCCGCCCTTGGCCGCGTGCGCAGGGCTAGGTCTTCGTAGTGACCACAAGATCGCGCCTACAATCGCTGATGCTGAAGTCAACAGAAACGTCCGTCGCCGGACCAGCGATCCTTCGCCACTTTCAAGATCAGAATCGAACATATCGCTGTCTCCTAGAGGTCCTACTTACCCGTGTAAAGGTTGGGAAACTGCTCGCGAAGATGAGCAACTTTCGGCGCATCGTTGTACACGATGTATGGATTGTTCGGATGTAGCGCGGCATAGTCCTGGTGGTACGCTTCGGCGGGATAAAAGGCCTTCAATGGAACGACCTGGGTCACGATCGGGCGCTGGAAGACCCTGGCTTTGTCGAGTTGTGCTACATACGCCTCGGCAATCCGCTTCTGCTCGTCGGTGTTATAGAAAATCGACGAACGATACTGAGTGCCCTCGTCGGGACCTTGCCGGTTCAACTGCGTGGGGTCGTGGGCGACCGAAAAGAAGACACGGAGCAGTTGGCCGTAGGTGATTTTCGATGGATCGTACGTGATCTGCACCGACTCCGCATGGCCGGTCTCGCCGGTGCTGACCAGTTCGTACTCCGCGGTGTTGGCTGCGCCTCCGGAATATCCCGAGGTTGCGCGGATGACGCCCTTGGTGTGTTGGAATACGGCCTGAATGCCCCAGAAGCAGCCACCAGCAATGACCGCGGTTTGCTGGCTGCTGGTCGACATCAGCGGCGCATCTACGGCTGGGGCTGGGAGTGTGCCAGTCGCCCTGTCCCCGGCGCTGTGCGCGGATACACCGGCGCACGTCAGTAGCAAGATCATGGTGAGCAAGCGTGAGAGCAAGCTAGACATAACAAACTCCTCGTTGGCCTCTGCCAAGTAAATTCCGCGAGCCGGTGTTGTTAGAGTCCTCTGAAAGGCAAAAGTTACAGAAGAACCTCGTAACTTTCACGCCCAGCGGACATCCACTCAGAGGGACACGAGGACTGCGAAACAATGAAGATTCCGGTCGTCTCAGTGATGGTCGTGCTTTCGATAGGTGCTTGGATGTTAGCTTTTGCACCGCAACGTCTCCATAGCGCGGATGCTCGATCAGATGTGCGCACTCCGGTGCTGGTGGAACTCTTCACCTCGGAGGGGTGTTCCAGCTGCCCTCCAGCAGACAGGTTTCTCGAAACGCTGGATGGACAACCCATACCGCGCGCGGAAATGATTGTCCTCAGCGAACACGTCGACTACTGGAACCACATCGGCTGGAAGGACCCGTACTCTGCCAGCTTCTATAGTCAGCGGCAGGGTGCCTACGCCAAGCGTTTCGGCTTGGACAGCGTCTACACACCGCAAATGGTGGTGGATGGGATCAGTGAGTTTGTCGGCAGTAGTTCCGGAGAGGCCGATGAGGCTTTTCGAAAAGCGTTGAGCGCTCCAAAGCTTCCGCTCCGCTTGTCCTCGATCTCGGCAGACGCCTCGAATATTCTGCGTGCTCATCTGGAAACGGGAGCACTCGATTCCTCTTTTGGCGCACGGGAGGCGGAAGTGTACATTGCGGTTGCGCTAAACCGTGCCGAATCGCAAGTGTTGTCAGGCGAAAATTCCGGGCACAGACTATCGCACGTTTCTGTGGTCAAGAGTCTCACGAAGATTGGCACGCTGAAACAGGGACAAGTGCTGACGCAAGATGTTCACTTCACGTTAGAACCGGGGTCGGATCCGCGGAACCTGCGGTTGATAGCCTTCGTTCAAGAACCACGGCAGGGCCGAGTGTTCGGGGCCGCTTCGATGCCGGTCAGTGCGCGGTAGAGACAATCGTCACGCTCTTTCCATTCGGGCGCGCAGCAGAAGGTCGGCTTTCCAATCCTGCGGCAGCGCGCTTACGTGCATCGCGCGATGAAGGAGTTCCGGATCGTGTGCTTGCCCAAGATAGAGGTGCACGATGTCCACGACAGCAACTCGATTGGGATCTCGACTCAAGATCTCAACCTCTGATCCCGCCTGGACCACTCCTTCCTCGACGACCGAGAAGTAGAAGCCGCTTCGCCGGCTGGTCAAGAAACTCTTGATGATGTCGTCGCGGTCGAAACGTAGAGCCAATTTGTAACAGGGCATTCGGGGCTGGGTCACCATCAGAACAGCAGTCCCGATTCTTAGTCGATCCCCAATGCACAACGCCGCCTCCGTTAATCCTGCAGTCGTCAGGTTCTCTCCAAACTTGCCCCACGAGAACGACACCTCCGGCAGCTTCTTCCTCCAGTATTCGTAGTGCTCGGCCGGATATGCGTAGACCGCCTTCGCGGCTCCACCGTGCACCGTGAGGTCCGCCTGCTGATCCCCGGCGAGATTCAGTTTGGTGATCGACACGCGGCCATCTACGGGTTCTTTGAAGATCCCTGTGTGTACCGTCATGCCCTTCCAGGCGACATTACGTGGCAATCCCACATTTACGGAAACCACATGCATAATCCATCCCTCAGTTAATGCCAAATAAACGGGCCGCGTTGGGCCGCGGCCCCGCGATGAGTGTCGGTTTCTGAGCCTACGTTCCTATGGGCTCGAGTTCGTGAATCATCCTCATGCAGCGTTGGCTTCCGTGATTAGGTTGCGCGCGAGGAACTGCAGAATGGTGTGGGCAATCTCCCGATAATGCGTTTCCAGCGCGAAGTGACCAGTGTCATAGAAATGTACTTCGGCCTTCGGGTTGTCGCGCTTAAAGGCTTCAGCCCCCGGGGAAAGAAAGAACGGATCGTTCTTGCCCCAAACCGCAAGCAATGGCGGCCGTTTTGTACGGAAGTACTCTTGGAACTTCGGATAGAGCGCGACGTTGCTGGCATAGTCCAGGAACAGATCGAGTTGAATCTCATCGTTGCCGGGACGCGCCAGCAGGGCGGAGTCCAGCTGGTAGCCTTCCGGCGCCACAAGCGTCTCGTCTTGGACGCCATAAAGGTACTGGGACTTGGTCGCCTCCGGAGTGAGGAAGTCGCGTAACGCGGTTCGATTCTCGGCAGTGGGCTCCTTCCAGTACTTCTGGATCGGGTTCCATCCTTGGCTCAAGCCCTCCTCATAGGCGTTGCCGTTCTGAGAGACGATCGCCGTAACCCGCTCCGGATGTGCGAGTGCCAAGCGGAGGCCTACGGGTGCGCCGTAATCAAAGACGTAGATCCCGTATCGTTCGACGCCGATCGTCTGGACGAACTTATCGATCACCGCAGCCAGATGTTCAAACGTATAACGAAAGCGCTTGGGGTCCGGCGCATCCGAGAAGCCGAATCCTGGCAAATCAGGCGCGATGACATGATAGCGGTCGGCTAAGCTCGGAATGAGGTTGCGGAACATATGCGACGACGTTGGAAACCCGTGCAGCAATAAAAGTGTTGGGGCACTCTTCTGGCCGGCTTCACGATAAAAGATCTTCGAGCCGTCGACGATGGCGTATTGATACTTGGTCATGGTGTGTCTCCTCAGAGAAGTTGCTGCGGGGAACTTATGTCGGTGCCGTCCCAGCAACGTTTTGCTCATTCACACCATCAGATGTACTAACCGATAAAAAGATACATTATCGGTGTTATAATCTTAGACATGAAAATATGAGCCAGAACAGCCCAATACCTGCTTCCGACTGGAGAGATGGATTCCTCTTCGTCGGGAACCATCTAGCTTTGGATTTTCTGAATACGCGTCCGGTTCAGAACGGCGAGCCCATGGAATTGCTCTCTGATTTCGACGCCCTCGTACGGTGGTTTCAGGCCGCTGGGTTGCTGAGCTCTGCTGCGGTGAAGAAACTCCAACAACGGTCGGGAGAATCGACGGCCTCACGGCGAACCTTATACACGATGCGGCAATTTAGGGAGAGATTGAGGGAGGAGATTCTTGCATGGGAAGGTGGTGCCGAGGTTGACTGCGAGACTTTGGAGGAGCTGAATCGGCTCATGGCGGCCCATCCCATGCTAAGCAAGCTTCAGGCAACCGGAAGCGTCCCGTCTTTGGAAACATGGTTCGAACCACGGCAACCTGAAGACCTGTTTGCCCCGTTGGCATACGCTGCGGCGAAGCTGTTCGCGGAGGCGGATCGGAATCGCGTTCGCAAGTGTGGACAATGCGTTCTGCATTTCTATGACACCAGCAAGAAAGGGACACGACGCTGGTGCAGCATGCAACTGTGCGGGAACCGCCTCAAAGTCGCGGCCTACGCGGCTCGCCAACGCCTAAGGACTCACGAGCGATAAGATGCGACTCCAGAGAGAGACCTGACAACGTCATCCACGATTAACAGTCGGCCCGCATCGATAACCCATGACTGCTCGCGTATGGGGATCCAGGCCTCGATGCGCCTCTTCGCATACGACAGCTGCCAACTCGGGACGTAGTGTCTCCCAGGAAATCTCAACGAACCCTAATCGCGCGTAGAACGGGAGGTTCCAGGGCACATCCCGGAACGTGGTCAAAGTTAACATGACGTACCCGGAGACGATCGCCCAGTCGCATACCGCTCGGATGAGGGCTCTGCCTAGGCCGCGGCGCCCGTGAGACGGGTGGACGTCAATCTCTTCAAGATGGGGCAAATCCTCGGCGAGCATTTTTACCAACGCAAAGCCTACGGGTGTGTTGCCCCTTGAGGCCACCCAAAGTCGCCCTTCGAGCGCGGCGTCGGCAAACGTGCGCTCGTCTGTGGTCCCAGCCAGCGCGGACTCCGGTGCGTGCCCTCTGAGCAGCTGTGCCGCCGCCAGCTCAATCGCGGGAAGATCTAGAACATCCGCGACCTGAGCTGGCCGGATCGAGTAGCCCTGTATCGTCAAGCTCCTTGTCTCTCGGGTCCAATCAGACCTGTCCCATCCCCCCGTCCACGTTCAGGTCTACTCCCGTGATGTAAGAAGACTCAGGACCCGAAAGGAACAAAACCGCATCGGCTACTTCCTCGGGCTTGCCTGCACGCTTCATCGGGACCTGCGAGACGAGGCCGCGCAGAGTCTCATCGATCGCGTCCTGCGACATGCCAGTACGCTCCAAAATGGCAGTGGGCACCGGACCTGGACTGACAACGTTAATGCGGATGCCTTTGTTCGCTAGCTCCGCCGTCAACGTACGCGCAAGAGAGCGCACTGCAGCTTTGCTTGCAGAATAGACGCTGGCTCCGGGCATACCGAGCTGGTCCACCACGGAGGCGTTGAGAACAATTGCGGATCCGTCATTCAGATGAGGCAGGGCTTTTTGCACGGTGAAGAAGAGTCCACGAACGTTGACATCGAAGATTTCGTCAAAATGGCCCTCCGTTGCGTCCGCAACCGGGAGGAATTTTCCCACTCCCGCATTGGCAAATAGAACGTCAATCTTGCCCCATTTCTCCGCAACCGTCGTGAAGAGCCGCTGAATGTCGTCGGGTTTGGAAACGTCGGCGCGCACGCCGAGGACATCCCCTCCAATGGCGTTCACCGCTTCATCGAGCGTCTTCTGGTTGCGCCCTGAAATGACCACCTTTGCACCCTCCGTGCGGAACAACTTAGCTGTTGCCAGCCCGATCCCACTGTTCCCGCCAGTCACAACCGCAACCTTTCCTGCAAGCCTTTTCATAAAGCACTCCTTAGAAGCCTCACGGAATCGCATTCGCGTTCCGAGGTTATTTCAATAGTTTGATGAATATCAAACTAGTAAGTTTCAGGCTTCCGCAGCACGATTGTGGAAAAAGCTTCTCATCCAGTTAGAATCAGTGAACTGTCCATGGATATCGAGCAGCTTGCAAAGATCTCAAGGGCCTTGGCCGATCCGACCCGGCTCCGCATCTATGAAGCGATAGCGGCAAGCGATGAGACCTACTGCGGGGAACTGGTCGAACGGGAAGGGCTAACCCCAGGTACGGTGTCCCATCATCTCAAGATTCTGGCAGAGGCGGAACTAATCAACTCGCGTCGCGAAGGACAGTTTATTTACAACCGAGCAATCCCAGAGACGATGAAACGCTACTCAGAAACCCTGACGAAGTTCAGCCGACGACGCTGAATGAGGAGCGAATGCTTCGAAGTTGGACGGGGGCACAGGTTGCGTACAAGGAGATTCAGCGTTGGAATTCCATTGATGCAGCACTCAAGTCTTGGGTGTAACGCAGTCAGTTGGTTTGAACTCCACTGGAAACGATGAACACACGGCCAGAATGAAAGCCGTGTACACCACTCCAGCCTGAGGTAATGAGAAAGTCGGTGGTACCGTCCTGGTTCAAGTCGCCCATGGTCACGGAATCGAATCCGAATGTATCTCCCGGAATTCGACAGGTGAAGGTTTGGATGAGATGTCCGTCCTTGCCGGAATAAAGATAGGCACGCCCACCGCCGACGGCTTCCCTGCTGTACTGCCAGGCACCCACAATCAGGTCGGCGTGGCCATCATGGTCCACATCCCCCGCCACAGACGGACTTGTGCCAAATCCTTCACCGGCGGTTTCACCGGTCAGCGTCAATAGAGGATGGCCGTCTTTCCCGGAATATATGTACACACGACCGGTGGAGGGCCCTTTCGCAGCATTCGACCAGTCGGAGGCATAAATATCTGGCACTCCGTCGCCATCGACGTCGCCAGGTACCGACAAGAACATCGCTCCCAACGCAACTCCCGTTTCATCGGATTCGATGGTGAAGTTCGGCTTGGAAGAGAGCGCGCCGTACACGTAGGTTCGACCGGTTTGTTTGGGTCCAGCGTTGGGCGCGCCGACAATTAGGAAAATATGTTCTTTGTCGGCGAACCCGGCGACTGCACTACCAAAGGCATCGCCAGCACGCTCACCGCTGAGCGTCAACAGCGGGCGTCCATCCTTCCCCGAATAGACATAGGCGCGTCCGGCTTTTTGCCCCACCGCATTGTTTCCTGGCGCCCCGACGATCACGTCCGCGAATCCGTCATGGTTCACATCGCCGATGCCGGAGGCATGTCGGCCGAATTCATCGCCCGAGTTTTCTGCCCGAAGAGTGAGAAGCACACGACCGTCGCGACCCGAGTAGACTTTCGCATAGCCGCCCCCGGGGGCGCTGGCGATCACATCGGGAATGCCATCCCCGTTGGTGTCACCGGCCGCTTCAACCCCTGTGCCGAGTTCGTCGCCGGCATGGCCGTCAGCTGTCCAGAGCAACTTGCCGGACTTCGTCGAATACACGTAGATGCGGCCTGCCTTGTCCCCAGCTTTGCTGCTGGTCGGTGCTGAGGTGACGATATCGGGCACTCCATCGCTATCGACATCGCCAATGTTTCGGGCAATCCATCCAAACTGATCGTTTGTTGTCTCGCCGTCCCATTCGCGGACGATCTTTACCGGCTCGACGAACGGATTGTCAAAGTCCGATCGCGACGGCAAAAGGCTCCGAAAGCGTGGGTCGCTCTCGAGCGCTTTCAGTTCTGGTGTCGCATCGACTTGCGTCATATCGATCTTGCGGGTTGCTTTGGCTTTGGTAAGCCAGGCGAAGGCTTGGTCCGCATCTCCCTTTTGAGCGTAGAGAACACCCAGGCTGAAAAGTGGAGTGGGCACCGAGGACTCGACGTCGAGCGCGTGTTGGTTTGCCGAGATGGCCCGATCCCAGTCTTTGAGCTTCTGATAGGCGAGGGCGAGATTGCGCCAAGCGCGTCCGTTGTTCGGTTCGTGCTTAGTTACTTGTTCCAGGATCCTTGCCGCACCCTCATCGTCATTGGCCTGCAGACGTGCGATGCCTGCGGCTAGCGTTGCTGCGGCCGTGTCGGGCTTGGGCTGCGACGAACATCCGATTTCAATGAAAAGAGATAAAACAAGACATGTTATCGCTGTGAAGCGCGTGAGGTTTATCGGCATAGCTCCTATCTACTAGCCGATCACGAGCGATCTCGCTATCAGAATCTTGCTCTCTGGCGACGTGCTGATTCTGTGGTCTGGCCGGGTCGGAGGCTGGATGGGGTCCGAGCAAATTCCTGGCGGAAGG
>Ga0306920_100016448_pt1 | contig 10192 bp, 13 predicted proteins | sample flu12Cox44000170_FD_204666 | JGI IMG/M metagenome (GOLD analysis project Ga0306920, IMG submission 204666) | Lab enrichment of tropical soil microbial communities from Luquillo Experimental Forest, Puerto Rico - flux4day.12C.oxic.44.000.170 (v2)... | ecosystem: Environmental > Terrestrial >...
GATGAATTTCCGCCGCCTCATGTCAGCCCCCAGACGCCTGCAAGCCGCTATTGCAGGTATGTGCGAATTTTCGCCAGCAGTTGGCGAGGGCTAAAAGGTTTCGGCACATAGTCATCGCAGCCCGCCGTCCGCGCCTTCTTTTCTTCGCCACTGAGCGCGTAAGAGGTGACAGCAATGATCGGGATCGACCGCAGGGTTGGATCGGACTTAATCCGGCTCGTGGCCGTGTAGCCGTCCATGATCGGCAGTTGTATATCAATCAGGATAAGATCGGGCCGCTGCTTTGCTATGGCGGCGAGCGCCTGCTCACCGTCTTCGGCTTCGATGATCTCATAGTCGGTAGGAGCAAGCATATCGCGGATGATCTGGCGATTATCCGGCGGATCCTCGACAACCAGAATGCGCTTGGTCATACCGGCTCCACCTGCCGCTCAACGACGACCGGCAGTGCGAACGTGAACGTCGAGCCTTGTCCAGGCTGCGACGCGACCCGGATTCTGCCGCCGTGCATCTCAATAATGCGCTTTGATATGGCCAGCCCCAAGCCGGTGCCGCCTTTCTTGCGGGTGATGGCGTTGTCGGCCCGCTGAAACTCCTGAAAAAGCTTGGCCTGATCGGCCGCGGAGATGCCGGGACCAGTATCACGGACCGATACATGGAATGAGCCACTGTTGGCTTCGGCCTTGATGGCGACTTCCCCGGCATCAGTGAAATTGATGGCATTGCCGACGAGATTGATCAGCACTTGCGTCAAGCGGCGGCCGTCAAGCACGCGGGAAGTGGCTAGATGTGCGCTCAGGAATGGTACCGAAATAGCTCCGGCGGCTGCGCCTCGCCGCGAAGTTTCGCTGCCGACCGGCGGCCGTGCGCGATGATCTGACGATGGCGGCCGCGGGCGACCAGCCCGACCGCAATGAGGACAAGTGCTAACCGGCGGCAGTGTGTCGGCGCAACGCGGCTACGATGTAATCGCGAATATCTCGGTCGATCCGAACAGCGCGCAACGTAGAGGGGTGGTTGAATGTCAGTTGTTCGAGAACGGCGATGACTTCGGCCGGGCGCAAGTCGGCATCTAGCACTTCCACTCTGGCGAGATCGAATTGACGTTCGTGCGGCGGCACGGCGTTTTCCTCCGCCTTAGACCGCGTGTGGCACCGCCAGGGGCGCGTATAGCCGCGCTACCTATTGGCTACCCGACCGGGTTTTCGGGTAGCACGAAGCGTGAGAAGTACCGATAAAACTGGCATTACTAGCCCCTTTAAGCGCCGAATACCCGTATACCCCCGAAAGCGGACATCGGAACCGGCACGCGTATTACCTTCGGCGCACCAGCTCCGGCAGCTTGGCGATATTCGCCGCAATTCCATTGTACGTGACTGAGCTACGTCTATCATGAAAGCGTGCCCATCGGGCAGACCTTCCCAATGAGGGCGCGACGGGGAATTTAATGCGGCATCTTCGACTAGTGCTCATAGCAGGGGTCCTTTTTGGAGCCTGCAGCTGTTCTCATGATTTGGGTGTCAATTTGTCGAAACCAGATCAAATCAGGTGCCAAGCTGGACCCGATTGCGAGTTGAAATGGAAGAAGGCTTACACATGGGTGCTTGAAAGCTCGGGTTTGAAATTGCAGACCAAAACAGATGGTCTCATCAAAACGGTGCAACCTCCGGGGGACAGTCGAACACTAGTTGTCATTATCACCAAAAACCCTACCTCGCAGTCGAGCATTTATGAGATCGACTTCATTGGAAAATGTTCGAGTATGCTCAGCTGCGTCCCTTCCGTCGCGGAATCCCGCACACGATTTGTAAATTTTGTTTCGGCAGCTGACTAGTGTCATAGGCTTGTTCACCGCGCCTCATCTCACTCCCCACGTCCGATGGCGGCTCAAAAGCTCCGGCAGCTTGGTGATATTCACCGCAATCCTTCGTGCCTCATCCTTGCTGAGCAACTTGGCCGCCGAGGGCCGGCCAGGCTCTTCCTCGAAATAGACGTAAGCGAGCGGTTGTGCACGATCACAACGGACAGGCGTAAAAGGTGGCGTGCGGCTCAACCATAGAAATCATTTTGCGGTGTACGTTCGTCGCAGCCCAATAGCGTTCGCAACGGTCTTACTTACAGGTATTCTGCCGGACAGCATGGCGTTGACGCTAGGGCGCTCAATTCTACGTCGCCTCGCCCAAGCGGCTTGACTGCCATCTTTTTCAATTTCGACCCGCAGTAAGCGGATAACATCTTCCTCGTCAAATATGATACCCGGGCGACCGAACTCAATAGCTGTGCGTTTCGATTTCATTGAGCGTCTCTTCTTCAACATCTCGTGCCGCACCAGCTTGTATGCCGACTAGTGCCCAAACTTAAAGTTCACGCCGACACGGATGATGTTCTCGTTCAGTTTGACAACGTCATTTGCATTCACCAGATGGGCCGCGTTGGCATCATAGCCGCAACTATAGCCGTGATTGCAGACTGCATTCTGCGCCAAGTCGATAAAAAGGTATTCGACCTTGGCGGTCCAATTCTCGGCGAATGCCCATTCCAACCCGGCGCCGACTGTCCAGCCGAATTCAGGGTTGGTCTGCGGCGGCAGGCCGCTTAACCCAGTTTGCACATTCACCCCCGCGCCCCCGGCGGTACCGTAAAGGAGAATGCGGTCCCACGCATAGCCGGCGCGCGCTCGGACCGTTCCGAACCAATTGCTTTGGGTTTTGCAGCTCAATCCGGCGGGGGTCGGTGTAGGAGGCGGAGGACCGGGGGAGGTAAAAATGCTGGTGCAAAAAGCGCTGTTGCTGCTCCCGTTGAGACCTTGCCAGTCGAAATCGCCTTCGACGCCAAATACCCACGCGCCCCACTGGCCACTCACACCGATTGTCGCGCCGACTAGACCGCCATTGACGTTGAAGTTCCCGGTCGAGCTATTGCCCGATGGATTGAAGCTATCGCTCCATTCGCTTTGGCCGAACGCATAGCCGCCGTTGATGCCAATATATCCCCCGCCCCAATCGTAGATCACGGGCACGGGGTAATATGCCGGAGCCACGGGGCGCACGGGAAGATCGGCAGCCAATGCGTGGCCCGCGCCAAGAATCAAAGCCACGGCCACGATGCTAATCCGCCTCATAGGGATTATCTCCAGCGCCCCAATTGGTTCCTCATGTCAGCTTACCGGTTTGGACAATGAAAGGCTGTGGTCAAAAAGCTACACCTAGCGAAAATCGGTGGCCGGGTTCATACTCGAAACAGACATACGCAAGTTGCTGGCCGTCGTGGTCGCGCACGACAAAGCAGGCGGGTAGTTCCTCGACGGACCAGGGCGGCGGGAAGCGGCGCGGCGTCAATCACGCCACCGAGTGGATCAGCCCAGTCAGCGCCACGCGTACCGCCTTTTCGAGATCGGCAGCAGTGAAGCGACGGCCACGCCGTTGCAACTGTGCGGCGACGCGGTCGAGAAACACGCTGCGCTTCTCCACCGGCAGATCGGCGGCGGCGGTCATCACCGCTTCCATCTGTGTATCGGAGACAGGGCGAACATCGTTTGCTGCCTTCGGCCCGGCAGCACCACACCCCCGGCCGGGAACGTGGCGCTGGCGGCCGGACCGGGGCGCGCTGGTGCGTCTTTTCGCACCGGGGAACAGCGGCCAGCGGCGGGACGCATTGGCGGGCGCGCCGGGCGGCCGTCAAAAACGCCTTCGTGGTCTTAGCTGAGCCTTAGCTCAACCGTGCGTCCAAAGCTATTCTTCTCGTCAATACAGCATCTTAGTCGTGACGAGCTGTTTAAATAGCTCTGATCAATGCCAGAATTCGTGATGAACAGCGACTGTCGTCCCAGGCCAAGACCTATACGGTCGGGGATCCGGGCGAGCGCAGCAGCGATAGCGGGCCGTAAGGTTCGGTCCAGTATCCACACTGTCTGAAAACGCTTTTGCCGCAGCATCCTCGCTAGCCGGATCAAATTGAGGCCGCGTCGCGATAATGACTTCAATTCGGTATCATCTGTGCTGCTGCAGGAATCAACGACAACGATTTCACCGCCCCAAACGATTTCACCGCCCCAAAGGTTTCCGCCACAGCTTTGAGCCTCTCCGATCGTTGTACGTAAGGATATATCCAGAAAATGGTTCGCGTCATCGAATCGCTGATCCGGCCGGCCTTATCTTTCACGGAGCTTTAGAGGTGGTGTGGTTTCGTGATGGCTCAAGGAGCACCAAGTGGCGAAGTATTTGAGATCCGGGACAGACGCGATCTCAGATCGTGCCTTGAGTGCGACACAGCGAATTGATCTTTTTAAGCGCGGTGCGGGCCGCGCTCGAATACGAACATGAGCCAGCCGACCAGTGCCGCGCCGGCGCTGAAGGCAGCAATGTCGGTCGTTCGCGACGGCAATAGAATTGTCGCAAGCGCCAATACGGCGAGTGTAAGATTGACGACAAAGACTCTGGCAACGACCTGAATAACGCGGAAGCCGCGATCGGTGGCGCGCTGATAATAATGCGATCGGTGCGCCAACCAAACTGGTTCGCGATTTATCACGCGGCGCAGGAGAGTAATGGTGCTGTCGGCAAGGTAATACAGCGGTAACAACGCCGCGGCGACGCGTCCGCCGCTGCCAGCGAGCGCCAGCAGCAGCCAGCCGAGCAGGAGTCCAATGGGAAGACTACCGACGTCCCCAAGAAAAAGTTTTGCGACCGGCCGGTTGAAAAAGCGAAGCCAATCGTGGCACCGCACAGTGCCAAACTAATGACTGTGTGATACCAAGAAAGGTAGCCAAGCATACCCATGGCGGCGAGGGCGGCGGTGATCGGGACGACCTCGACCACGGTCATCCAGTCGAGTCCGTCCATGAAGTTCACCAGATTGACGAACCACAGTACGCCGATAAATAGGACAATGCGCTCTCCCCACCAAGGCAAAACTGGCAACACGCGCAGCTCCGGGGGGAAGGTCGTCAGGACAACGGCGACTGCGAAGCCTTGCAGCACCAATCGCGGCGCGGCAGCAATCGGACGCTTGTCTGCCATCGCTCCGACCGCCGCGATTAGGAGCACAGCGGCCAATATGACAGCCAGCGGCGACATGCTCGCGCTTGCGCTTCTCGAAAAAAACAAGACGCCAGTCGACACAAGAATGGTCGCGCCAATCACCGCGATTCCGCCGCCTTGGGGCGTCGGTGTTTTGTGGGATGACCGTGAGTTCGGCTTCGCCACGGCGTAACGGGCGAGCCAGGGGCCCAAGGCGACGATCAGCACCGCGCTAAATACGGCCGCCGCCAGCACAATCGCCAGGCCCACAAAAGCCGCAAGGCTATCCTGCATTCCGAGCCTATCCGGGGATTGTAACGGCGTTGCATTAGCACAGTTACAGGACAGCGCAATTTCCGAGTTGGCCCGGAGTTGCGCACTTCGGCGCTGCGGGTACAACTAGGACTGACTGGATCAGGCCAAACGTTGCACGATAGGGCCTGACGGTTTGGCGAGCCTCCTCAAACGTCGCATCGTAAAGCCGCGGCTGCGGCGCCCGAAGCCTTGGTGGCGCAACTCCGTGGCTCGGATGTGCGATGCAACAGGGTAATCGCCAATGGAGGACGTTTTCGAGGATGAGTCGGACCGGCGCTCGGCCGCCATTCTGCGCCCGCTACAAGCCCTCACGCTAGAGCGAAGGCGATATGACGATCGATTGCTAGTGATAGCGGAGCAATGACACCACTGACCGCCGCGCTTCTATCGGACATCGATCGCATCGTCGCGTCGCAGGGGCCGGACGACGACGACAATAATACGTTCTGGCATAACCTCGGCAAGGTGCATCGCGATAAAATCGCGCGCTACGGCTTCGAGACCTTCAAGCGTCACATCAACTTTGGATATGGCTCGTGGCAGATCACCAAATTCGGTAGCCGCTTCACACTGTTCTGTCTCTATGCGCTCATACGGCGCGGCAAGCTGCCGAAAGTGGCGCGCATTGATTGGCACGACGTTAAGCCGATGCCTGTCTGGGGCGAAGCGGTGCGCGACCGCAATAGTTCGGAACAACGCTTGCGCGCCTACGCCTTCTGGTGCGGTCTGATCTGGCAATACGCCGCGCTGAATGACAAACTTGGCTGCTTGTGTCTGGCTGAGCCAAGTCTTGGCGCGCCGATGCCGGTCTGGCTCAACGGTCGCCTGATCTCGCAAGACCTCGCCCTCGCCGCGCTCGACATCAATGTCATGGCGCGTGTTGTTCCGTTGTGTAATGTGCACCGTGTCCTCGAAATCGGCGCTGGTTACGGCAAGCTCGCTTATGTCTTCACATCGCTATTCCCCGACGTGGATTACACTATCGCCGATATTGCGCCGGCGCTCGCGGTGTCGCAAAACTATTTACCTGCCGTGACCAGCGGCAAGGATCTACGGTTCGTCCTGCCGCACGAACTCGATCAGCTGCCCGACAAGCACTTTGATCTCGCCATCAATATCAGTTCGGTCGACGAAATGCCGCCTCCCGTACAGGAGCGCTACCTCAAACGAATTGATCGGCTGTGTCGTGGCCATCTCTATCTGGCCGGTTATGGCAAGCATCTCGGCGAGCGCGTCGGATTGAATGATTTACCCTATGATCCGCGCTGGACTGCGCTCTACGACCAGCCACACGAAGTGTTCCCGCTGTGGGTCGAGAAGGTTTTCGCGATCCCGTAATTGTATGATTCGCGATGCTGTTCTTCGGCTTGAATGTCACTGTTACACCTGCCTCGGTCACAGGGTGTCGAAATCGTTTCTAACTGGATGCTGCATTGAAGTATCGCCCAAGCAAATCTGTGGTCCGCTGTCGCTTCATATGGGCGACGAATTGCATTGGGTACACAACGAAGGTACACAAGCGAACTGTGCAAGCTAAAAAACTCTTGGAAAATCAGTGGGAAGAAGAAAGAAAAGTAAATCCTCCCGCTTCGCTCACTTCGATCGCTCGTCGCTCATGAGGCTTGCGGACTGGGCTGCGGTCGCCGTCGCTGTCGCACTGCCATGGTCGACGAGCGCCGTTGGCGTGGCGATCGCCGCTTGGCTTCTGGTTTTGCTACCGAGTTTGGACGCGGACTCCGTCAAACGCGCTCTCACTAGCCCGGCGGGTGGTTTCGCCGTGGTCCTATGGTGCCTAGGCGTTATCGGCATGTTGTGGGCCGATGTGAGCTGGCACGAGCGTTTTGCCGGTCTGAACAGCTTTCATCGCTTGCTCGCGATTCCGCTGCTGCTCGCCCAATTTCGACGCTCCAGGAACGGCATTTGGGTTGCTTGCGGGTTTTTTATTTCATCCACCGCCTTGTTGATTGCTTCTTATGCGATTGCGTTCGCATTCGGCGATCGATGGCACGGCGTCTATGGCGTGCCGGTGCACGATACGATTTTCCAAGGTTCGGTATTTCTGATCTGCGGGTTTGGCGCCCTTGGCTATGCAATCTTGGTCCGGGAAAAAGGAGCGGCACGCTGGCTGATTGCGTTGTTTGCGATCGGCGCGCTGTTCGTGATGAATTTTGCGTTCGTAACCACCAGCCGTGTTGCTCTTGTGATTGCGCCTCTGCTGCTGTTGCTGCTCGGTTGGCGCTTCTTTCGATGGAAGGGAGCCTTGAGCGCCGTACTGCTTGCAGCGATGATGGGGAGCGCAATGTGGTTTGCCTCACCCGTCCTGCGCGACCGGATCGCACAGTCCGTCGTCGAGATGCAGCAATATCATACTGCCGACGCAGCGACCTCCATCGGTGAACACATCGCTTTTCTCAAGGAATCTTTGCCGATAATCGCGGCGGCGCCGATCATCGGCCACGGTACCGGTTCTATAACTCAGGAATTTCGGCGCATCACGGCTGGAAAAACCGATGTATCTTCAAGGCCGACAGTGAATCCGCACAATCAGACTTTTGCAGTTGCCATTCAATTGGGCGTAATCGGAGCCGTGGTGTTATGGGCGATGTGGATCGCACACATCGCTCTGTTTACCGGACCGAGGGCGTTCGCATGGCTCGGTTTGGTTCTGGTCGCGGAGAATGTTTTATCCTCGATCGTTCATTCCCATTTATTCGATTTCAATAACGGCTGGCTTTATGTGTTGGGCGTGGGCGTGCTCGGTGGCACGATCTTAGGCGAGCGCGACAGCGTGTCGACAAAAACCGAATTCAGCTGATGATGAATATTATAGGGCTTACGCGTGGGCGAGCCGCTTCAGGCTTGCGGATAGAATTTGCTCGGCCCGTTCGATGACCGCGGGCGCGGATACGCCGCGCATGCAAGCGTGGTCGTGATGGCAATGTTTGAGCTTGCGAAGATAGCACGGTGAGCACTCCAAATCGGCTTGTAAAACCGCGGTGCCGCGCTGGTAGGGGCCAATCCAGACTGGATCGGTCGGGCCGAATATGCTGACAACGGGGCGATCAAGTGCCACCGCAAGATGCATCGGCCCTGAATCATTGGTTATGCTGATCGCGGAGCGGCGGATCAGTGCTGCCAACTCGCTTAGCGCCGTCATACCGGCGAGATCGATCGCACCCGGCGACAAAGCCGCCACTTCTTCGCAGACAACACGCTCGCGCTGCGAACCAATCAAGATCACGGCCAAGCCCTTGGACAAGAAATGTGCCGCCACCTTGCCAAACTTCTCGCTGCCCCAGTGTTTTGTTTCCCAGATCGTACCGGGCGCCATGACGACGATGTCTGCTTGATTAACACCGTGTTGGGCCAGCAGTGTCTCAACACGGGAAACCGCCGATTGAGGAATCGGAAACGAAAAATCCGCAGGCTCTCGGTCCAAGCCCAGGATCGGCCCGACGTTCAGATACCGGTCGACCGCGTGCAAGTCGAGCGTGGGCACCGGAATATGATGCGTATAGGCCAGCCAGCTCCCCTCACGCGCGCCTTGCCAGGCGTGCTTGCGCGCCTGCTCTGGAAGTTTTCGCGGCGACGCGTCCCAGACGCCGGCGCGCGGCCGGTCAAATCCGATGCGCGCCGGTGCGCCCGTGGCGAGAGTCAAAGCCGCTGTACGAAACTGGCCGTGCAGATCAACGACCAGATCATAGGCGGCTGCGCGCAATTTGGCCGCCAGTCGGGTGTAGGACGCAAACGGCGTGAGACGCCACGGCGTCGACCAAGCTTCGCGTTCGAACTCGATAATCTGGGTGATCGCGGGGTGATCGCGCAGCAACTCGGCGATCGCGGGAGTCACCAGCCAGTCCAATTGGGCCATCGGATAACGTCGGCGCAATTTGTTTAGGACCGGAATCGTGTGCACCACGTCGCCGACAGCCGACAGCTTGATCAGAAGAATCTTACGGAAATCGCGGTGAGTGAGGTCGGCCGGTGGCAAGATCAAAATAACTCCCTGTCAGAGGACATCAGGCCCAGACCGCGGCGCGCAGATCGGTGTAACGCGCCCATTACGGCTTCGATAATGCCGCCAAAGCGCTAAGGCCGGCTTGGCAGCACCATCTGCAGCAAACGTTTGAAGGAGGCGGAAGTGTGATGCCGAAGCATAGCGATTTGGTGATTACCTTGCGACGTAAGCCAATTGAATTGAATGACACGACGTTCGCCGACAAAAGGTTCGTGGCCATGCCATGAATTGTTGCCGCGCTTGAACGCCAGCAACGTTCCCGCGATCGGGGGTACTTCGACAATGATGTCGTTAAGATCGTTGGACGATCGCAGCAATCGCAGCCGGCCGCCGGGCTGATCCCAACTCTCGTTCATGTAAATGAGAACGGTGATGATTTTGGTCGCTGAATCGGTGTGGATCTTGCCATCGCCTGGGCCGCATCTGCCGCGCACGGTCGTGATCGTTGGTCGTCCTGACAAATCAATTTCAAATTTGTCCTCGAATGCTTCGCGAAATGCTTCGCTGTTGAGTTCGTCAAGCAACGTTTGAAACGCCGAGCCAAACACAACTTGATCGACCGGAAAGCTGCCGGACGTCGAAATCTTCGGATAATCGGCGTTGATTTCGGCCAATCCCTGAGGGGCGATAAATTGCGGCACGATCAGATGTTCAAACGGCTGGCGCACCAGCGGAGTCGTGCGGAATTGCTCGATACCGAGATAATGTAGCACTGCCGATCACCCCTATAAGCCGCGGACAAATACCACGGCGACAAGGTCGCTGTATATTCTTTTCACTCGGCAGCGCAGCTCGATCCCCGGCAATACCAGCGTGTGTCCTCATGTCGGTGGGGCCGCGG
>Ga0306920_100016449_pt1 | contig 10192 bp, 11 predicted proteins | sample flu12Cox44000170_FD_204666 | JGI IMG/M metagenome (GOLD analysis project Ga0306920, IMG submission 204666) | Lab enrichment of tropical soil microbial communities from Luquillo Experimental Forest, Puerto Rico - flux4day.12C.oxic.44.000.170 (v2)... | ecosystem: Environmental > Terrestrial >...
GGGGCCGCTTCCGCAAAGCATCCCGGTCGTTCGTTCCAACTTACTTTACATCGAGAAAAAAGGCTTGCCATCTGCCATGCTGAACCGGCTGCTGCGACTCGCCGCCTTTCAGAACCCGGAGTTCTATAAAGCACAAGCCATGCGGCTTTCAACATATGCCAAGCCGCGGGTGATAAGCTGTGCCGAAGAATTTGCCAATCACATCGCACTCCCCCGCGGATGCCTGGGAGAGGTTACGGCGCTATTGAAGGCCCACAACGTTGAGCCTGACTGGCGCGACGAGCGGTTCGCTGGTACGCCGATCGATGTGCAATTTCAAGGCGAACTTCGTCCGTTGCAGTACCAGGCTGTTTCCGCTCTTGCCGACCACGACGACGGAATCCTGTGCGGCCCGACAGCCTTTGGAAAGACGGCGGTGGCTGCTTGGTTGATTGCCCGGCGGAGAGTCAATACGTTGGTGCTGGTTGATCGGCAGCAATTGCTGGACCAGTGGCGGGTACGGTTGGCGATGTTTCTCGGCCTGCCCTTGAAATCCGTCGGCCAGATCGCCGGTGGGAAGACAAATCGAACTGGTGGGATCGACGTAGGCGTCCTCCAGAGTCTGCACCGGAAAGAAGAGGTCAAGGATTGCGTCGCCGACTACGGCCAGGTGGTTGTCGATGAGTGCCACCATATTTCAGCCTTTACCTTCGAACAGGTGATGAAGCAGGTGAAGGCCAAGTACGTCGTGGGTTTAACGGCGACACCAACCCGCAAGGACGGTCATCACCCTATCATCTATATGCAATGCGGCCCAATACGCTTCAGTTTGAGCGCCCGAAAGATGACCGAGGAGATGCCCTTTGAGCATAAGGTGATCCCCAGATATACGGAGTTCCGACTGGCTCCAGACCTGGTGGATGTAACGATCCACGACGTGTACGCGGCGTTGATAGAGGATCGCCAGCGCAATGAACTGATTGCTCGTGACCTCATCAAGGCCACGCAGGCCGGACGATCACCGCTTCTGCTGACCGGACGAACTGAGCACCTGAAGTACTTTGCCGCCCAGTTCTGTGGCTCGGAAACGAAAGTGTTTGTTCTCAAGGGCGGCGTGGGCAGGAAGCAGCGCCAAGCCACGGCGGAAGATTTGGCTGCCGTACCGGAGGGAACGCAGCGAGTGATCTTGGCCACGGGGAGCTATATCGGGGAGGGCTTCGACGATGCACGGCTGGACACGCTCTTCCTTGCCATGCCGATTTCATGGCGAGGCACTTTGCAGCAGTATGTCGGCGCTTGCATCGCCTGCATGACAACAAGCGGGTCGTTCAAGTGTACGACTATGTCGACGCTCACGTCCCGATGCTCGCCAGAATGTACGAGCGGCGGCTGAAGGGCTACAGTGCGATTGGGTACTCCATCGAGGAACCGCAAACTGCTGACCTCCCTTTGGCCCTTCCGAAACGTATGGGCATTCTTAATGCTCACGGCGGTTGAGTGGCAGAAGTGAGTTACCTTCCGCTCGCAGCCGCGACAGACGGCCGAACGTGGAATCGACTCTCACAGACCTGGGAGTCGCAGCGTGTGCTCGTCACTCGCCCGCGATCGCCTGAGCCGTTCTCCTGCGCGGATGCGCCGAAGCCGTTCAAGGAAGCTTTCAGAAGCCAAGGACTCCTCGGGAATCTCCCACGGCGCGAATTTCACTACTTGGGTACCTACTAGAACACCCTCTCGCAACAAATCACGCATGGTGCGCGGGCTCACTCCGAGACGTTCGGCCGCCTGCTCGGCCGTAAACCCGCGCGATGTAGGCTTTTGTTTCCCGACCGACCTTTCGGCCTCGGAGACCTCTACGGTTTCGAGTACAACCCGGAGACCCAACAGCGCGAAAAGTTCCTCATCGCGGAGACAAAGGATCTGGACGAGGACTTCGTCTACGCCAAGGAGCGGAAACTAGTCGAGGAAGTTAAGGAAGAGCTCGAGTGCGGGCGCCGCTGCCAGATCTTTGCTGTGTACAGTCAGAAGAGAGACGTTCTCGGGCGCCTGGCCTGCATTCTGGCCCAGGAGAGCATTCGCGTGGCGGTATTGAGGACAGAAGTGCCACCTGAGGCACGGGAGGCGTGGTACGAGCGCGAACTGCGAGCTGGCACCCGAGTATTCGTCTGTCATCCGAAGCTTGTTCAGACGGGACTTGATTATGTGGAATATGAATGAGCGGTGATTGGCTCCACTTTGGAACCAGTTGGCGCCTGCTGGGTCTGGGATGCGATGCGAACGGGATGACTGGCGGTCGGGCAGGGAACTGTGCTACCTTGTGTACAAGGGGTACACAATATGGAGACGCTCAAGATCGGGATCCGTGAATTTCGGGAGAAACTGGCAGGTTACCTCGAATCCGGCACGCCTCTGGCCATCACGAGGCACGGCGAGACGCTCGGTTTCTACATTCCGGCCCAGAAACGCAGCCGCAAGGCAGAGCTCGCAGCGATGCGTGCGGCCGCGAAGGACTTGGACGAGATGATTGCCTCCTGGGGCGCCAGCGAGGACCAGTTAATGGAGGAATACAAGAGAATCCGCCGCTCTGCACGCGAGAAGAGGCGGAATGCCAAGTAGAGCTTTGGTCGTGGACGCCAATATTCTGGTGAGGGCGGTCCTGGGGAAGCGGGTGCGGGCGGTGATCGAGGCCCACGCCGAAAGCGCGTCGTTTTCCTTCCGGAAGTTTCGTACAGCGAGGCTGAAGAAAACCTGGCGACCCTCGTTGCCCGGCGCGGTGGCGACCCGGAGAAGGCGCTCTCGCTCTTGCGCTCCCTGCGAAGCCTGATGGTGCCAATTGGAAGTGACGTTTACGGGGAATTCGAGACTGAAGCTCGCCGACGGCTGGCGGCACGGGATCCAGAAGATTGGCCGATTCTGGCCTCTCCGTTGGCCCTTGGCTGCCCAATCTGGACGGAAGACACGGATTTTTTCGGGTGTGGCGTGGCCACGTGGACATCAGACCGCGTCCTCATCTTTCTACAGGAGTGACCATGTTCGGCGAATGGCCGGCCCGGGGAAGATCAAAAATAATCGGGAATGCAAAGACAACGAATCTGGTCCTCCGAAAGTTGGTCTGGCTGGCTGCCCTCCGGAACACGAACGAGCCTCGTGGATAGCTTTGGAACGAGTTGGGCCGCGATGGTTGCGCTCGCAGCACGGCCCGCCTTATCGCCGTCCAGGAGCAAGACAGCCTCGCTGAAGTGCTGTTCGAGAAGGTCTGCTTGCCGGCGAGAAAGCGAGCATCCCATTAGAGCGACGGCGCACCGTATCCCCGCCTGGCGCACCTTGAAGCAGTCAAAGAAACCCTCCACAATGACCACACGCTTGCCGTGGTGAACGGCGCGGCAAAGATTGAAAAGGACAAGCGACTTGCGGAAGCGCGTCGGGAATCGATACTTTGGCTCAGCCTGACCCAAAGCTCTGCCGGCGTATGCCACCAGAGTTCCATCCTCGTTGTGAATCGGGATCACGATCCGACCGGCCATGGAGCCTTTGCCGGGGAACCAGCCAATTCCGAAGTGCTGAGCAGTTTCCGGGCTGATGCCGCGCTCTCGAAGGTAAGGGTGGCGAGAGTCGATGCCTGTCAACGTGAATGGAAGGGGACGGTTCGAGTCCCCGTTCCTCGATGGATCGGCGGGAGGCTCTGTCGCAGCGTGAACCGCGGCGCCTGACGAGCCAAGGTCGGAGTTCATCCCAAGCCAGTCTTGAAGCCGAAGAGCCGCGGCGCGGATTGAGCAGGTTTCCATCGACGCAACGAAATCAAGCACGTTGCCTCCCAGCCGACCCCCTCGCGCCGACACGCACGAGCTGGAATGGCATGCCCAGGCATTCTTCTCGGTGTTCACGATGAAGCTTTGCACGCTGTTCTTTGAGGCATGGGTGGGCAAAGGGCAGCGTCCTCGTATATGGCAGCGATTAACACGGTGCAGCATGATGCCATATTGGGCGAGCGCCATCTCCATCGAGATGTTGGCCTTGACCGCCCGAAAATCAACCCAACTGCGCGTCATTTCTCGTGGATTCCTGATTCAATGGCCGTACAGGGCAGGCTTCGAGCGTCACCAAAGCCGGGGGCTGCAACTGCCGAGGAGTTGGACCTGCAGGTGTTGGAACGTCGGCAAGTTGGCTGAGGAGCTTTTCCAGCGCCTCTACGCCGTCTTCGACAGCCGCCAGTTCCGTTTCATTAAGCGGAATCTCTTGCCGAAGCCGCAGCAGGTTGCTCTTGCCTTCGAGTAAATGGGCTTTAGTCGAGCCCTTGGGGAGGTAGAAGGCACACTTCGCGCACGCCATGCGGTGCGGACACTGATCGAAGAAGTCATAAGTGCAATACCCGTGCCCCAGATCATAGAATTTCCACGGCTCTTGTGCCGCCTTGCTGTTGGCGATGACGTCCCGATCGATCAGCACTTCGATGGCGCGGAGGTTGCGAGCGAAATAACCTGAGCGCCGATAGGAGTTGGCCAGTTTGGTGGGGCTGATGTCCAAATAGTATTGAGTGGAGTTCGCCCACTTGTGGCCCAGCCACTTCTGGAGCTCAAACAGAGACATCGGTTCTTTGGCGTTGAACAGTTGGGAGGCGATGGTCGAGCGGGCGCGATGGCTGGTGATCTTACCGCGAGCATCCGCACGTGGAACGCCTGCCTTCCTGCAGAGCATGGCGATCAGCGTCTTGTTCACATAATGGCGAGGAACCCGGTTACCCCGAAACCTGAACAGAAAATTGACCTCTTCCCCGGTCTTATCGTCGAGGGCGGCTGGCTGAACGGGGCGTTCAGCCTCCCACGCTTTGATGGCTTCTCCCACAATCTGGTCGACCGGCTTGACGAAAGCATGACTGGTTTTGTTCACTGGCACGTCCAGGTTACAAACCGCGTCGGCTGAATTCGAGGAAGGATTCCATTGTTGTTGGGTACATCCAACCCGCAGGCGCACGATCTCGTCGATCCGTAATCCCCCAAAGAGCCACACCAAAGTTAGTGCCCGGACCATCGTTAGCGGGTAATAGTGCATCCGGCAGCCGTGAGATCTGGTTAGATCCTCCTGTTGGAGATTAAGCCCCGCCCAGAGCAATTTGGCCCATACATCGCTGGCGATGACGCGCGGATTGGGTGTAATCAGGGCCCGCAGACTTTGCGGTGCTGCAAAGCAGCGACGCGGATCAAAGCGCCGCGGTATCGACTCCCACTCCTGGATGTCTCGGAAAAACGTGCACAGAGATGAAAGCTGATGGGCTTTCGCCTTTGCTGACAGTGGCGCTCCCAAACGTTTGAGGTATCGATGATCGATCTGGGTCCATTCCCCGATCTTCATGCTGCAGACCGCGGCGACCCACTCGGCGGCGAGTTCGCGTGTCCAGTGGTCCGGCGAGGCGCACTCTGGATGGACAGCCGTCAACCACCGGCCAGCCTTCGCCAAGTAAACGAAATGCCTCTCCTTACTGCTGCGTTGCAAAGTACATGTATCACGCCAGCGTTCAATCCAGCGCAGCCATTTCGGGGCAACACCGTGCCGAACATCTCCTCTGCTCCCAGGCCTGTAGCACTTGGGCAGAGGATGGGGCGTGATGCCGAGGCCCGCCAAGGCCCGAGACAAGACCCCGATGCTTTGTTGGCGGCATTTGCCAGGGGTAGTCTTTCGCTCGGCCTCCAGGAGCTCGGTCGTGAGGTCTTCCAGGCGCGGACTCTTGCTGGCCAGGAGAGCTGTGCAAACCGCCCACTGAACGTCACTCCCACGACCTGTGTATCCCCACGAGCAGATCAGATCGACCACCCTCTTGATGGCACCTTGAATTCGCGAGCGACCGAAGATTCTACATGCCAACGCAGTTCGATCAATCATTCCGACATCTCGGAAGCCATCGAATACTTTCAGGAGATACGTGGCGGCCATAAGAATGGGTCGACTGAAAGTCATCACAGTGGGATATTTCCGGTGATAGGCCTTTGTCGAACAACAGAAGATCTCTAGCCATTCTGCCCGTGTCCATCCCCAGAAGGCTGTGTGTCGCTGGTGCATTTCGAGGATTAAGACGGTCAAGGTTCCTCCACGTGGCTGCTTGGGTGCGCGGGATGGTGGTCATCACGTCATCGATCGGTTTAATCAACCGATGAAGGCTCTTCTTCACCCACGGGGGAAAATGACCACACCGACGCTGACGGGCCACGAGGTAGGCAAGGGCTGACTTTTCGTCCGTGCGTAGACCTGAGAAGCGATCATATCTCGATGGGTCGACTGGCCACGACCAAGCCGTGTCGTCCTGGATTCGAGGTGGATATGGGCTGTTGACGTAGAGCTTATGCAATGAGCATCTCCGTGGTCAACTTATTGCGCTGCGCGTGAATCTCCGCCATGCCACGAGCGATTTTGGCGCCGAGCTCTCGGCCACTCAAATGAATGTAAAGCAGTGTCGTTTGAATACTGCGATGGCCCGCGAACCTTGCGATCTCATGTATGTCCCAGTTGTCGCGTGCTAAATCAGTCAGACAAAGGTGCCGGGAAGTGTGGGTAGTGAACTCGATCATGCCGCTCTCCGCCGCGAGGTCATGCACTACCTTGGACCAGGCCCAGATGGAGATTGGCTTGCCACGATTGCGGCGTGACTCAGAAATGAAAAGGCGTCCTCGGTCATGCGTAAGCTCCCGGCGGCGACTCAAATAGGCCGTCAAGAGCTCGCCGGCGGCCTTCGAATAGGGGACGATCCTGGCGAGGCGATTCTTGGTGTTCTCGGCACGAATTCGAATGGTCTGGAAGGCTGGGTCGATATCGTTGACCTCAAGCCGACAGAGTTCTTGCCTGCGTAGGGTGGAGTCATAGGCTAGCGCAAGCATCAGACGGTTCCGCATGATCTGCTTTCTTGCTGCTGCCAAGATACAGCGCCATTGCTCGTCATTAGGAATCCAGGGAAGCTTGGTGTAGCGCGGAATCAGTCCTCGATCGCGGATGCCTGCGAACCCCTTGCCGGGGGTGTACCTGCCGCGCCCGACCGGATTGCTTGGCCTGATCCCTTCCTCCATTAAGAAATCATAGAAGAGGCGGAGTGCAGTAATACGCTGTTGGAGTGTTGCGTTGGCAAGTCCCTTTTCAGCGCCGAGCGTCACGGTCTTGGAGGTTCGCGCATTGGGGCGCGAAGTTAAGTCGTGGACATATGCCGCAATGTGATCCCTCGCGGCGCTCGTAACATCGGCGCTCTGCCGATGGCTGAATCCCAGATAGTCTTCGAGAGCGCGACTATAGGCGTCGATGGTGTTGCGAGCCAGCCCCAGATTCACTTGTATTGTGACCCAGCGGCGTGCCAGATCGAACTCTGCCGTACGAGGATAACGGTCCCGCCTCACCGGAATCATCAGCGTCCGCCCGGATTCTTTAGACGCAGAAGCTCCGCAACGGATATCACGCCTTCATAAAAACTCTCTGATTCCACATAACGATGAAATCGGACGGCGTCAACGAGCTATGGCGGCTCAACAGGTGCGTCCGCCAGAAATTTCAGAAGGAGGAGCATGCTTGTCCCGCAGACCATTCAGGAGTATCTGCGCTGCTTTAGCAACGAGCTGGGAGAACGCATCTTGGCGACGCATCCTCCCCTACACAAGATGGACGACCCGGTTTCGCCACGGATGAATAGCTTGCTCCGCAGGCCTTACCGCGCCCAGGAGTTGGCGGCCATGGGCGTCGTTCGGCGTTGGGAGCGAGCGCGTGCCGCTGCCGTGGTCGGGGAGTGTGGCACGGGCAAGACGCTTATCGCGCTCGCCGCTGTCCATTGCCACGCCGACGGAAGACCTTATACCGCGCTCGCCATGGTGCCCGGGCACCTGACCGCCAAGATGGCTCGAGAAACTTTCCAAACGTTGCCCAGAGTCGGAGTCTTCTTCATCGACGCTTTGCGCGACCGGGTGCGCAATGGATTCCCGTCCGGCATCAATGAGGTGAAGCTGCGCTACGGCAAGATCGTGCGAGAGGGCTTCCACACCACGCTGACCGATCTTCGTCTGCGGAAGGACTATAGAACGGCTCGGCAGCGTTGGCAGCAGTCGATCTGTTCAGGGCCAGCTCTATTCGTGGTCGGACGAGACCGCTCCAAGTTAGGGTGGTTCTGGCGGCACGCTTACGAGGTGGCGCAGTGCAGCCGCTACTAGGGTAGCGTCGTCAACCCGGACACCGGATGCCCCGTCTACGTTGGGGATGATCGCCTGCTCGCCCCCGACTTCAACAAGGTCCGTCTCAGCGAGATCATCGGAGGACATAGCGAGGAAGAGGAGCACAGAAGCACCAAGGCTCGGCGAAGAGTGTATAACCCACTCTGGCAGGCCGACGGGAAAAGGATCCGCCGTGTGGCGCCGATGGAATTTATCGGTCGTTATCTGTCCGACTGGTTTGACTACGGCATCGGCGACGAAGTACATCAACTGACGGCAGGCGATACGGCGCAGGGCAATGCACTCGGAACTCTCGCCGCTTGCACCGATCGCCTGGTGGTTCTCACCGGCACATTGCTAAGCGGTTATGCCGATGACCTTTACCATCTCTTGTTTCGGCTAGAGGCAGGAAAGATGGTGGGGCTCGGCTATGAGTGGGGCGAAGCGGGTGTGCGATCCTTCGCCGAAACGTATGGGGTGCTGGAGAAAATCACCACGATCCAGCCAGCCGACAATGCCTGCTCCAAGGCGCGCGTAACGACGCAAGTGAAGCGCCGGCCTGGAGCCTCTGCGCTTCTGTTCGAGCAGTTTCTGATGGAGTTGGGAGCGTTCATCTCGCTCGAGGACATCTCGTGCGACCTGCCGACATACAGCGAAGAGGTGATCGGCGTCGAGATGGATCCTCCCTTATGCGCGGCCTACCGCCAGTTGGAGGAAGACGTCAAACGCGCCCTCAAGGAACACCGTGGCAACCAGTCAGTGATGAGTGTGGGGCTCAATGCGCTCTTGATGTATCCCGACCGACCCTACGATCTCGGCGAGTTGTTTGGTTGGGAGTTGAATGAGGAAACCGGCCGACGGGAAAAGTTTCTGATTGGTCGAGCCGAAGATCTGGACCGCGAATGTCTTCAGGCCAAGGAGCGCCGCTTGCTCGAGATCGTCCGGGCTGAGCTTGGAACGGGCCGCCGCTGCCACGTCTATGCAGTTTATACTCGGCAGAGGGACGTCACCCACCGTATCGCAACCATTCTGGCACGGGAAGGCATGCGCGCGGCTGTGCTTACCTCGGACGTGCCCCCGAGAAGCGCGAAGCCTGGTTCGAGAAAAAGCTGCAAGAAAAAGTGCAGGTAACGATCTCTCATCCCAAAATCATCGAGACTGGGCTCGATCTGCTGAGCCACCCTACCTTGATCTTTTATGAATCGGGCTATTCCCTTCACACCTTGCGTCAGGCAAGCCGCCGATCCTGGCGCATTGGACAGTGGCAGCCGGTGCGCGTCTATTACCTCCACTATGAGGACACCGTGCAGACGGCTTGCCTGCGACTGATGGGGAAAAAGCTGCTCGTCTCGTTAGCGATGGAGGGAAAATTCTCCGGGGAGGGCCTTCAAACGCTCGACGATGGCGATGACATGCTAACCGCCATGGCTCGTGAGTTGGTCAACGAACGGGGAATCGGAGAACCGGCCGATCTGGTTTGGCGCCAGATTCAGGCGGAGCAAAACAGAATGCTGCCGGCTGCGGTTAACGATGCCGAACCCATCAAAAACCCTCCCAGCGATCCCTCCGAAACCTTGGCGCCGGTCGCAGAGGTTCAGGTATTACCTCTCCCCAGCCCGCCGATATTCGGATCGCGACCACTGGCGACCAGGGCTGGTCGTCCGAAAAAGAGACCGAATCTTGCTCCTGAACGGGACCAACTCGCCTTGTTTTAACGCTCCCCCAACCGGCAACGGCCCGTTTCAATTTAAACGCAGGCTGACTCCAAGAAAAACCACAAAAGCACAGGCAACTGGTTTCAAGAGAAGTCAGCTCGGGGAACCATCCCCTTATTCCACGTAACTTAGACTTGGTGTTCTGCGAGACCATTTTGTTTTACGAGACAGGCTATTCCATCTATGTTCTACGCCAAGCGAGCCGGCGCAGCTGGAGGATCGGTCAAACCCGGCCCGTCAAAGTGAAGTTTCTCCACTACGACGAGACCATGCAGGAAAGCTGCCTGCGGTTGATGGGCAAGAAGCTCTTGGTGTCCATGGCCATGG
>Ga0306920_100016450_pt1 | contig 10192 bp, 9 predicted proteins | sample flu12Cox44000170_FD_204666 | JGI IMG/M metagenome (GOLD analysis project Ga0306920, IMG submission 204666) | Lab enrichment of tropical soil microbial communities from Luquillo Experimental Forest, Puerto Rico - flux4day.12C.oxic.44.000.170 (v2)... | ecosystem: Environmental > Terrestrial >...
CAAGTAAACATAATCATTTGTGAAAGCAAACAACCCGCCTGCAGGTACAAAACGCGGGCCCTCAAATACGGTCGGAAGCTTATGTTGTCGAGCGAGTTCAGCAATCGTTTCGGCATTGGAACCAAAAAAAATTGGGTCGGGAATAACGCTCAGACCCTCCACCCAAGTGATCTCAGACGATCAAACGCATCAGCAAGCTCGGATCGTTCCTTCACCTCGATGATCTCCAGGTTTATGCCGAGTGTCCGAGCCACATAATCCACATCCTTCCTGTTAAGTGGATTCATAGGATTGGTGGCGTTCAGCAAGAGGCCAAACGTGGTCGCCTGCGGCCGCACCTCCTTGAGCAGTTCGAACCCTCGGCACGTCCGTTATACCCCCAGAAAACTGCCCATGTTGTTGCACCGCCGCGATTGTCTGAGTCGTGCCATAACCAGAAATAGGCGTCATCTGATCATCAGAGTACAGGTATCCTAGCCGCCACGCTTTGGCCGACACGCCGGCAACCTTCATATATGGGCGCTAAGCAGGGGCTGCGACCACGAAGATCAGCCGCTTCATTCATTCAAGTGATATCTCTCGAACCGCCGACGACCAAACAGGCGCCGATACTCAGCGGGAGTCAACCCCGACTTGCGCTTGAACAGGCGGCGGAACGAGGCCGAATCTTCGTAGCCTACCTCCTCACCGATCCGTTCGATGCTGGCATCTGTCGTCTCAAGAATTTGCTTGGCTTCTTCGATACGAACAGTATGAACGTAGTCCATCGGGGCATAACCGGTCGCACGCCTAAACCTGCGCGCGAAGGTTGTCGGCGCGAGGCTTGATCGCTCGACCATAGCGGCGACGGGGGTTCGGGTTGCATAATGCTCCGAAAGCCAAACTTGGCATTCCCGAACCGCCACGTCGCCATGAGGGATGCCTAGCGGCATCGCCATGTAGGGCGCTTGAAGACCACCTTGGTCCGCAAGCAACCAAAACTTGGCCGCTCGCACGGCCTGTTCGATACCTGCATGCTGGGTGATGAGGAAGAGCGCCAATTCTTGCCAAGCATTGGCTCCGCCCGAGGTGATGATGTCGGGACGGGCGTCAGAGCAACAAAGGCTCTTCTCCGGGCGTAGCCGCACCCGTGGATAGCAGAGCCGGAAGAGATCGCGATAAGCCCAATGGGTTGTCGCCTCCAAATCGTTTAGCAAACCTGCCTCCGCCAATACCAAGGCGCCCGAGCACGCTGCGGCGACCCTAGCCCCGCCCTTGTGGACGCTGCGCAGCCAGTCGCACATTGTGGAGTAAGGCTTGCCGAGCGGCTCTGAAGCAGAGACTGACATACCGGGGACTACTACGATATCGGCGCCTTCGGCTTGGTCCAGGCTCAAATCAGCTCTTATCTCCACACCACTCGCGCGCGTAAGCGTCCCCGTCTCTGTTGAAACGATTCGGACATTGAAACGAGGTGTGGGTGGCTCACCGGTGACAAAGGTCTCCCAGCCAACACCGACTGAAGCCATGACATCGCGAAGCCCATAGAGGCTCGATGGCGAGACGCTTCTAGACACGAGCAGATCAACGGAGATGGGTCTTGGAATATTCGGCATTCCCCCTCCGTCTCGCGCTGTGGGTGGTGGATTTGCCCCTGTTTTGGGTATTCTGCCCCTTCTTGACAGCAACATCCAGTGCTCTGATCGGCACCATCAGATCAGGGAGCTGAGCATGACATCCTTCCGAACCATCCGTGGCGAAGTTACCGAGCTAAGTTCGAAGACGCTGGAGTCGTTCGCGGGGCGGTTTCGCGGCGCTCTCATTCGCGAAAACGACGGGGGTTATGAGCAGGCGAGGCGGGTCTGGAACGGCTTGATAGACAAGCGGCCAGCAATGGTTGCGCGGTGCTCGGGCGTCGCGGATGTCGTCGCGGGGATAAACCTCGCCCGGGAACACAACCTTGTTCTCGCTGTCAGAGGTGGCGGCCATAACGTGAGCGGCAGTGGGGTCTGCGACGGGGGTCTTGTGATCGATCTCTCCGCGATGAATGCCGTGCGCGTCGATCAGAAGCAGAGGACTGTCCAAGTCCAGGGGGGCGCTACTCTCGCCGATGTCGATCGCGAGACGCAGATGTTTGGTATGGCGACTACGACGGGCAATGTCTCAAAGACTGGTATCGGTGGCCTAACCTTGGGCGGCGGCTTTGGAAATCTCCGACGAAAATTTGGATTGGGCGTCGACAACTTCGTCTCGGCCGAGGTCGTTACTGCGAACGGAGAAGTCATTCGCGCGGATACATCGGAGAATCCCGACTTGTTCTGGGCCTTGCGCGGCGGGGGCGGGAATTTCGGAGTTGTCACCTCCTTCGATTTCCAACTTCATCACTTGGGGCCCGAGGTCATGTTCGCGGCTCAGTTCTTTCCCATCAGGGTAGCGGGGGCAGCCTTTCGGCGATGGCGCGATTTTGTAGCTAATGCGCCCGATGAAATCAGCTCGATCGCCTTCTTCTGGACGATCCCAAGGACCGATCCGTTCCCTCAAGAGCTACGAGGCGAGCGCGTGTTTTTGTACGGCGCCATGTATGCCGGGTCTCCAGAAGAGGGCGAGAAGGCGCTCAATCCGTTGATGAAGATCGGAACACCGATCCTTGATCTGTCGGCGCGTGGCCCCTACACGCAGTGGCAACAAGCTTTTGACCCGTTCTTTATACCTGGTGCCGTTTACCCCGTCCTCTACGCCTATTGGAAGTCCCTTTACCTGCATGGCCTTGATGACGCCCTGATCGATGACCTCGTCGGCCGGGCCCGAGACCTTCCTGCCGAACAATGCCTCGTTGCGATTTGGCAGCTCGGTGGCGCCATGGCGCGAGTGCCGGAAACCGCAACCGCTTTTGGCCGGCGAAGCGCGCCCTTCCTATTGAGCTATGACTCCTGCTGGACCGATCCAAACCAGAACGATCGCATTATTGCCTGGACACGGCAGCAGATTTCTGCTGCGGAACCCTATTCCCCCGGCGGGTCATATCTCAATTTTCCAGGCGTCGGAGAAGACAGCGAGACTTTGGTGCGGAAGGCATACGGCTCAAACTACGAGCGCTTGGCGCAGGTGAAGAGGATCTATGACCCGGCGAATCTGTTTCGCATCAACCAGAATATTCGACCGGCGACCAACTAGCGTTAGGTTCCCCCGGACCAAGCAATAGGTTGCCCGACTGCATAAAATGTTGCGGCCAGGTAACTTCGACCGGTTTGGGTCAATTCCGGCCGCTGACAGCCGGCTCACGGACCCATCCTGGCGCGCCGGCTTACCCTCTGAAAGCGGACCATATTCGCACTCCTGCATAAGTCGTCAGCTAGGTGCCAATTGCGGTCGAACTTACGGTAAATACTCCGTCCACTGGTGATAGTCACGTCACGCCGGTCGGCCGAGCGCGGTAGCGCGCTACGGTTACTGCAACGGATCCTCACCCTTTCTTCCTGCGAGTCTCGGTACCCGTTAATCGGTGATTGCCTGTCCGGTTACGGCGAAATTAACCGAGCGCCTCAACACTGGCGGCGCTTATTACTTCGTTACCGCATGGATCTACGGATTGAGCCGCATCAACTCGGCAACGGCTTGGACTGACCAGTACTTCGGACAGGTCTCGGCGGCCACCTTCAGCGCCTTTGCCGCTTCATCTGGCTCAGCGCGCAGGATATTCGACTCCCCGATAAAGAAGTACGCCTCACAACGTTGTCCGGGCGTGTCGGCAGCTGCGAGGGTTGCTTCGGGTGAAGCCCGCCCAAGGTAGAGCTCAATCACTGGATAGGGCCATTCCTTGGTCTTCAGGCGTGCTGCGTTGGTCTCAAGCTCGGGGGTTGCCATCTCGCCTGCCCGCGCTTGTGCGAGGAATCGGAACAGCATGGGGTACGCTTCATCTCCCAGTTCGATGGCACGCACCAGGTCGGCGGAAGCCTCCTTGAAGGCGCTCTTGTAGAAGTTTGCGTAGCCGCGACCGGAGTAGGCGTATGCGTGCTCCGGCTTGCTTTCGATATGCTTGCTGTAGTCCGCTATAGCCCGGTCTAGCTCGCCCTTTTCGCGGTATGCCATGGCGCGGCTGAAGTAAGCGAAGGGGTACTTCGAATCGATCTTGATGACCTTGGTGTAATCCGCGATCGCTGGATCGACTTCGCCCTTGGCGGCGTACGCGCTGCCGCGGCCGAAATAAGCGAAAGGATACTTCGGATCGATCTCAATAACTTTGGTGTAATCCGCGATCGCCCGATCGAGTTCGCCTTTGGCGGCGTACATGTTGGCGCGGTCGAAATGAGCCAAGGCATGCTTCGGATCGATCTCAATGACTTTGGTGTAATCCGCGATCGCCCGGTCGTGGTCCTTCCTCTTGGTGTAGGCGTTGCCGCGCTTGTAGTAGGCGGCCAGGTCCTTCGAATTTAGTTCAATTGCCTTGCTGTAGTCACCGATCGCCCGGTCGAGCTCGCCCCTCTCAATCTCAATTGCCTTGGCGTTGTCGGCGATCGCAAGGCCGCTGTCCTTCTTGCCGGCGTAGGCGATGCCGCGGTATCTGTAGGCGGATGCGTGCTTCGGATTGATCTCAATTACCTTGGTAAAGTCCGCGATAGCCCGGTCATAGTCCTTCTTGTCATTGTACACCATGGCCCGGATGTTGTAGGCGGACGCGTCCTTCGGATCGATCTCGATGAGCTTCGTAAAGTCCGCGATGGCCCGGTCGAGCTCGCCCTTTTCGCGGTACACCATGCCGCGGCTAACATAGGCGTTCACGTGTTTCGGATTGAATTCTATGGCTTTGGTATAGTCAGCGATCGCCCGATCGGCGTCCCTCTTGGCGGCGTAGGCGATGCCGCGATTGTTGTAGGCGTTGGCGTACTGAGGAGAGATCTCGATGGCCGTCGTGTAGTCGGCAATGGCGCGGTCGTACTCCATCTTATCGGCGTAGGCAACGCCGCGATTGTTGTAGGCCGCCGCGTACTTAGGAGCGAGCTCAATCGCCTTGGAGTGGTCCGCAATTGCCTGGTCGAGCTGGCGCTTGGCGCGGTAGGCGATGCCGCGGTTGCTGTAGGCGGCCGGGTACTTCGGATCGATCTCGATCGCCTTTGTGAAGTCCGCGATGGCTTGGTCGTGATCCTGCTTGTTAGCGTAGGCGACGCCGCGGTTGCAGTAGGCGATGGCATCTTTCGGATTGATTTCAATTACCTTGGTGTAATCTGCGATCGCCCGATCGCCATCCTTCTTATTGACGTAGGAGAGGCCGCGGTCGCGGTAGGCCGCCGCGAACTGGGGATTGATCTCAATCGCTTTGGTGAAATCCGCAATGGCCGCGTCGTAGTCCTTTTTGGCGCGATGGGCGGCGCCGCGGTTGTAGTAGGCCATTGCATTGCGCGGGTCTTGGCCGATGAGCGCGGTGCAGGCCCGCATGGACAGGTCTTGGTCTCTGTGCTGATTGCAATCGGCACTTGCGTCCGCCAGCGCCGGAGCACTCCACGCGACGAGTATGAGGGAAAAGATCTGGAGAGCGCGCATGCTCTTCCTCCCCTTCGTCGAAGTCAGATGCGCTACACCGCACGCCTTTACTCGCTATGCTGTTCCCTACGGAACACATTGGGCATTGGGCGAATACCTGTAGATGTTTAGCGCCGTCACGCCGACGGCTACAGGCGCGCAGTAGTAGCGCGGTGGCGAGCGCCTATACCGTGTCCCGTCTATTAATCGGGTGATGGTGGCTCAGAAAACACGGGCGTGGCGTGGGCGCATCATGTCGGGAATGGGTCAAGACCGGTCGACTTGAAGGGCCCTGGGTGGCTACGCGGGTTACCTACCGTGGCACGCACGCGGGAGAGTTTGCTGGCATCCTTGCGACGGGCCGGCGTATCGAGTATGCGGGCACGGCTATGGATCGCGTGGAAAACGGCAAGGTGGTGGAGATGTGGCACACCGCAAACATGCATCTTCTGATGCGAAAATTGGAGGCGATGGAACTCCGCCACGGAAACCATGATCGATGAGTGTGAGAATCTCGAGAGCGGAGGCTTTGGGTTGGAGGACATCCTGTCCCTGGATGCGACGGGCCAATTGCAGGCTCTTGCCGCGCTGCGGATCAGCGCAAGGGAGTTGCTAGAGGCTTCCGCCGTCCGAACGGATCGGCTGAATCCAAAGCTGAACGCGGTGGTGTCGCGTGATCTCGATCGCGCATATGCCAGCGCGCAGCTTATCGATGATCGCCGCGCACGACACGAGAGTTTGGGCCGGCTCGCCGGCCTACCCATGACGGTAAAGGACGCGCTGGATGTCGAGGGTCTGCCCGCGTCCGCCGGCATCGAGAGGCTGCTGCGCCGGACCACGACGGATGCAGCAGTTGTCAGCCGGGTCCGCGCCGAGGGTGCGATCACACGCCGGTCAAGGCCGCCGATTGGCAGACCTATAACTCAATCTACGGGACCACCAACAATCCATGGGACTTGGAGCGGACGCCGGGCGGCTCTTCGGGCGGATCAGCCGCGGTACTTGCGGCTGGTCTAACCGCGCTGGAGATCGGTGCCGATATCACCGGGTCACTGCGCGTGCCGGCAAGCTTCTGCGGTGTATTCGCGCACAAACCGACCTATGGAATCGTATCGCAAAGGGGTTTTGCTCCGCTGCCAGGCTTTCCTGCCCAACTAGACTTGGCCGTCGTGGGCCCGATGGCGCGCTCGGCGCGAGACCTGAGCTTGCTTTTGTCGATCATCGCTGACGCGCCAATTCCCACGGAAGCGCCGGCCATCGAACTGAAAACCTTGACGGTGGCGCTCTGGTTGGAGGAGCCTACCTTCACGCTCGACATGGAGGTGAAGAACATGATCACCGCCTTCGCTCGACAGCTCGCGGCCACCGGCGCAATTGTTGAGCCGGTGCGGTGTCCGGTCGACCCCGAGCCGCTCATGTTCGCCTACACAATGCTCCTCTTCGCGTTGACCGGCGCAGATTTGCCGTCAGCTCTGCGCCTCGTCTACGAAATGCTGCGCGGTCCCGCGAAGATCGCGCGCGCCTTGGGCGCCAAGCCGCTGTCCTGGGCCCAGGGTGTCCTGGCCCATACCGCCCGGCATTGGGAGTGGCTGCAAGCGGACGAAACACGGGTGCAAATGGCAGACGCGATGGAGAGCTTTTTCGACCGCCACGACGTTCTGCTGACACCGGTTTGCCCTACCCCGGCGTTTCCCCACGATCATCGCCCATTTCCTCTGCGAAAGCTCGCGTGCTCGGACGGACGGAAGATCGGCTATCTGGAGATTCTGGATTGGATTGCGCTCGCAACGGTCTGCGGGCTTCCGGCTACAATCGTTCCAGCAGGGCTAACCCGTCAAAGATTGCCCGTCGGGGTGCAGATCATTGTCAAGCGCCACGGCGACTCGCGCGCGCTGGCGGTAGCTCAGGCAATCGACGAACAGATCGGCGGGTTCCGAGCTCCGCCCCTAGCTGCCTGAGTTGGCGTAGGCGCATACCCCGTGCAATACTCTGCCGCGGTTTGCCCTTTGCTCCCTTTGGGCGGCGACGGCGCCGCCGCGCCAATGAAGCGCCAACCATGGTCGCGAGGGAGCGCCCTATCGATCGCTGACACGCGCTGGCACTGGTTCGCGCAGCTACGAGTGCCCAATCTCAATTGCGCCCTGACTTCTTTGACTGAAATTTTCTCAATGATCGGGTGAGGAAATTTCACGAGTAATGCACCGTTGCCTCATCATCACATTGGATGCCGACCAAGCGGCCGCGGCGCTTTTCGCCGCTTGCAGGCCTGCTTAGCGCGTGCTCGCTATGGCGTTTGCTCCTTGCCGACAGTCCGCTACGTGATGTGTTACGACCTGCGTCGTCGCTGAAGCCGCGGCGACACCTTCATTAGAAAATCTAGGGCTTATCCAAGACATCATGCTTTGCGCTAGCACCCGAAATCGCGCACTTACCGCCGGGCTTTCTAGCAGTTGCCGGGCTTCTGAAGCCCCCAGCTCTCGCAATAATCGCGACAAGGACCGCCCCTATGAGCGACCGATACGCCTCGATTCCCGCGCCATCTTTGGCGGCCGTGAAAAATACGACACCGTCCACGGCGGCGCGGACCAGGCTCCTGCTCGAGGGCCCGATCGTGCCCACGCTGCTGCGCCTGGCCGCACCCAATGTCCTCAACTTGCTGGCCTTCGCCGGCATGATCACGTTCGACGGATTCTTCCTCGGCCGTATCAGCACCGACGCGCTCGCCGGCGCCTCGCTGGCCTTACCTTGGGTGATGCTGATCCTACAGACGACCGACAGCGGCATGGGCATCGGTGTCTCCTCGGCGGTCTCGCTCGCCGATATTACAACCGTCACATAAAAATAATAAGTTGGCATCAGTAGAGAAGAGAGCAAGCAGATCTCGTGTGAAATCTATGACGTTGTTTAAACGAAATGATTCATCGCGTGTGTTATCCGGATAAATCTGATAATCAGAAGGTATTAGATACAGACTATCTGTTCTCTTATCGTAGTAAGAGTGGCCGGCCCAATAAATTACCACATATGATTTTGATGATTTCGCGCGTTCCGCAACCGTGGCCAACGCGGAGATGATGTCCTCGCGCTTCGAGTCAGGGAGTTCAGTCATGGATATGATGTCTGCCCGACACATGTTGGGATCGTAAGTCTCGGCCAGAGCAAACCCGCGGTGCCGCCCAGCGCACGCCAGCACCGAATGATCCACCCTCCGCCAGGAGCTCGACGCCAGCTGAGGTTGAACTCGCCACAAGCTCCCACAAATCGCTGCTCGCTTGCCGCATTTTGATGCAAGCTTACAGACTAAGACGCACGCATACAGAGCTCCCCGTTGGGGATGACACTTGCTCATGACTAAGCCCCCACGACGTAAGCGAGAGGTAGAGCAGTATGAAGAACGTAGTCGGCTGCATGAGGGAGTGGACCGCATTCTAGATGGTCCACCGGACCTCAGCGTGGACAAATGGGTCGTTCAAGTTCTGGTGGACATCGGCAGTATCATCAAAGCAGCAGCGCCTGCGCTCGACTACGAGGTCGGGCGCGTCATCTCGGGCGTTGACCGTCCACATGGTGATTTTCCGAGCAACCTAACGTGGGAGGGCGCTGGTATTAGCGTGAGTCCCCAACAGAGCGATGCTTGGATAGCTTAGCTAGCGGGGGCTCTGCACTTGGCGACAGCCTGCCGCCGGAAACTCAGCAGCGTGCATTAGCCGCGTTGCTTCGCCCCATCGCCAGAATCTCGCATCATAGCTGGCTCGACGATTTGGTACTCGCGTTAGACGCCTTACGATTCGGAGAAACTCATCCGATAGTGGCTCCTTCGTCTTCTCGTTTGCACGGCTACAAGCAGGGTAGGACTGTTTGGTTGGCTCGACTAAGGGCATTGCGATCTGTTGAGTTCCAGTATCAGGCAAAATTAATGACGAAAGAGAGCGCGTTGTGGGAGGTCGCGTCAGCATTCAAGCGGCGCGATGTGAGATCCCTTAAGAACTGGGAAAAGAGGGCAGAAGAGTTATTCGGAAGCGCTTTCGTTGGGGAAGCACTATCGTGGGCGGGGGCTGCCGGAAGACGCTATCGTCGAATTCAGGACGAACTTTCATGTGGCATGCTTGAGAAATCTGCAGCGGCCCGCGAGCTCGACCATCTGGAAGGTTGCTTTGGAAGCGCTCGGTTGCAACGCATCGCTCAGGTGTACAATGCCGGAAACGAAAGCGGCGCCAGGGGAGAAAGCGGCGCCAGGGGAAATGATAAAGCACGTGCATGTGTGCTTACGGGCCGCCCATTACAGCATGGATCTCCGACAACGCTGGGATTACCGCTGGATGTGCGTGCACCATCAGCGAGTCGCGGCGACTGTCCGCGAAGGAGTCAGTTGAATGCGAGAGCAACAGGTGCCTTACGACCCAGGACTAGCGGATGTACGATCGATGCCGTCTGACCGATCATCAATGCAGGCATGCACCAATAATGGGCTGCCAGGTCCGTGCAACCAGGCCCGGTGTACAATGCCCGGAAACGAAAGCGGTGCCAGGGGAGAAAGCGGTGCCGTAGCAGATCTCCAACCCGTCAATCCGCGAAATGCATCATGACAGAACCTGAGTTGCCCTGCCCTGCACTCCGGCAACCCAGCGCTGGTGCCGTGGTCCAACTACTCGAAAGGTGCGTGACATGACGGACGGAGAAAAAAGGTACACGCTGC
>Ga0306920_100016451_pt1 | contig 10192 bp, 10 predicted proteins | sample flu12Cox44000170_FD_204666 | JGI IMG/M metagenome (GOLD analysis project Ga0306920, IMG submission 204666) | Lab enrichment of tropical soil microbial communities from Luquillo Experimental Forest, Puerto Rico - flux4day.12C.oxic.44.000.170 (v2)... | ecosystem: Environmental > Terrestrial >...
GCCGGCCTCGATGCGCGTCGCGGGATCGGGAATCAGCGTGCTCGGATCGCTCCCGCGCTTGAGCGCGACGATCCGCAGCCGCGTCGAGCTCTGCTCGACCGCGGAGATCGCCTGGCCGACCAGCGCACTGCCCTCGGCCACGCGGATTTCCTCCAAATCGACCTCGGCGCCGCGCCCCGGAAACGACAACTCGAGGAAATCGACGACCGACGGACGCATGATGCTCGCCGCCAGGCGCAGCCCGCCCCACTGGTAGGCCGAGATAACCTGGTCGGCGCCCGCCATCCGCAAGCGCTGCAGTCCGCCTTCCGATTCGCCGCGCGCGTGGATGAGAATCTTCGGGTTCATCGCGCGCGCCGAGAGCGTGACGTAAACGTTGTCGGCGTCCGACGCAGTCGCCGCGACGAGAGCGCGCGCGCGCCGCACGCCCGCCTCTTCCAGCACGCGGTCCTCGAGCGCGGAACCGATCACGTAGAGCAGGTCCTGCGCCACCAGATCGGCCTCGCGCGCGGGATCGCGCTCGATCGCCACCACCTGGCCGCCGGCGCGCGTGATTTCGTCGGCGACTACCCGGCCCATCCGGCCGAAACCGCATATCACGATGTGGCCCTCGAGTTGTTCGATCTTGCGCTTCATCGCAACCCTCCCGACCATTTCGCGAAACTGGCCCTCGACCACGAACTGGGTGATGGCGGCGAAGAGATAGAACGCGGTGCCGACGCCGACCACGATCAGCCCCATCGTGAAAATCCGCCCTGCCGTATCGAGGTGCTTAACTTCCTCGTAGCCGACGGTGGAGATGGTGATGACGGTCATGTAGAGCGCGTCGAACGCGGACATGTGCTCGATCGCCATGTAGCCGACCGTGCCGCCGATCGTGAGGGTCACGATCCCGCCAATCGCGAGCAGGAACCTGCGTCCCGGGGTCATCGTCCGATGTGCGGATGTACCTGCGTACCTGCGCGCGTCCGCCACCGCTCCCCCGCCTGCCGCCTACGCAGAAATCACGGCGTCTCGTGCGCTTCGAGCCAGCGCTCGGCGTCGATCGCCGCCATGCATCCGGTGCCCGCCGCGGTCACCGCCTGGCGATAAACCTTGTCGGCGACGTCGCCGGCCGCGAACACGCCCTCGATGTTGGTGCAGGTCGATCCGCCGCGGACCTTGAGGTAGCCGACCTCGTCCATCTCGAGCTGGCCCGCGAAGAGCTGGGTGTTGGGCTGATGGCCGATCGCGACGAACACGGCGTCGGTGCGAAAATCGCTCGCGGCACCGGAATTTACGTCGCGCAGCCGCACGCCGCTTACGCCGGCCCTCTGCTCGCCGAAGATTTCCTCGACCACGGAATTCCAGACGAAGGCGATCTTCGGATTGGCGGCGGCGCGGTCCTGCATGATCTTGGAGGCGCGCAGGGCGCCGCGCCGATGCACGATCGTCACCTTGGAACAAAAGCGCGTGAGAAACGTCGCCTCTTCCATCGCGGTGTCGCCGCCGCCGACCACCACCGCCTCCTTGTTTCTGAAAAACGCGCCGTCGCACGTCGCGCACGCGCTCACGCCGTAGCCCATCAGCCGCTTTTCCGATTCGATCCCGAGCAGCTTGGCCGACGCGCCGGTCGCGATGATCAGAGCTTCGGCGCGGATCGTCGCGCCGTTGACGTGCACGCCGAACGGACGCCGGCTCAGATCGACCGCGGTCACTTCGCCGATCGTGAACTTCGTGCCGAAGCGCTCGGCCTGGCGCCGGAAGATCTCCATCATCTCGGGACCCTGTATGCCCTTTTCGAAGCCGGGATAGTTCTCGACCTCGGTGGTGATGGTAAGCTGGCCGCCGGGCTGCGCGCCCTCGACGAGCGTCGGCGCGAGGTTGGCGCGCGCCGTGTAAAGCGCGGCAGTAAGCCCCGCCGGGCCGGAACCGAGGATCACGACTCTATAACTTTCGTCTGGCATGTATCTTCCGCTTCGCCGATCCGGGACAGGAATCGCGCCTCCTAGCGTTATTCTACCGCTTTATTGTGTCTGCTCATCGCGTCAACATAAGCTCTTAGCCGCCGCCCCCGATGCCGCGCAAGAAGCCGACCGCCAAGCCTCGCGACCCCGCCACGCGCGCTGCGCTTACGCATCTCGACCGCCGCGGCCGCATACGGATGGTCGATGTCGGCGAAAAGCCGGTGACGCGGCGCGAGGCGCTGGCGCGCGGCGCGGTCAGGATGGAGCCGGCGACCCTGGACGCCATCGTCGGCGGACGGCTCAAGAAGGGCGAAGCGCTCGCCGCCGCGCGGCTTGCCGGAATCATGGCGGCCAAGCGCACGCATGAGCTGATTCCGCTCTGCCATCAGATTCCGCTCGAGGTCGTCGAGATCGAATTTCGCCCCGACCCGTCCGCCGCGACGCTTCATATCCAGGCCCGCGCGGCGACCACGTCGCGCACCGGCGTGGAGATGGAGGCGCTGGTGGCGCTGAGCGCCGCGGCGCTTACGATTTACGACATGGCCAAGGCGATCGACCGCGCGATGACGATCGACGCTATCCGGCTGGTCGGAAAGTCCGGCGGACGCAGCGGCGCCTTCCGCCGCGCGGGCGAGCCGCGATGGCCGGCTTCCGCGGAAAGTTGAAATTTTGAAGCTCTCTTTGCCGAATGGCGATTCGATAACGCCGGCGCGGGTCTTTCTCAAAAAAGGCCGCGACGGACCGGTGCGCGGCGGCAATCCCTGGGTCTTCTCGCAGGCAATCGATCGCGTCGAGCCCGCCGCGACCGAACCCGGCGCCCGCGTATGGGTGCTCGACGCGGCCGGAGCGACGCTCGGCCACGGCTATTACAATTCCGCGACCACGATCGCGGTGCGGATGCTCGCGCTCGACGGAGAGCCCGGCCCTGCGGAAATCGTCGGCTGGCGAATCGAACGCGCGCTCAACCTGCGCGAGCGCGTCGTCGATGCGGACACGGACTGCTACCGGCTGCTCAACGGCGACGGCGACGGCCTCTCGGGCGTGGTCGTGGATCGCTATGGCGAGGCCGCGGTGATGCAACTGCTGACGGCGGGCGCCGAGCGGATGCGCGATGAGATTGTCGGGCATCTGCAGGCCGCAACCTCGGCGCGGATGATTTTCGAGCGCAGCCAGGGCGCCGTGCGCCGGCAGGAAGGGCTCGAAGACCGCGTCGGCGCGATCGTGGGCGCGCCCGCGGGCGAATCGGTGGTGCGCGAAAACGGCATCCGGATGACGGTCGATCTCGAGCGCGGTCAGAAGACCGGCGCGTTTCTCGATCAGCGCGAGAATCGCGCACGGTTCGGAGCGCTCGCCGCGGGCGCGCGGGTGCTCGACCTGTGCTGCCACACCGGAGGTTTCGCCTTGAACGCAATCAAGGGCGGCGCACGCGAAGTCGTGGCCATTGATACTTCGGCGCACGCGCTCGATTACGCCCGGCGCAACCTGGAACTCAACGGATATCCGGTCAACTCCATCCGCTTCGTGCATGCCGAAGCGGGCGATTTTCTGAGCGCCGGCGGCGGCGAGCGTTTCGATCCGTTCGATCTGATCGTCCTCGACCCGTCGCCCTTTGCGCGCAGCCGCGCCGACGCGCGGCGTGCCGAGCATCTTTACGTCGAACTCAATGCGCTTGCGCTCGGCGCGCTGGCCCTGGGCGGCTTCCTGATGACGTTCAGTTGTTCGTCGCACTTTTGCGGCGAAGATTTCGTCCGCGCAGTACGGATCGCCGAAGGGCGCTCGCGGCGCCGCCGGATGCGCCTGCTTGCGCGGCTCGGCCCCGGCCCCGACCATCCGGTGCTGCTCGGCCATCCGGAGGGCGAATATCTGACCGGCGTGCTGCTGCGCGATCTCGGGTGAGCGCCCTTGTCCTGGAGAGAAATCTTTCGATCACTCTGCGACGAGCACCGGGAGTATAATCGCCGGAAATGAAACTCGAGCGGCTCGACCACTTTGGAATCGAGGTCGGCGACCTGGCGCGCGCCGAGCGCTTTTACACCGACGTCCTCGGACTCGGCGTCGTCGCGCGTCTCGGCGACCAGGTGCTGCTGGATTGCGGCGGCCAGAACCTGGCGCTGTTTGGGGTTGCGCGCCCGCCCGTGGCGGCGGCGGAACGCAAGGCGCGCATCGCGCATCCGCTCGGCCGCGGCCATCATGCGTTTCGCGTCGGCCGCGCCGATTTCGCCGTCGCCAGGGACCGCCTCGCCGCGGCCGGCGTCGAGAGCGCCGCGCCGATCGACTGGGGCGATCACGATTGCCTCTATTTCCTCGACCCCGACGGCAATCTGCTCGAGATCGTAAGCTATAGATAAGACCGCTTGGCGGCCGCTCTCCGCCCCGCGGCGCGACGCTTAGCGGCGCACGCGCACGCCGAGCGTCATGCTGGAGGCCGAGATTTCGTTGACCAGATGGGCCGCCTCGCGCAGTTCGGGCCGGTTGGCGAGCTGCAGCCACTGGGGCTCGGCGCTCATCGGACCGCCCTTGAGCGAGATCGCGCGCAGGTTGATCGCGATGTCGAGCAGCATCAGGTCGTGCGGCAGCGACGCGTGCGCGGGCGCGTCGGAAGGGTAGTACTCGAGGCCCGCGACCAGCAGGTGCAGATCCTCTTCGCTCATCCGCGCTAGCCGCAGCACGTCGTCGAGGTCTATCTTCTCCATCTTTCTCCTTGACCTTGCGGCAGCATAGCAGGCGCGCCGCCTGTGCGCAGCGCGCCGCGCATTCGGGTTGCCGGAGAGGCGGACGGTGTGCCATGAAGCAGTCAGTCCGCGGCGAGCGCGCCCAAAGGAGCACCCCGGTGAAGTTCGGCCTCTTCTACCAGCTACCCTGCACGGCGGAGCAATCCGAGCCGCTCCGCTACCGGGAGACGCTCGAACAGATCGTGCTCGCCGACCAGCTCGGCTTCGACGTCGCGTGGATGGCTGAGCTGCACTTCTTCAAAAACTTTTCGATCATGCCGTCGCCGCTGATGGTCGCGGTCGCCGCGGCCGAGCGCACGCGGCGCATCCGGCTCGGCACCGCGGTGACGCTGCTCCCGTTCCATCATCCGCTGCGCGCCGCCGAGGAAGCCGCCACCGCCGACCTGTTGACCGGCGGGCGGCTGGAATATGGCGCCGGCCGCGGCACGATCGCGGTGCACTTCCAGGGGTTTGGAGTGCCGCGCGACGAAAGCCGCGAGCGCTTCGAGGAGACGCTCGAGATAATCGTGCGCGCGTGGACCGCCGAGCGGGTCACCTACGACGGCCGCTTCTATCAGGTCGCCGATATCGCGGTCGAGCCGCGCCCGCTCCAGAAGCCGCATCCGCCGATCCGCATCGCCGCGAACAGCGCCGAAACGGCCGAATTCGCCGGCCGCAAGGGTTACGACGTCCTGGTCGCCTCCCCGATTAACCCGGTGCCCGGTTTCTATGAGCACATCCGCGCCTATCGCGCGGCGCTCAAGGCGGGCGCGCGCCCCGATCATCCGGGCGACGTCGCCGCGCTCTTTTTCGTTTGCCCGCATGACAGCCGCGCCGCCGCGCGCGCCGAAGCGGAGCGAAGCCTGCTCCACTACTTCCGCACCATCGGCGAGCAGGCGCTGGCCGGCGGACGCGGCCAGTACGAGGGCTCCTACGCCTATCTCGAGCAGGTGCGCGAGCGCGCGGCCGCGATGACTTACGAGATCGTCGAGGAGACGATGGCGGTTTACGGATCGCCCGCGGAATGCATCGCGCGCATCAACGAGGTTTACGCGCACAGCCGGATCGATCAGCTCGTATGCTGGTTCAACGCGGGCGGTTTGATACCGCATCGCGACGTGATGGCGACGATGGAACGCTTCGCGGCGAAAGTGATGCCGGCCGTGCGCAGCCTCGGCGCGAAGTGAGCATCTTCGCCTGACGATGTTTGATGAATAGTCGGCGGCGCCGAAGAAATACTCACCGGCGATGGCGGAGCATCACGAAATAGCCACTTTCCCGCGCGGCGCGAAGCGGCCGGCCGCGATCGACGAGCTCGCCACCGCGATCGAGGCGGACGGCGGCGCGGCGCTCGCCGCCTATCAGGAGCCGATCGGCGCGCACTGGCAGATTTTTGCGCTCGTGCCGTCCGCGATGCTTCAGGGCACGCCGTTCCAACGCGATCTAAGCCCGGCGCACATGAAGCGCCTCGGCGAAGTGATGAAGAAGCTCAGCCGCTTCACCGAACCGGTGGTCGTGGTGCGCGCCGACGGCGGCTACTGGACTCCCAACGGCAACCATCGCCGCGCGGCCGCGACCAGGCTCGGAGCAAAGACGATCCCGGCGATAGTTATTCCGGACGCCGAGGTCGCCTATCAGATTCTCGCGCTCAACACCGAGAAGGCGCACAACCTGAAGGACAAGGCGCTCGAAGTTATCCGGATGTATCGCGCGCGGCTGGAGGCCGCGCCGCGCGCACTCGAAAAGGACTTCGCCTTCGAGTTCGAGCGCGCCCACTTCATCACGCTCGGCATCCTGTACGACCGGGTGAAGCGCTTTTCGGGCGGGGTTTACGCGCCGCTCTTGAGCCGCGTTGACGGCTTTCTCGCGAAGCCCCTGCGCGAGGCCGCCGAGGAGCGCGAAGAGCGGGCCGCGCTGGTCGCGCGCGCCGACGAAGTGCTGACCGCCCTGGTCGCGCGGGGCAAGAAACGCGGCCTCACCCATCCGTACCTCAAGAATTACATCGCCGCGCGATGCAATCCGCTAAGCCGCGCGCGCAAGAATCTGCCCACCTGCCGCACCGCGCTGAACGGCATGATCAAGGCGCTGGAGGAATTCGACCTCGGCAAGATTCATTTCGGCCAGATTCAGAGCGCGGCCGCGATGGTCGCCGCCGCCACGCTCGAACCCTCGTAGCGTCATGCGACGCTATCGAATCGATCATTTGTAAAAACCTTCGGTCACGTCCGAGACCGGCGCGGGTGGAAACCATCCCGCGCCCGCTCTCAACGAGGCGCGTTTTCAGGAAAGACTCGAAATGCTCCGCGCGAGCTATCCGAACCATGACCATCTGGTTCGCGGGCTCGACAGCTTCATGCGCGAAGCGCCGGACGATGAAACGGTACGCATCAATCCGATCGACTACGCGGCCAGGCATGCGCTCGATGAAGCCGAGGTCATCGATCTGTTCCTGCACGCGCGCAAGGCGGGCCTGTTCACCATGGAGTGGCACTATGTGTGCCACGGCTGCGGGACGATTATCGAAAGCTTTCAGACGTTGAACGCTGGCCATGATCGCGTCGCCGATCGTCTTGAAGCGTGATCAGTTCCTCGCCCGCGCCGTCGTTGAAGCGCTTCATCTGCGCAAGCATCTGTTGCGCAACGCGTGAACGACCCTTGCACGCGCTCCGCCAGGTTGGCGCGGGCGGAAAAAGCGTTCAGGCCGCGGCCGGCACCAGGCTCAGCTCGAAGCTCCCCGGCTCGAGACCTGCCATCGCGCGGAGCGCGACTTTGATTCCCACCCGGCGCTCCAGCTCTTCAAGGTCGCGCGCGCCGTGATCGTAAAGATAGCGCGCAACCGCGGGATGAACCTTGACCAGCAGCATGTCGTCGCCGCTGCGGCGGCGGGCCTCGCGATGGATTCCACGCAGGACCTCGGCGGCGAGCGTCGGCACGGACTTGACCACGCGGCGGCCTTCGCAATGCGGACACGGGTCGGTGAGCAATTCCTCGAGGCTCTCGCGCGTGCGCTTGCGCGTCATCTGGACGAGCCCGAGTTCGGAGATTTTGAGCGCCGCGGTGCGCGCCTTGTCGCGGCGCTGCGCCTCGCGCAGCGCGTCGCTGACCTTCTTGCGGTCGGCCTCGCGCGACATGTCGATGAAATCGACGATGATGATCCCGCCGATATTGCGCAGGCGCAGCTGCTTGACCACCTCTTCGACCGCTTCGAGGTTGGTGCGCAGCACCGTCTCGTCCTGGTTGCTCTTGCCGACGAAGCGTCCGGTGTTGACGTCGATCGCGGTGAGCGCCTCGGCCTGATCGAAAACTAGGTAGCCGCCCGACTTGAGCCAGACCTTGCGCTCGAGCGCGCGCTCGATCTGCGGCTCGATCTTGAAATGGTCGAAAATCGGCTCGGCGCCCTGGTACACGCTGAGCCGCGAGCGCAGACGCGGCATGTAGTGCTGGACGAATTGCGCGATGCGCTCGAAGGTCTCGGGATCGTCGCACCAGAGCTTGTCGATCTCGCTGGAAAAGAGATCGCGCACCGTGCGCAGGGCGACGTCGAGGTCGCTGTACAGGATCGCGGCCGGCGGGCTGCTCTCGCTCTTGGCCAGGATGGACGCCCACAGCCGCGTAAGGAAATTCGCGTCGCGCTGGATTTCGCGCTTGCTCACCCCTTCGCACGCCGTGCGCACGATGAAGCCCCCCTGTACGCGGCCGAGCTCTTTGACCGCCGCGCGCAGCCGCGCGCGCTCCTCGGCGCTTCCGATCCGGCGCGAAACGCCGACGTGGCCGCTCGTCGGCATGTACACCAGATGGCGCCCCGGGAGCGAAATCGAAGAGGTCAGCCGCGCGCCCTTGGTGCCCATCGGCTCCTTGGCGATCTGCACGATGATCTCCTGATTGCGGCGCAGTTGCTGCTCGATCGGCAGACGGCTTCGCTGCTCGTGCACGCGCGGACGCCGGCGCTTGTGCGCCTTGCCGCCGCGTCTGCGTCGCCGGCGACGGCGCTTGGTGCCCGGCGCAAGCGTCTCGCCCGCAGCCTCGAGCGCGGCCGCCTCGCCTTCGACGGGCGCCACGGATAGCTCCCCGATGCCGGGTTCAACGCCTCCCTGGTCTGCTTCGACGTTCTCCGCCCTGACGTTCTCCGCCCTGACGTTCGCCTGCCCGGCGCTTGCCCGGCCGGCGCTTTCCGGCAAAGCGCCCTCGCGCTCGGCGCTCTCCCGCCGAACCTCCTCCTCCTCGGCCAACTCCTGCAGGTCTTGCGTGTCCTCCTGCAGGTCCTGTGGCTCCTCTGGCGCTTCGGAGCGCTCATCGTCAACCGGATAGGTCTCGACCTCCTCGCCAATCACCTCGGCGATCGAACCCACGGTCTGCACGTCGTCGTGAAAATCCGAGACGTGCAGAAAGCCGGCCTTTTCCAGGCCGATATCGACGAACGCGGCCTGCATCCCGGGCAACACGCGCGTGACCTTGCCCTTGTAGATGTTGCCGGCAAGGCCGCGATGCTGCTGGCGTTCGAGATAGAGCTCGGTGAGCGAGCCGTCTTCGAGCAGCGCGACGCGCACTTCGAGCGCGCTCGCATTAATCACAATTTCACGTTTCACAAAAGACCCGCGGACGAGGGAGGGGAAGGTCGGTCAAGCAGGGCGGCGACACGAGGTGCGCCGCACGCATCGCCTTTGAACCGCCCGACAGCTTCGCGGCGGTTTGAATGCAGGCGCCGCTGCGGTTTCGTCGCTGATTGCTCCACCGATCGAGTATGCCATTTGGGGACTTATTGCGAATCATACGGAGCGGATCGTGAGTCCGCAAGGCGCATCGGCGCGGAGCATAAACACGTTCTGCGCCGCGTCCGTCGCCTTGACATGGTTCTCGGCTGCCGATAGTCGTTTTTGTGATGTCTGCAGCGATCGACACCCTGGCGCTGCGTCCTTCGGGGATGGCCCTGCTCAACAGCAAGGTACTCATCCTCAACCGCTCCTACCTGCCCGTCCACGTTACTTCGGTCAAGCGCGCCTTTGCCCTGCTCTACCAGGGGGTGGCGCGCGCGGTTGACGAGCAGTATCGCACGTTCGATTTTGCGAGCTGGCGCGACCTCGCGATCGAGACCCATCACGAGCGCCTGGGTACCGTCGGCGGTATCGTGCGGGTGCCGCGGGTGCTGCTGCTGACCGCCTATGAGCGGGTGCCGCGCCGCCACGTGCGTTTTTCGCGCTTCAACATCTTCGCCCGCGACAACAACACCTGTCAGTACTGCGGACGGCGCTTCGCGCGCACCGAACTTAACCTCGACCACGTGCTGCCGCGCTCGCGCGGCGGGCTCTCGACCTGGGAAAACATCGTCTGCTCCTGCCATAACTGCAATCGGCGCAAGGGCGGCCGCACGCCGGACGAGGCGCGTATGGCGCTCGTGCGCAAGCCGACGCGCCCGCACTGGACGCCGTTCAGCGCCGAGATGTTCAGCCTCAAGCGCTATCGCGAATGGATGCCGTACCTGACCGCGGTGGACAGTGCCTACTGGAACACTGAATTGCAAGAGTAGCCACTAATTTT
>Ga0306920_100016452_pt1 | contig 10192 bp, 8 predicted proteins | sample flu12Cox44000170_FD_204666 | JGI IMG/M metagenome (GOLD analysis project Ga0306920, IMG submission 204666) | Lab enrichment of tropical soil microbial communities from Luquillo Experimental Forest, Puerto Rico - flux4day.12C.oxic.44.000.170 (v2)... | ecosystem: Environmental > Terrestrial >...
GATCTCTTCGGGGCCCGGCTCGCGGCCCAGCCGCTGGACGAGCAGCCGCGTGACGCGCAGCAGCTTGTTGATGGTCTCGACCATGTGCACGGGTATGCGGATGGTGCGTCCCTGGTCGGCGATCGCGCGCGACATCGACTGGCGTATCCACCAGGTCGCGTAAGTCGAAAATTTGTAGCCGCGCTGGTATTCGAATTTGTCCACCGCGCGCATCAGGCCGATGTTGCCTTCCTGGATCAGATCGAGGAAGCCCAAGCCGCGGTTCGTGTAGCGCTTGGCCAAGCTCACAACGAGGCGCAGGTTGGCCTCGGTTAACTCCTTCTTGGCGCGCCGGCTCTTGTGCTGTCCGGCTGCGATGATCTCGATCGAGCGGCTGAAGTCATCGCCGCTGGTTTTGACCCGCCGTTCGACCGCCTTCATCGTGCGCTGCGCTTCGCGGATGCGCGCCGCAATGTCGAGCAGATTCTCGCGGGTGCCGTTGACCTTGAGCACGTGGCGGCGATCTTCGGCCTCGGCGGCTTCCCTGATGAGCTGGGTCTTGGAGCGGCCCGTTGCCTCCTCGTAGCGCTCGACGATCTGATGGGCCTGGCGGAACTGGTCGAGCTGATGGCGCATCTCGGCGATCACGGCCTCGCGCACATGGCGCGAAAGCCCCATCGCGATCAATGCCGCCTTGACCCGCTCGCGCGTGCGCTGGTAGTTGCGCTCGAGCTTCGGCTTGCGCCGCGGACCCGGACGCTCGTGCAGTTCCCCTTCCAGGTCTTCGAGCTTGCCGCGCAGGTCCTTCAGTTTCTTCGTCGAGTCATGGAGCTTCTTGAGCAGCTTCTCATTGGCTTCGGGCCCGCGCTCCTCATCCGGATCCGCTGGTTCTTCGCTTTCCTCGAAGATATCGCGCAGGTCGGCCTCGCCCGCCTCGATGCGCTCGCCGAGGTCGATCAGAAAATCCAGCGTTACGGGCGACTTGAGGACCTCTTCTTCGACCTCCTGCTCGCCGGCCTCGATCCGCTTGGCGATTTCGACCTCCTGCTCGCGCGAGAGCAGCTGGAAGTTGCCCATCTCCTTGAGATAGAGGCGAACGGGGTCGGACGAATCGCCCGCTGGCTCCGCGGTCTCTTCTTCGGCCTCTTTCTCGGGTTCTGCTTCGATTTCGCCCTCGGCCCCCTCGGTGGGGACCTCTTCGAGGACTTTTATGTCCATGTCCTCGAAGCTCTCGAGCGCGGCGCGCAAATCGGTGGGCGAGGCCACGTCCTGAGGCAGGAAGTCATTGACCTGGTCGAAGGTCAGGTAGCCCTGCTCGCGGCCGAGGTCCACCAGCCCCTGAAGATCTTTCCCTTCGTACTTTTGCTTCATACAGCTAGCGTCTTCCGTCCTGGCCGTCTTGACCGGCTGTCGGGGGCGGGTCGATCGATACGGGAGTATGCGGCACGCAAGAGAAAGCCCGGTAAGCACTCGTTGCGTGCCGCTTCAGAGAGATCAAATTGAATAAGAGAGGCCGATTCTGGCAAAGCACCCCATTATATGGGTCGTCATCAAGCAAGTCAAAGAAGAAAGAGATCCACTCGAAAACCAGAACTTTTGCGTTTGGCCTATGTGGTTCTTTGGCCCCCTCCTAATATTCCCCGCACTTTTCAATTTAGCAACTATTTCGTCTTTGCGCATCGGGGAAGCATGCTCCCTGTGCGCCGTTTGCCTGCCGTGATGGCTTGCTTCAAAGTTCATACGCCGGGTCCCGCAATTGGCTACGCGTCGCGGCCCCGATCTAGCCGGTTTTGCGGCCAGAGGTAGCGTCCTTTGTCGATTCATATCGTCATTCTGGCGGCAAGCTTCGCCGTCATCCTTGCGGGCTCCGAGATGTTCACCAACGGGGTCGAATGGGCGGGCCATCACCTAAGCCTCTCCGAGGCCGCTGTCGGGAGTCTGCTTGCCGCCGTCGGTACCGCCCTGCCGGAGACGCTGATTCCCGCGGTTGCGCTGCTGATGAGCCGCGGCAGTCGCGGGGCGCATAGCGAAGTCGGAGTGGGCGCGATTGTCGGGGCGCCGCTGATGCTTTCGACCATCGCGCTATTCGTAATGGGAGTAGCCGCGCTCGGCTTCCGCGGCCGCCGCGGGCGGATCGCACTCCGCGTCCCGCGAATCGACGCCCGGCGCGACCTGGCATTCTTTATGCCCGTGTTCGTCGCGATGCTGCTCCTGGGGATGACCAGCCTGCCGCTGGCCGCCCGCTACATCGTCGGTGCGATGCTGCTCGCGGTGTACGCGAGCTATGCGATGGTCATCCTCAAGCTCAAGCGCAGCACTGATACTTCGGTCGAGCATGGCCTGCACCTGGAGCATCTGTTCGGCGGCAACGCGCGCGACCCGGGCGGCCTGACCACAGTGATCCAGGTGCTGGCAGGCGTGATCGCGATTTTGCTGGGCGCATACGTTTTCGTCGATCAGATCGTTTTTCTTTCGCAACACGCGAGCGTGAGCGCCGGCGTGCTTTCGCTCATCCTGAGCCCGCTTGCGACCGAATTGCCCGAAAAATACAACGCCGTCGTGTGGATTCGTCAGGGCAAGGACAATCTCGCGCTCGCCAATATTACGGGCGCGATGGTTTTTCAGAGCTGCATCCCGGTTGCACTCGGCCTCGTCTTCACGCCCTGGCATCTGAGCCCGCCGGAACTGCTGGGCGGTGCGATCGCGGTTTTTTCGGCCGCGCTCCTTTACGCCAACCTCCGTGACGGCGAATTGGGAACGCCGACCCTGCTGGTCGGCGGCGCAGCCTACGCGGGCTTTATCGCTGGCCTCGTATTCCTCGGCGCCCTGTGAGCGGTTGTAATATCATCGATCGGCTCTCCACAATTCTCCTCCGGGAGCCGCGATGAACCGCTACCAGGAAATCTGCCGGCAGTTTTACGACAACCGGCTGCTCTTCGGCGATCCGGCCGAACGCGGGATCGTTGCGGTCGAGGCCGTTCCGCCGGGCGAGGTCGAAATCTACCGCCGAAGCGGTGCCGAGCTGACCCGCGAGCGCCGTCCGCTCAGGCTCTTCGCCTTGCTGGCGGAGCCCGGGATGCTCAACGGCCTTCGCGCGCCCTATCAGGTCGAACCGCTTGAGGGCAATTTCCGGCTGCGCTGGCTTGCGAGGTTTGCGCGCCTCGACGCGCTGGAAGCCGCGCGGCGCCACCTGCGCAACCTCACCGGCAAATCGCCCGGTGTTTCCGACGCTCCCTACCTGGTGCTTACGGACCCGGTCGAGCAGCACCTCATCCTGAGCGGCGCGGCATATTTCATCGGGATGGAATTCGACGATCTGCGCCGGATGCAGCTCGATATCGAAACCTACGTCAGTCCGGGCTTCGAGTTTCCGAGCGCGGCGCGCGAGGGCGACCGCGTAATCGCGATCGCGCTTAGCGATTCGGCCGGCTACGAGCGCGTATTGCGCGGCGACGAGATGGACGAGCGCGCGATGCTCGAAGAGCTGGTGCGGATCGTCGCCGAGCGCGACCCCGACGTGATCGAAGGCCATAATCTCTTCCGTTTCGATCTCGAGTACCTGGAAGCGCGCGCCCGGCGCCATCGGGTGAAGCTCGCGCTCGGCCGCGACCGCAGCGAGATGAGCGCGCGCGCCTCGCGCCTGCAGATCGCCGAGCGCTCGATCGCCTACCGCCGCTACGACATCCCCGGCCGCAGCATCATCGACACCTGGATCCTCGCCCAGCACTACGATATCGCGAGTCGCGAGCTCGAGGGCTTCGGCCTCAAGGAACTGGCGCGGCATTTTCAGGTGGCCGCCGCCGACCGCGTCTATATCGACGCCGCGCGCGTGAGCGACTACTTCGACCATCGGCCACAAGAGCTTTTCGCCTACGCGATGGACGATGTGCGCGAGACCGGCGCGCTCGCGCGGCTGCTCGCGCCGAGCTATTTCGTACAGGCGCAGATTTTTCCCTACTCCTTCCAGAACGTGATGCTGCGCGGGAATGCAACCCGGATCGACGCCCTGCTGATGCGCGCGTACCTGGCGGCGCGCCATTCGATTCCGGCGCCGCAGGCGCCGAGCGAAGTGATGGGCGGGTACACCGAGGTCCGGCGCTGCGGCGTCGCGCGCGGCGTGCTCCATTGCGACGTCACCTCGCTGTATCCCTCGCTGATGCTGCACTACGGACATGCGCCGGCGAGCGACCGGCTCGGCGTGTTTCTGAAAACGCTAGGCGATTTGCGCAGCTTCCGCATCCAGGCCAAGGCGGCAGTGCGCGAACTCGACGGCGCCGCGCGGCGCAACCTCGAGGCGCTCCAGCAGACCTTCAAAATCCTCATCAACTCGTTTTACGGCTACCTCGGCTTTGCGCTCGGCCACTTCAACGACTTCGTCCAGGCCAACGCCGTCACGCGCCGTGGGCGGGAGCTTATCCTCGCCGCGGTCGCCGCGCTCGAGGACGCGGGCGCGCAGGTGATCGAGGTCGATACCGACGGCATCTATTTCGTCGCGCCGCCGGGCGTCGAGAACGCCGCCGCGGAACAGAATCTGATCGAGCAAATCGGCGCCGCGATGCCCGGGGGCGTGCGGCTCGAGATCGACGGCCGCTATCCCGCCATGTTCTCTTACAAGATGAAGAACTACGTGTTGCTCGAGGAATCCGGCGAGATGACGATTCGCGGCTCGGGGCTGCGCTCGCGCGGGCTCGAGCGATTCCAGCGCCGCTTCATGGAGGAGATGTTCCGCCTGATGCTCGGGCAGCGCGCCGGCGAAATCCCGGCGCTCTACGAGGACTGGCGCGAGCGCCTCGTGCGCCACGCCTTCAGTATCGGCGATCTGATGAAAACCGAGACGCTGCAGGACTCGCCCGAAACCTACCGCGACAAGATCGGCGGCAAGCGCCGCAACGTCTCGGCGGCCTACGAACTGGCGCTCAAGGCCCCGCGCCCGTATTTAAGCGGCGACCAGATTTCGTATTACGTTGCGGGCCGCGGAACCCGAGTCAAAGTGAGCGCGGCGGCGCGCCTGGCCGCGGAATACGACCCGGCCAATCCCGACGAAAACGTCGAATATTACCAGGCCAAGCTCGCCGAGCTTTACGCGAAGTTCAGGCCCTACGCCGAGCGGCCCGGTCTCTTCAGCCCGGCCGAAGTAGAAAGCGCGGCCGAACCGCCGGAGCAGCAATCGATGTTCGACGAAGCCATGACCGGGAAAGCCGGCAAATAGGGGCCGGCCGAGAGGCCGCAGGAATGAAACAGAAGATCATGGGGTTCTATCAGGACGAGCACGCCGACTGGGTTGCCGAGCTTGCATGCGGACACACGCAGCACGTGCGTCATCAGCCGCCCTGGCAGCAGCGTCCGTGGGTGACGACGGCGGAGGGTCGCGAGAGCCGGCTCGGCGTCGAGCTCGAGTGCAAAAAATGCGACGACGAGCCCGCCGCATAGGCATGAACGGTTAGCGGCGCCAGCGCAGATTGCCGTTTTCGTCGCGAAATTCCTCGACGAGCCGATCGCCGGCGAGCCGCAGCATCAGGAAGCCGTTGAGCGCGCGCAGGCGGGCTTGGGCCGCTGGTTACGCCGTCCGGGATTCCTCCGTGGCCAGGTCGCCGAGAGCGGTGGCAGCGCGATCGCAAAGTTCCGTGGCGAGCTCGGAGGTAATCACCGTCGAGAGCGCGAAGGCCGCGCGGGGCGAAGAACAGTCCCCGGTTCAGCGCGGCCAGATGGAAATTCTCCATCATCCGCGCCGCCCGAGTGTGCACCCCACCCGCTCCCGCGCCTTCGAAGGCGACGTTCATCAGCGAGCCCGACCGGCGGATGCCGAACGGAAGACCGAACGCCGCCGCCGCGCGCTCCAGCTCCGTCTGAATCCTCCCGGCTATCCGATCCATCGCGGCAATCCGCTCGGCGCTGAGCTCGCGCAGCGAAACCGCGCCGGCGGCGCAGGTCAGCGGGTTGCCGTTGAAGGTGCCCGAATGATGCATCGCGTGCGGCGCGGCGGGATCGAAATGCGCCATCAGATCGGCGCGTCCGCCGAGCGCGCCCACCGGCAGGCCGCCGCCGATTATCTTGCCCATCATCGTGAGGTCGGGCGCGATTCCCGCCGCTGCCTGGGCGCCGCCCACTCCAAGGCGCAGCGTTTCACTTCGTCGGCGACGAACAGTGCGCCCGCGCGCGCAGCGGCGCCGGCCACTCGTGGCAGAAAGTCGGGCGGCGGCGCGATGATTCCGCTCGAACCGAGCAGCGGCTCGAGGAAGACCGCGGCGATGTCGCCGCCGTGGCGCGCGAGTATCGCCTCGAACGAGGCGGCGTCGCCGTATTCGGCGAGCGTCGTGCGTCCGCCCTCGCCGGCCCATTCGGAGGAGAGGTCGTCATAGGATCCGTGATAGCCCTGACGCGCCATCAGCAGCCGCGAGCGGCCGGTCACGTGGCGGGCAAGCTGCGCGGCGAGCATCCCAGCTTCGCTGCCCGAATTGCAGAATCGCACCCGCTCGACCGAAGCGACGCGTTCGCAGATGAGAGCGAGTTCGACCTGTGCCGTATTGCGCGCTGGCCAGGCCGTGCCGTTCGCGCTCGCCCGCGCGATCGCCTCGACGATCGGCGGATAGGCGTCGCCGTGCACGAGGCTCGTATAGTTGCCGAGCAGATCGATGTAGCGATTGCCGTCAACGTCCCACAGAAACGGACCCGCCCCGCGCGCGATCGCCAGCGGGTACGGACGATGGAAGGTTACGCTGCGGGTGTCGCCGCCGGGCATCACGCGCGCCGCGCGCTCTCCGAGAGCGGCCGAGCCGGGTGTCCGCGTACGATAGAGCTGTTCGATCGAATTCATGCCGAGACCTCCCGTAGCGAAGTCACGATCGCCCGCCAGCGCGGGTTTCGGCGGCGGCCCGGCCGGACGCTAAGCCGCCTCGACCGGGTTTTCGAGTGCGCCCAGGCCTTCGACCTCGACTCGCACCCGGTCGCCCGGCTTCATGAACACCGGCGGCTTGCGCGTGTAGCCGACGCCCGCCGGCGTGCCGGTCGAGATAACGTCGCCCGGCTCGAAGGTGAAGACCTGCGAGAGGTACGAGACGACGTGCTCGGTCTTGAAAATCAGGTTGCGCGTATTCGAGTGCTGCATGCGCTGGCCGTTTAAGTGGAGCGAGATCTCGAGGTTGTGCGGATCGGGAATCTCGTCGCGCGTCACCAGGTACGGCTCCATCGGGGCGAAAGTGTCGAAGGTCTTGCCGATCATCCACTGGCCGGTCTTCATCTGATAGTCGCGGCAGCTTACGTCGTTCATGATCGTATAGCCGGCCACGTACTCCATGGCGCGCGCTGGCGGTATATCGCGGCCGGCGCGCCCGATGACCAAGGCGAACTCGCCCTCGTAGTCGATCATCGAGGAGACTTTGGGAATCCGCACCGCGTCGCCCGGCCCGATCACGCAGTTGGCGTACTTGGAGAAGAAGGTCGGAACCTCGGGAATCTTGAAGCCGGCCTCTTTGGCGTGGTCGCGGTAATTGAGTCCCACCAGAATGAGCTTGGTCGGGCGCGGCACGGGCGCGCGTAACCGGACCGACTCGGCCCGGCGGGCAAGCCCGCGCTCGCGCGCGCCGTCCGCGCCAAGCCGCGCGACCAGCGCGAGCGCCTCGCGGGCGGCGTTCATCGCGCGCTCGCCGGCTTCGAGGAAGGCGATCATCTCGGGCGGCACGGCCTCGAGCGCAAGCTCACCCACGCGGCGCTCGCCCCGCTCCTCCATCAGCGCGCGGCAGGCCGCATTGAGGTCAACTACGAGGCCTTCGGCGACGGCGCCGAGGCGATGGTGTCGGGGTTCGTCCTCGAATGTGACCAGGCGCATCGATAATGAATTCTCCCTTGCAGGATAGCCGCGCTGGGGGCGCGTCTCGCGACGACAGTATAGTGCAAACGGCGGCGCGGACCCCAAGCGGACGGAGGTCATGGCCGTAACTTGCATTTATCGGCGCCATGATAAACGCTTGATAAAACCGGACGATGCGCAGAATCGGTGCAAAAAAACTCGTCATCGGAATAGCGGTCGCGGCGGTCGCGATCGCGGCCGCGATGCCGATCCTGCACTCGCGCTGCACCGAGCTTCGAGGCGCGGAGACCTTGGCGGTCTCGATAGCGCGGCTGGCGGATGGCGAGGCGCATCTCTTCTGCTACCGCGACCAGGCCGGCCAGCGGCTGCAGTTTCTCCTTGCGCAGGGCGACGATGGCAAGGTCCGCGCGGTCTTCGACGCCTGCCGCCAGTGCTATAAGTTCCGCCAGGGCTACCAGGTCTCGCACGGAATGCTGATCTGCCGGCTCTGCGGCAACCGCTACCCGATCAACCATATGACCAAGGGCGAAGCCTCGTGCGTACCGGTCAGCCTGGCGCATCATGAAGATTCGTCGCGAGTCGAGATCAAAGTCTCCGATCTCAAGTCGGGAGCGGCGCTGTTTTGAAATCGGCAACGGACTCGCGGCGTCCCGGCCGCGCCACGGCCGCGCTGGTGGCGTTTGCGATCCTGCTCGGCGGGATGCCGCTTACGCTTGGGATAGTGGTGCATAGTTCCGAGACGATGTTCACCCTGGACATCTGCCATCCGGTGCAAAGCTTCAGCCACTCGCCGGTGGCGGTGGCTGCGATTTTTCCGGACCCTCCTGCCGTAATGCAGGCTCTGCCGGAGAGCGGGCGCCAACCTGTGCCGACGATGGCGCTGCGCGTGCGCGCGGCTGACGCTCCCGATCCGCCACCGCCAGAGACCCGCGCGTAAGCGGGCAAATCGGACATTCAGGTTTTGCGAAGATGGCGTCGCATGGCGCGGCGCGCGACGGTAACGAGCCGGAGCGGGTCCCAAGCGGAAACCATCCTGATTGAATTTGTCGCCCTAACCTTGCCGATTGAAGGTTGGTGCTCTCCCTAGTTTACTGGTGCAGAGGCCCCGGCCGGGAGAAGCGCGGATGTACATACCGAAGACGTTCGAGGTTACCGACGCCTCGACGCTCCATGAGTTCATCGATATTTACAGCTTTGGCACGCTGGTGACGGTCGCCGGCGAGGAGTCGGCTGCAACGCGTCTGCCGATGATCCTCGACCGCGCAATCGGCAGCAAGGGCGTCCTGCTCGGCCACGTTGCGCGCGCCAATCCGCAATGGCGCTCGTTCGACGGCCGCCGGCGCTGTCTCGCGATGTTCGACGGGCCGCATGCCTACGTTTCGCCGAGCTGGTATGCGACGTCGCCCGCGGTCCCGACCTGGAACTATGCGACCGTGCACGTTTACGGTATCGCCCGCGCGATCCATGACGCGGAGCGGCTCTCCGCGCTGGTGGACAGGCTGGTCGGCATCTACGAAGCCGCAATGCCCGAGCCATGGCCCGGAACGATGCCCGCGGATTTCAGGGCGTCGATGCTCAAGGCTATCGTCGGATTCGAAGTCGAGATCGAGCGAATCGAAGGCAAGTTCAAAATGGGGCAGAACCGGCCACTCGAAGATCGAATCGGCACGGTAGAACATCTCGAAAGGAGTGCCGATCCCGCTGCGCGCGCGCTCGCTAGCCTCACGCGCAAACACCTCGGCATCGGACCGGCCAGCGCGATAGGAAAGCCGGAATAACGCGCGCCCGGACCGCGCGATCCGACCGCGTCTATCAGACGACGCCTTCGGCGCGCAGACGCTCGAGCTCGGCGTCGTCGCAGCCCATAACCTCGCGCAGGATGCTCGCGGTGTCTTCGCCTAAAAGCGGCGACGGGGCAATGGCGACCGGGCTATCAGACAGCACCAGTGGACAACCGACGGTCTTGAACGCGCCGCGCGCCGGATGTTCGACGTCGGCGACCATCCCGCGCCGGGCGAGCGCCGAATCCTCGATCAGGTCCTTCATCGAGAGAATTGGCCCGCACGGAATGTCGGCCTCCATCAGCGTCCGCATCACTTCGTGCTTGGTGTGGCGCATCGTCCATTGCTCGATCACGCCGAACACCTCCTCGAGATGCTTGATCCGGGCCTCCGGCGTCGCATACGCGGGATCGTCCGCGAGTTCGGGACGGCCGGCGATACTCGCGAGCGCCGGCCACACCTGGGGCTGGATAATCACGTAGCAATAGTCATTCGCGCCGCCCGGCGCGCAGCGCAGCGCGGCGCCGGGCTGGCCGCCGCCCGACGCGTTGCCGGAACGCGGCACCTCGTCGCCGAAGCTGCGGTTGGGGTACTCGGTCAGTGGCCCGTGTCCGATTCGCTGCTG
>Ga0306920_100016454_pt1 | contig 10191 bp, 8 predicted proteins | sample flu12Cox44000170_FD_204666 | JGI IMG/M metagenome (GOLD analysis project Ga0306920, IMG submission 204666) | Lab enrichment of tropical soil microbial communities from Luquillo Experimental Forest, Puerto Rico - flux4day.12C.oxic.44.000.170 (v2)... | ecosystem: Environmental > Terrestrial >...
GTGGTCTGGTCTTCCCCATCCTTGTAGTCCTGTGTACAACCGCTCCACTCTTGCGCTTCGAGTCGTGCATAGCGCTTTGGCTTGAGTTGCCGTTGGGTTGATAGAGCGGATTCGACTGCGCGCTTCCTATTTTCTTGCCGTCTGCCTGCACAGAAGGCGCGAGCGATTCAGTGGCGCGCTGAGCTTCGAGATGGAGACGCCTGTGCGTCCGCGTCCTATTCTGTGATGGCGCCGGAGGCCTTGGGGAACTGATCCTGGCTGCCTGAAGCCTGACCGGAACTCGCCTCTCCGCGGCCCGTGGCCATGCCGCTGGATGCCTCGCGACCCGAGGCGCGTCCTGACGAGGCTTCCCGGGGGTTCGCGGTTTTCGAGGTTGACGGTGCCTGTGCGGTTCCGTGCGGCGTGATCATCAGTGTCACAACAGCGCAGGCGACCGGAGCTCTGAATGGGCCCATTGACATAAGACCTCCCTTTGACTTGCTTTCCGCGCTTGTGAAAAGGGAAAGAGGGTTCACAACCACGTGGTCTGCGGCCCAGCTGGGTTCGCAGACGCAAGTAAACTCCGGGTGATCGCCGAGTGTAAATACAACTTCCACCACGCGATAGCACTTAGGTACTGCCTTGTAGGGCGCACCGTGGATTGGATTTGGCTCTCCGTCAACTCGCCCGAGCCGATTCCGTCCCGCCATAGACTTCCCTGGCGCGGTCGAGCGCGGTCTGGATGTTGGGCATGATGTTTTCTCTGCCGACTTGATCGAGAAAGCGCGGTTGCAGCAGTAGCTTCGAAGGCTGCTCCATGGCTCCGCAGAGCAACAAGGAACGGCCTGAGCTTTGCAGACGCTTGGCGAAGGTCTCAATGGCGTGGATGCCGGTGGCATCAATCGCGGTCATGTTACGCAGCCGCAGGATGACGACGGGCGCGAACGCTTCGATGTTCGCGGTGGCTTCTACGAGCTTTTCGGTTGTGCCGAAGAGGAACGGTCCGTGGATCCTCAGCAACGTCACATACGGAGGAATGATGCGGCCCTGGAGGGAGTGAGACAGACCATCGCGAATGTAATCGTCAGTCACCGCGGACACAGTTGAGGTTTCAGCGATGCGATAGATGTACAGCAATGAGGCCAAAGCCATGCCCACGCCAACTGCAACCGTAAGATCGGCGAAGACGGTGAGAACGAACGTGACGAGCCAGACAGCGCCGCTCGTGAATCCCATCTGCAGGATGCCGCCGATCTCGTTCCATTCGCCCATGTTCCATGCAACGACGAAGAGAACGGCGGCCAAAGTCGCCAGCGGAATGTAGCTTGCGAGCGGCGCGGCGACCAGAAGAATGATGAGCAGCGTTAAAGCATGGATCACGCCTGCCACCGGAGAGCGCGCCCCGGAACGAATGTTCGTAGCTGTACGGGCAATAGCTCCCGTGGCAGGAATTCCGCCAAAGAGGGGCGAGAGCATATTTGCAATTCCCTGCCCGACCAACTCGACATTTGGGTTATGACGATCGCCAGTCATGCTGTCGGCCACAACCGCTGAGAGCATGCTCTCCAAAGCCGCAAGAAGAGCCACAGTAAAGGCCGAAGGAATGAGCGGAAGAATATGTTCTGCGCGGAACCCCGGAATGGAGAACTGCGGCAAGCCGCGCGGAATTCCGCCGAACCGGCTTCCGATGGTCTCGACAGGCAGGTGGAACAGGGCTGCCGCAAAGGTGCATACAAGCAACGCGACGATCGACGCCGGGATACGCCTGTTGAAACGCGGCAGCAGAATCAGAATGGCCAGCGTGAGTGCGCCGATCAAAAATGCCTGCCAATTGAGGCTCGCAGAGTGCGCGATCAGCAACTTGATGCGCGGCAGAAACTCGCTCGGAACCGCACCAACGCGCAGACCGAAGAAATCCTTGATCTGCGTGGACGCGATGAGGATGGCGATGCCGTTTGTGAATCCAATGACGACCGGGCGGGGGATGAACCTCACTGCGGCGCCGAGTCCTGTCAGGCCCATGGCGAGGAGGAGTGCGCCGGCCATCAGCGTAACCATGGCAAGTCCACTAAGTCCAAATCGAGCCACGATACCGGCGACGATAACGACAAACGCGCCCGTTGGTCCGCCGATCTGTGTCCGTGAACCTCCCAGAGCGGAGATCAGGAATCCTGCCACAACCGCCGTGTAAAGACCCGCCTGCGGAGTCACACCGGAAGCAATACCGAAGGCCATGGCCAGCGGCAACGCCACCAGGCCAACGGTAATTCCGGCAACCAGGTCGTGCAGAAAAGATTCCTTGCTGTAATTACGCAGGGCGATAACCAACTTGGGGAGGTTGGGATTGCTGATTGACATAGGCCTGACCATATTTTACGGGAGTTCTCGTCAAGAGAATCTGCATTGACGAAACGAAGGTGTCATCGAGCTAACTGCTTCTTGTAGATCTTCGCGGCGCGGCCACGCGCGTAGTAGTGCTCTGCGCGGCCCACGGTGCAATAGCCGAATGCCTCATAAAGGCGAATCGCGGAATTATTTTCGGCGTCAACGTGCAGCCAGATTTCCGAAGCTCCTTCTGCATGCGCCGAGCCTTCAATGCGCCGCAGAAGCTCAGAGCCTACGCCATGGCAGCGCATCTCGGGAAGGACTTCGATCGTGACGATGTAGGCGATGACGCCCGCGCCCTGCGTGGACCACTCCACGATGGCAAAACCGGAAAGACAAAAGTTCTCTGCGGCTACCCAGGTTGCGGTCCGCGACTGCTGGACAAGGTGGCGCATGTATCGCCTGCTGAACCGATGGGGAGGTTGAAAGCACACCTCCTCAATGGCGTACAGATCGTCGAAGTCGTCGAATTCAAAAAGGCGGTAGTGCATTGGCCCGTGGGTTATCGAAATAATAAAAGAGCCACCCTCGAAAAGGATGGCTCTTGTCGAAAGGCGAGTGGAAACGCCTAAACCTTTGCTTCCAGGCCCTTGATGACATCGAAGAAGCGCTGATCGAGCCGGCGATTGGTCGCGATGGCTTCCTTGATCGTGATGTCGGTGATATCGGTCCCCTTCAGGACCGCAATACGACCCCACTTTTTTTCGTGCACCATATCGATCGCGTGGAGTCCGTACCGCTGCCCGAGCAGCCGGTCGAACGCCGTGGGAACTCCGCCGCGCTGGGTGTGGCCAAGGTTGACCGAACGAGCCTCAAAGCCGGTTTTCTTCTCGATGAGACTTGCGAGGGCCTCGCCGATGCCGGAAAGCCGGACATGGCCGAACGAGTCCACTTCCTGGGATCCAAGAACCTGTCCACCTTCGGGGAGATGGCATCCTTCTGCCACAACCACAACGCCGTAGTGCTTTCCGTGGTCATAGTTGTACTTGAGGAGGGCGCAAACGTGGTCAATGTCGATTGGCTGTTCAGGAACGAGAACGACGTGTGCTCCGCCAGCAATTCCGGAGGCGTACGCAATCCAGCCGGCGTCGCGTCCCATGACCTCAACAACCACAACGCGGTTGTGGGAATCGGCGGTGGTGTGAATGCGGTCTACTGCTTCGGTCGCGATGGCCACGGCGGTGTCGAACCCAAAGGTCTGGTCGGTGCCGTTGATGTCGTTATCGATGGTCTTCGGCACGCCGACGCTTGGAACTCCGTGCTCGCTGAGGTAGAGGGTCACCGACTGGGTGTCGTCACCGCCGAGAGCAATGAGTGCATCAATCTTGTTGATTTTGAGCACTTCTTCGACTTTTTCAATGCCGCCCGGAATCTTCTTGACGTTTGTACGCGAGGAATGAAGGATGGTGCCGCCCTTCAACTGGATGCCGTCAATCTTCTCCAGGGTCAGCGGAATCCAGTTATTGTCCAGCACGCCGCGCCAGCCGTTGAGGAAGCCAATAAACTCATCGCCATAGGTCTGGATTCCCTTCTTTACGGCGGCATAGATGACCGCATTCAAGCCGGGGCAGTCGCCGCCACCGGTTAACAAAGCAACACGCATCTTAAGTCTCCTAGTGAATTCGCGCGGCGGCTGATGGCCGCGCCGGGGATTGCCCCTGGACCACGGGTCGGGCGAGCGGGAAATCGTCGCTCTCAACGCCTTACACAGTATAAGCCGCTCCTGTAAAGGGCTATCGTGATGGTGCTCACTTAAGACGTTGGGTTCCTTTAGTGCCGGTTGGTTGATCAGAACGCGGGGTTGGGGTGATTCAATGTGGATATGCCCGGCACCGGTGCTCTATTGTTACTTGCTTTCGCCAGCATGGTCGTAATCGTTCTGCTGGTGTTATTGCAACTGACCCGCCTTGGTTTTCTGGTGCGATCGACGATTCCCGATCGGCCGCGCCGGCGCATGTTTATTGCCTCGGTATCGTTTCTGATCACGTTTGCCGGCGTGCGGCTCATCGTGAGCCTGGTGATCCACAACCACGGGCCGTTCGAATGGGTAATGGTGCGGGGCCATCACATTCACCACCTGGTATGGGGAATCATGATCCTGCTGCTCGTGGGATACGGATGGCTGCTCGATCTGGGTCGGAGCCATTCGCCGTTGTCGATCTTCTTTAGCCGTCTGATGTCTGTGAGCTACGGAGCAGGGGCGGCGCTTACCCTGGATGAATTTGCCCTGTGGCTAAACCTGGATCCAAGTGACTACTGGTCGCGCGAAGGACGAATCAGCATCGATGCGATCATTCTCTTCGGTGGCATCCTGGGTGTTGGTGCCTGGGGCGCCCCCTTCTTTCGCGGCCTTAAAAGGATGTGGGGCAAGCGGGGCGCCTTCAGGCAAGGATTGGGGCAACTGGGATCGCCTATTCGCCGCGTGCGGTTGCTTCGTCCTCGTAGAGCTCGGCGATTACCGCCGCGTAGCGCCCTGTGATGACACGCCTCTTGAGCTTCATCGAGGGCGTAAGCTCTCCGGACTCCTGAGACCACTCATCCGGAACAACTCGAAATCGCTTGATCGTCTCAAAGTTGGCCAGACCGTCGTTCACCTCGCGAATGATCTCCTTGAAGTGCGCCACAACCCGCTCGTCTGTCACAAGAACAGCTCGCTCGATCGTGTTGATGCCGTGGTGGCGCGCCCAATCCTCAAGCGCTGCAAAATTGGGGGAGATGATGGCGGAGATAAACTTGTGTTTGTCGCCAACAAGCGCGACCTGTGCAATGAGGACATTGTTCTTGAGCTTGTTTTCGATCGGCTGAGGGGCGACGAGCTTTCCACCGGAGGTCTTCAGAAGTTCCTTCTTTCGATCGGTGATATAGAGGAATCCACCTGCATCGAGGTGGGCGATATCGCCCGTTTGAAACCAGCCCTCACTGTCGAAGCACTCGGCATTGGCAGCGGGCTTGTGCCAGTATCCGGAGAAGACGGCCGGGCCGCGCACGAGGAGTTCGCCGTCCTCGGCGAACTTCAGTTCGACGTTGGATATCGGCTTGCCGACGGATCCCATCCGCTGGGTGACGGGGTTATTCAACGCGATGACGGGTGAGGTCTCCGTGAGACCGTAGCCTTCCCACACCGCGATGCCCGCGGCTGCAAACCATTTTGCAGTATCGATTCCCAGGGGCGCACCACCGGAAACGAAGATGCGTACGCGACCGCCAAACGCCTCGCGAACCTTACTATAGATGAGCTTGTTTGCGAGCCGCCACCTCAACGAACCGGGTTGGTTGCCGCGATATACCGTGTCGCGGTGGTCAGATCCGACTTTGAGGGCCCATGCGAGCAGCCTACTCTTGACGGGCGAAAGCGCAGCCTTTTGTTCCACTGCCTGGTGAATCTTCTCGTACACTCGAGGAACACCCACAAAGACCGTGGGGCGCACCTCTTTCATCGCTTGCGGAAGCTTGTCAAACGCCGTGCAATAGACCACCTGAGCGCCATGAGAGTACATCACGTAGTCCAGGGCACGCGCCGTGATGTGTGAGAGCGGCAGGAACGAAATGCAGACATCTTCTGAATTGAAGAAGAAGCCGTCCGCGGCGGTGTTCTGGTTGGCGGCGATGTTGCCGTGGGTGAGCATAACGCCCTTCGGTTCGCCCGTTGTGCCGGACGTGTAAATGAGGGTGGCCAGATCAGATGGCACTACCGATCGCACCAGACCGTCGAAAATGGGGTCCCGTTCTGAACCCCGATAGTCGGCGCCCGCCAGCAATTCAGAGAATGGGATTGCACCGTTGGGGGTTGGTTTCGGATCCATGATGAGGATCCGCTCGAGCGGCGTTTGAGAACGGACCGCGTTCAGTTTCTCAAACTGCTGGTGAGTGGAAACAACGGCGATCCGGCAGCCAGCGTCCCGAACGAGGATGGCGATTTGATCACCAGTCAGCGTCGGATAGATCGGGACATTGACGGATCCAATGGCCAGGGTAGCGAAATCGGTGATCGCCCATTCCCACCGGTTCTCGCCGATCAAAGCGACGCGTTCCCCCTTTTGCACACCCCATCCCAGGAGTGCTGTGGCGAGCGCCCGGACGCGCTGGTAAAGCTGATCTGAGGAAATCGGGTTCCATTGACCGAACTCGTCCTGCCAGAGAACTGCTCTCGGATTGCCAGCTGAAGAGACCCGGCAAAAAAGATCATTGATTGTCTTAAGTGGGGCGATAGATGTCATCTCGTGCAGCGAAAGTTCAACCAAATGGAGGAATCCAAGGGAGAGTGTATCAGCGGAGACCCTGACTGAGGGACGCGCGCCAAGTCCGACGGCATTTCGTGGGTCCTTCAAGGCAGACAGGCCCTATCACAGGGAGCCCCTTCGGGGTTGAAACTTCGGTTTCTTTTCGGGCGGTTTGCCATGGTCAAAGACCCGTCGGCGTGGGTTAATATTCTCCCATCCAACAGATCGATCGCCGCTCTGGAGCTATGCGAAAGAGAACCCCATCTCTCCCTCCCGGTCAGCCGGACCCGGCTCTGCTGCGGAAACTTTTCTATCTACAACAGGGGTGTCTGGCAGCCGTCACAGTCTGTGCGATCGTGGCCTTCGCGGCGTGGCTTTCGCCCTCAGTTGCAGTCTATGTCCCGGCAGTTGCGACACAAATGAGTGTCCCGATGGCGCTGACGGCGCTGCTTTGCACCTTCAGCCTCGTGCTCTCCGAGCCGGGAAGTCATCTCGCTCTTCCTCGCCTGGGGCGCGCGATCGCCATGCTGGCGGGCATTGTTGCGTTCGCTGTGTTGCTGGAGAACGCGCTTCACCTGTTCCCTGCCCTTGAAGACTTGCTTGGCTTCGAGCGGGCAGATCCTAAGAATCGCGCACTAGCCCTGCAAGCTCCTGCCGCCTTTGGAATCCTTTCGATCGTGATGGTTCTCGTGACCGGGCGCAGCATTCTGGCCAGGCGCGTGGCGGACGTTGGCGTTTCACTTCTTTGCCTCATAACGCTGATTCTCGTCACAGACAATCTCTTCGGAGCCATGGGCCTATTCGGCCTGGCGTCAGGCGACCTCATTGCGCCGGTGGTTCTCTTCTGCCTCACTCTCCTGACCATGGTCGTTGCGCTTCGCCAGATTGAGCATGGGGTGTTTTCAATCTTTCTGGGATGCGGAATCGGAAGCCGGATCGCTCGCGGGTTTGCCCCGGTTCTCGTTCTATTGCCATTCCTCGGCGAGGTCATAAGAACGCGGCTCGAGCTCCGCGACATGATCCCTCCTCAATACGGGAATGCCACCTTCACTTCGGTCATCGCTGCAATTTCCATCGTCCTTCTCCTGTTTCTTGTCTGGCGAATTAATTCCATGGAGCAGGAGATTCACGACCTGACGCTCCGCGACGATTTGACGGGACTCTACAACATGAGGGGCTTTTACCTGCTCGCGGAGCAAACGCTACGATTGGCGCAACGCGCACAACTCCCTTTCTCTGTCCTCTTTATCGATCTGGATGGCTTGAAGCAGATCAATGATCAAATGGGACACAATACCGGCTCAGCTTACCTGGCGGAGACAGGTGAGCTTGTGGCGTCAACCTTTCGAGAGGGCGATGTGAAAGGCCGTTTTGGCGGCGATGAGTTTGTTGTCGCTGGGCAGTTCAGCCAGGTGGGAATTGAGATCGCGGCTCAACGCCTTTTGAATGCTGCCGCCGAGCGCAATCTCAACACACCCAGAAAATTTCCGTTGAGCCTGAGCATTGGATATGTCACTGCGGACTACTATACGCAGGAGGCTCTGAAGGATCTCGTAACTCGCGCTGACCAAGCCATGTACAAGGAGAAACGCAAGAAGAAGTTACAACGTGCGTAGCCTGCTTCACTCCGGGGACTGAAGCCCACATACCTCTGCCTCTGAAGCCGTCCCGCCGAGTGGGCTCGCTCTCTTCATCCAATGTCAGCCCGCACTTCTCCCAGAGCCAAGGGGCGCCGAATTGTTGTCGTGACACCGACACCGTCGCTCGACTTGCCGTCCGCTGCAACGTCCACGATGTTCCAAACGCACCCGTGCGCGCAATGCGTATATTTTTCCAGCGAGGCAGGGTGATACGCAGCAAGTAAGTTGCCCTTCCTATCTCAACGTGCGCCAAGAACAATATCTGGAAAATGAAGGACTGGAAGTGCGCAGCCGCTGTTACAAATCCGTGCCGTATTTACAACAACTTCCGTTTGCGGTTCGTGCAGGTGACTTTCATGGTTCGCCCACCCAGATGAGGAGAACCGCCTTGCATACTTATACATGCTCCTGTATATTTATGCAAGCGTGGCCCGCACGTGGCGAGCCGCGTTTTTGATTTGCTTTGAATCGCCCATGAAGCCGGATCGTCACAACGCGATACGAGAGCTTGTCTCCCATGACCTGGTCGCCAATCAGGACGAGTTGCGCCGCAAATTGCGCCGTCGCGGGTTTGAAGTGACGCAGGCGACTCTGTCACGAGATATTCACGAACTGCGTATATCAAAAGGGCCAGGCGGATATTCCCTCCCCAATGGCAGTGGGAACGGCGCACCTGCGGCCATGGAAGATGCCGGCCCACGCTTCGTGAAAGAGATGCTTGAAAGCTTTGGCTTGCAGACTCGGCGGGCGATGAACCAGGTTGTTGTTCGCACCGTAATGGGTGGAGCGCAGCCGGTCGCGGCTGCTCTGGATCGCGAGGGGTGGAGTGAGGTACTCGGGACAATTGCCGGCGACGACACAGTGCTGGTGATCTGCCGTGACGGACGGCGGGCGAGTGAAGTGGAGTCCCGGCTGAGGGCCATGCTGGAGTCGTGATGAAGAGAGTGCAGACAGCCGTTGTTGGTGTAACCGGGTACGCGGGCGCGGAGCTTGCGCGCCTTCTCCTGCATCATCCCCGACTCAAGGGTGTACCACCCGTGTTTGCCGGCCGAGTTGATGAGAGAGATGCGGCGCGAGGAATTCCGCTTGCAGAGATTCATCCCCAGATGGCAAACAACAACGGCAATGGCGCATTGAGGCTTGAGCAATTCTCGTGGGACTTGTTGACCGATCGGGGTGTCGAAATACTATTCCTGGCCACGCCGCATGAACAGTCCCGGGAGTGGGTTCCAGAGGCCCTAGCTCGCGGGTTGCGGGTAATCGACCTGAGCGGAGCGTGGCGACTGGTCGAAGCCAGGAATCGTGCCGTATACGCATTTGAAGATGAAGGGACAGATCAGGCAACCGCAACACAAGCGCAGTCTGTGTACGGCATGCCGGAGTTGCATCGTACGGAAATAGGCGCTGCGCGCCTCATCGCAAATCCAGGCTGCTATGCGACGTCGGTTATTCTTGCGCTTCGGCCTCTCGTTGCAGCGGGAATCGTTGACGTTACACGCGGTATTGTTGCCGACTCAAAAAGCGGAGTAAGTGGCGCGGGAAAAGCTCCCACCCCGAAGACCCACTACATGTATGCGGCAGACAATCTTTCCGCGTATGGTGTTTTTAGCCATCGTCATACCGGAGAACTGCTGGAGCAGATCGGCATTGAAAGCGACAATATCGTTTTCACACCGCATCTTTTGCCGATTCCCCGAGGAATTCTTTCGACAATCTATGTGCATTTTCGCGAGCCGCAGACCAAAGCGAGCATTGCGACGGTCTATCGCGATTTCTTCGTCAATAGCCCCATGATGCGCATCTATGAGAACGGGCTCCCACAGATTCAGTACTCGGTGAGGACAAACTACGCCGATATTGGATTCCAACTCGCCGCCGACGGAAAGCGAGCAGTAATCGTGAGCTGTCTCGACAATTTATTGAAGGGCGCGTCCGGACAGGCCGTGCAGAATATGAACGTTATGCTC
>Ga0306920_100016455_pt1 | contig 10191 bp, 9 predicted proteins | sample flu12Cox44000170_FD_204666 | JGI IMG/M metagenome (GOLD analysis project Ga0306920, IMG submission 204666) | Lab enrichment of tropical soil microbial communities from Luquillo Experimental Forest, Puerto Rico - flux4day.12C.oxic.44.000.170 (v2)... | ecosystem: Environmental > Terrestrial >...
TTGTGATTTACTTTGCCTATAGCCGCCATCGCAGCACGTTGAATCCGGCGCTGAGGGCCTGAACGATCGCGTATGACCGCACGCCAAAGCCACTGGAATCTCGGCAGAAAGACAATTGCCTCGGTGTTGGCGGCGTGCTTTGCACTCCTGCCTGCCGAGCTTTTTGCCTGGGGAAGCAACGCCCAGCGACTGATCATCAGTCACGCCGTGGATACGCTTCCTTTCGAGATGCGGCCTTTCTTCGAGGCCAATCGAAACTTTTTTGTTCAGCACGTTAATGACTCGCTGAATCTCATCGACAAAAATCCGAACGAGCGATTGAACCATTTCATCGAACTCGACAAGTACGGCAAGTTTCCGTTCGAAGCCCTACCTCGCAATTACAAGGCGGCGCTCGCCAAGTACAGCAAGTCCAAAATCGATTCGACCGGCCTCCTGCCCTGGCAGATCGGCGTGTACAGCGCGAAGCTGACGGAGGATATGAGGGCAGGGCGTTGGGAAGGGGCCAAAATCGACGCCGCATTTTTGGCCAATTATGTCGCCGAGTCGCACGATCCGTTCAACACCACGGAGAATTTTGACGGGAAGCTTACAGGCCAGAGCGGGGTCAACGAACGCTTCAACACGGTTTTGATCGACCGCTATGCGTCGTTTTTTCCGATGAATCCACGCGACGCGTTTTTCATTTCTGATCCGACGGATTTTGCCTTTGATTCCTGCCTGAATGCGCACAGCCTGGTCGAATCCATCCTGCTCGCCGACCGGCACGCGAAGAAGGGCCTGGGCTCTTACACGGATGAATACTACGATCGCTTCTACAATCTCACGGCGGCGGCGCTGATCCGGCAGCTTTCCGACGCGTCAACCGATGTAGGCTCGTACTGGCTGACAGCCTGGACCAATGCCGGAAAACCGCCACTGCAGCATTGAATCGCGCGTGACCAGCAATTCCAAGTTGAAGAGCTACTTCTCCAAGTTGCCGAAGGCGGAGCTTCACCTTCACCTGGAAGGCATGCTCGCTCCGCTTCTGGTTGCGGATCTCGCCAGAAAATATAATGTTCCATTGGACTTTGACGAAATTCACAGGCGATTCGACCCGCGAGGTTTTGCGCAATTCCTGGAACTTTACAAGTGGGCTACCTCCTTCCTGCGCGAGCCGGAAGACTATGCACGCCTTGCGGAAGACGCCGTCGGCAGCCTGAAGCGCGAGGGCGTGGCCTATGCCGAAGTTACGCTGTCGGTTGGTGTAATGCTCCTGCGTAAGCAAGATGTGCGCGCGAATTTTCGCGCCATCCGGGAGGTGTTCACACGCGGGCACGCCGCGCGGCAAGGACCGCGTGTGCAATACGTGTTTGACGCCGTGCGGCAGTTCGGTCCGTCACCGGCCTCGGAAGTAGTCGAAAGCGCCGCAGAGCTCCGCTCGGAAGGCGTGGTGGCCTTCGGCCTTGGCGGTGACGAGTTGTCACTCCCGCTCTCAGATTTTCAGCGCGTCTACGCACAGGCTAGAGAAGAAAAGCTGCGGCTCCTCGTTCACGCGGGGGAGACGGGCGGCGCTCAGCAGATACGGGACGCTGTCGACCTTCTGGGGGCCGAGCGCATCGGGCACGGTATCGCGGCTATACGCGATCCGAACCTGATGACACTCCTCGCCGAGCGTAAGATACCGCTCGAGATCTGCCCGACGAGCAACCTCAGAACAAAAGCCCTCAATATTCAGTTGAACGCAGCCGACCCGAGCATCCAGGATCACCCCTTGCCCAAGCTCTATCGGGCCGGCGTGCCGGTGTCTCTCTCAACGGACGACCCAGCGATGTTTCACACCAACCTGACCGACGAATACGTCCACGCCCACCAGATGGGTCTTTCGGTCGAGGAACTGTTGCGAATTAACCGCGCGGCATTCGAACAGTCCTTTCTCGGGGAAAAAGAGCGCGAGGCCTATCTCGCAGCTCTGAAGAAATACCCTTCCCGGCCGGAACGATAGGCTCGTGACACGATTGCTCCTCCACAGTCCGATGTGAACGCCCGAAGAGGAATTGCTATAATCCTCAGCATGAAAGCACATGTTTGGGTAATGCCAAAGCGGACGGTGCTCGATCCGCAAGGTCAAACAATTCAGCACGCGCTCAGCAGCCTGGGATACGCGCAGATCTCGGATGTGCGCCAAGGCAAATTCTTTGTTCTAAACCTGAATGGTTGGAGCCACGATGAGGCCCAACAGTACGTTGAGCGAATTTCCAAGGAAGTTCTCGCCAACCCGGTGATTGAGGAATATCGCTTCGAGATAGTTGAGTAGGTGGCGACCTTGACAGCCTTGCCGCGCCCTCCGGGCCCAGCGTCCTTCCCTGTTCGAGCCCTGACTGTTTTGCTGACCGTCGGCGTCTTATTTTTCCTTGCCGGCTGCAAGAGGGCTTTTCAGGTCGATGATCCGCAATTGAAGCCGATCCAAAATATGCTGGAGACAGAACTGCCGGTCGGCACCCCTGAATCCGCTGTTTCCCAGTTCCTTTCGATGCGCGGCTATCCGACCGAGCCGTCGGACAAACCCGGTACGCTCATCGCGATCATCCGCCACATCGACACCGAAAAGCTGCAGCCCGTGACGGCCAGGGTCACCTTTTATTTCGACGCAAACGGCAAACTGAACACCTACGATATCGTCCGCACCATGAATCAGCCCGTGCGGTAACCTCGTGGCCCTTCGTGGCCCTGTCTCCTGGGGGGATGGGCGAAGCCGCGTGTTACGCTTAGAGTTCAAGCAGCCAGGAGATTCGCGAATGTGTGGCATTGTCGGTTACATCGGGTCGAAGAAGGTTGTCCCGGTCATTGTCGAGGGCCTGCGTAAATTGGAGTATCGCGGATACGATTCGGCCGGAATCGCCGTGGTTGGGACAGACGGCAAAGTCGAAGTTCGGCGCGCTCCCGGAAAACTCCGAAACCTCGAAGAGGTTCTCCAGAGATCGCCGCTTGAGGGCACCTACGGCATAGGCCACACACGCTGGGCAACGCACGGGCGTCCAACGGAAGAAAACGCACACCCCCACCGCGATTGTACGGGCCAGTACGTGGTGGTGCACAACGGAATCATCGAGAACTATCTCGAGCTGAAGGAAGAGTTGCAGCGCGAAGGCCACCGCTTTGTTACGGAAACCGACACGGAAGTTGTGGCGCACCTGGTCGAGAAATACGCAAAGACCCTAGCTTTCGAAGAGGCTGTGCGAAAGACTCTCAAAAGCCTTCGTGGCATTTATTCGCTCGTTTTTCTTTCCGCGAGGGACCCCCAGAAGCTGGTTGCCGCGCGCATTGGCCCACCTTCCGTCATTGGCCTGGGACAGGGAGAGTATTTTGTGGCCAGCGATATACCCGCGCTGTTGGAACACACGCGCGAGATCTTTTTTCTCGGCGACGGAGATGTTGCGGTTCTCACACTGAACGGCGTCCGTGTGACAGATCTCGAAGGCAAGCCGGTCGAGCGGCCACCACACCACGTTTCTTGGGACCCCATCATGGCGGAGAAGGGCGGCTACAAGCATTTCATGCAAAAGGAAATCTTCGAGCAGCCGCGCGCGGTGCGCGACACCCTGCTGGGGAGGATTTCTCAGGATACCGGCAAGGTGTTCCTCGACGAAATGCGAATCAGCGAGCAGCAGTTCCGCGAATTCCAGAGCGTCCGGATCGTGGCTTGCGGGACGAGTTGGCACGCCGCGCTGACCGGCAAATTCATGATCGAGCGCCTGGCGCGCATTCCGGTTGAAGTAGACTACGGCAGCGAGTTTCGCTACCGCGACCCTATCCTAGATGCCACGACCCTTACCGTGTGCATCAGCCAGTCTGGTGAAACCGCAGACACGCTTGCGGCGCAGCGAGAGGCGAAGCAAAAAGGCTCGCCCACTCTGGCCATTTGCAATGTGCTGGGAGCAATGATCACACGCGAAGCCTCCGGAACGATCCTGACGCACGCCGGCCCGGAGATCGGCGTGGCTTCGACGAAGGCCTTTACCTCGCAAATCTGCGCGCTGCTGTTGCTGGCTTCCTACCTAGCCCAGGCTCGCGGGAAGCTCCCGCCCGACGCAGCGCGGAAACTCATGCAGGAGCTGACACAAATCCCTCACAAGATCGAGACCGTTCTGCAGGCCGAAGAGAGCGGATTATACGAAAACCTAGCGAGACAATTTTTCCGCCAGTCGGATTTCCTCTATCTTGGGCGGGGGATTCACTACCCGATCGCCCTCGAAGGAGCGCTGAAACTCAAAGAGATCTCCTACATCCACGCCGAAGGATACCCTTCCGGCGAGATGAAGCACGGGCCCAACGCCCTGATTGACGAACACCTGCCCGTCGTGGTTCTCGCAACGCACGACGAACGCGATCCGGCCTCCATGACGCTGTATGAAAAGAGCGTATCCAACATAAAAGAAGTGAAGGCGCGCGACGGCATTGTTTTATCCGTCGTCAGTACAGGCGACCGCCTAGCGCGTGAGGCCTCCGACCACATGATCGAACTGCCCGCCGCGCCAGAATTGCTTTCCGTGATGCTAGAAATCGTGCCGCTGCAATTGCTCGCCTACCATATTGCGGTGCGCCGCGGCTGCGATGTGGACCAGCCCCGCAATCTGGCAAAATCGGTCACCGTCGAATAGCCCCGCACAGCGATGTTTTTGCACGATTACTCTGCGCGCACTAAAATCGAAGGTTCTACCCATTGCTCACACGCAACTGCCGGGGGCCCTATGACATCTAGCTACCGCAACATCTCTGCCCTTTTCCTACTTCTCGTCTTCTGCGCCATCCTGCCACTAGACGCGCAAACACCCCCCCAGCGGACCGTCGCTGTCACGGTTGATGACCTTCCTGCCGGCGCGGCAATTTCCATGACCGGCACCGAAATCAAGGAAATGACCGCAAAATTGCTGGACAGTTTGCGGGACCAAAAAGTCCCGGCGGTGGGTTTTGTGAATGAACAGAAGCTGTACCACCTGGGCGAGGTAGACGACCGCATAGCGGCGTTGAATCTGTGGCTTGAAAATGGATTCGAACTCGGCAATCACACCTATTCCCACCCTTCTTTGAACAGCGTGCCCATACAAAATTGGGAAGAGGAGGTCGTGCGCGGTGAAACCGTGACCCGATGGCTGCTCGCTCAACGTAAGATGCGCCTGCGCTACCTTCGTTATCCTTTTCTCGATGAGGGTCGCGACATCAAGACTCGCCGCGACGTTCAAGCCTTTCTCTCCTCGCGCGGCTACGAGGTGGCGCCGGTCACGATGGACGCCTGGGACTGGATGTATGCCGGAGTTTACGAAGATGCACGCAGACGCGGCGACGCGGCTTTGCAACAGCGGCTCGTCAGTTCTTATCTCTCCTATACGACGACAGTCTTCGACTATTTCGAGAAACTCTCCAAGGATTTGGTTGGGTACGAACCCAGGCAGATCCTTTTGCTGCACGCGAACTGGCTTGAAGCCGATCATATCGGGGAGCTCATCGAGCTACTGCGGAAACGAGGTTACCAGTTCATCTCCCTCGAGGCAGCTCTGGAGGACCCGGCCTACAGCCAACCGGACGAGTATGTGGGAGGAGGAACCGGCTATATCGAACACTGGGCCGCGACGCGCGGGCGGCCTGCGAAGGGCGAGCCGAACTTCCCACAGTGGGTCGTCGACCTGTCGGCCGAAGTTCATCGCAATCAGCTGAAATCAGCGGCCCCGGGAGCGGTGACAAATCCTACACCCTATTGAGCTGAGGCTCCGTTTGCGCCCCGGGTCTCCCTAGCTGCGTCATTTTCGCTACAATAGCCTGATGCGGCGGCGACTGCGGTTTCTTCTGCCTGTTTTCTTCGCTGTTTCCCTTCCAGGCCTGCTTCATTCGCAAACGGCCACCCTGCATGAAATCCGCGCCGAGGGAATGAAAACCTTTACGGAGGCCCAGGTGGCATCTCTTTCCGGGCTCTCGGTGGGCTCCCAAGTGAGCAAGAAAGACCTTCAGGACGCGAGCGACCTGCTGGTTCGCAGCGGTCTCTTCGCGAAGGTCACCTACAAGTACGACACCCATAACGACGCTGTTACGCTGACATTCCATGTGGAGGAATCTCCGCGGCTTCGCGTTGTTTACGATAATCTTCCGTGGTATTCCGATTCGGAACTAAATGACGCGATACGCAAGGACCTACCCTTTTTCGACGGGACACTGCCGGAGGGCGGCACGGTCGTAGAGCTGGCTGGAAACTCGCTCGCAGCATTCCTTGCGGCGCATGGGTCGCAAGCCGAGATCCAGCATTTTGTTTTGGCCGATCCTCTCTCCGACGGCTCGGTGCAGCAGCTTCAAGTAGCGGGGCTCTCGCAAAAGGTTGCCAGCATGGAATTCAGCGACCCGACTCTCAAAAGCAATCGCGCCGTTCAGCAGCACTTGTCCGAGATTGTCGGCAAGCCTTACTCGCGATTGGCTATCGATCTGTTCCTGTTGGAGTCCATTCGACCCATCTATCTTCAAACGGGCAATTTGCGGGCAAAAATCGGGCCCAGCGAAGTGCGCCTCTCGGGCAATCCCAATCAGAAACTTCCGGCGGAGATTCCCGTTTACGTTCCTTGCGAGCCGGGCCCGGTCTATCAGTGGAAAGGCGCGGAGTGGTCCGGGAACAGTGCGGTCTCAACGGAAACATTGAACGCTGCGCTAGGTATGAAGGCTGGCGATGTAGCGAATGGAATGAACATCGAAGGGGGTTGGGACCGCGCGCGCAACGCTTATGGCCATTTGGGATATTTGGAGGCGGCCCTCAATCCGGTTGCCGTCTATGATGACCGGGCCCACACCGTTTCCTACAAGATCTCGATTGTGGAAGGCCGTCAATATCGCTACAACGCCATGACCGTCACTGGAATGTCGCTCGCAGGCGAGCGCATGATTCGGGATGCCTGGTCGATCAAGCCCGGCGACGTCCTGGACAAGGTCTACTTTGAGAGATTCCTCACGCAACTGGAGTCTCATCGCGAAGCGATCTTCCGCGACTTGCCGGTGCACTACGACGCGGTCGGCCACTGGCTGCAGACCGAGCCGGCTAAAGGCACGGTCGATGTGCTGCTCGATTTCAAGTGAACGGCAGGGTTGCGGTCGGCTCGGAATATCGGCATCTTGCGGCCTTGCGTTATACTCGGGGAGAAATGAAGTCTTTCGTACAAATTCAGGGCGGTGGAGCGTCAGCCAGAATCGCCGACGAGAAGGAGCGGCTTCTCTTTGCCAGACTGGCGGAATTGCCTTCGCTGATCGTTGCCCTGTCTGGCGGAATTGACTCCGCCTACCTTGCCTGGGCGGCTCATCATGTTCTGGGCGATCGCGCGCTCTCCGTCACCGCTATTTCGGCAAGTTATTCCGCTTTCGATCGCGAACAGGTGGAGATCCTGCTCCGCGCAACCGGGGTGCGTCACGAATTCATTGAGACACGCGAACTCGAAAACCCTGCCTACCGGTCCAACAATTCGGACCGCTGCTATTTCTGCAAGGACGAACTTTTCTCCGCGCTTCGTCTGATCGCCTCGGACCGGCAAATCGCGGCTGTGGCTTACGGGGTGAATGCCGACGACACTCAGGATTTTCGGCCAGGCCAGCGGGCTGCCGCCGAACATCGCGTGCTTACGCCGCTTTTGGACGTGGGCCTTCATAAGGCCGAGATTCGCTTCCTGGCACAGCGAGCCGGCGTGCCTTCGTGGGATCGACCGGCTTCGGCGTGCTTGGCCTCCCGTTTGCCTTATGGTACAGAAGTCACGACCGAACGGCTGGCGCTCGTTGAAAAAGGCGAAGCTGCGCTTCGCGCCCTTGGATTCCGCCAGTTCCGGGTGCGGCTACACGACAAGCTCGCCCGGATCGAACTGGCTCCCGATGAAATGCATCGCGCCCTGACTCCCGAGATGGCGGCGGCTATGGCCGCAGCCCTCAAACAGGCCGGCTTCGCTTACGTGGCGCTGGACCTGGAAGGTTACCGTCAAGGCTCGCTCAATGAGGCTCTGGCGAAATCCGCGGGAACATAATTGCTTCAGGTTGCGTACCTTATCTCAGGAGGCCATAGAAAGGCCCCATGCGGAAGCCAATCCAGCCAGCACACAAATCGACGTTACCGACATTCCTTCTGCTTTGCGCTGTAGCCATCGTTCCGCCGCGCGCAGCCGCTGGAGACAACACCTTCGAGCGTACCCTTTCGGTCTCCGGTCCCGTACGTCTGGAACTGAGCAACGGGTCGGGAAATGTGGAAATTAAAGGCACAGCCGACGGACGAGTGCACATCTTCGGGAAGGTCAGCGGGAGCTGGTCGCTGTTCGGCGGCTCGGAGAAGAACATTCAGGAAGTCGTCGCCAATCCCCCGATTGAGCAGCATGCCGATGTGATCCGGATCGGCAAGAACTCCTCGTGGATCAGGAACGTTTCGATCGAGTACACCGTCGAAGCGCCGCGGGAAACCGAGATTGACGCGGGGGTCGCGTCTGGCGGAGTTACCATCGACAACGTGCGCGGCCCGGTAAAGGCGTCTTCGGCTTCGGGATACTTGCACGTGTATCGCGTGGAGCGTGACGCCACGGTCTCGGCCGCTAGCGGCTCGATTGACGTCTCGGGAATCGGCGGAATTTTGCGGGTGTCGAGCGCCTCCGGCGACGTCGTGCTCGCCGACGTGAAGGGCGACCTCAAGGTCAACGCCGCCTCGGGCTCGATCCACATCAGCAATCCAGGTGACAAGGTGGACGCCTCCGCAGCGAGCGGCGCGATCGAAGTCAAGGGCGCGACAAACGATCTGAAGATCCACGCCATCTCCGGAAGCGTGAACGTAAGCGGGGATCCTTCCGGCGATCGACTGTGGGAATTGAAGACGGTTTCCGGCTCTGTGGACATTCGTGTGCCGCCACAAGCCAGTTTCCTGCTCTCCGCCGAAGCCACCTCGGGGAACATTCGCACAAACCTGCCCGTGATGCTGGAAGAACAGTCGAAGCATTCGCTGCGCGCCCATGTGGGTTCGTCCTCGGGCCGGATTGAGGTGCATACGGTTTCCGGCGAGATCAACGTCCGCGGGTCGTAAGCGCCTCGAGGCGGGCGTTCCCTCTGCGTTGATTCGATCGAGCGCTAATTGCGGCCAGTTGTCGCTTCACACCGCGGGCAAAAACGCCGCCCTGCAATTCGTGCCGCGTCCCGGTACAATTGGAGCGTGCCACTGAGCCGCCCAGCTTTTGCGAGTTTGCTCGCTGCGCTTGCAGTCAGCCTGCTTACTCCGCCCTTTGCGTTGGCACAGGAACCAACGCAGGGTGCCCCTGGCGTCCCGGTGGCGGGGGCAGGAAGACCTCCACAAGTCAATGCTGTGGAGCAGCAGGAGCTTCGCAAGGCGATTGAGGACGCCGCCAATGATCGTGGCGCGCTCCTCCGCAACCTCGAAGCCTTCCTGAAGAAGTACCCGGAATCCTCGCAGCGCAACCAGATCTATCGCGCCATTGTCGAGGCAAGCCTGCAACTGCGCGATTTCCAGCGTGCGCTTGATTATTCTGAGCGCCTCGTAGCGCTGAGACCGGACGACGTCTCCAACACGACCTTGACCATCCAGCTGATTGAGCGTTACGGCGACGCACCCGCCTGGCGGCGTGGCATCTCCTATTGCACCCGCGTCCTGGAATATGTCGAGCGCACTTCCGTGTCTGACAAGTCTCCCCGGGTGTCCGCTGAGGATTGGCAAAACGAAAAAAAACACGATACTTCGTCCATTCTTTTGACGCGCGGCCACCTCTACCAGGAGCTCAACGAGCTCGCCAACGCGCAGAAGGATTACGAAGCGAGCTATGCCCTGTATCCGACTTCACTGGCCGCCGAGCGCCTGGGAGAACTCGCCGAGCTCAGGAAGGACCTTAACGGAGCATTACACGAGTACGCCTTGGCGTTTGCGCTCTCTGAAGGCACGGGAGGCGGCTCCGCTCGCCTGGAACTGCGCAAAAAAATCGGCAATGTCTGGCGACTGGCGCATGGCTCCGAGGACGGCCTGGGCCAGTACATGCTGCAGGCGTTTGACGACGTGGCGAACAACGTGGCGCCAGCCAAGCCTTCCCGGAATCCAGGTGGCAAAGACGCTTACGACTTCGTTCTAAGAAGGGTGGCCGGCGGTTCTCCGGTGCCGCTCGGCGAAACGCGAGGCAAGATTCTTGTGTTGAATTTTTGGGCCACCTGGTG
>Ga0306920_100016456_pt1 | contig 10191 bp, 7 predicted proteins | sample flu12Cox44000170_FD_204666 | JGI IMG/M metagenome (GOLD analysis project Ga0306920, IMG submission 204666) | Lab enrichment of tropical soil microbial communities from Luquillo Experimental Forest, Puerto Rico - flux4day.12C.oxic.44.000.170 (v2)... | ecosystem: Environmental > Terrestrial >...
GTAGGCGCGACGACGCTTTCTTTTTTCGCTCTTATTGTATTGCTTGCTCATGCTGTATACTATCTACAGTTAACTATTATTCGGCGCACTATGCTAATTTGCAGGAATGGATTCAATCTCTATCTGGCGTGGATTGCGATGTTTGGGCTCACGATGGGCTGGCAAAGCTCACAAGCCGCAGACAAAAAACACGAAGAAAAGAAGCCCTTGAGCACGCTGCGTTTGCACATCGAGATGCCCAAGGCCGATTCAAAAACCAATTCCATTGTGGACCCCAAGGCGGATCCCTTTGCGCAAACCGACACGGCGGAGGTTTACCGCGCCCACAAAATCCCGTTTACCATCGACAAGAATCCGTTTCTGACTGAGGCCAACATTAAAGAGGCTAAGGTGATCGAGGTCACGGGCGGGTTCGCCTTGCAGATTCAGTTCGATACACAAGGCACTTGGTTGCTGGAGGACTACACAGGCGCAAATCGATCGAAACATATTCTTGTGGCGAGTCAATTTTTCAACCCGGGGGAACAGAAGATTAACTCGGGGCGATGGCTGGCGGCTCCTCAGATCCATAAGCGTATTTCGGATGGTTTGTTCGTCTTTACGCCGGACGCAACACGAGAGGAAGCCGACCGTATTGTGCTTGGCCTGAATCGGGTGGCCGAGCGGTTGGCGACAGGCAGAGACATAAAGTTCTAAATAGGCTATGTTCGGCGGTCGCATTGAACGCTGAAAAGGCGATGATTGTGTCGTGCCGTCAATTTTGTTGTTTGACCCGGTCGAGGACCGCATCTTCACATCACAAGGAACATCGCTGGCGCGGCGGCTTCACCTTAATCGAGTTGCTGGTAGTGATCGCCATTATCGCGATTTTGGCGGCGTTGCTGTTGCCGTCATTAAGCAAGTCCAAGGAACAGGCGCTCGGTATCGCTTGCCAAAATAACCTCAGACAGCTGCAAATCTGCTGGCACTCCTACGCTATGGACTACCAGGACTATTTGCCCCCCAACCAGTCGGTTTACGATATTGACACGGGTGCACCCATACCCGGGGCCGATCTCAATTTGACTTGGTGTCCCGGCAACACCCGAGTCGATATCAACTCGACAAACATTCAGAGTGGACGCCTTTTTCCGTACAACAGGAATGCGGGCATCTATCATTGTCCCGCGGACCGATCAACGGTAGTCCTGCCCGACGGAACGCAAACGGGGTTGCTTCGCACGCGCAGCTACAACATGAGCCAATCGATTAACGGTGTGCCTTTTACCAACGGGCTTGCTATCCCCGCTTTCGCCAAGCTTACCCAGATCAACTATCCCACCCCTCCGGAATTATTCGTTTTCATCGATGTGCACGAGGCGGGCATTCTCGATTCGCTCTTCGGCATCCCGTGGCCGGGTTCATTTTATGCCGATCAATGGTGGGACCTCCCTGCCAACCGGCATGCGCAAGGCTGCAACTTCTCTTTTGCGGATGGTCACACAGAGCATTGGCGCTGGCGGACTCCGAAGATCTTCCACATGCTGGGACAGGACGTGACGGATCCAACCGAGCTTCTTGACTTTCACAAAGTCCAATCCCGCGTTAAACCTGCTGACCCAGTCATTACCTTCTAGTTCCCGCTTGCGGTTACGAAGTCCGATGGTATTTGTCTCCTCCTGAAATGAATTATAAGATTTCACATCGCGCTACTGCTTTGTCGCCATCGCTTACCCTGGCGATTGATTCCAAGGCCAAACAAATGAAGGCGGAGGGGGTGGACGTGGTCGGCTTCGGAGCGGGGGAGCCGGACTTCGACACCCCACAGCATATTAAGGACGCTGCAGCCAAAGCGTTGGCTTCCGGCTTTACCAAATACACTCCGGCGGCCGGCATTCCTGAGCTGCGCCAGGCGATCGCGGACAAGCACAAGCGTGAAAACGGGCTTAATTTCAAGCCTTCGCAGATTATCGTCTCCTGCGGCGGTAAACATTCCTGTTATAACGTTATCCTCGCGACTTGCGAGGAGGGCGATGAAGTAATTATCCCTTCGCCGTACTGGTTGAGTTATCCAGAGATGGTAAAGCTTGCCGGTGCGCGTCCGGTAATTCTCCACACCACCGATAAGACCGAATTCAAGGTTACGCCTGAGGCTCTGCGTGAGGCTATTACTCCCCGGACACGTTTGTTTATTTTGAATTCTCCCAGCAATCCCACTGGATCGGTTTACACGCCCCAGGAAATCAAAGCTCTCGGGGACATCTGCGTTGAGCGAGGTGTTCTGATCATGAGCGACGAGATTTACGAGCACCTGCTTTATGACGGAGTAGTCCATCAGAGTGTCGCGAGCTTTTCTCCGTCGCACCTGGCGCAAACGATCATCGTCCACGGTTTCGCCAAGGCGTGGAGTATGACTGGTTGGCGACTCGGTTGGTGCGCGGCTCCTGAACCTATCGCCAGGGCAATTGACGCTGTTCAAAGTCACAGCACCAGCAACCCGACTTCCTTCGCTCAGAAAGGAGCCGTGGCTGCCCTGACAGGGCCGCAAGACCATTTGCCCCTATGGCTGGCGGAATTCAATAAACGCCGCACTTTTGCCTGGAAGCGCCTCAACTCCATGCGGGGGATTTCCTGCGTCAACGCCAAAGGCGCCTTCTACCTTTTTCCAAACATTTCAGGCACCGGCCTCAAATCGACGGAATTCTGCGCGCGACTGCTGGACGACGAAAAGGTTGCCGCCGTTCCGGGTGTGGCTTTCGGCGCGGACGATTACGTGCGCTTAAGTTATGCCACCAGCATGGCCAACCTGGAGAAAGGGCTCGAACGTATCGAGCGATTCTGCAAAAACTGGCGGGGGTAAAGTCAGGTCACCTCGGGATGGTCGCGACCCGGGTGAATGCCGAACTGGATGAGTTTTTCGCGCATGGTGAGACGTGACACACCCACCCAGCGCGCGGCTTTTGCCTGATTTCCATGGGCTAATTCAATCGCACGTCCCAAGAGCTCGCGTTCGCAGGCCAAAAGCAACCGGCTGTGCGCGTCATCCAGTTCGCCGCGCCGGGCGCCATTTAATAATTGCTCCACAAGCTGCCGCAACGTCTGAGTAGAAGCGTCGTCGGGAGGCGCAGGTTTAACCAGAGCTGCGTTTACATGGTCCAGCGTGATGGTATAGCCCTGAGCCAAAAGGAGCACCTTTCGCACAACGTTCTCCAGCTCCCTCACGTTGCCAGGCCATTCCTGGCCTGAAAGAAATTCAATCGCTTCTGGTTGGATAGAAGGTTTGTGCACACCGAGCTCTGCGGCGTACTTTCCAAGGAAGAACCTGACCAGGCCGGGAATATCTTCAGTCCGTTCTCGCAACGCCGGCAATGAGATCACCACAACGTTTAGCCGGTAATAAAGATCCTCACGGAATTGCTGAGTCTTGAGAGCCGACTCCAAATCACGATGGGTTGCGGCAATGACCCGCACGTCCACCGGGATGGTCTCTTTTCCGCCAAGCCGCTGCAAACAGCGCTCCTGCAAAACCCGCAGGAGTTTGACCTGCGTTCCCGGAGTCATATCGCCGATCTCATCCAGGAAAATAGTGCCGTGATCCGCCTGTTCGAAGCGGCCAATGCGTCGCATTTCCGCGCCGGTGAAAGCGCCTCGTTCGTGGCCAAAGAGTTCACTTTCAAGCAGTGTTTCCGGAATGGCCGCGCAGTTAATCGCAATGAACGGCGCCCGAGCCCGATCGCTGTGGTGGTAAATGGCGCGCGCGATGAGCTCCTTGCCCGTGCCTGTTTCGCCTCGGATCAGGATGTTCACCGGTTTTGAGGCGACGCGCCCAATCTCCTTGTAGATTGACTGCATGATCCGGCTATTGCCTACCAGGGCGTCGCGCGATTCACTTTCCCCGCCCAGGTCTACCGGTTCACTCATGAGCCGGCTGCTGGCCACGGCATGCTCTACCAGCTCAATCAACTCGGGAACTTCAAAGGGTTTTACCAAGTAATCGTACGCTCCGGATTTGGTCGCTTCGATCGCCGTTTCGGTTGTGCCATGGGCTGTTATCAGAATGATTGGAAGCCGAGGCCTGGCAACATGTAGTTCACGAACCAGGTTCAACCCATTTAGCCCCGGAAGCTTCATGTCAGTAATCACGACATCGAACTTCTCTTTACAGGCCCGTTCCAGGCCTGTGTCGCCTCGGGTCTCGACTTCGACCGCGTGACCCTCTTCATCCAAAAGGCGGCGCAAGGTTACCACAATTCCCTGATCATCCTCGATTAACAAAATGCTGGAGCGATGGCTCATCTTTGCTCAAAGAGCATCATAAGACGAAATCGATGCGAGGGAAAGGATCGGCTTAAGCGCGAGGCAGCACGATTCCGAAAATGGTTCCCCGGTTTAGTTGGGTTTGGTACTGTAGCGCGCCGCCATGCTTTTCAACAATCCGCGCGGCGATGGAAAGCCCCAGGCCGGTGCCGGAGTCTTTTGTGGTGAAAAATGGGTCAAACAAACGCTTTTCAACCTGTGGCGGGATCCCCTTACCGGTATCGGCTACCTCAAGGATCACCACATCGCCCATGCGCTCGGGCAAGCGTTTCGTCCCAATGCGCGTTCTAAGAGTGACGGTTCCGTCGTGTCCGATGCTTTCAGCCGCGTTTTGGATCAGGTTTATTAGGACCTGCTGGATCTGTTGTAAGTCGACCCGGATAGAAGCGGCGGTGGAGTCCTCCAAAACCAAATTAATGTTGGATTTCTGCAATTGTGGACCCAATAACGATTGAACTTGCACCAATGGCTTCTCAGCAGAAACAGTTGCCAGGTCCGGCTCGGACGGCCGCGCCAGCAGCAGAACATCTTTGACGATCCGTTCCAGCCGACTGATTTCATTAGCTATGACGTCGGCCTCCGTTCTTTCGGGCGAACCCGGATCCAAATGCTTTTGTTGAATGAACAGCCAGGTCTTGATCGCTGTCAGGGGATTTCTGATTTCGTGGGCGACTCCGGCAGCAAGCATACCCAGGGAGGCGAGTTTTTCCTGGCGTTCCATGATTGCCTGGCTTTCTACCAGCCGGACGCGCAGAGGAGCGATAAGTTCGCCATAGACCATAACAGCCAAGCCAGCTCCCGCAACGAGAAGCAGCGCCAGCGACGTCAATAACAAGAATCGCAGGTAACCCAGGGACCTTTTTGAGCTCTCAAGGAAATCGTCCATGGACGCTCGGTGTGCTTCAGCCAAGAGGAATCCATATTTAAGCAGGTGTTGCGACTGTTTTTCGAAATCCTCGAAGTCTTTCAGACCAATGGAAGCGGGTGCGCTTGATTGGACCCGTTTTTCCAGACCGCGTGCTGCCTCCATATAAAAGTCGTAATTGGTGTTAATCAGGTCCAGGTAATGCTTTTCCGTATCGGTAGAAAGCAGGTTCCTCTGATCGTCAATCCACCGGTCTAACTCCTTGCTGGCGGTCTGGAAATGGTTCCAGTCGTTGCTATTGAGGTACGCGCCGTAACGCAGCGCCGAATTGTTGAGTTCCAGAATTGTTTTCTGAATGTGATCGGCAATTTCGTAGCTCGTGAGTTGGACCCTATTCCAGCGCTCGCGCAGCTCTCCCCCTCGCTGCCAGGCGCTGTGAGCAGTCCCCACTATTATTGCGACCATGGCGGCTATCGCCAGGATGAAAGCGGCCAGCCTGAACTTGATGCCTACACTCCAGGAGGGGTGTTCGAGCATGTTTCTATCAAAGCAAGATGTCGGCCCACTGTGTTGTGTTTTTTCGCCCGTGTTTTCGCCCATATCCTGAAGCGCCTACTCCCGTCCGGAATGAATGTGCGATCAGTAACTTACCATAGATGGTAACTAAGTTATCTCCATGCCACGAACTTTAATAGATTCGATCGAATGAAAATCAGGCGATTTTCGATGATAATGGGTCGAACAAAGGCTGGCACGGTTCTCGCTAAAGGCATATCGGACGCTCGCAAAGCTGGTGATGAGTGGAAGCAGCAGTAGAAGGCGACCATAAATCAAAGCGAAAAACAGATTTAGCGGCGACCCACCGCTCCCTGTGGCATGGCTCACGCCCGCGACCTGCCACAGGGGATTTTTTTTATCTTTAAATCGTACTCTCTTTGCTCCGAAATTGTGGACGAGAAGGCTGTACCGCTGTGTCTGCGCATCTGACCGAACTCTCAATTATTCACAGTCCCACCCAAAATCCAGCCCGGCTGAATATCGGCATCCAAGGACGACATCTGGGCTGAAAGCCGCAGTCTTCGTGAGGCCAGAATTCCAATCATGGCGGCGTTGTCCGTGCAAAATGACGCATCGGCCACGCGCAAGGAGATTCCGGCGCCGGTGCAAGCCGTCAGAAGTTGCGCGCGCAAGGCGGAGTTGCAGGCAACGCCTCCGGATGCTGTAATGCAACGTACTCCAGCGGTACGTGCTGCTCGAACGGTCTTGGTTACCAACACCTCCACGATTGCCGCCTGCGCACTCGCGCATAAATCCCGGATGCTTTGCCAATCGTTCAAAATGCCCGGGCGATCTCTAAGGAAATATCTTACGGAGGTCTTAAGGCCGCTGAAGCTAAAATCGTGGTCCGGCTGATTGATCAAAGGACGCGGAAAAGAGAAGGCCGCGGGGTTGCCGTCTCGGGCCAATCGATCGATGGCTGCACCGGCGGGGTAGGGGAGTCCCACGAGTTTGCCGATTTTGTCAAAGCACTCACCCGCTGCGTCGTCCAGCGTTGCACCCAGTACCTGTGTGCGCAACTCATCCAAAACATGAACCAGCATCGTGTGGCCGCCGCTCACGATGAGCGAAACGTTTGGCTGAAAGCGCGAGAAATCCGCAACAGGAGGCGAGCCGCTAATCCAGGGCGAATATAAATGCGCTTCGTGATGGTGGACGCCCAGAAACGGCCGTTCCAGCGCGAAAGCCAGCGCTTGCGCGGCCTTCATTCCGATCATTAAAGCGCTTGGCAAACCCGGCCCTTGCGTAGCACAAACACCGTCCAGACTTTGCGTGGAAATTCCTGCTTCTCGAAGCGCCAGCTGAGCTACAGGAAGGAGGTTGCGCAAATGCTCTCGCGCGGCCAGTTCCGGGACAACCCCGCCGTATTCGGCGTGCAAGACGATCTGCGATGAAACAACGTTTGAAAGAACCTTGTCATCGTCAACTACCGCCGCCCCGGTCTCGTCGCATGACGTCTCGAAAGCGAGCAGGGGCATCGCTCACTTCGCGCTCGCCACTTTATCGCCCTTGGCCACTCTGCGCTCCGGGGCCGGTGAGCGCTCGGTAAATGTGGTGATGGCCTTGAGCAGGTCCATCGCGCGGTCCAGTTGAGGATCGTGCGCATTGGTTGCCCGTTCGCGATCTTTATCGGAAAGACTGTCCAAGCCGCCGGGCGCCCGTTGCAATTGGATATCTCGATCTTCTTCGTCGCTCATCGGAACCGGAATGTCCGGCGTAATGCCTTCTTCATGAATGACCTTATGGCTGGGGGTGTAATACTTGGCCGTTGTCAGTCGCAAGGCCGATCCGTCCTGCAACGGCAAAATGCTTTGAACGGATCCTTTGCCAAAGGATTTCTCCCCCAGAACGACGGCGCGCTTCACATCCTGCAGACAGCCTGCGACGATTTCGGAAGCGCTGGCGCTCCCAAGGTTGATTAACACCACCATTGGCATGCCCTTGAGCTCATCACCATGGCCGTTGGCATAACGGGATGAGTTTTGTTGCGCGTTACGGCCTTCAGTCGTTACTACAAGCTGTCCTCTGGGTAAAAACTTTTCACAGACATCCACCGCCTGTTCCAGCAAGCCGCCGGGGTTCCAGCGCAAATCCAGAACCAACCCTTGCATTCCTTGCTTGCGCAAGGTTCTCAAGGCTGCTTCCAGGTCGTCACTTGTTTTTTCTCCAAACTGAACCAATCGCACGTAACCAATTTTATTTTCGCTAAGCGGAAATTCCCTCTTCCCGTTGATGTCTTTGACCATGTCGATGTTGATCACAGAACGTGTCAGGGTAAATTCCTGCACCTTGCTCGAGGATGGCCGAAATACCGTCAAGCGGATTTCCGTTCCCGGTTCGCCGCGCAACGTCTTAACCGCATCCTGAAGGCTCATTTTTTCGGTGCTCTTGCCATCGATGCGGATAATCCGATCACCCGTGAGGATGCCTGCCTTAAAACCTGGGCTATCATCCATCGGCGCCACCACGGTGACGAAATTATCCTTCATCGATACCACGATACCCAGCCCTCCAAAGGCTCCCTGCGTGTCGTTCTGGAGTTCCTTGTACTTTTCCGGTTCCATGAACTCGCTGTGCGGGTCCAGCGTGTTGAGCATCCCCTTCAATGCTCCATAAACCAAATCCTGGTAGGTCGCCTTTTGGCCGTCGACATAATCTTTTCGGACTTTCTCCATCACGTAGGAGAAAAGTTCCAAGCTGGGGTAGGGGGAGTCTTTCTCGGCGCCCTGGGCAGAGGCCAGAAAGACGCGTGCTCCAACCATCAGGTTAACCGTCAGAACAATCGCCAGGAACCCGTAGATGATTCGTCGTTTCATATCGCAGAAAACTGCATGTTGTGACAGTAAGGGGCGAATTATCAGTTTGCAAGGAAGGTGCGCTCCGAAATTCTACCGATATCCATCTGTTAATACACTCTACAAGGGTTTCTGGCAACCCATCCCTCCCTGCGTTAAGCTCGCCGGTCATGGACCAAACGCCAAATTCGACTCCCGAATCCGCTTCTCCGACTGGTCCAGGCCCACGGCATAAACGTCGAGTCCGGTACTCGGGCAAGTATCCCAGGCGATTCGAGGACAAATACAAAGAACATAATCCGGAAAGACACGCAGCCACTGTCCAAAAGGTCTTGGGCGCCGGCAAAACACCCGTCGGGATGCACCGCTCAATAATGGTCCAGGAAGTTTTGGCCGCTTTGCGTCCACGTCCCGGTGAGACGGCCGTCGACTGCACACTTGGTTACGGCGGCCATACTCGAGCCCTTCTGGAACGGGTCTTACCTGGAGGCCGGGTTTTGGGCATTGATCAAGACCCAATCGAGCTTGCAAAGACCGAGATGCGTCTTCGGGCGGCTGGGTTCGACGCGGAGGTGCTGAGCTGTCACCGGACCAATTTTGCGGGACTATCCCAAGTGGTGGCAGCGTCCGGCCTCGCAGGGGTGGATATGCTCCTCGCGGACCTCGGTGTTTCTTCGATGCAGTTGGACGATCCTGCCCGGGGCTTTTCCTGGAAGCACGACGGCCCGTTGGATATGCGAATGAACCCGGGCAAGGGGCAGTCCGCGGCGGGTTTGCTGGCCGCCATTACAGCTGAACGCCTGGCAAGGTTGCTCAAAGAAAACGCGGACGAGCCTTTTGCGCAAACGATCGGAGAGTCGCTGGCCGGACAGCGCTTTGGCACTGCCCGCATGCTGACAGCTCGAATTCAGGAAGTCCTCTCCCATTTGGGTGCGGAGGAAAAAGACAAATGCATACGTCGGACATTCCAAGCCTTGCGCATTGCCGTCAACGACGAGTTCTCCGCTTTAAAAGAGCTCTTGAGGCAAGCTCCGACGTGCCTCAAATCGGGGGGGCGCATTGCGGTCCTGACCTTTCATTCGGGCGAGGACCGCTTTGTAAAGAGCGCGTTTGCTGAAGGAAAGCGCTCAGGCGTTTACAGCGAGGTTTCAGGCGATGTGGGCCGGCCCGGCATGGTTGAGCGGGTGGCCAACCCCAGATCCACCGCCGCCAAGCTCAGGTGGGCGATCCGCGGCTAACTAATACGAAATATTTGCTATGTTTATGCTCGACGCTTAGGTTTTGCTAGTGATGGTCCCAACACAAAACCACCCTCCTTATTTGTTATGAAAACTACTTCTTTTCGCCGCCAGGTAACTTCAGTCCGCGCATCCTCCAGAACTCGCTCTCAAGCACCACTTCACGGCAACGGGAACGCACCTTCCAACGGCAAGAAACCCGGCGTCCGCCCACAGATAACCGCGTGGTTGAAGCGTCCTAAACACAATTTAATCGACGGCCAATGGGTACCGGCTTGTTCAGGGAAACTCTTTGATGTGCTGAACCCAGCCGACACTTTCCTCTTGAGCCGCGTCCCGGACAGCGGAAGGGAAGACATCGACCGTGCAGTTAAGGCTGCGCGCAAAGCTTTTGAATCCAGCCCCTGGCGGCGGATGACCCCTACCGAGCGGGGCAAGC
>Ga0306920_100016459_pt1 | contig 10190 bp, 11 predicted proteins | sample flu12Cox44000170_FD_204666 | JGI IMG/M metagenome (GOLD analysis project Ga0306920, IMG submission 204666) | Lab enrichment of tropical soil microbial communities from Luquillo Experimental Forest, Puerto Rico - flux4day.12C.oxic.44.000.170 (v2)... | ecosystem: Environmental > Terrestrial >...
TTTTCGAGCAGGGCAACCATGGTTGCTTTCATGATTTTGCCGTCGGGGTCGCTGGCACCGCCCTTGTACTTCCAGTTCCCAACGCGGAGATAACCGTTCTTGAAGCTGCCGGGATGGGAGTTGTAGTCGCGGCTTTCGAAGATATAGTCCCAATGCTTTGAAGCGGCAAAGATGGGCCCCGTCGCGTCCGGCTGGGATCGGAGACCCTCGAGTACCTTCATAAGATTCGCAATCGAGCTTGCGGAGAACCACGAGCCGTGCGTCGGCGCACCTTCCTGATGATTGAGAACCGAAAAGGATCCGGATGAAAGCAGCGTGCCGTCAGCAACGAGTTTGTTCATGGACTCGCCCGTAGCTGCCTCTGCTTTTACGTAATCCCCCCACATAGCACGCGGTATGGCCCACTCAGAGACATACGTGTATACCGGGGGCTTTTCCTTCGTGGGAGACTGCGTCCATGCCGTCGTCGCCAGCATCGCTGCGATCGCCAGTGCACACAACACAAACGTGAACTGCTTAATTCGCTTGCGCATTCCATTCCTCCTGATGTTTTTCCGCCTGACACGGATGAAAGGACAGGTGAGACTTGGCGAGATACTATGCCTCGCCACAGGCAATGTCAACGAATCGAGATTCCAAGAAGATCGACAACGGGCCGGTTATAGATAAGCCGCCGGCTCCCATTGAGTCGAGCGCACTGCCCGAGGGTGCAAAAAGTTCTTGACAACTTATACTGTGTACCATACAGTGTGTGTAGCACAGTAGGTGGCACACAGTATATGGCGGCCGAACCCAACCTTTTCGAGAATCTTCGGCTGGAGCTCCGTCGTGGGAGCCTGGTCCTGGCTGTCCTGGCCCAGCTACGCACCGAACAGTACGGCTACACGCTGCGCAAAGCGCTGGCCGACCATGGCATGGAGATCGATGAAGGCACCCTGTACCCGCTGCTGCGGCGCCTCGAGAGCCAGGGCCTGCTGGTCAGCGAATGGCGCGAAGAAGACAAGCGGAACAAGCGTTTCTACGTTCTCTCTGCCAACGGCAAGCAAATTTTGCGGCAACTTCTCGGGGAATGGAAAAGTATTGATTCCTCGCTTAATGGGATTGTGAAGGGGTGACGTGATGGAACTTTTTGATCGGCAACTGCCAGCAAGACAGCGGCGGCTCCGGCCTGACGCGGTTTGGGCCTCAGGCCCGGTCTTTCCGCGTCGTCCAATTGTCCAGCAAGAGCTGCTTGCGATGCTCGCGGCTGCTGTTGTTGTGGTCCTTGGCCCGGACGTTTTGGCGACCATCGCGCGTACAAGCGAGGTCTGGATTCAGATTGTGCTGGGGCTCTGCCGGAATTGCCTCCCGCTTTTGCACATTCTCGGAGAGTAAGGAGTCGTGCCATGGAGCTTCTCGACCGTTATTTGAAAGCCATCCGAACCTATCTGCCTGACGCGCAGAAGGATGACATCATCAACGAGCTATCGGAAAACCTGCGTTCACAGATCGAAGATAAGGAAGAGCAACTCGGGAGGCCGCTGAACGAGGGGGAGATCGAAGCGTTGCTGAGGGCGCACGGACATCCCTTGATCGTTGCAGGGCGTTACCGGCAGGACGAGCGCAGCTTTGCGTTCGGCAAGCAACTGATTGGTCCGGTACTGTTTCCCTGCTACACGAAGGTGCTGACGTTCAATCTGGGCATTACGAGTGTCGTGCTCATTTTCGTATTTACAGCTTTAATCGCGAGCGGGCAGCCGGTGAAACTGCTGACCGGCCTTCCGGCCGTGTTCCTTTATCAGCTGCTCATTCAGTTCGCAGTTGTAACGACGATTTTCACCGCGATGGACAGGCATCTGGCCAAGCACCCGGACCGCTGGGACCCGCGAAAGCCGAACCATCCATACTACGCGAACCTAATGGAGAAAGACGGTACGCGACGTGTTCCGCGGGTCGAATCGGTTTCGAAGCTCATCGCGCTGTCCGTTTGGATTACGTGGCTGCGCGTCATTCAGCAATCGCCGTTTTGGATCCTTGGTCCGGCCGCTGCCTTCCTGAAGCTTGCGCCCGTATGGCATCAGCTGTACCTGCCCGTGGTCCTGGTGGCATTCCTCGGAATGCTGCAAGCGGGTATCAACCTGCTTCGGCCGGACTGGTTTCAGTTGCACCTGATCACACGCATAGTTGAGGATGCGGCATTCTTGGCGATGGGCTGTTTTCTGCTAAGGGCCGGGCACTGGATTGTCTCCGGCGATACGCCCGGTAGCCTCGCGAGCGGCCGCACGGTCGAAATCATCAATCAGTGCGTTTTCTACGGTCTGCTAATGGCCGTTGTCATCGCCGGAGCGCAAGTATTGCGCGGCGTGCATCGGTTATTTCGGGGAACGCCAGATCGCGTCCTTTCGCGCGCTTAGCGCCCAATGCGAAAAAGCACCGCCGGCACCGCTCTGAGGCCTATGGACTCTGATGAACCAAAGCGAAATCACCACCCGTGTTCACAATTCCGCACGCGTCCTAATCGAGCGGCAAAACGCCCGACAGGAAGTTGACCATCCTTCCCTTTAGCTCTTCGGCATGAGTTTCAATCTCCTGCTGCGCCTTCAGTAGACGCGAAGACAGCGTGGGCGGGTCGACAAGCAAGGTCCACTCGTATTTGAGCTGGCGCGCGTGGTGAGCCTCGAACGAATTGTCACTACGAGCTTCGGCAATTTTCTGGCAGAAGACCGCCAGAATGTTCAGGTCCATCCTTTCAAGTTCTTCCTTTTTGCTTGGCATCCGGAGCATTCGGGCCTCCTCACGGTCGTCGAGGGCGGAATGACCATCGGATGAATTGAGTAAGGTTTTCGTTGGGTGGGACCCTCAGTATAACACCGAGTGGCCTTACTTTGCTCTCGTCGAGTTAACGACGAATTAAGACTTGCCAAGATTGTAAGTGCGAGCCTCGCTCGCTCCGGCGACGGAAAGGACATTGCTGCCACTGTGGCAGTCGGACCGCCTTGTCCTCCCGGACGCGACGGGTAAACAGCCTCCGTGACACAAGGGCAAAGTCAGTTTCGGTTAAAGGGGATTGGGCCTGGTCGTTCCAACCGCTGAAATACGGGCCGAATCTTCTAACCTCGACGAAGACCAAGACGACTCCGAAGCGAACGAACCACAGCCCCAGGAAGACCTCTTACAATCATTCGAAGCGACAACTCCTGATGCAACACCTGCTCATACAACTCCTGGTGGATGAAAGTCTGAGGTTTTGGAAACCCTTTTGCAGCGAGAGGGTGGTCGGGAGCCAGGAACATCACTATATCTTGTTGATAGAACCACTCTACCGAGTCGTTGCCTAAAATCTGAGGCCGAATTGGATCTATCGCACTATATCGTTCTTTTTGAAAAAGGTTGATCCAGTATGGCAGGTATTGAGGATTTATATGATTGACGCCTGCCGGCCCTGGAGCCGCCGCGGAAAACAGAACGCAATCGGCGAGGCGAGCCAAATCAGCAACTAGTCCCGCCGCTCTGTATTCCGGAAGGTGCTCAGCAACTTCCAGACATACGGCAAGATCGAAAGTGCGCTGGAATTGTAGCGACTTCGTCAAATCTCTCGGAATAAATCTGTCTTCTGGAATCCTCAGCAACGCGCGATCGACATAATCCCCATCAACACCACATACGTCTTCAATCCCACGAGCCATGAATTCGGCCGCCCATGGGCCTACACCACAACCCACGTCGATGACACTCCTAACCGTGAGGAGAGATAACACGAGCGGGACAACAACGGCCGCGGAACGAGCCGATCCACCTACTTGACCAGCAAAGAACTGGGTCGAATAGATCGCGCCTTGATCCTCAGCAGACAACCTGTGCCTCGCTCCGAAACGGAGACTCTCGATTTGGCTGGGGGACGCAGACTATAGAACAGAGTCCCTTTAGAAGCAATAGACTCTTCTCGGAGAAAGTGTTTGGGGGCCTCCTGCCACTCGCAACACAAAGGAAAGGATGCGAAACATGCGCGTAGAAGCTAACCTGGCTAGATTAGCAGCGGCATGACGAGCAAGCGCAACCAGAACTAATAGGTCCTAGCGGGAACCAGGCTATCGCCGCCAACTGGACAAGAGGTTTTGAGGACAATCCTAGTCGCGACCGGCTAGAAACTGATCCGCATTCCATTCAGAGCCTTGCTTTACTCTTTTGAACCCGAAAACAATCCCGTTGCGCGCGATCGCCTCATCGGGTTGCAGTTGGTAGACTGACGAACTTTGAAAATTCTTCGCCGTCTGATTTGGAATCACATTGAATCCAACGATTTGCGGCAGAACCCGCCTGAAGTGCTCGGCGACTACGGCCGAATCCTCAATGTGGGAGCAAAGGACCACGAGGGACGGCTCCATGCGCGGAATGAAGGATTCGAAGCGTAGGAGCTCACCCTTCTTCAAGGCATTGAGGTAACTGCTTTCCACCTGGATGTAAAATACAGCGCGATCGCCGCGAACTTGCGGCGACGCGGGCTTCATCGGATCGGTGAGCTTGAAATCCACGGTTTGAGATCGGGGGGAACCTTCTTTCAACGGATAAAACATCAGGTCGACATTCAGGGCGCAGACGCCGGCGACCGCGTCTCTCACAGCAATGTTTAGGTACAGGTTCGGGTTTTGTGCCAGCGGCAAAGCGAACATCGCGAATTGGACCAAGCGCGGTGAAGAACAGAAGATCGACCTCAGAACCGCGGTTCGGAAGTCATCTTCGCCTTGGTTCATCGGTTCGCGGGCAAAGCGTTCAAAAAAATCCGGCAGTTTGGCACCGATTTGACTCATGAACAATTCCAGTTCAAAGCTGCTGACGTCGGAAGCAGGACTGACCGCCCGGGGGTTCGAGAAGTCCGGGAAGCCCCCCAGAGTGACCTCCGTTTTGTTTCCCGTCGGGTTCTGCTGCGCCTGGAAAGAGCGGCTTGGTGGATTGAGGCCGTTACGAAATGCGTCAGCCGCGGTAGAAGTCGCCTGTGCACGTGGCAGCCGATTTGGCGCTTCTTGCACGCCGGCAATGGGTCGAGTCATCGTGATGTCTCTAGGGGTAATCCTGCTGGGTAGTTTGTCCGTGTTTTCTGTGAAGGTGCCGATTAGACCTGATCCGGCTCCAAGGACAATCGCGGCGTATTTGAGCACTTCCAAAACGATCTTTAACATCGGTTAAGACTCAGAGGTTTAAGAATGCCAGCAAGGAGGGCAGTCCAGAGCATACCAAAATTAGGCCCGCGCATCTTGGTTTTCTTTCGCCTTCTTACATCAATACCCTTGCCCTGCAAGAAATCCGTGCGATCAGGTAGGCGGCACCAGCAGCGAAAGGGCCAAATGATAGAGCCTCTAAGGCTCCGCGAAGGGTCGGGGCTCCAGCTTTAGAGTCAACTTCATCTGACCTCCTCCGAAAGGCGACTCACTTCATCACCTTTCACGCCGTAGCTGATCATCAGCTTATTGAACGTCTAGGCCGACGTAATACCTATTCTGAAGGGGAGGCTCCTTGGTGTCTCTGAATTAGCGCGGACGCTGCGTTCAGCTTTTGTACACCAAGCGTTCCTTCTTCGACTTTATACATTCAAACTAACCGCGGGCGGGCTCGTGTGCGGGGAGGTGAACCTCCGCGTATTTTTCAAGCGCACGAACTGGGAGATTTGGGAGGATTCCTCAGGTCCTACATTCTGACGAAGCGCCTCACACCTAATCACTCGTGACTGTACCAAAACGCGACTAAAGAGCTGTGGGCTCTACGGCAGCGTGCCACGGATGTCAAGAAACGCTTTGGCCTCATCGAGCGACCGGAAAACTCTGATCTCCTTTGTACACCGATCGTTATGACTGCGGAGTATTTCGTAAAGACGACCTATCCCGAAGGCAAACTCGGTCGGCGCGACAATGGCGAACCTCGATGTCTTCGAAGGAACGTCCATGTCGGCGGAAAGACTTGCCAATGTTCGGAGCCTCGCGGTTGACGGTAGGACTATGTCTTCGACCTCGGTCATGTCCACCAACTCGTCGTACCCTGCGACTTCGGGTAGCGCCCAGACGTCCCTTTGGTATCCGAAGACATCCTCGTCCGTCAGGGTGCCGTGTCCTTTGGCCAAGACGAGCCGCCGTTGGTGCAGAACCCGGTATTCAATAGGCACGATGTCCCTTTCATGAGAGTAGATGTACTGCTTTTTTTCGCGACGGAGTTTTCCGCAATACGATTTTAGATACTATACATCGGGAGAAACAAATCCTCTTCCAGCAAGCACCTCGGTGATCGCAGGGATCAGGTCGCTACCCATCCGCATTTTCGTTACGTACGCGTCGCCTCCTGCCGCCAGGCACGCTGCAATTTGATTCGCATCCTTAGACACACTGATGAAGACTATTTTCGCACCGCACCCCTGAGCCTTGAGACGCCGCGCGACATCTGGTCCATCCAGAACAGGCATCGACACGTCCAGAATGACAAGATCCGGTAGGAACTGGGATGTCGCTTCGACAGCTGCTAGTCCCTCGGCGACGCTTGCGATCACCTCAAAGTCGCGCTGAAGGAGACTGGCAACCTTCGCACGCATGGCGGGGTGATTCTCAGCGATCAACAGCTTAGGTTTCATGCGATGTGTTGCGGCCCGTCCTACCTATACCTAGAATATTCGAACTCAAGGGAATCGGTATAGGAACCACGGCCTCGACGTCGGTACCCTGCAGGGGAGAAGAGTTCACTCTCATCGTACCTCCCACGAGTCGGAGGCGTTCCCGCATGCTGATCAATCCAAGGCCACGCTCACTCCCAATCTCAAAACCTCGTCCTTCGTCCGTCACGCGCAGCAGGGCCTGATGGCCTTGAACACCAAGCGTGATGGTAACCCGATCTGCTCCGCTGTGTTTGGCCACGTTGCTCATCGCTTCCTGTAACACCCGAAACAGCGCGAAACACACGGTCTCAGGAATCTGCTTTAGGTCCCCTTCGTGGACTAGTTTCGCGGCGATTCCATGCTTCCTAGAAAAATCGTGACAAAAGCTAGCAACACCATGCTGGAGTCCGAGGTCCCACTGGGGATGATGTTCGTTGTGGGATAGCCGTCGCATGTCACCCACAAGTTCATCGGTCTCGCGGCGCATTCGTTCCAACTCTCGAGCAGCCTCCGTGCTGCCTACTAGATTTTGGCGTAGGATGTCCAAATCGACACAAAGCAGTGCAAGTCGTTGAGACAAGTCGTCGTGTAAATCGCGAGCAATGCGCTTACGTTCTTCCTCTTGTACCGTGATGAGCCTGCCAGCTAAACTCTGCAGTTCTTCCTGATCTCGCCGCAAAGCCGCCTCGACGTTCTTCCTCGCAGTGATATCTTGGACTTGAGCGACGCCATAACTCACCCTGCCCGTAGCATCGGGGACCGCCGACGCGGTCAGCGTCACCCAGACGACGTGCCCTTGCTTGTGAATGTATCGCTTCTCCAAGTGATAGAAGCGGATCAGGCCGGTGAACACTTTCTGAGCACAAGAAAGGTCAGCGTCAAGGTCGTCCGGGTGAGTCAAGGACTGGAAATTCGTAGTCAGAAGCTCTTGCTCGGAGTATCCCAAGATTTCACAGAGGGCCCTATTCACCTGTATCCAGCGACCGTCGTTACTCACCAGCGCCATTCCAACAGCCGAATATTCAAAGACACTCCGAAATCGTTCTTGATTTTCTTCGGCCAACTTGCGTTCAGTCAAGTCAACTGCTGTGCCGATATACCCTGCAAAGGAACCATCTGAGTTGAATCTCGGCACCCCATGGTCGAAAATCCAACGATATCCGCCGTCATGCCGGCGAAGCCTGTATTCCCTTTCGAAGGCCTCGCGACGGTCGAACGCCCGAGTATACGTGTCCAGACAAGAATTCAAATCATTCGGATGGACACCTTTTGACCAACCATTTCCGAGCTCCTCCTGCAATGCCCGACCAGTAAATTCCAACCAAGGCCGATTGAAGTAGGAGCACACCCGGTCGGTGCCAGACATCCAGATCATCACTGGTGCCGTGTCAGCCACAAGGCGGAAACGTACTTCACTTTCTCCCAGCACTGCGTCAGTCTTCCGCCTTTTGGTCCGCTGCATCATAGGGCGACACGCAACTACCGTCTTTTTCGCAAGAATGATGGTATCGTGCGTTACCGTCCCCCTACAACTAACCCGTCCTTACCAAAAAGTCGGTTCTCGTTGAGCCAGTTGAATTTGAACAACGACAGCTATAGCGTGCGGATGCCATATTCGCGACCCTCTTCCCGCGGTTCTATTCGATTCGGCAAGGTCTCCGGAATCAAACCGTGCTCCAAGCAGAGAGCCTGGCTCTCCGCCATCAGCGTCGAAAGTCGTCGTCCCGTTGCTGAAAACAAATCGGTTACTGCCGGGACTTTCATTCATTTTCGTGGGCCGCAGGCCCTCCTGGAGACAATAAAAGCGCGCCCATTGGAGCAGGTTTTGATCGTTCGCATCATTAACCTACAACAAGGAGCGCCCTCATGAATGAGGCCAAGTATATTGGGCTCGATGTGCACCAGGCAACGTCGTAACCGGAAACCTACTTTCCCGCGCTAACTCGCATTCGAGGGGTGGCCTTGCCACTAAACTACCGCACATGGGCATTGAGCTAGATCACGTGTTCGTCTGCACGGCACCGGGAGCACCCGAGGCTGGGGAACTCTTGCAGTTTGGACTGCGTGAGGGGCCGCCGAATCAACATCCGGGACAGGGTACGGCGTGTCGACGATTCGCCTTCAAAAATGCCATGCTGGAGCTGCTTTGGGTGACTGACAAAGAAGAAGCCACGAGCGAGAAAACGCGCGGCACCCTTCTGTGGGAACGATGGACAGGCAGGAGCGCAACGACATGTCCGTTTGGTATCTGTCTTCGACCTTGCGATGCCCCGACTGAGCAACCGCTTTTTAGTGGATGGGAATATCGTCCTTCGTATTTACTGAGACCACTTGCCATGCACGTAGGAGAAGCAGGACTTGACGAACCGATGTGGGTTTATATGAGCTTTTTAAGCCGTAAACAACGCGAACAACAGTTTGTCGAGCATCAGGTGGGTATTCGAGAAATTACTGGCCTGCTTCTCACCTGCCCAGTGCCACCACATTCCACCGTATTTCAGGTAGTGCTGGACGCAAAATGTCTGGCAGTTCGTAGGGGCCCGAGACCGCTCCTTGAAATCGAGTTTGATCTCGGTAAACGTCAAAAAATTGAGGATTTCCGACCACTCCTGCCGCTGATTTTTAGATACTGACTTAGCGCGATTTGCCCTGACGTTGTCAAGCTCCCGGTAAACGAGGTGCATTCGATAGGTCGATGCGACACCATCCGATGTAAGTCAGCTCTCGAAGGCGGTGTTGTCATGAGGCCAGGAATGCGGTTTGGGCTTTCTGCGATCGAGAAGCGTGATGTTGGGAGCCGCTGGAAGACAGACGCTAAATGAGATTGGGCGCGCGTTTGACAAGCCGCATAGCGGCATTCGCGCTGTATGCTGCCTCGCGGCGACATCCCTCCTGCTGCTCGTCGCCGCTCGCTTTTAGGGCTCGCTCTCTCTGAGCAGAAGATACTTGCGAGGGATCGCTTCCACTTTGATACCATTACCTTCGCAAGAGGAATGGCGTCTTTTCTCTGCGTGCTCAGAGTCTCGACGAACAGGTGCCCTCATTCACAGCCAGCGGGAAAACGGGTCAACCCATTGAATACTGATTTGCTGCTGAAGCTTGAGTTCCCCAGTAACCCTGAATTGCTGTGCGCGGTGCGGGGCGCGATGGAGCGCTTGACCGAAAAAATGGGCTTCTCCGAACGAGAGTGCCGGTCGGTCACCCGGGCGGTCGACGAAGCCGTGACCAATATCATCCGCCACGCTTACCGGGGCCAGCCGAATCACCCTATCGTTCTGACTTGCTACCGCCTGCCGAAGGCGGTAGGGTCCGAACCGGAACAAGGCATGGAAATCGTTTTGGAAGATCAAGGCGAGCCACCCGATCCCGGCAGGCTGCGCGGGCGTTCGCTGGATGAGATTAAGCCTGGCGGGCTGGGTTTGCACTACATCCGCGAGAGTATGGATGTCGCGGAATTCAGCAGCTCTGGCGGAACGAATCAGCTGCGATTAGTCCGATGCCTGCGGTCGGAAAATACGATTCGGGACTCGTAAGGGAAACAGGCCCATGCAGATCTCCGTCAGGCGAATCGACAAGA
>Ga0306920_100016460_pt1 | contig 10190 bp, 6 predicted proteins | sample flu12Cox44000170_FD_204666 | JGI IMG/M metagenome (GOLD analysis project Ga0306920, IMG submission 204666) | Lab enrichment of tropical soil microbial communities from Luquillo Experimental Forest, Puerto Rico - flux4day.12C.oxic.44.000.170 (v2)... | ecosystem: Environmental > Terrestrial >...
CGCGGTAAAGTCGAGTGGCACGGCATCGCCGGCTTCCAGCGGCACCGGCGGGCCCCATTGCCCCAGAAACTCCCGCACGTCGCGCTCGCGCTCGGGATCGCGAACCGGGGGTGGATCGGGGATCCACAGATTGATCTGAAACCCGCCATTGCTCTGGTCCCGGAACTGCCGGACCCAGGCGGTGATGCCGTCGGGGGACGTGGTCAACGCCCCGAGCCCGCCCATGCCACCGGCATTCGCCACCGCGCTCGCCAGGCCGGCGGGGCAGGCGCCGGCCATCGGCGCCTGCAATATTGGCACCCGCAGCCCGAAGCGCCGGCAAAACCGGGTGGCGCGCTCTCGCGCGGCGCTCGGTGAGCTCGGCCCGGATTGAGCCTCGGCTGGTGTCGCCATCGTCATCCCCGATCGCAATCTTCGTGTCGACCCAAGATTATCAGATCTGACGCGCCGTTGGCCTGCCCGACATTCACCCGATGCAAACGTTACGCGATGCCGAATTGAGGCGGTGCGGTGTTGCCGACCTGTCGTCATGTCTGGCGACTGGATCTGCCCTAAAGCATTGTGAAATAGTTGGCCGCTCGGATCAGATCGGCTACAAGCTGTAGTGGCTGGATGAAGCCGAAGCCGACAGGCTGCACCACCTGCAGCTGACGCTGCGAACGCGGCGAAGCACGCGTCAGGATCGCGGCGAAGATCACAACGCGTCAGATCTCTATAACGGCCGGCGAGCCCATCGCCCCGCGCGGGGTTGCGTCAACCGCCTCGGTTCGCGCTATTGTCGGCACGTCCGTTGAAGGCCAATGATCCGACCTCTCTCGATCCTAGTCAGCGAGTCTGAGGTGTGCCACTAACCGACATTCGGGTTTGCTTCTGACGCCCCAAGATCATGCCGCCCTTTGCGACATCCGCCGCGGGGATTGAAATTAAACGCCGCCCGAAACCACTCGGCGCATGCGGGAGCTCTCTTCGGCGTCTTGGCCCACCCCGCCGTGGTCGCGAAGACGAGGCTTGCCCGGAGTCCTTCAAACTTTCGCCGGGTCGTCTAGTGCTCTAATCCAAACACATGATTCACCGAGATCTCGGTCGATGCGCCCGGCGGCCTCCGCTCAACCACTGCCGACTTGAATCATCTGACTGCGTCTAAGCACTAGAAGGTGAAGCGAACCCCGACCGTAAAGCTGTTGTAGGTGGTGTTGTTTATCCCGAGGATCGCATCGTAATTGACGAAGCCCGAAGCGGTGCCCGAAAGCTGCAGGGAGACCCCTACCCCAAGGTCGAAATAGTTTCTCGACGTCGGGACCCCCGGTAAAATAAAGCTTGAAAGAAGAGTCGAGCTCGTATCATTACTATAGGCAACCGAAACGGCGGTATTGCCGGGACTATATTGGTGCGCCCAGTGAAAACGAGCAACAGGGTAGAGCGGGCCGAATGACGTCGGGATCGTGTATTGTGCGTCCGCCCCGAGAAACGTCAGAACCGTATTGACCGAGGAGCTGCCGAATGCCAAGTCAGCCCCTTGCGCACCCTCTTCTGTGAGGGCGTCGACGCCAGTATGCTGGTAGAGAAACCGGGCGATCGGGGTCAGAACGAGAGCGCCAAACGGGAACGTATAACCGCCGGCGAGCGTAAACCCCGCTACCCGGCTGCCAAAGCTACCACTCGCAATTCGGTCAACCGGCGCGGCGGGGGTAACACCCGTCGGTACATTACCGGGTATGCTGGGTATGACGATATGCCTTTGGGATAAATTGTCCCCGCCGCCGATAACGGCAATGCCATTCAAATAAAGGGCATCCGTCGGGAAATAAGTGGCATAGATATTTCCTTGCAATAGATCGCCGTTCAGGGATTGACCGGAAGCACTCAAGGTACTGGTATCAAAATTGGTGTTTGATTGCGTGTAGCCAAACGCCAGCCCCGCGATCAGCTGCGAGGTAATCCGGTAATCGGCGCCGAAGACAAATCCGGCGTTGTTGAAGGAATAGCCGTTCTCGCTTGTCGTCATATCCCGGCTGCCGAACTGGCCAAGACCATTGGCGAACACGCCCAACGAGCCGATCGAGTACGCCAATGGCGGCGGCTGGTTCTGTGCGAAAAGAATTTGGCCGCCCGGCTCCATCGTGCCCAGTGCAGCAACCTGCGCGGCCTGCGGCGGCGCCTTGTCCGCCAACACGGTGCCGGTCGTCCAATCCCGCAGCTCTTTCAGTCTCTGCTCGATCGCGCCATTTTGCCTGCTCGTTTGGGTTGTTTGCGTCACCGACGCTTGGTTCGTCGGGACGAGCAGCTCGGCGCCTCCATTCAAACTCTGCAGGGCGCCCATCAAGCCGCTCGTATTAAGACCATAGGAGCCCATGCCCGTAGGGATGGGCTGCCCTTGCAGCTGCAGAGCATTGCCGATCATCGCCGAGCATATCGTCTTGAGGTCCGTTTGATTTGCGGTAACGGCGGTCATGCTGACCGTCGGACAAAAGTTGTTGATGGACCCCGACATCGTCTGCTGTGCGAGGTTTTGCCCGGGCAGCGCCGTCAGGTTCGGCTGACCGAATTGGGCGGAAAAGGACGCAGGTGATTGCGCCTGTGCAACCTGGGCAACCATCGCCGAGAAGGCAAGTCCGAGACCCGCCACGACGCATGCTTGCCGGACATGAGATCCGGACACGATCCTCAGCACCCGCTGTCCCCCTCTTGTTTGGATCGCAAGAGCGCCAATTGGTTAAGGATAACGCATAAATGGTTGCACGACACTTGTCAAAGCGCAACTACCAATTATGCTATTTACCAACACATCGCCGGGGATGGCGAGGCGAGCCGCGGTTGCTGGCTTCTGTTTCAGCCGCTAGCTTTGGTAGCGGCCATCTGATAAATTTTCTTGCTTAATGTGACCCAGCTCACACCGGTGTTTCGGCCCGCCTGGTATGAACCTTAAACAAAGAAACGAGGGGGGTCCCGATGCGGCGGCCCTGGGGCATTCCGGAGGAAGAACGCAAACGCGGGAGTTGGTCGCGCCGCTCTTGCCGATACCGGTCGTCCTTGCTGGCGATTTCCAGGCGATTTCTACCTACTTCTTCCCGGTCGAGATGCGGACCAGTGTTCCGCTCGCTCCGGCGGTTAGTGACGGCCAGAGAGGTGTTGCCTCAGAAAGGGACATCGGCGGCTCGACCATCAACACTCTTCCCTCGCCGAAGGTGTCGCGGCGCTAATACAATGTCCCGGCTCGGCATCACCCTGTGCAGCGTCGTCTTCGCCGGCATGATCGCCTGCGGCGAATGCCGAGCCCAGGAGGTGAGTGCGGGCCCTGGGGGCGTTGCCGTTGGCGGAAATATTACTGACAGCCAGATCAACATTGGTATCCCACCTGAAAAATTACCCAGTATTATCGAAGCGGCGACAAAAGACTGGCGGCTCCTTAACGAACAGCAAAAACAAACGATCAACAATCTTCAGAAGACCCTCGGTGTTAACGAAGATGCGCTGAGGTCGTTTCTCCAAGCCATAGGTGAAAGGGCGGTTCCTGTTGACCAGCTCGGGCAAAAACTGCGCGAGATTGCGGGGCGCTACCGGGAGCTTCTCACTCAGGTCAGACCAAGCCCCGACGACGAGCCAAATGCTGCGGAGATCAAGAGCGAAGCCGCCCATGCGCTGAAAGCCGGTCAGTTTGATCGCGCCGACGAGCTTCTCGATCAGCTTCAGAAGATGCAGGATGCCGCGCTCGAGCAGAGACAATTGGAGCGCGCGAGCACCTCGGGCCAGCGCGGCCAGCTGGCAATGACGCTGCTGCAATACCGGAAGGCGGCGGGATATTTCGCCGATGCTGCGATGCACGTGCCCGCTGAGCGCAGCGAGGTTCGCCTCGGCTATCTCGATCAGGAAGCTGGCGCGCTTTATCGGGAAGGTGACGAGCGAGGCGACAACGGGGCCCTAGCAGCGGCAGTCAAACGTTATGGCGTCGTCCTTACCATTCTGTCGCGCCAGACCTTACCGCTCGCCTGGGCTGCAACCCAAAACAACCTTGGCAATGCGCTCGCGACGCTTGGGGTGCGGGAGAATGGGACGGCGCGGCTAGAGAAGGCGGTGGCGGCCTACAGCGCGGCTCTCAGCGAATGTACTCGAGAACGGGCGCCGCTCCAATGGGCGAGCACCCAGTTGAACCTCGCCGCGGCGCTCGAAAGACTCGGTGAGCGGGAGATCGGAACCGCGCGCCTACAGGAGGCGGTCGCGGCCTACCGTGCGGTGCTCGAGGTTGTCGCGGCCTATTATGCGGCGTTTGAAGAAGACATGCACGATCGGGTCCCGTGGATTATCTGGGCGGTCACGCAATTGAACCTCGGCGCCGCGCTTCAAACGCTCGGCACGCGGGAGGGCGACGCCAGGCGGCTCGAGGAGGCGGTCGCGGCCTTCCGTGCGGCGCTCGAAGAGGAGAGGCGCGACCGTGTGCCACTCCAATGGGCGATGACCCAGATGAATCTCGGCAACGCGCTGCAAACGCTCGGGGAGCGTCAGGGCAGCACAGCACGGCTGGAGGAGGCGGTCGCAGCCTACCATGCGGCGCTCGAGGAAAGCACGCGCGATCGGGTGCCGCTGCAATGGGCCTTGATTCAGAATAACCTCGGGAAGGCGCTCTGGGTTCTGGGCGCGAGGGAAAGCGGAACGGGCCGGCTGGAGGAAGCGGTGGGAGCCTACCGCGCGGCACTTGAAGTGAGGACCCGCGAAAAGGTGCCGCTCGACTGGGCGATGACCGAGAACAATCTCGGCATCGTTCTCAAGACGTTGGGGGAACGGGAGAACGAAACGGGGCGGTTGGAGGAGGCGATCACGGCCTACCGAGCCGCGCTCGAGGAATACACCCCGGATCGCGTACCCCTGGCATGGGCGATGACCCAGATGAATCTCGGCAACGTGCTGTTAGTACTAGGAGTGCGGGAGGGCGGTCAGGCACGGCTGGAAGAAGCGGTCGCGGCTTACAGCGCCTCATTCGAACGGGATCCGCTGCCAATCGATCGAGCAAACGCCCAGTTCAACATGGGACAGGCACTCTTTAAACTCGGCAGGCCGGACCAAGCCCTGAGCTCCTTCCAGCAAGCTGAACCGGTTTTTCGAGCGGCTGGCGCAGCTCAGCTCGTCGAGATTTGTCGGCGTTGGATTGCCCGCTTGCTGGGTGAGAGCCAGGCAGTACCGCCGCGCACTACAGGTCCCGCGATGCCTGCTTTAGCCCACTAGAGGGATTTTGCCGCCATCCGGCAGGCTTTGTATCACCGGGATTTCGAACCGGGATTTGCGTCGCTTGCCAACGCGACTGCCGGACCAAGATCAACCGTGCTAGATGGCGCGAGGCGTGACACATTAGTCGCGGTTCGCGCCCTAGAGGAAGACCGAAGCATGGGTTTGCTCGATGGGCAGGTGGCTCTGGTAACAGGCGGCGGTTCGGGCATCGGCAAGGCGGTAGTGGCGCGCTTTGTCAGAGAGGGCGCGCGCGTCGGGGTCCTCGACCGCGTCGCGGCTAGAGCCGAGCAGTTGCGGGCGGAGTTTGGCAATGCGGTCCGTCGCCAGCGCCGGTGACGTAGGGCCTCCTAAGGGAAAACCCTACGACTCATAGTCGCGCGCGAGTCACGCTTGTCTTAGGTCTGGATCCCGGCACATAGTTGGCCGATGGCAGGCGGACGAGCAAATTGCGAAAGACCGGGGCCATCGGTCAGGACGGCAACGTCGAATTATCTGGCCTGCCGACGACCTCGATCCATACCGTCTCGCAGCCCAGACGCAGGTCATCCGTGTGGTAGCGATGGTCGCCGCCAAAGTCGGGGGCGAAGCTGCCCGCGAGCGCGAGCGACAGCGCCTTATCGAAGAACTCACGCTGCGCGAATTCGGTGCCTGAGACGAGGCATAGGACCGTACGGGGAAAAACCCGGCGGATCGTCGCGGCTCGCGAGAAATTGGGGCCGCCGCGGAAACTGCGCACGGTGGGAAGCGGATATCAGGGTTATAGTGTCGGGGCGGCGAAGTAATCACACGAAGTGACAGTCCGCGGACGTACCGAATACTCAAGCGTTAACGCGAATATTTCATTTAGCCTGCGCAAAATCGCAACTTGCGAGAGACCAGCAAAGGGACGGCTAAGTTATAACATATTGATTTGGAAACCGAGTTCTCTTACTGACGAATTTACTATCACCGCCGGCACGATGCGGTTAGCCTAGATGCGGGCCGAGCGGATCGTCATGTAAGTGATAAGCTGCGAAAGCGCGGCCTTTCAGCTTGTCCTATTGGAGGTGAAGCTCCTTGGCCCACGATGCGTTCATCAGTTACTCGCGTGAAGATAAATTGATGGCGGACGCGGCCTGCGGCGCCTTGGAAACCGCCGGTATCCGATGCTGGATAGCCCCGCGGGACATTTCGCCCGGTTCCGAATGGGGAGCGGCTATCGTCGACGCCATCGACCACAGCGCGGTTATGGTTCTGATCTTTTCATCGAATGCGAACGAGTCACGGCAGATTAGGCGCGAAGTTGAGCATGCGGTCAGCAAGGGTGTGACGATTGTACCGGTGCGTATTGATCAGGCCGAGCCGACGAGATCGCTGGCCTATTTCATGGCCGGAGTCCACTGGCTCGATGCTTTTACCTCGCCTCTCGAAAACCATCTCCAAGGGCTGGCGATGTCTATCAAGGCGTTATTGCGTACCGCGCCAGCCAACCCACTAGGCGAATCCGGACAAACCCAGCCCGCCCCCGCCCCAATCCTTGAGCTTCCGGCCACAATAGTGCCGGGGCGCATTTCCGGACAAGATAACCGCGAGCAGGAGAAAAAAGAGCGGCTGCAAGGGTTTCGCGTGTCCGCCCGCCGGCGAGCCGCCGTTGTATCCGTGGTCGTTGCCGTCCTGTCCGTGGTGGTTGCGGCCTGGGTGCTCGTTCCTCACCAAGCGACCAGACCGCCGACTGCGGCGCCCGTGGCGCCCTATGCTGCGGCGAAGAACTCCGCAACCGAGACCACACAGAAGGGCGATGACGCCGCCGAGATAGACAAGATCGCCGATACGATGGTCCGCTTATGATTAGCAGGTGGCCGCAGCGAAGCGCTGAACGCTGGCGGCGGCGGGACCGATCTGTCGCTGCGTTCCCTCGATGCCAGGGGTACCCTTAAGGGTGAGTTCAAGATTAATACGTCGAGTGCCGAGAGCCTGGTGAATGGCCTTGATAGTGTCCTCAGCCAGGTCGCGGCAGATCAGGCGGACAAGGTGCGTGCGTGTCTGCAACCGGTACAAGAGAGACTATTGAGTCTCATGCTCCCGCCGAAGAGACAGGGCACCATGAGCCCGTCGGTTACGGCGCCCGGCGGGGTCGCGGTAGGAGGAGATGTAAAGAATTCGCAAATCACGATTAATCCCGGTGCGCAGTCGCCCCGAAAATAATCTTGGTGTCTGAGCTGCGGTTTTTGGTTCTCTCATTTTTGTCTTGACCATAGCCAAGCCATTCGGGCAGCAAAATCGTCACGGCACAGGAGTCTCTCCGGCACGCCGATGAAAATGAATGGCACCATCGTCGAATGCCACGAACCCGGGTGTACGAGTGGTCAAATTCAAAAAGATGGTACCATCGGATCTAAAGAGTTTCCGCGCGGAATGTCAGATCCCGTGTCACTAGCTTAAGTTCTTGCGCTATTGCAGGGTGTTAAAAGCGGTTCTGGCGGCCTGTGCCTCTAAAGGAGAAATGAGTTTCGCCCGCTCTAGCTCTGAAATAACGTAACTCGGCTTTGTTTGATTGTAGGCAAGCGTGATTGAGTCGGTGCCCGCGAACAAAGCCTGTTGATTAAGATTTGTAAAAGTCTGTAGGACAGCTACTGCCATTGCAGCATCTTCTATGGTGGGACCAGATGCGGTTACCATTGTTACATAGGCTTTCGCAAAAAAATCGGGGCGCGCTACAGCGATTTGCGTTATACCTCCGGCTGTCCTTGCTAAGGTAATTGAGGCCGACTTCTCGCCATTTTCAACAACAACGCTGCTCTGATCGGCGACAGCGGGGTTCTGCACGGCGCCACCGCTCGCCGGCGCAGCGCAGACCGGATAGGAAAGCACGCCGAGGGCGAGCCCAGCCGCGAGAGCCACGGCCTTCCAGGCCATTGTTTTGGGTATGATCGGCTTCGTCATGACTTGGTACCCCCGGTGTGCTGTCAACCTGGCTTTTATGTTGCATACGGCCGTTTGACGCTCTCGTTTGACGGGGCGTGAGGAAAGCGCTAAATCGGCCGTGGCCGGCTCGGATACGCTCTCCTTACGCCGCGCCGGCGTCGCGGTGGGCTGAATGGACCGCTGGCGCGTTAATCTTCTGGGCCGGTTTGAGCTGCGTGCTCCGAGTGGGCAGGAGGTCGCGCTCGGCGCGCGCAAGTCTATCGCCCTGCTCGCCCTCCTCGCCGTGGCCCCAGGGCAGCGGATCTCCCGCGACCGGGTCGCTGCGCTGCTGTGGGAGGACATGCCGGACGCTCAGGCGCGTGGCAATCTGCGTCAGCTGCTGGCCGCAACCCGACGGCCCGCGCCTTTCTTGGAAGCCGATGCGAATTCGGTGGGCTTCGCCGCGAGTATGGTCGAATCCGACCTTGCGGCCTTTGAGGCGGCAATAGCAGAGACTACACCGGAGGCGCTGGAGCGGGCAGCGGCGCTGTATCGGGCGGACCTGCTGGATAGCTTTTCGCTACGGAACCGCGATTTCGACGAATGGTTGACTTGGGAGCGCGAGCGGCTGCGCGAACATGCCGTGCAGCTCTTCCTCCGCCTGATGAAACTAGCTGCGGCAACGGGAGCCGAAACCGCAATCCGCTGGGCGCTTCGGATTCTGGCAGTCGATCCGGTTCACGAGCCTGCGCATCGAGGGTTGATGCAACTCTATGCCGCCCAGGGTCGGCATGCAACTGCTCTTCGCCAATACGAACAGTTACGCGAGGCTCTGTCGCGCGAACTTGGTACCCGGCCGGAGCCGGAGACCGACGCCCTCGCGCGGCGGATCCGCGACGATCGCCGTGGTTCTGCGCGAGCTGCTGTCGAGCGCTCATCCGCCGAGAGCGATGGCCGCTTGCCGGGCGAAGTGCGACCATGCCGGCTTGCCGCAATCGTCGCCGCGGATGTAGCAGGGTACTCGCGGCTGATGGGCGAGGATGAGGAGGGGACGTACGAATGCCTGAAGGCCCATCTCCGCGAGCTAGTTGATCCGAAGATCGCGGAACACCACGGCCGGATCGTAAAGAACACGGGCGACGGACTGCTCGCGGAATTTCCGAGTGTGGTGGATGCCGTCCGCTGCGCTGTTGAGGTCCAGCGCCGGATGATCGACCGCGAGCCGGACGTGGCGGAAGAGCGACGCATCAGCTTCCGCATTGGCATCCACCTCGGTGACGTGATCGTTGGGGAACACGACATCTTCGGCGACGGTGTGAATGTCGCGGCGCGTTTGAAGGCATTGGCTGAGCCGGGCGGCATCTGCATCAGCCGCATGGCGCGCGATAACGTCCGCGACAAACTCGATTACACCTTCGAGGACCTTGGCGAACAGCAGGTCAAGAACATCGTCCGGCCAGTTCGGGTCTATGCGTGGCGCTCTGAAGCCACAGCCGGCGTACCGACCACCAGCGCGTCACCTGCCACATCAAGTCCGCAGCCTGCCGCAGCACCACGCCTGTCTATCGTTATCCTGCCCTTCGCCAATCTCAGCGACGACCGGGAACAGCAGTATTTCGCGGACGGGATCACAGAGGATCTGACAACGGATCTGTCGCGGATCGAGAATATGTTCGTGATCTCGCGCAACACCGCGTTCACTTACCGGAACAAGCCCATCGACACAAAGCAAATCGGTCGCGAGCTGGGCGTGCGTTATGTGCTCGAAGGGAGTGTCAGGCGATCAGGGAGTCGGGTCCGCGTCAACGCCCAACTGATCGATGCCGAGAGGGACGCGCATCTGTGGGCCGACCGCTTCGATGGTGACACGAGCGATCTGTTCACCCTGCAAGATGAGATCACGAGCCGGATTGCGGTTACACTCAACCTTGAACTTCTCGGGGCGGAAGCGGCCCGGCCGACCGAGCATCCCGACGCGCTCGACTACATTCTCCGGGGGCGTGCGGTACTGTTGAAACCCCAGACGCGTGACACCCAAAGAGAGGCGATTGACTTGTTCGAGCGCGCATTGGCACTCGACCCGCAAT
>Ga0306920_100016462_pt1 | contig 10189 bp, 7 predicted proteins | sample flu12Cox44000170_FD_204666 | JGI IMG/M metagenome (GOLD analysis project Ga0306920, IMG submission 204666) | Lab enrichment of tropical soil microbial communities from Luquillo Experimental Forest, Puerto Rico - flux4day.12C.oxic.44.000.170 (v2)... | ecosystem: Environmental > Terrestrial >...
GACGACGGGACTACACGTGACGCCCTCGGACCGGGGTCGAGGCGGTGGCATCTCGCCGGAGGCGGGCCTTCCCGCCCGTCCCCCCGACCGCGGGATCTACGAGCCGCAGCCGGTGTTGCCGCCGGCCTTCGTACCGGCGCTCACGAAGCAGACGAGAGGGGGGCGCTTCGGTGCCGCGGGCTGGCTCGTGCCGGACGGTCCGGCGACCTCGCGCGGCGCTGGCGATCCGGACGCCGCCGGCTGGCTCGGCTTCGGCCTCGCGGGGGAATGGCGCTGGCCGGCGTCTCCCCCACGAAACTGAAGCGCGACGAGCCGATCCACGTCTTACCTAGTGGAGTTTCGAGGACCCCAGGAATGAGCGCGAGATTCAAGAGCGTTAAGGAGCCGAGGATGAGAGCGCGATCGATCGTTGTTGTGGCTTTGGGACTGACCTTGGCGACCTTGTTCGGCCTCGCCGGTCCCGGCGGCCCGCGGTCGGCCGCCGGCCAGCCGGCGATGGGGCCCCCGGTGCCTGCAAGGTCGCCGGCGCCGGGGTCGGCGGATGACCCCACGCCTCCTCGGATCAGCTATCTCCACGGCGAAGCCTCGTTCTGGCGGCCGGGAGCCCAGGATTGGTCGGCTGCTCAGTTGAACGTGCCCCTGGCGCCCGGGGACACGCTCTACGCGGGGCCGGGAGGGACCATCGAGGTCCAGATCGGCGCCGCCGCGTTCGTGCGGGTCACCGCGGGGACTCAGCTGGGCCTAGACAACCAGGACGCCAACTACCTCCAGTTCCGCGTGACGGCGGGCCACGCGGCGCTCGATCTGCGCCAGCTGGCGCCGGGGATGACGGTCGAGCTGGATACCCCGAATGTCACGTTCTCGGTGGCGCCTGGCGGCTATTATCACGCCGACGTCGACGAGAGCTCGACCACCTTCGCCGTCTACAACGGCGGCAACGCCAGCATGACCGTGGCGGGCGGCGCGGCCAGTGTGATGACCGCGAACCAGCAAGTCGTGATCCGAGGGACGGACACCCCGGAGGTAGCGGCCGGTCCGGCCCCCGCGCTCACCGCGTGGGATCGCTGGGGCTTCGAGCGGACCGAGAGCCTCGCGCGCCCGGCCAGCGTGCACTACGTTCCCACCGCGATGTACGGAACGGAGGCACTCGATCAGTTCGGCACCTGGCGCACCGTGGAGACCTACGGGGCTGTGTGGGTCCCGGCAGGGACGCCGCCCGGCTGGGTGCCATACAGCACCGGTCGGTGGATCTGGGATCCCCGGTTCGGCTGGACGTGGCTCGACGACGCCGCGTGGGGCTGGGCCCCGTATCACTACGGCCGATGGGTGTTCGTCGACGGCTACTGGGCATGGGCGCCCGGCCCCGTCGTGGTCAGACCGGTATACGCGCCCGCCCTCGTGGTCTTCCTCGGCAGCGTCGACGTCAGCGTGGAACGACCCGTCTACTGGGCGCCACTGGCTTGGGGTGAGCCGGTCACCCCCTGGTGGGGCCGGCCCGGGGTGATTGGCGTGCCGTGGTGGGCCGGTTGGGGTGGCCCTCGCGTCGTCAACAACGTGGTCATCAATCGCACGACCGTCGTGAACGTCACGAACATCACCGTTTACCGGAACGTGAGCATCAACAACGCCGTCGTCGGAGTGTCCTCTGAGCACTTCGGTCGCGGCCGCGCCGAAGTTGTGCGCGTGGCTCCGGTGGAGGTGCGGCAGCTCCGACCGATCCATGGTGCCCTCGCGGTGGCCCCGGTCGCGGCCAGCCTGACGCCGTCGACTGGGCGAGCGGTGACGCCGCCGGCGGCGGTCCTTGCCCGACCCGTGGTCGGGACCCGGCCTCCCAAGGATCCGGCGCCGGTCCTCCGTGCTCACGGACTCGCCTTCACACCCGAGACCCCGCGAGCGGCGTCGCGCCTGGTGACACCGCCGCCCGGAACTGGGCCGGACGGGAAGAAGCACACTGGCCCTCCGCCGCCCGCGCCGGGGGTGAGCAAGAGCGGACCGCGGGGTCCGGAGCGCGGGCTGGAGGCGAAGCAGTACAGTGGCCCGCCTCCGCCGCCGGCGCCAGGGGTGAGCAAGAGCGAGGCGCCGCCGCGGGGGTTGGAGGGCGGGCTGGGGGTGAAGCAGAACAGTGGGCCGCCGCCGCCGCCCGCGCCGGGGGTGAGCAAGAGCGCACCGCGGGGTCCGGAGCGCGGGCTGGAGGCGAAGCAGTACAGTGGTCCGCCACTGCCGCCGGCGCCAGGGGTGAGCAAGGGCGGGCCGCCGCCGCGGGGGCCGGAGGCGAAGCAGTACGGCGGCCCGCTACCGCCGCCGGCGCCGGAGGTGAGCAAGAGCGGGCTGCCGCGACAACACGAGACGGCGCAGCCCGCGTGGGTGGTAGAGCCGAAGAAGGGTGGACCGCAGCCTCGGCCCGACAAGCCGGAAGGCCACCCGGAAGCCAGGAAGGGTAACGCCTCGGCGGAAGGGACGCCGCCCTTATCTTAGGCCGGGCCGTCAACCGCTGGTCAGGGCGCGATCTTGAACACGGTGTTCACGGTGGTGGCACCTAGACCTGGCCGGATCCCGCCCCCTGGCAGGTAGATGGCGTTCCCGATGACGCCGGCGAAGAGACCGTGCCGCGGCACGGGCATTGGGGGCAGCTGACGCCAGAGATTCGTGACCGCGTCGTAGACCTCGACCTCGCCGAAGAGCCGTGGCCCCTCGCCTCCGAAGACGTACAGTTGGCCGCCGCCGACGCCGGCCCCGATCCCCGAGCGCCCCGTCGGCATCGGCGCCAGCGGCGACCAGCGCCTCGTCGACGGGTCGTAGACCTCGAGCGCGGTGGAGGCCAGCGGATGGCCCCGCCCGCCGACGACGTAGAACTTGCCGTGGATCGTTCCGCCGGCGGTGTGATTCCGTGGAATGCCCATGGGAGCCAGCGTCTGCCAGGCCCGCGCCTTGGGATCGTAGAGCTCCAGCTCGTTGCCGGCCATGTCCGGGCCGGTGCCGCCGGCGACGTAGAGCTTCCCGCCGATGACCGCGACCGCCGGGGTGCCGCCGTGCGTGTACCGCATCGGCGTGAGCTCCGACCAGCTGTCGTGGGCGGCGCTGTAGGCGAAGACGCGCGGGCTCGTGCCCCCGAAGGCGAGGAGAACCCCGTCCACGACGGCGGCGGCGTTGTGATTGGTGGCCAGCGGCAGCGGCGCGGCGGCACGCCAGGTATCGGACGCGGGGTCGTACACCTCGACCACGGCCGTCGAGGCGCCGCTCGTGTCGTAGCCCCCGATGACGAAGACCTTGCCGTCCAGCACCGCCACGGCGAGCTCCTGGCGGGCGGTGGGCATCGGGGCGAGCGTGGCCCACGTCCCCGTCGGAAGAGCGGCCTGGGCCCGGACCACCGGACGGACAGCGCCCAGCAGCGCGGCGGCGACGAGCGCAGCGGTCAGGATGCGTCTGGCCATTGAGTGATCCTCCTGACGCCCAGAATACTCGCCCGGCCGCCGCCGGGCCCACTCAGCGCGAGCGCGCGGGGCGCTCAGCGGCTCGAAGGGACTCGCGCGCGAATCGTCTCCAGGACCCGGGCCGGGTGCTTCGCCGCGTCAGCGACCCGAACCCAGTGCTTCCGCACCGTCCCGTCGGGGCCGATCCACACCGTGGAGCGGATCACCCCCACCGTCTTCTTGCCGTAGAGGAGCTTTTCGCCGTATGCGCCCCAGGCCGTCATGACCTTTCGATCGGGGTCAGAGAGCAGCGGGAAGGGCAGGCGATACTTCCTCGCGAAGCCCTCGTGGGACGCGGCTCCGTCGGCGGAGACGCCGAGGACGACGATCCCGGTTCGCTTGAGATCCGCCCAGAGATCGCGGAAGCCGCAGGCCTCCTTGGTGCATCCGGGCGTATCGTCCTTCGGGTAGAAGTAGACGACCACGTCCTTCCCCTCGAAGTCGGAGAGCGAGACGCGCCGGCCGGCGGCGTCGGCGAGCGTGAAGTTGGGCGCCTTTTTCCCCTCGACGATCACGGTCCTGGCCTTGGTCACGCGGCTTTGCCTTTTCTGATCAGGCGCTCAGAGCGCCGAGCCGGGCCAGGATCTCGGCCTTCGTCAGGCCTCCCACGACCCGCTCGACCACAGTCCCGTCGCGGAAGAAGAGGAGCGTCGGGATCGCCTGGACCTCGAAGCGCTGCGCCAGATCCGGCTGCTGGTCCACGTTCACCTTGGCCACGAGCGTGCCCTCAGGCGCCTCGCAGGCCACCTCCTCGATGACGGGGGCGAGGGCCCGGCAGGGGCCACACCAGGGGGCCCAGAAATCCACGAGGACCGCCCGGTAGGCGGCGAGCGCCTCGGCCAACGTGTTGGCGGTCAGGCTTTCGACTGCTCTCGCGAGGCTCGGCGAGGTCATGTCTGGCCCTCCTTCGTCGGTCGGCCGGATCGTCCGCGCCCCGGTGGACCCGACCGGGCGGGGCGCGCGCGGCGCCGGTCGTCTTGAGATGGCCCCGGGGCTCCGACCGATTCTGCGCTGCGGCGAGAGCGGCCTGCCCCCCGGGGCCAGCACCGACTGAGCAGCCCGGCCGGCCGGGGCGTAGACTTTGGTGGCCAGCCCGAGGGGGTGACCGCGGCCAGCCCGGCAGAGCTCGGGCCCGGGCGGGGGGCCGCGTGAGAAAGGAGATTCCGACATGCGCCGGATGACGCTCCTCGCGATCGTGTTGACGCTGATGGCCGCCACGCTGGGCGGCTGCTACGTGGTGCCCGCTCCGCCACCCTCGTCGTCGGGCGCCGTCCCGCCGCTGCCGCCGCAGGCGCAGGCGATGCGCTGCCACTGGACGTACGGCCAGGGCTGGGGTGGCTGGGGCTGGTACACGATCTGCTGATCCGCCCGGACGTCGCTCGGAAGCGACGTCGCCCGGTCGTGTGGCCTCTGGTCCGAGTGCTGCACCGGCGCGGGAGCCGTCGTCGGCGCGTGTGGTACGCTGACGGGCCAGAGCTTCCTCGGTCGTCGCCCCTGTCACGTCTGTCAGGAGGAGAACCGGTGGCCATCAAGGTGGGTGATCGGTTGCCGGAGGGAACGCTGACGGAGTTCTACGACGGGGAGGCTCCGGGGTGCAGCGTCGGACCCAACAGCTTCGCCGTGCACGATCTGGTTAAGGGCAAGCGCATCGTCATCTTCGGGCTTCCGGGCGCGTTCACCCCAACCTGCTCGGCGAAGCACGTGCCGGGCTACGTGGCCGCCCACGACCGGCTTATGGCGAAAGGCGTGAACGAGGTGTGGTGCATCTCGGTCAACGACGCCTTCGTCATGGGCGCGTGGGGGCGCGACCAGAAGAGCGGGGGCAAGGTCCGGATGATGGCCGACGGGAGCGCGACGTTCACCAGGGCCCTCGGACTGGAGATGGACCTCACCGCCCGCGGCATGGGCGTGCGATCCCAGAGGTACTCGATGCTCGTCGACGACGGTCTGGTGAAGGCGCTTCACGTCGAGCAGCCGGGGAAGTTCGAGGTGAGCGACGCCGAGACGATGCGCCGTCAGCTCGCCTGACGTCCGCCGGCCGCGGGCCCGGCGTGCATCACAAGCGCGGTGAAGACCGGGCTCAGCGACTCCTGACCGAGGCAGCCGGGCGGGCCGACGGCCCGGCGGCCGCGCGCGGAGCCGGCCATCCCACCGGGAGTCCGTCCGCGTAGACCACGAGACCGCCCCGGACAGCCGGGACCCGAGGGCCGGGGACGACGATCCCGAGCAGGTTCAGAGGGTCGACCGCCGCGAGGCGGACCACCTCACCGGTGCGCTCCCGCCGGCGCGTCGAGCGCAAGAGCTCCACCGCCTCGGGGAGCGCGTACTGCTCGCCGACGAAGCCGGTCACGAAGCGTCCCCCCCGCACCGACCCGCGCGCCTCGAGGCGGCGCAGCGCCCACAGGATCTCTCGCCACGGGACGGCCAGCGACTCGCGCGCCACGAGGTCGCGGAAGACGACACCCCAGCGCGCCAGGAACTGCTCGGCCACGGCCTCGGAGAGCGTCTCGCCTTCGAGGGCGGCCGGTGGCGGCGCGAGAATGGCCCAGCGACCCTCGGCGCCGCCCCGCCCCTGAGCCATCCGCCGGAGCCGCGTGCCGATAGGAGTCCGTCCCGCCCGGCGGGCCCAGCGCTCCCGCGCGGTGAGGAGCGCGCGGACGCTCGCGAAGCCGTCCGCGGTCACCAGGCCGCGAGCGACGAGGTCCCACAGGCCTTCCTCGATCTCCACGGGCAGGCGGCCGGTGTGAGCGAGGAGGTCCCGATAGAAGAGGGCGCCGCGCGCTCGCAGCGCCTCGAGCACCGCGCGGGCGGCGCCTTCTCCGGGCAGGATCGGCTCAAGGTCGCCCCGGGCGGCGCCGAGGAGCCAGGGCAGGTTGTCCCGAACGGCGAACGCGACCGGGGTGGCGCGCGACGGGACCAGCCCGCCTCGGCCGGCGGCCTCGGTGGGAACGTCGCGGGCGCTCGCCACCTGCGCCGCCCGGGGGGCCAGCCGCGCCCACGCCACCTCGCCCGAGAGGCAGAGGTCGTCGAGCCACTCCGGTCGATAGCCCGTGACGCGGGCCGGGAGGACGGACTCTTCCCACGAGCCGGCCGCGACCTCGAAGCCCTGTAGTTGCTCCACCACAGCCAGCACGCCGCGGCGCCCCTCCAGCCGCGTGTCGGGTGTAGCGTGCTGCCAGCGCAACAGGAAGCGCATCAGGTCCTGGGCGGTCACCGGCTCGATCTCCCGCCGGAGCCGCTCCGTCGTGTAACGGTGGATGCGGGCCAGCAGGCGGCGCTCACAGAACTCCACCGGCGGCGGCCCCGCGAGAGCGTCGTCCCGCCCCGGATCGAAGCGACCGCGCAGGACGAAGCCCTCGGCTTCCAGCCGCGCGAGGGCGGACTCCACCGGGCCCGGCGCGAGACCCAGTCGGTCCGCCAGCTCCGCCACGGTGCACGGGCCGAGCCCCGCCAGATGACCCCGCGCAGCCGCGACGGTCGCCGCCTCGGCGTCCGGTCGTGGCCGTGCGGCGAGCGCCTCAGGCAGGCGGACAGCGGGCTCGAGCCGGCTCTCCGGGAAGATGGCCTCGACCTGGAGCCGGCGCTCGGCCGCCAGCCAGCGCACCCCGTCGGGGGTGTGCACCCGCGCCGCGCGTCCGTCGGCGACCAGGCTCTCGAACCACGACGCGAGCGCCTCTACTGGCCTGAGCACGACCAGCTCCACGAGGGCGTCGTGGAGCTCTTCGGCGTCCCGCGGCTCGAGCCGCGCCTCCTCCCGCACGCGCGCCACCGCCGCGGCGTCGAGCTGCCCGAGGTCCTTCGCCGTCTCCGGCAAGCCACGCCGCAGCGCCACCGCACGGGTGCGACGCTCCTCGAGGGGCGCGTCGTCCAGGAACGTGTACGGCCGACCGTTGAGGATCTCGTGGGCGAGCGGCGAGGGCTCGGTAGTCTCGCGGAAGAGCGCCTGCACGCTTCCTCGCCGGAAGCCCTCCAGGAGCCTTACCAGGCCGTCCACGTCGGTGGCTTCGTGCAGACAGTCGTGGATGGTCTGCCGCACAAGCGGATGCTCGGGAATCTCGACTGGCCCGGCCGGCGCGTTCTCCTGGCAAGCGGCCAGTCCGGGGAAGACCGCGGCCATCACGTCGTCGGCCTCCATGCGCTGGATGGGCGGCGGATTCTTCTTGCTGCCTCGCTGGCGGAGCACGATCAGGGCCCGGCCGAGGTTCCAGCGCCAGCGGACCTGGAACATCGGAGAGAGGAGGAGGGCCTGGGCGAGAGTCTCCTCGGCCGCGTGCGGCGTGAGGAAACGCGGCACCTCGTCGAGCGGGAAGCTCTGGCCGGGGCTGAGCGAGAGCACCACCGCGTCGTCGCTCGCCGCGGCTTGCAGCTCGAAGTCGAACCGCCGGCAGAAGCGCTTGCGGAGGGCAAGACCGAGGGCGCGATTGACGCGGCCGCCGAGCGGCGCGTGGATCACGAGCTGCATCCCGCCCGTCTCGTCGAAGAATCGCTCGAAGATGGCGGTGTCGCGGGTCGGGAGGGCGCCGAGGGCCGCGTGAGCCGCGCCCAGGTAGCGCACCACCTCGGTGGCCACCCGGGGGTCCGTGCCGGCCTCGGCTTGGATGCGGGCCGCGGCGGCGCCGCTCTCGCCCCGGGCGAGCAGCGGGGCCAGGAGGGCGCGCAGCTCCGAGACCTCGCTCGAGAGCTCCTCGGTGCGGGCGGGCGCCTCGCCCAGCCAGAAGGGCACGGTCGGCGGCGCGCCCTGGGCGTCGACCACCCGTACCACCCCCGCCTCCACGCGACGGATCCGCCAGGAGTGGCTGCCCAGGAGGAACACGTCCCCGGCCATGCTCTCGATGGCCCAGTCCTCGTTCACCGTCCCGACCACAGTGTCGTCGGGATCGGCGACGACCCGGTAGTCCGCCGTCTCGGGAATGGCGCCTCCCGAGGTCAGGGCGGCGATGCGCGCGCCGCGTCGCCCCCGGAGGACCCCGTGGATCAGGTCCCGGTGGAGGTAAGCGCCGCGTCGGCCCCGTCCGGTCGGGATGCCCTCGCTCACCATCTCCACCACCGCGTCGAAGTCGGCGCGCGACAGCGCCGCGTAGGGCCCGGCGCGGCGCACCAGCGCGAACAGGTCGTCCTCGCGCCAGGGCTCGGCAGCGCACGCCGCGACGATCTGCTGAGCCAGGATGTCCAGGGGCGCCCGGGGCGGAAGGACGCGGTCGAGGCGGCCCGCACGGACACCGCGGAGGAGGGCGACGCCCTCGACGAGCTCGTCGCGGGTGGTCGGATAGAGGCGGCCCTTCGGAATGGCGCGCCGGGTATGGCCCGAGCGACCGACACGCTGGAGGAAGGTGGCCAGGCTGCGGGGCGAGCCGATCTGGCACACGAGGTCGACGGGGCCGATGTCAATGCCCAGCTCGAGGGACGCGGTGGCGACCAGCGCCCCGAGGTCTCCGGCCCGGAGCCGCGTTTCTAGCCGCTGTCGCCGCTCGCGCGAGAGGCTCCCGTGGTGGGCGGCGACGCGGTGCTCGCCGAGCCGTTCGGCCAGCAGATGGGCGACGCGCTCGGCCATTCGCCGCGTGTTGACGAAGATCAGGGTCGTCCGGTGCTCGCGCACCTGGCTGGCGACCCGGTCCAGGATCTCGCCCCACTGCTCGTGCGAGGCCACGGCCTCTAGCTCGCTGTCGGGGAGCTCAATCGCGAGGTCGAGAGCGCGACGGTGTCCGAGATCCACGACGCGGCACCGACGCCCCTCGTCGGGTCGGCGCCCCTGGCGGTCTGAACCGGCACCCACCAGCAACCGCGCGATCGTCTCGATCGGTCGCTGGGTGGCCGACAGCCCGATGCGCTGTGGGCGCCGCTCGGCCAGGGCCTCCAGGCGCTCCAGCGTCAGGGTGAGGTGGGCGCCCCGCTTGTCGCGCGCCACGGCGTGAATCTCGTCGACGATGACCGTCCCCACCCGGCGCAGGCGCTCCCGGCTCCGCTCGGCGGTGACCAGCAGGTAGAGCGACTCAGGAGTCGTGACCAGGAGATGCGGGGGGCGCTTCAGCATCGCGGCCCGCACGTGGGGGGGCGTGTCGCCCGTCCGGCCGGCGACCCGCAGCTCCGGGAGGGTCATGCCGAACTCGCGCGCCACCTCGCCGATCTCGGTGAGCGGCTGCTCTAGGTTCTCGCGGATGTCGGTGGCCAGGGCTTTGAGCGGGGACACGTAGACGACCGCCGTGGCGTCCTCGTCCCGGCGTCCGTCGGCGTGGCTCGCCTCGCCTTCGCGGAGCAGGCGGTCGATCGCCACCAGGAAGGCGGCCAGCGTCTTCCCGGAGCCGGTGGGGGCGGCGATCAGCGTGTCGTCGCCGCCCGCGATGGCCGGCCAACCTTCGGCTTGTGGCTCGGTGGGGCCGTCAGGGAATCGCCGCTCGAACCAGGCGGCCACGGCGGGATGGAACCCGGCCAGTCCGTTCATCGGCTTCGAGTCTACCGCGTCTGGTCGGGCTTGGCAGCCGGGACGGCCGGCGAAAGGCCGTGGGGCTCAGAGCTCGCGCAGGACGCGGTCGGCGAGCTGGTCGTACAGACAGCGGTAACCGCCCGCGACGGCCGAGATGTCGAAGCGGGCGACGGCGCGCGCCCGGATGGCGGCGCGATCCAGCCGCTCTGCCCGGGTCACCAGAGACGGCAGCGCCTGCGGATCCGGACTCGTGAACCCCGTCAGACCGGTCTCGATCAGCTCGGGGAGTGCGCCGCTC
>Ga0306920_100016463_pt1 | contig 10188 bp, 10 predicted proteins | sample flu12Cox44000170_FD_204666 | JGI IMG/M metagenome (GOLD analysis project Ga0306920, IMG submission 204666) | Lab enrichment of tropical soil microbial communities from Luquillo Experimental Forest, Puerto Rico - flux4day.12C.oxic.44.000.170 (v2)... | ecosystem: Environmental > Terrestrial >...
ACCGAAAGCGCGTTCGTACAGGCCATGGCCGCTGCGAAATGGCCGACGCAGTACATTGGCGCTGACGCTCTCTCCGGCGCCAACCAAGGCCGTTCCCGACGCGCACTGGGCAACGTATGAAGAGAGTATGGACATAACAGCGGCGGTGTCTACGTTGTCCTCGTCCCCTACAAGTCGCTGGCCGAGGTCGACGCCGGCTTCGTCAATGCCAAAAAGTTTGCGGACCAGATGGGCGAATCGGGCATTAAGAAAATCGCGGAAATGTCGGCTTCGTCCACCGAGTCGATTGAGTCGAACCTCCTGATGTTCAACCCGAAGATCAGCTACCCTGCCGATGAGTGGGTGAAGCCGATCCGGGCTTCTGGAAGCCGAAGCCGGCTGCTCTAGCTATAGCTAGCGAAGGAGCCGGCTCAATAGGTCCACAACCGACTGCACGTCCCAAGTTTCCCTTAAATGCGACACAACTTGGGACCGCTACCTACGGTTCACCTTCGGCGAGTCTTTCGGGAAAAAGCCGGGACAAGTCCGACGACCATCCAGCAGGTCCATCCTGTCGGCCGGTACATTACCCTCTTATCCAATTGGGACTTGTTTTCCACCTCAACCATCCATCCGCCAGACTCCTTTTGATGTGAGACGATGTTCGGTGTCGGCCACAACAGTGTCGTCTCCTAACTGAGATGTCATCGCCGTTTTCGTACGACTTTTCGTAACGCCAAGACGCCTGACCCGAACAACAGAAGTGACGCCGGCTCGGGCACCGGGACGGGGGTGAAATTCGCCAGCACAATGCTCCCCGGGCCCGTCCCGGACCAGTTGTAGATGACCTCGAAGTTGTAGCCATCCGCCGTTATGTCTCCGATGTTGGGCGCGATTACTGGCGGTGCATTTCCGAAGTCCCCCCCCAATCCATCGCCGGCGGTAAGTATGGTGAAGAAATCGCCGGGAGTAGGAGTGAAGCCGCCTAACAGACCTACGCTCAGTGTGCCGCCCAGAGAGGCGTTTTCCGTAACTGCCAACTGGCCATATCCCGAGCCAGGTGCAGTACCAGCGATTTCTACGAGAAAGTTTCCCTGACCCTGCTGAGTATAGGTTCCGTTGATCGTGAGAATTCCGGGCGAGTTACCGGGCTTAACGGTCGCTCCAGTGCTGATGATGTTTCCCTTGACTGTGCCGGAACCCATCAGAGTTCCGCCGAGAAACGCACCGTGCGCGATCGCGAGTAGGCCGTTGACGGTTGTCGTCCCCGCGGTCTGCTGGAAGCCATCGGTTTGGAAGGTTAGCGTTCCATCTGCGGCGATATTCATGATTCCCGAGTTCGTAGCAAGACTGCCAAATGTGCCTATGATCGTAGCCGTCCCAAATGGACCGATGTCAAGGCTCCCATTGTTGTCGAACTTCTGGGTCAAGATCGTGAGCGTGGACGGCTTCTTTGGGGCACCATTACGCACGCTGATATCTCCCGCATTTCGGAAATAGTCGTCGGGGGGACCCGTGGCTAGAAGCATCTGTGCGTCAGGTCCGTTGGCGATGATATTGCCCACGCTCACAGCGCTGCCCGAAACGCTTACCTTCAAGGCAGAGCCACCAAAGGTGATTATCGCCCCGTCGTTTTCTAATCCCCACGGATCCTTCTGGCCCTTTCGCTGGCCGGCATAGATTTGGAGTGTGGCTCCCGAAATGTCAGCCTCAAATTCGCCATTGTTCTTCAGCACCGCCCGCGGACTGCCGAAGTTTCCTCTGCCGAAGATTGTGTTGTCGGTTGTGAGAACATCACCGTCTCCAACGTCCACCGAGCTTGGCGGAGACTCGAGATAGAGAGAACCTCCGCCGGTGATGCTGAGATCGGAATTCGTCGCTTTGAATGACAGAGTGGAACCTTGGGCGTTGAGAAATTGGATCCCTCCCTGGTTTGTGAGTGTCTGACCATAAAGGTCAAGTTCGACTTTCTTGTTGCCTCGATCCGGCCTCACAAGATTCAGCTTGGTAGTTCCACTGAGAATCGTGAGGTTCTTCGCCGCGAAGATCCCCGTGCCCACGTTAGTTGGTTTCACGCTAACCACGCCTGTGCGGGCAGGGATGCAGGCGTTGAACCGTTGGTACGGAACTCCTAACGACCAATTACCGCCGTTGGACCAGTCTCCACCACCCGGCCGCGTCCAGTTATCGTTACCTGCACCTCCGGGACATTGAGCATTCAAAGACATGGTGCTGATCACTGCCATCGCCAACAAGCAGATTGCCAGTGCCAGATATTTCAGGCTCTCAGATCGTGTCCATGTGTCCCGTTTAGCGAGTTTCTCTTGCACGGGGTTCATACCGTCCTCCTTGTAATCCAGATTGGCTCGGCTGTCTGGCTCTACCGTCCTTCGAGGGGAACGCCTGCAACACTGATTGATCCGAAGTCAAGTTGCGGCAGGCACGCGACGACGTAGTTGCGAATTTCATATCCAGGTGGTCGTCCTTCGCCCAGCAGCAAACGTTACATGCTCGATAACGAACCGATGCCCGGAAGGCACCCGAAACTTTGCCTCCTGACCTTCCGTGAAGGCGAACTCAAATGGCTCGGGCCCAAGGAGGTCGAACAGAAAGGGCACGAGTGGCTGGTGCACGGTGAAACTTTGATCTTGTGGCTTTGAGCTGTGATTGGGAGACACGATCCCCATCGCTTCTGTTAGCGAAGTAGCGCGACCCATGCCCGCGATCGCTGTGGTCGATTCGATATGTCCCTCTTGGACTTTCATGGTGACCTCCTTTCGGTCGTAGTTGCGACGGCAACGACGGGTTACAGAAGGGGCAGCTTCACCGCTGGGCTGCCCCCGTTGGAGACGGCTTGCGACGTACGGCCAGAGAAAGCCGCCTCCTTAAATCCGGTTGCGCAGTCGTCGCCGTAGCATTGCGCCGATTCCCATGAGTCCGGAAGCGCGCAACATTAAGCTGCTGGGTTCCGGAAGCGGCGGGGCTATGCTGGCTGCGTCAACCTGTGCTACGAACCCGATGTTCGAGAGTCCGTTGGGATCGGTGATATCAACTGTCAGGCTCTGGCTGGTTCCACCGGTAAAGTTCACGACATCGAGCGAGTTGTTGGTAAGGAAGTCGGTCCACTGAACTTGACCGGCTGTACCCAGGTCGGCCTTCCAATTGATTAGGAAGTCTGCCTGGGTTGAGGACACGTCCGTTTCCTGCATGGTGAGGTTAGCCGTTGCATAGCGTAGAACGCCGATCACCCCCAGTGAGAAGGATCCGGCCGAGGCGCGGTCGCCACGAGCGGCGGTCGCATTCTCGATAATTTCCCCCGTACCCACCACTCGCTGTCCACGGGCGCTGGTTGCTGGGTTACAGCCAGCGACAGCCGGCGGCGGAATTCGAACAAAGGGTGTATTGCCGGTAGCGGATTTGCATGCCGAACCACCACCGGCACAGTTAACCGATACACGGGCGGTGTATGTTCCGTTGGGATTTCTGGTGACCGTGCCGAACGACTGCACGCTCAAGCCGAGGATATTGGCCAAAGTTAGAAGAAACGCGAAAGTGACGGAACGATATGCAGCTTTCATCATGACCTCCTCATGGTCGATGGTTGCTGCGGTGAAGTTTCAGTCTCGCGTGGGTAGGCCTTACCGTCTGCCCGGCCCGACGCCTTTACCATGCTGTAATGCAGGAACTCGTACGCTTGTGTCCGACCGATCGCTCACTTTGAGCAACTCCAGCGTCGTGAAGCAGCAGAGCTCGGTAAGCTGGCTCGAGCGGGCGCCTGCGGTCACATTCCTCGGCTCGCGCCACAACGAGGTCCAAGTCCCTGCTTTGAGCCCATTTCCAGCTCGCAATTGCGACACACAGATGAAACAACTGGATGAACGACATGGCATGAAGCTCGCCATAGATCGGCCCTTGGCTTGGCTGATTGATCTCGTCCTCCCGTTTCGGGCGAAGGCTGGTTAGCCCGTTCGCCTTGAAGTGGCTCCTCGGTTCTGAAGCCTGAAGGCGGGAACGAATCCCGCCCCCAGGTGCTCCTCCCCTAAAGCGGCTCGTCGAGGCATCTCGATTTCACCGCACTGGCGCGAACACTACGTCGGCTGACCTTGAGATTCAATGGATAACGCCTGACTTCCGGATGGAGTTGGCGTGACCTCCGGATTCTCAGGGTATGACCGTCTCTCTCACTGCTGTGATGGGACTTAGGACCGTGCCTGACTCAACAATTCAAACCATCACAGGCTAAACGGGCGGTATAATTCGCACCAAGGCCGGGGCAATCGTGGGAATTGTGCCTTGAGCGAGACCTATCGACTTTTGCGCTTTGGAGTCTTCGAGCTCAATCTCGACCTAGAGGAACTGCGTAAAAACGGCACACTCCTCAAGCTTCCGCCGCAGCCTTTCAAGTTGCTGGCCTTGCTCGCCAGCCGCTCTGGCCAGGTGGTTACGCGCGATGAGATTCAGGGGCAACTGTGGGGAAACGACACCTTTATCGACTTCGAGCAAGGTGTAAACAAATGCATTAAGCAGATTCGCACCGCCCTCAGCGATAATCCTGACAATCCGCTTTACCTCGAGACCATTCCGCGTCGCGGCTACCGGTTTCTTGCCCCAGTTCGGACGAAGATCGTTCCCGCGCCGCCACCTCAGGTGAGGGAAGCCAGTTCCGGACTCATCGCTAACGTGGCCGGGCAAGTGCGCTCGCGGGTCGAGGCTACTGGTCGTGGCTTGCCTTCGTCGCTGGAGGACACAGGCCTAGTGCAACCGTCGTCAACCCAGTCGCAATCGCCAAACACCGGTATTCCCTCTAAGTTTCTCTGGATACTTCTGCCCTCGGTGCTCGTGCTCGCCTTATTGGGGTATTGGCTCCTATCGCGAGCCGGGCACTAGAGGTGGGGTTGAATTAGCCGGTCACGACTCGAAATGCGTGAACAGGTTATTCAGCGACTCCGCCAATGTGGGATGGGCAAAAACCCCATCGCGCAGAAGGGCGTAGGGAAGGTTTCCCATCATGGCGAGTTCAATCATGGCCATGATTTCTCCACCCTCGATGCCGAGAACGGCGGCACCGAGAATCTGTCCGCTGTCGGTGTCAACAATCGCCTTCATGAATCCGCGGCTCTCATCGACTTCCAGGGCGCGTGCAACGTAGGTCATCGGCATCTTCGCGACGCGAATTTTCTTGTTCCTGGTGCGAGCTTCGGTCTCGGTCATACCAATGCGGCCAAGCTGTGGATCGATAAAAACGGTGTAGGGAACCAGGCGTCCCGCGGTCGAAGCCTCGCCCTTCTCGATCACGTTCGTGCGGATGATGCGATAGTCGTCGAAGGAAATGTGCGTGAAAGCTGGGCCGCCTTTGATGTCGCCGAGCACGTAGATGCCGCGAGCGGTTGTCTCCAGTCGATCGTTTGCGATGATGAATCCGTGCGAATCTGTCCTGATTCCGGCAGCGGCGAGATTCAGCGTATCGGAATTCGGGCTGCGGCCGGTGGCAATCAGCAAATGGGAGCCTGCGATTGTCTGCGACCGCGCCTGACACTCAACGTCGAGGCGAATTTCTCCGTTGCTCCCGCTGGCGCGGGTGGCGTTTGCGTTCAGCAGAATGTCGATCCCATCCTCTTGGAAGATGTTCTCGACCTCCTGCGCGACATCGCGATCCTCTCCGTTCAGCAACTGCTCGCGGGACTGAATGATCGTGACCTTGCTTCCCAAGCGACGGAATAACTGGCCGAACTCCGAGCCGATGTATCCTCCGCCAAGCACAAGTAAGTGTTCCGGGACCGAATCCAGTTCCATGATCGAGGTGCTGTTGAGATACGGAATGTCCTTCAACCCGTCGAGACGAGGCGCGGATGGTCGATCGCCGGCATTGATGAAAAATTTGTCGGCGGTGAGAGTTCGTTGGGCTCCCGTGCGCAGCCTGACGTTCAACGACGTTGGCCCCGAAAAGCTAGCCTCGCCGAAGAGCAAGTCGAGGTTGGCGGTTTTCTCAATTTTTCCCTGGTTGCCGCTGCGAAACCTCGCTACAATGTCGCCCTTGCGCTGGCGCACGCGCTCCATGTCGATGGCGATCGGGCCGGTGTGCACTCCGTAGTCGGCACCGCGGCGGGCCAGATAAGCGACACGACCGCTGGCGATCATCGTCTTTGTCGGGGTGCATCCTTCATTGATGCAGGTTCCCCCCACGTGTTCGCGCTCAATCAGCGCCGTGTGCAGTCCGGCTTCCGCCAGTGCGGTGCACAGTGGTGTTCCACCCTGGCCGGAGCCGATGACAATCGCATCGTAATGGTCGGTTGTCGACATTTGTCCCCGATCTCCCCCAAACCGAAGAATCAAATTCGAGAAACGACAAACAGCCCGAGCGCGATGGCAACCAAGTCCTCGGGAATTGCGATCGCAATATCGGCGACCTTCAGGCCGCGGACCAGGCCAACGCGTGTGTGATAACCGCCGTAGGCCCCGACGAGCACGCCCACGATGGCTCCGATGATACCGACCAGCAGCGGTGCGCCTCCGGCCGCCGCCAGGCTCGCGCCCGCCAAGGACCCGAACACCAGCCGGGCGCCAAGCTGCATCGGAACGGTGCGGGGGGGCGTGCTGGGTAGCTGGTCAACTACGTACTCCATCAAAGCCAGGATGGTGAAGATCACCCGCGCCCACCTTGAGCCCATGAACGACAACGCCGTTCCCGCCAGATTGATCCAGCCGAGGTGAGCGCCCCAAGTCACGGCAGCGACACCGGTGAACGTCCGCAGGCCGGTGACCAGTCCTATGGCGAACGTCAGGACGAGCATGAACGCCATGAAGCTTCCTCCGACCGAAGGTAGGATTGAACAGGCGGGGCCTCAACAGATGGCAAATGGATGAGCAACGTGCAAAGGTGATTCAATTTATCGCGTCGGCGCATCACGGTTAATGCTGTGCTTTCTGGAGCGAAAGGGCTTCAACAATGTTCCCGTTTTCGGAATGTAGGGGTTGTGGTACCCCTCCCTCTTCTCCCCCAAAGATTCCTTGTTTTCTTGAAGTTGGCGCGAATTTGCCGGGCAAATTCCCTTGCATGTGTAAGTTAGAGGCAAATTCTTCTTAACAAAGGACTTAGTTGGAATTCGTCGGGGGACGGCCGAAGGCTTGAGTCTGAAGTTGATTGAAAAAGCGAGAGCGATCGGGACCTGTCACCGGCTAAGTTCCTAATGCTGCCGAGCATGATGAAGAATCCGGACGGGTCACTCACGATTTACGTCCAGAACCACGCCGGCAGCTGACAAAAAAGCCAACTGGCTGCCTGCTCCGAACGACACCATTTACTTGGTGATGCGGTTGTATGGTCGAAAGGGCCGCCGCAGCCCTCCATTCTGCCGCCAAGCGACGGCACGTGGAAGCCAGCGGCGGTCACCAGCTGGTCGCGCGACCTCTTTGGATCCGGGACTGATGTGTTGGGCAGGCAGAAGGAGCTTGATAAACATGCCGAAAAGAGCGTCTCCGAAGGCGCACGCGAAGACAAGAAGACTGATGTTGACCCGATTCATAGCGATTGGATGGTCACGAGCGAGGGAATTTTAACCGGAAGGCCAGGCGATCACATGAAAATCCGCGGTGGCTTTGGCGGTGGCTTCCGGCGATAATAAAGAGAAATTGAAGTATTGACAGGTGCCACGATGTCAGCGTGGCGCTTTTCCGCATTCCACGGCGGCTCACGATCTGCGGCCACTGAGGGAGAGGCAGGATTTGTCGATGGCGCGCTGTCTCGCGTGGAATTCACCTACTCAGTGCTGGTTGGTGGTTGTTGCAGCGCTGTCTCTCGTGGTCTCGATAACCTCAGCGTGCGTGGGACAAGACTCAACTCCGGCGCCTGAACCGAATCGGCCCACACAGAATCCACCCGGGCAGAATGCACCTGAGCAGAGTCCGCCCGCGACTGCCAGCGACAAAGACGTACTCCACGTGAGCTGGATTTACGGCTCTTTCGTTCCGAAAGATGTTCCGTTCAAACCGTTGACTGCGAACCAGCGATGGAAGCTCTATGCCAAGATGACGTACACCACCTACGGCATCTACATCAAAACGGCATTTTTCACCATCAGCGACCAAATCAACAATCGCCCTCCGGGTTGGGGACAAACCGCCGAAGGCTTTGTCGAACGATTCGGGACGCGTCAGGCACAGTTCATTGTGCAGAACAGCGTCACTGCTTTTGGTGACGGAATGGCGGACTGGGAAGTCCGTTATGAGCGTTGCCGGTGCGACGGATTCTGGCTGCGAACCCGGCACGCGGTTAAAAGAAACTTCGTCACCTATGGCGGGCCAGACATGCACCTGCGTCCGCAACTCATGCCGTATGTAGGGGCATTCGCTGCCGGCGTGACGGCTGCCTCATGGCAACCCAACAATCCCAAGCTCGTCGTCAAGGGCTACCAGGCGGCGATCACGCAGGTTGGGGTAGGAGTCGGAGTGAACTGGCTGGCTGAGTTTGCCCCCGACATCAAACGGATTTTACGCATCGACAAGAAATAAGGACTGACGCACACCTTTCGCGAATCAGCGCATATTGCCCGTGTGACCCAGCGAGTAGCGGCCGGGTTGCGGCCAGACAGTGAGGCCGTGCGGCTCTCGGCCGACAGCGATTTGTTTGACGCTGCCCGTCGTGGTGTCGAAGGCGTAGACGACGCCGTCGAATCGTCCTGAAACCCAGAATGTTTTCCCGTCCGCAGTGATGTTACCCATGTCGGGGCTTCCGCCGCCAGGAATCGGCCAGGTGGCAACGACTTTGCGGGTGGCGAAGTCGAGTACGGAAATATCACCGGGACCGTGCGGCCTGCCGTGGACCTTGTTCGATCCGCGGTTGGTGATGTAGAGCTTGGTGGCGTCGCGGCTGGGATAGAGCCCGTGTGTTCCCACGCCGGTGTGAATGAAGCCGATCTCCTTGAATTCGTCGCCATCGATGAGGAAGACGCCATCGGCCATCATGTCGGCGACGTAGAACACTCTACCGTCGGGCGCGACGCGTACGTCCTGCGGCATGCCTCCCCGCGAGAGCTTGAGGTAGCCGACAACTTCGCGTTTCACGAAGTCAATCTTTGCCAAGGTTCCGTCGAATTCGCAGGTAAAGATGGCGTAGCGGCCATCAATGGAAAAGTCGGAGTGATTGATGCCCCGGCAGTCGGAAGTCTTGATGGTGAATTTGAATGCCATGGTGTGCGGATCGCGCAGGTCGAGCCGGCGGTCGGCTTCGGCCACAACGATCGCGTACTTTCCGTCCGGCGTGAAATAAAGGTTGTAGGGATCGATGACAGGAACAGCCTTACCGGGTTTGCCCGTCCGCGGGTCGATCGGAGTGAGACTGCCTCTGCCGCGCTTCTCCGAGTTGTTCGCAACCCAAAGAGTTTTCAGGTCCCACGACGGCACGACGTGCTGCGGGTTCTTGCCGACCGTGAAGTGATCCACGACTTCGTACTTGGCCGGATCGATGACGTAGACGTCGTTGGACTTCACGTTGGGAACGTAGACCCGCGGCAAAGCATCTGACACTGTAGGACTGAGTTTGCCCGGTCCGGCCTCGCTGTAGAGATTTCCAGGGTTCACGACCGGAGGCATGCCGGGAACGGTGGAAATCGTCTCAGACGACGAGGCTGCGGCAGCCGGCTTCCAGCCGCACCCAGTTGCGAGCAGCAGAAGGTACGAGATGGCAAACAGTACAGCAGTGAGATTTCGAGGCGATGTCATGTACTGCCCAACGATAGATAAATCTGTTCAACCAGTTCGGTTTCGGCTAGAGTTGGTGGCGCCGCCTGAAGCCGGCTCCGGCTCAAGGTATGGATCAAAGTCCGCGGGCTTACGCCCACGTCTAACACAAATCTCGCCCTGCGGGCTGAAGACCGTCGGACGCTGTCACGGAATGACCTAAATATTTTTTCCCTGCGCATGAGGTCAGTGTTGTCCTAAACTCGTTCGGATAGCCGTGACGGTTGTGTTTACGATTTCGTTTACGCCTAGCTGTCCAAGCTCGGCGCTGGCGCGGCGCGGCTCGCCTTCGGCGCCATCGCCGCTGCTGCGGTCAGAACCACTCCTCACGCGATCGGCGCGAACCGACTCCGGCGCCACCGCGAGTTGCAGCGATGTGTCAGACAGTCCGGCATGTTTGCCGATTTCATTGGCACTGTATCCGCGCGACCTTAATATCGCGTCAAATCCGTCTGTGCTGGCGTGGTAGTACGC
>Ga0306920_100016464_pt1 | contig 10188 bp, 6 predicted proteins | sample flu12Cox44000170_FD_204666 | JGI IMG/M metagenome (GOLD analysis project Ga0306920, IMG submission 204666) | Lab enrichment of tropical soil microbial communities from Luquillo Experimental Forest, Puerto Rico - flux4day.12C.oxic.44.000.170 (v2)... | ecosystem: Environmental > Terrestrial >...
TCAGCGCCAGGACCAGCATCGTAAACGCGGGGTCGCGCCAGACGTCGGCGTTGTCCCCCTGCAGCCCGTTGAGCCAATGGGGTGCCCGCGGGCACAGCGACGGAGCATCCATTCACATCCGAGAGGACCTGGGCGCGGGAATCGAATGATTGGACCCTTGTCCAGAGGTCGAGCACCGGTGAGTCGTCGAAGAGCACGTAGTGCCTGGTGACGGCGATCCGCACATCGGTGAGCCGCATCGCGACATCGAGCTGCACGCCATTCGCGACGTGGAGGACCGAGACGCGATCCACCGTGAACCCGTCCCGAGAGCGGCCGATCTCACGCGTGCGGCCGTCGATCTTGAAGAGCGCGTCGGCGCCGGTGGCGATCGGCCAAGCCGCGCCGCTGCTATCGTGCGCAATGGACGACCCGAGGGTCGCAGGCGGTGCACCCGCAAACGCCGGCGACATCCAGCTCAGCACTAGCGATAGCCGCGTGGCCAGTCGCATCGTCACCCGGCGATCGGGTGCGGTGATGTCGAGCTTTCGTAGTAGGTGCCCTGCTCGACGTGGGGCGGATATCAGTTCTTCGAGGAGGGTTCGCACTAGAATTCGCGAAGGGATTTGCATGTGTGGCCGAACAATGCCGATTCCTGAACCGCGCCACAAGTTGCAAGGGGTTGAAAAGGGGTTGTAAAACCGTTGCGGCGACCAAAACCCGAAAGGTATGCTGCAATTTGTGGAACTCGAGGAATCGACGTCGCAAGCGGTTCGGCGGGAACTGGCGTGTGTGCTGTCGAGCCCCGCGTTTTCGCGGAACGATCGACAGTCCCAGTTCCTTCGATTTCTCGTCGAGCGGCACTTGGACGGCCGGGACAGCGAGCTCAAAGAATCGGTGATCGCAATAGACGTGTTCGGCCGCAAGCCGGATTACGACCCGAAATTAGATGCGATCGTCAGGACCGAGGCGGTGCGGCTCCGGGCCCGCCTGAACAAGTACTACTCGACCGACGGCTGCCAAGACCCACTCGTGATCGAGCTGCCCAAGGGCGGCTACGTGCCGCGGTTCCGGCAGCCCGCTGCGATGTGCGACGTGCAAGGAGCCAGCCCCACGCGGCTGTGGCTCGCCGTCGTTCTGGCCGGCGTACTAGTAGCCGCGACCACAATGGGCGTGTGGTCGGCGCTGCACAAAAATGCCCCCATCGCGATCGCGGTGCTCCCACTGGTGAACTTGAGTCAGGAACCAGGCAGTGAATACTTCGCAGACGGGCTCACCAGCGAAATTATTCGCGATTTGTCGATCATCGACGGCTTGACGGTACGCTCGCAGACGTCGTCGTTCGCCCTGAAGGGGAAAACGCGCAATGTGGGCGAGGTGGGCCGTCAGCTCGAGGCCGATTACCTCGTCGAGGCTTCGGTCGCGCGCAACGGACAGCACGTGCGGATCAATGCGCAGGTGGTTCGTGTGCGCGACGACGTACCGCTCTGGTCCGGCAAGTTTGACCGTGACTTGTCGGTTATCCTTGCTGTCCAGGAGGAGATTTCCCAAGGGATTGTCAACAGCTTGCGGCTGAAGCTCGGGCGCGGGCGAAGGCGGTATGAAACGAGCCCTGAAGCTTACGATCTCTATCTGCAGGCGCGAGCGTTAGACGTGCGACCTTTCAGCCCGCAGGTGATCGATCTGTTTGAGAAGGCCATCGGCAAAGATTCTTCATTGGCGCCAGCCTATGCCGGTCTGGCGGCCGGTTACGCCGCGCTATCGGGTACAGGCGGTCCCAATCGCACGGCTGAGCTGTCAAAGATGCAGGCAGCGGCGGAGAGGGCGATCCAATTGGACCCCTTGCTTGCTGAGGCGCACACGGCGCTCGGAGCCGCCTACGCACGCCATGGGAAGTGGGACTTGGCTGAGCGCAGCTTTCGACGGGCGATCGAGCTTGACCGCAATCTTCCCTTCGCGCGTCAATCGTTCGCGGACTTTGTCCTTCACCCGCTCGGCCGAATCGACGAGGCCGTGCGGGAATTGCAAGCCGCGGAACGAAACGATCCGCTATCATCCCTGGCCCACGTGCGGGTGGCTGGCCTTTTGCTTCAGGCCGGCCGGTACGACGAGGCCATTCGCCTATGCGAGAAGCTGCCCGCATCAGACAGACGTAAGAGCCTCACCATGGGCCGGGCTTTGCTGGCTCAAGGGAGGAGTGCTGACGCCATTCGGTTCATGGAGGAAACCACATACTGGAATGTTGCTGTCTTGGATGCTTCCACGGAACCCAGTTGGGGCTATCTGGCCTATGCGTATGCGATGGCTGGGCGGCGGACGGAAGCCGAGAAACTGATGGCGGAAGGCCCGCTGCGCTTCCCGCATCGGGGCTACCCGTACCAATTTGCTCTGGCGTTTGCGGGGTTCAGAGACAAGGACCGCACCATAGAACTGTTGGAACGGATGGCTGGTGTTGGTCCCGTGCGGATCGGCAATGTGCTGAACACTCCGGAATTCGCGTTCGTACAAGGCGACCCGCGCGTGAAAGCCCTGCGCAAGCACGTTGGGTTACCAGAATAGGAGCTTTGCGATCGGCGAGCAGCGAACGCGACTTGTGGTCCGCAAAAATGTCCGACTTCGGCCGGCCGACGTGTAGGCCACGGGGCGGCACCTGAACCCCAACGCTCTGTGATCGAACACCGAATACCACCGATGGTCGCCACTGGCGTTTCATCGTCTGATCGACCCGAACGGACGTGATCTGATCCTGGACCAGGCCGAGAGCGGGCCACACACATGTGGGCTGGAGCGGCATCTGGTTCTGGAGAAACAACCGTCGGACCACGCGTAGAGCGGCAACTGTTTGAGAGCGCCATCGTGAAGTCGATCATCGCAGGCGCGCTCGTTGGCACCATCATGGCTGGCGTCGGCTCAGCCCAGGTCCCGACCGGCATGGTCGCGGGCACCGTCCACGATCCCTCGAGCGCCGTGATCCCCGGCGCGCAGGTCGAGGCCGTCAGCCGCACGACCCGGCAGTCCCGGACGAGCATGACCGGCGAGCACGGGGAGTACAGCTTTCCGGCGCTGATGCCTGGCGATTATGAGATCAACGTCGAAGCGGCCGGGTTCCAGCGGACCGTTCGGACGGCGACGGTGGAAGTGGGGAGCACGACGACGACCGACTTTATCTTGCAGGTGGGCAATATCAGCGATGCGATCACCGTGGCCGCGGCGTCGCCCCGGATGCATTACGACTCGGCCACAGTGAGCGGCCTCACCTCGCGCGCGCAGATCGACGGCTTGCCGCTCAACGGCCGCAGTTTTCTGGAGCTCGCCAAGCTTGAACGGGGTGTGCAACCTCCAGTACCGACCAATCTCAATCGCACCACGGTGCCGATCCTCGGGGCGCCAGCGTCTAATCTGAACGGTGCGCGGTTCACGGTCGATGGGGGCAGCGTGACGGCCGTGGCGTTTGCCGGGTCACAGATGGCCTTGTCGCAGGAAGTGGTACAGGAGTTTCAGGTGTCGACGGTCAACCCGGACCTGCCGACGGGACTGTCCGTCACGGGGGCCATCAACGTCGTCACGCGGTCTGGGGGGAACCAGCTAGCGGGCACGGCCTTCTCCTTTTTCCGCGACCACACGCTGGCGGCGTATCCCGCGCTCAGCCGCGATGGGTTGAATCCGGATCCCTTCTTCCAGCGGCTCCAGTTCGGCGGCGCCTTGGGCGGACCGCTCCGCCGGGACCGCGTGTTCGCCTTCGGCAGCTGGGAGCGGAACGACCAGCGATCCGTCGCCGAAACGACACTGCGCGGACCTGATTTCGCGTCATTGAGTCGCGTCACCAGCAGTCCGTTCGTCGGCGACCTGCTCAGCCTGCGCGTCGATGCGAAACTCACCACCGCCCACTCGGCATTCGTCCGGTACTCCCGTGACAGCAGCGGAGCGTTCGGACCGCAGCTCTACCTCAGCGCGGCGAATGCCTCTCCATCGGACTGGTTTCGCGCGACGACGAGCGCGAACCAGAGCCTCGTCGGGCTCACCAGCGTCCTCGGCGCCACGATGGTCAATGACCTGCGCGTCTCGTATTTTCTCCTCGATGCACGTCTCGCTCCCCCGAGGCCACAGGATTGCCCCGCGTGCCTCGGCCTCGGCGCACCGCTCATCAGCGTTCCTCAACCCGGCCTGACCATCGGCAGCTCGGCGTCGAATGACACCCGAGACAACCGCTTCCATGTCAACGATTCGCTCACTTGGCAGCGCGCCAGACACCGCGTGCGCGGCGGCGTCGATTGGGAGCGCAACGGCGATCTGATTCTCGGCCAGCCCAATGCTTTGAAGATGACGCTGTTCTCTCCGGACCAGGTCCGTGTCTACAACGCGCTGCAGGATACGCCGGCGAATCTGAGCATCCCGCTGCCGGCCACGTTCCTCACGCTCGACGACATTCTCCAGCTTCCTCTTCAGAGCATGGCATTGACCACCGGCGATCTGGGCGCCCCGCAAGAAGGGGGAGGTGCCGTTCGGCGGTGGAACACGCTCTGGCTGTATGCCGAGGATGCCTGGCAGCTTCACGAACGAGTGACGGTGAACTACGGGCTGGGCTGGGGTGTCGACGGGAATCTCAATCACGATCTCTGGAAGCCGCCGTTGCTCGCGCCCCTCCTCGGCGCAGACGGCCTGGGACCGACGCGGATCAACTGGACGAACTTCTCACCGATGGGCGGCGTGGCGTGGACGCCAGCCGCGGACCGCAAGACGGTGGTTCGTGCGGGCGCCGGCCGCTTTTACGCGCCCCAGGCTCTCACGGGCAGCATGAACGCCGAACGTGTCGCCCTCGGCCCACCCGGCCTCGGCCTGACCACCATCATGGGCAGCGGCATTCTCAATCCCCTGCCGGGCATCCCCGGCGTCCCGGTGACGAGGCCGCTGGATTTTCCCGTCACGCCGACGCGGTTCACGGGCGCCGATCTCCTCACGATTCTGTCCACGCTCCAGGCGGCTCAGATCCAAAAGCTCGCATCGGGCGATCCCACGGTGCAAGCGATTCAACTCACGAAACAAGGCGGCGTGATCTTTCCCGCGCACGTGCCGAATCCGTCCGCAGTGCACGCCAGCGTGGGTGTCCAGCGCGAGATCGGCCGTGGCTTGGTGATTAGCGCCGATCTGGTGTACCGGCATTTCACGCATGAGCCGACGAATGGCGGCGCATTCGATGTCAACCATTTCAACAGCAGTCGCGGGCCGGTGATTCCGCGCTGCACCACTGATGTCCAACGCAATGATCCGCAAGCGATGTGCTCGACTGGGCCGATCAATGTGCAGGAGGCCCCGCACTACTACACCTACAAGGGTCTGCTGGTGCGTGCCGACAAGCGCTTGTCGCAGGGATTTCAAGTGCTCGGCTCGTACGCGTATGCGAGCAATACGGGCGCGAACGCCGGCGCCGGGTTCAACCTCGACAACTGGCTGCAAAATATCGGGCCGACCGGGGACGACAGGAGGCACGTCCTGAATATCGCTGGGATGAAGCGGCTGCCCTGGCAGGTCGATCTGGGGTTCAATGTATCGTACTCGAGCGCCCCGCCCTTCAGTGCCTTTGTCGGTGGCATCGATTTCAACGGTGACGGCACGAAGGGGGACCTGCTGCCGGGAACGACGGTGAATGCGTTCAACCGGAGCATGGGACCGGCGGACCTGGAACGACTCATCACCCAATTCAATCAGACGTACGCCCACACGAAGGACGCTCAAGGCACGCCGATTCCACCGCTGACGCTTCCCGCGCACTATTCGTTCGGGAACAATTTTCACACACTGGATCTGCGCGTCACGCGCCTGTTCGTCATCGATGGACGCTGGCGCGCGTCCCTGATCGGCGAAGTGTTCAACGTCTATAACAAGGCCAACCTCTCCGGGTATAGCGGCGACCTTACGAATTCCGCAACCTTCGGACAGCCCACCAGCCGGGCCGCGCAGATCTTCGGTTCTGGCGGCCCCAGGGCTTTTCAACTCGCGGCGAGAATGAATTTCTGATGATTGGGGTCGCTTCCGTCCAGACGACGGAGGCCTGTGGGTCTCGAATAGCCAATTCTCGCGCTGAATCGAGGATTGCGCAACGTTGCGCGGCGCCAAACGTCTGACCTACGCTGACGCGCGCGTGGGGATCTCCTCCTCATCCTGCTGCACCTGGTCGTCGTGGCCGCGAGGCGGTGTGGTCCCGGAGGCGTGCGAACGGTGATCGCGGAGAATCTCCTGCTCACGCAGCAACTGATCGTCCTGCGCCGCGCTCGCCGGCGGGCGCCCCACCTGACGCTGAGCGACCGGCTGCTGTGCGGATTCGGGTCGCTCTTCCTCGATCCAGGCCGGATTCGAACGCTCGCCATCGCTCTCTGCCCCTCAACGCTCCTGGCGTTTCATCAGGCGTTGGTGCGTGGCAAGTACCGGCCGGTTGCGCTCATCGAGGACAGTAGGGACCTCGTCCAACGCCCAGTCGCTGCTTGACGACGAGGAATTGGAGACCCACAGGCGACAGCCTCGGCGGGCAGCCCGTGCGCGACTGGCACGAACGTCAATCACGGCAACCGAGTACCGAGTTTTCGGAATACACTGGTCGACGCGATGTTGAAAAAAATGATATGCGCATCAACCCTTGTCATGGGCGCAAGGGCGATTGCGTTTGGACAGACGCCTTGCGAGCGTCTCAAGTCGCTGTCGCTGCCGAATACCACGATTACCGCGGCGGAATCGATCCCGGCCGGCCCGTACTTGCCCCTCGGACTCCCCGCAGCTGCCGCACAGTATGCGAAGATTCAAGTGCCCGCCTACTGCCGCGTGGCGGCAGTTCTCACGCCATCATCCGATTCCCACATTGAAATCGAGTTGTGGATGCCGGCTCGCGCCAGTTGGAACGGAAAGTACCAGGCGGTCGGCGGCGGAGGATGGGTCGGCAACTTCAACTTCGCCGGCATGCTGAACGCTCTTCAGCAAGAGTATGCAACGTCGTCCACGGACACCGGGCACAAAGGCCCCGAAGCGGCATTCGCCGTCGGACATCCCGAAAAAGTGATCGATTTCGCTTACCGCGCTGTCCATGAGATGACCGTCAGATCAAAAGCGATCATGACGGCGTTTTATGGACGCGGTCCGCGCTTTTCATATTGGAACGGGTGCTCAACGGGAGGACGCCAGGGAATAATGGAGGCGATCCGTTATCCCGACGATTTCGACGGCATCATCGCAGGCGCTCCGGCGAACAATCAACTACGGTTGGGGGCCTGGCGCATCAATTTGGATACGGCAATCCGGAAGGACTCCCGGCGAATCGTCCCTCGCGCCAAAATGCTCCTCCTAAATCGAAGCGTTCTCACAGCCTGCGATGAGCTGGATGGAGTCAAAGACGGGTTGCTGTCCGATCCCACCAAGTGCCACTTCGACCCTTCGACGCTGCTGTGCCGAGACGGGGATGGTGAGAACTGTCTAACCGCAGCCCAGGTGGAGGCGGTGAAGATGGCATACGCGCCCGCAACGAAACGCAATGGAGAGCTTATCTATCCAGGTCTAGTGCCCGGGGGTGAAGCCGACTGGCCAATCTCCGTTTTTAATGGGGCGGCCGATCCCGGTGCGATTGATCTGGGCATCTTCCGTTATGTGGCCCATCAGGATCCCGCTTGGGATTGGCATACATTCGACCTGGAGCGCGATACGGCGCTCGCGATCGAGAAGGCTGGCGACATCGAAGTTACCGATCCCGATCTTCAGGCCTTCAAGGCGCGCGGCGGCAAGCTTCTGGTCTATCACGGGTGGAATGATGGCGGCACTGGTGGCGCGATCTCCCCGCTGAACAGCATCAACTATTACTCCAGCGTCCTTGCCAAGATGGGACCTCAACAAGACGATTGGCTTCGCTTGTTTATGGTGCCCGGGATGGATCACTGTGGTGGAGGACCAGGCCCGAACCAGTTTGCCGTGGTCAATGCCATGGAGAGCTGGCGTGAGGAGGGCAACGCGCCTCGTCAAATCACCGCATATCGCGTCACCAACAACCGCGTCGACATGAGCCGTCCACTCTGTCCATATCCGCAAGTGGCCATGTACACGGGCACCGGCAACACCAATGATGCAGCGAACTTCGTATGCAAGACCCCGTGAAAAGCCGTGGGGCTGTTGTCCCTACCAGAAACTCCGTCGGCACGGGGAAGAGAGAAGAGAGCGTTTGCGCGGTTTAGCCGGATTTTGCGTTGCCCTTTTTTTGCCCTTTGCTGACACCCAAACGCGGTTCAGAGCGGCAAACGGACGCATCAGATCGATTTTTCTTTTCGTCGATCGAGCCCGATTTTTCCGGCGCGGAATTGCGATCCGGCAACTCGACGCAAACGTCAGCAACGTCAGGCAAATTACTCGTTTTGCGGCTGTTAACCGGAGGGTTGCTGGTTCGAGTCCAGCCTGAGGAGCCACTTCTGCTGCAACGACTTACAGGCATTTCAGCGGAGCTATCTGCACGGACATTCTGCACTTTCCTGCGCGAGTTCTCGTCACTGAGGGGGCCGAGGCCGCTATCGGGCGGCTGAACAAGATCCCGGACAGGCTCTGCGCGTCTACCGTGCGCCTGCCGGTCCCCTGTTTCTCCTGGCTTCGTCTCCAAACGCACGGGGTCCGTGGAGTCCCCGCGGTCGGAACGGCGATCAAGCACGCTATGGTCATGCAGCTGCGTCGACTGTCGGGCATGTCTCGCACGACGCCGATCGGTTGGCCTTGACGCGAGCCCGACGTGCGGCGGCCGCGCGTGCCCTCAGGTCGGCTGGCACCGTGGCTCCGGTGCCGAGGTACATCTCGTCCGGCGTCTGGCCGCGAAACGCCGAATGCGGAAGCACGCGGTTGTGTTCGTCGACGTAGAACGCGACCAGTCGACGGACGGTGGTGACGCTGTCCAGCGAGTGGAGGAAGAGCCACTGATGTTTCAAGGAACGCCACCACGCTTCGATCATCGAGTTCGAGAACTTGAGCTCGGTGAAGGCCAACACCCGGCGCAGCACGCCCGTGTGGATCAGTTCGTCGACCTGGGCGTTCACATTCTCCACGCCCGCATCCGCCAGCACGACCGGGGCGGTGTCTGAGGGCGCCGCGGCCCGACTGGCGTCCAGCAGCACCGCCACGCTGTTGACCGGTGCGAATGTGTCGGCGACTCGCCAGGCCAAGATCCGTCGCGAGAAGTTGTCGATCACGGCATGGAGATACACGCGGGTCCCGTCAAGCAGGCGGATGACGGTGGTGTCGATGTGCCACATCTCGTCAGCGCGGGTCGTGCGCAGCCCAATTTTCGGCCTTGCTGGATGCACGCGGAGGCGGGGGCGCCGCCAGCCGTTCTGCCGTACGAGGCGGTACCAGGTTGAGGGCGAGGCCCAGACTTTGCCGAGCCGCTGGGCGAGGACGGCGAGCGTGCCGGTCGGGACGTGCCGATAGGCCGGTGAGGTGACCATGTCTTCGATTGCCCGGACTTCGCGAGGCGTCAGTCGATACGGTGATGTGCGGGGACAGGAGGACTGATCGTCGAGCGCACAGGCGCTCTGCCGCCGGCGCCAAGCATGGAAACGACTCGGCGACAGACGCATGAACCGCAGGACCGCGCGTAACGGGAGGTACACGCGAGCCCGATCGACGGCGCGTAGGATCCGCATCTTCGCGCGTCCCTCCGGCAAACGCGCTTCTGTGAGACGAAACCCGGAGGTTCGGAGCAGGGCCAGTGCGAGCCGGAGCAGCGCCGTGAGCTTCTTCAGCGTCGCCGGAGCTGCAGGACTTCTTGCTGAAGTTCCGATGCCCTCAGGTCCGTTACGTCCGGGCCTACCACGACCTTCGGGGCTTGGCCGAGCCACCCACGGGCCGTCGAGCGAGGGACCCCAAGATCCTTGGCGATGGTCACGTCCCCGGTGCCTCGGACGAGATCTCGAAGCCGGTGGTCGTAGCGCTGCTGAGGGCGCCCGGTGGTGGTCATGAGGATGATCATCGGGCGGTTCGCTCACGTCCTCAACTCACCGAGGACATTGCGCGCCGCCCGTCGACATGAGATGGTCAGTCTCAGTGACGAGAACTCGCGCGGGAAAGTGCAGAATGTCCATGGAAGCAGCTCGGCGAACTGCGAGCCGGATTCGTTCACGGTCGTCGGCACGCGGACAACGAGCGAACTCTCCGGCAGTTTCTCTTGAAGGATGGTGTGCACGTGCTGTTTGCCGA